>Ga0164290_1000486_pt1 | contig 123942 bp, 122 predicted proteins | sample Micstemetagenome_FD_108782 | JGI IMG/M metagenome (GOLD analysis project Ga0164290, IMG submission 108782) | Contaminated culture microbial community from soil near Moab, Utah, USA - Microcoleus steenstrupii SON62 (Illumina Assembly) | ecosystem: Environmental > Terrestrial > Soil > Soil crust... | reverse complement strand
CACCGGCATGCCGGTCAGGTTCGCGACCTGGGTCTGGAACTCGTACAGATACTGCAGCGTGCCCTGGGCGATCTCGGGCTGGTAGGGCGTGTAGCTGGTCAGGAACTCCGACCGCTGGATCACATGGTCCACCGTCGCCGGCACATGGTGGCGATAGGCCCCCGCGCCGCAGAAGAAGGGCGCCGAACCCGCTGCCGTATTCTTCGCCGCCAGCGCCCCCAGCGCCCGCTCGACTTCCAGCTCGCCCGCCACGCGCGGCAGGTCCACGAACCCCTCGCGCCGCGCCGCCTGCGGCACGTCCACGAACAGATCGTCGATCGTCTTGGCCCCGATCGCGGCGAGCATCGCCGTGCGGTCGTCGGGCGTGAGGGGCAGGTAGCGCATGGGGGGAGGTCCGTGCGGGAGGGAAGGGCTTAGAGAGTGGCCAGAAACGCGTCGTAGGCCGCGCGGTCCATCAGGGCGTCGAGCTGCGAGCCGTCCGACACCTTGATCTTCGCGAACCAGCCGTCGCCTTCCGGGTCGGCGTTGACCGTCTCGGGGGCCGAGGCGAGGGCGGCGTTGCCCTCGATCACCTCGCCCGACACCGGGGCGTAGACGTCCGAGGCCGCCTTGACGCTCTCGACCACGGCGAAGCTGTCGCCCTTGGCGACGGTCTTGCCCGCTTCCGGCGTCTCCACGAACACCACGTCGCCGAGGGCGTCGGCGGCGTGCTTGCTGATGCCGACGGTGGCGACGTCGCCGTCGAGGCGAACCCACTCGTGATCCTTGGTGAAATGCATCGGTCTGTCTCCGAAAGGCTCAGACGGCCTTGGGTTTGCGATAGTAACGTTGGGCGACGAAGGGGGTGGCGACGACCTCGGCGGCGGCCGGCTTGCCGCGCACGATGACCTTCAGTTCCGTGCCCAGTTCGGCGAAGGCCGGGGGCGCATAGCCCATGGCGATGTTGCGGCCCAGCGTGGGGGAGGGGCCGCCCGAGGTGACCTTGCCGATGATCTTGCCATCCATGTCGGCGATCTCGGCGCCCTCGCGGGCCGGGGCGCCTTCCTTGACGCTGAGGCCGACGCGGACCCGCGACGGGCCCTCGGCCAGTTCCTTCAGGATACGGTCGGCCCCGTTGAAGTCGGCCCGCTCCTTGCGCGACTTGGACAGGGCGAAGGTCAGGGCGGCCTCGACCGGGCTGGTCGTGGCGTCGATGTCGTGGCCGTGCAGCGGCAGGCCGGCTTCCAGCCGCAGGCTGTCGCGGGCGCCGAGACCGATCGGCTTGACCCGGGCGTCCTTCAGGATCTCGTTCCAGATGCGCTCGGCTTCGGCCGCCGGCACCGAGATCTCGTAGCCGTCCTCGCCGGTGTAGCCTGAGCGCGAGACGTAGCAATCGACCCCGAACAGCACCAGGCGCGCGCAGTCCATGAAGCCGAACTCGGCCAGCACCGCCTCATGCTTCGCCATCACCTCGGCCGCCTCGGGCCCCTGAATCGCGATCAGGGCGCGGTCGGCCAGCACGGTCAGTTTCGCGTCGCCCTTCAGATGGGCCTCGAGGAAGGCGAAGTCGGCGTCCTTGTTTCCGGCGTTGACCACGACATAGAGGCCGTCATGGTCCGGCTTGCCGGCCATCAGGTCGTCCATGATCCCGCCTTCGGCGTTCAGCAGCAGGCTGTATTTCTGCCGCCCGGCCTTGAGGATCGCATAGTCGCCGGGGACGAAGCGTTCGAACTGGGCTGTGGCGTCCTCGCCGGTGATCTTGCACTGGCCCATGTGCGAGACGTCGAACAGGCCGGCGTGTTCGCGGGTCCAGCGGTGTTCGGCCAGAACCCCCTCGTACTGCACCGGCATGTCATAGCCGCTGAAGCCCACCATCCGGGCGCCCAAGGCGCGGTGCGCGGCGTTGAGGGGCGTGGTCTTCAGGGTCTCGTCGGTCATGGTTCAGTCTTTCACGGTCGCGTCACGCGGCGGAAAGCTCCGCCGTCCTCGCGCCCCCGCTGTCCTGAAGCCTGAGAGATTCCGGCGCCGGTATTGCGGCGCCTTGCTCCGTCGGCGCGCTCATGAATCCCAGGAATGGGGAGCGACTTTCCAGCGTCCGTATGCCTTCGCGGTCCGTTTGCCTGAGCGTTTCCGGGGCGGTTGCGCCTTCGGCTCCGGAACCGCCGAAACGGCCCCGATCTCTCCCGCGAGAGCGCCGCGACCTAGGCCCCGACTCAGGCGCGGAGTCAAGCGGGGGCGGGGGAACACGACCCTCTCCCGGCGAGCCTCCGGGACCCCGGGCTCGTCCCGGGGGATCGGCAAGGCGAAAGGGTGAGGGGCTAGTGTCGGCGGTGTCCGCTCCCGACCCATTGCAGACGTTAGCAGCCCTGTCAGCCACCCCCCGCGAAGGCGGCCGTCCAAGTTCATCGCGAGCCAAACAGTCCGGTCATCCCTTTCAGAATGTACTTCTCGACCAATCGACCCTCGCGGCGGTATTGAAACTCGACCAACCCAACCACCGGGCAGACAATGCTAATCGTCTGTAGAGTTCCCGCCGTGGTGGTTATCTCGCTGCATGTGCTTGACCTCCTGTCCACATCGACGGCAGCGAATGTGAACGACCCCCCCAGAAAGTCATGAGGGGGCAGGCTCGACAGCAGCGGGGGCCAGACCTCGCTCTGGAGACACTTTACGGTTCCGGCCGAGCACTGGGCAAAACCACCACCCCATCCTTCGGTGCCCCCGACCTCGGAGAATGATATCCAGTCAGTGCCGCTTCTCTCGTCGATGAAGAGCGCCATTCCCAGAAACGGGCCTTCGACCGCCTCGTAGGCGGGGGAGAAATCTAGCTCAGTCTCCGCGTGCCCAACGGGCTTCAGGGCGCAACCTGCTCCTAGAAGCAACATGAGTATGGTCAGGGCTCTGCGCATCAAGGGATGTTACCGCATCAAGGCCCGCTCACCACCCTTTCGAGACGTCCTACGCGTCCGCTTCTGATCTGAACTCACCCCGCCGCGTACGCCTCGACCTCCGCCACCCGCGCCGCCTTCTCCGCCTCACCCAGGAACGCCCCCTCGAAGCTGTTCCGGGCCAGTTGCGTCACCTGCTCCCGCGTCAGCCCCACCGCCTCGGCCAGCCGCCGGTAGTTGTCGTTCACATAGCCGCCGAAATAGGCCGGGTCGTCCGAGTTCAACGTCACGTGCAGGCCCCGGCGCAGCATCTCCGGCACGGGGTGGTCCTTCAGGTCCTTGACCACGCAAAGCTTCAGGTTCGACAGCGGGCACACCGTCAGCGTCATCTGCGACGCCGCCAGCCTCTCGATCAGCGCCTCGTCCTCCATCGAGCGGTTGCCGTGGTCCATCCGGTCGATGCGCAGCAGGTCCAGCGCCTCGCGCACATAGGCCGGCGGACCCTCCTCGCCGGCATGGGCGCACAGCTTCAGGCCCAGGTCGCGGGCGGCGGCGAACACCCGCACGAATTTGGACGGCGGATGTCCGACCTCGGACGAATCCAGCCCGACGCCGATGAAGTGATGCAGATACGGCCTGGCCATCTCCAGGGTGGCGAAGGCCTCCTCTTCCGACAGATGGCGCAGGAAGCTGAGGATCAGGCCCGAGGTCACGCCCAGCTCCGTCTTCGCCCGGTCCATGCCGGCGATCAGCCCCTCGACCACGACGGCGAACGGCACGCCCCGGTCGGTATGGGTCTGGGGATCGAAGAAGATCTCGGCGTGGCGCACGTTGTCGGCCGCGGCGCGCTGGAAATAGGCGAAGGCCAGGTCCTCGAAATCGCGCCGCGTCAGCAGCACATTGGCCCCCGCATAATAGATGTCGAGGAAGTCCTGCAGGTTGGAGAAGTCATAGGCCGCCCGCACCGCCTCGACGCTGTCGAACGGAATGGCCACGCCATTGCGCTGCGCCAGTTCGAACATCAGCTCGGGCTCGAGGCTGCCCTCGATATGCAGGTGCAACTCGGCCTTGGGCAGGCCGGCGATATAGGCGTCGAGCGACATGGCTTCCTCCTGTCGCGCGGAGTTTAACCTACATCCGCTCCGGCGTGTCGATGCCCAGCAGGTCCAGCGCCGTCTCCAGCTGGTCCAGCACGGCCTTCGACAGCGTCAGCCGCGACGCCCGGATCGCCTCGTCCGGCGCGACCAGCACGGGGCAGGCGGCGTAGAATTTCGAGAACGACTGGGCCAGCCGGTAGGCGTGCTCCGAGATCAGGTGCGGCATGCGCTTGTCGTAGGCTTCGGTCACCGCCTGCGAAAAGGCGTCCAGCGTCAGCGCCAGATCGCGCTCGGCGGGTTCGCCGATGACGATCGGACCCGCCTCCGCGCCCTGGTCGGCGGCCTTGCGCAACAGGGATTTGATCCGCACCGCCTGGTACAGCAGATAGGGTCCGGTCTTGCCCTCGAAGCTCATGAACCGGTCGAGGTCGAAGACGTAGCTGGTGGTCCGGCTGTTCGACAGGTCGGCGAATTTCAGCGCCGCCACCGCCACCTTGCGGGCGATGCCGTCGAACTCGGCCTCGGGCAGGTCGGCCCCCAGCTTCGCCTCGCGCAGCCGCTCCCGCGCCTTGTCGGTGGCCATGCTGATCAGGTCGTGCAGCTTCAGCACACCGCCCGCGCGGGTCTTGAACGGCTTGCCGTCCGGTCCGTTCATGGTGCCGAAGCCGAGGTGCTCCAGCGACCCTTCCGCCGCATAGCCGGCCAGGACGGCCGCCCGGAACACCTGTTCGAAATGCTCGGCCTGCCGCTCGTCGACGACATAGAGGATCAGGTCGGGATCGATCGATTTCCGCCGGTCGAGGATCGTCGCCAGATCGGTCGTGCCGTACATCGCCGAACCTTCCGACGAGATGACCAGCAGCGGCGGCGGGCTCGGCGCCTCGATGACGCTGCCGTCGGCCAGTTTGCGCTTCCGGGTCTCGCCGGGTTTCGCGACATGCACCACCCGGGCCCCGTCGTCCTCGACCAGCAGGCCGGTCTTCTCGAGGTGGGCGATCATCTCGGGCATCAGCGGATCGGCGTCGCTCTCGCCGTTCCACAGGTCGAAGGTCACGCCCAGCGCCGCGAACTCGCGCTGCAGCCCGCTCATCGAGACGTCGTGCATGTGCCGCCACAGGGCGCGATAGCCGGGACGGCCCGCCTGCAGCTCCGCCGTCGCCTTGCGGGCGCGGTCGCGGAAGTCCGGATCTTCCTTGGCCCGGGCCGCGGCCGCCGGATACAGACTTTCCAGATCCTCAAGCGTGACCGGCGACGCCGCAGGGAACGGCCCGTCGCCCTCGGCCATGAAGCCGTCCGCCTTGCCCTCGTCCGCCACCGCGACGATCAGCAGCCCCATCTGGAAGCCCCAGTCGCCGAAATGGGCGTCGCCCCAGACGGTGTCGCCCCGGAATCGGAACAGCCGCTTCAGGCTCTCGCCGATGATCGAGCTGCGCAGGTGGCCGACGTGCATCGGCTTGGCCACGTTCGGCCCGGCGTAGTCGATCACCACCTTGCGCGGGGTCGCGACCAGCGAGGCTCCGGCGTGTTCGCGGTCGCCCGCCACCTCGGCGGCCCGGGCCGCCAGCGCGCTATCCGCGACCTTGAGATTGATGAAGCCCGGTCCGGCGATCTCGACCGAGGCCAGTCGCGCATCGCCCTTCAGCCGTTCGGCCACGCGTCCGGCCAGGTCACGGGGATTGGCCTTCAGCGCCCTGGCGGCCGCAAGGGCGCCGTTCGACTGGAAATCGGCCAGGTCGGGCCGGTCCGACGGGGTCACCCGGGCCAGTTCGGGCGCCACGCCTTCGGCGGCGAAGGCGGCCCCGACCGCCTCGCCCAGGACAGTCCTGAGATCGGTCATTTACTGGTCGGTCGACGGCGCCGGGCTTCCCGCATTGACGCGGAAACGGCTGCCCGTGCGGTTGAACTGGGCCATCTCGGGAGTGACGTCGAAGCCGACGAGGATCTCGAAATTGTCGCCGCTGGTGGTCGACTCGGCGCGGGGAATGACGACGACCTGATCCTGCGTCACCGACGTCCTCTGCGCGCCGTCGAAAACGACCGGCAGGTCGAAATACTCCTTGGCCAGCACGGCCTTGTTCCGCTCGGTCACCGCGATCCAGTAGCGATAGGTGCGGCCGTCGCCCTCGGCCTGCGGTCCGCGGCCCAGGTTGAACAGCACGCGGGTGTGGACGGTGATCGGATCATCGCCCTGATAGGCGCAATCCGAGACCAGACCCTCGATCTCGCCGGTGTAGCCGACGTTGGTGGCGGCCACGCGGTCGCCGGTCAGTTCGACGTAACGGGCGGCGTCATAGAGAATCTTCACATAGGGGCAGGGTCCGACGGCGGCGCTGCGGCGCAGCGGCGCGATCCGCGGCGCGCGGGCCGGCTGCTGCTGCTGCGAACCGTCGGCGTTGGCGCCGCCCGGCTCCTGGCCGGGACGCGCCTGGGCGGCGGCGGGCAGGGGGGCCAGCACCGCCGCAAGCAGGGCGGCGGAGGCGGCCGAAGCCAGGGAAATCTTGAAGACGCGACGCATCGAAGGCTCTTCCACAAACGAGGAGGCGCGCGACATCCCGACGCCGGGGGCACGCTCGTTGCTGATAGCGGCTAAAGCGAGGCGCGGCAAACCCGCGCTGGCGCAAACCATGGTGGCGGCGCGGGGGTCGAACGACTAGGTTCCGTCCATGACCCTGCACACGCCGATCCCGGCCCCCGAAAAGCGTCCGCTGACCGTGCGGCTGGCCACTCCGCGCGGCTTCTGCGCCGGAGTAGACCGGGCCATCCAGATCGTCGAGCGCGCCATCGGCAAGTACGGCGCGCCCGTCTATGTGCGCCACGAGATCGTCCATAACAGGCACGTCGTCGATCGGCTCAAGGCGATGGGCGCGGTGTTCGTCAAGGAATTGGACGAATGCCCCGACGACCGGCCGGTGGTCTTTTCCGCCCATGGCGTGCCGAAATCGGTGCCGGAAGGCGCGAGGGCGCGCGAGATGCTGTTTCTCGACGCCACCTGCCCGCTGGTCTCCAAGGTCCATGTCGAGGCCGAGCGTCACCACGCCGCCGGCCGCCACATCATCCTGATCGGCCATGCCGGCCACCCCGAAGTCGTCGGCACCATCGGCCAGTTGCCGCCCGGCGCCATCAGCCTGGTCGAGACCGTCGAGGACGCGGAGGCCTTCCAGCGTCCCGGCGACGCGCCCCTGGCCTACGCCACCCAGACGACGCTGTCGGTGGACGACACCAGCGAGATCCTTGCGGTCCTGAAGCGGCGCTTCCCGGAACTGCCCGACCCGCACAAGGAAGACATCTGCTACGCCACCACCAACCGGCAGGAGGCGGTCAAACGCCTCGGCGCCGGCTGCGACCTCGTGTTGGTGGTCGGGTCGAAGAATTCCTCCAACTCGGTGCGGCTGGTCGAGGTGGCGCTGCGGGCCGGTGCCCGGGACGCCCGGCTGGTCGATGACGCGGGCCAGGTCGACTGGGCGTGGCTGGAAGGCGTGTCCACCCTCGGCATCACCGCGGGGGCCTCGGCCCCCGAACCGCTGATCGAGGCCCTGGTCGACGCCGTCCGCGCCCGCTTCGACGCCGAGGTGATCGAGGACGCCGGCGAACGCGAGACCGTGACCTTCAAACTGCCGCGCCTCCTGACCACCTGAGCCGGCGCCGCTTGCGTCGGCGGAGCCTTTGCCGTTGGCTGGCGTTCAATGTCCGGTCTCGGGGGAAGCGTAATGCGTCGGAATCAGATTCTCGGCCTCGGTCTGGCGGCCTTCGGCCTGACGGCCGCCGCGGCCTGCACTCAGCCGGACGAGCCCGTGACGCCCCCGCCCGAACCGACCGCACCGATCACCGACGCCGCGCCCGTCGCCGCCACCTATGTCTGCGACAGCGGCCTGACCGTGGCCGTGGCCTGGCCCGATCCGCAGTCGGCCCAGGTCACCTACCGGGACAGGACCTGGGTGCTGCGCGCCGCCCCGGCCGCCTCGGGCGCCCGGTTCATCGATCCCGAGGTCGAATGGCGCACCGTCACCCCCGCCCAGGGCGTCGAGCAGGCGACCCTCAGCCGGATCGTCGACGGCGAGGCCGCCATCGTGCTGGAGCGTTGCCAGCGGCCCGCCCCGGCCCCCGTCACGCCGGTGGTCAAGGCCGCGGACGCCGCCGCCTCGCGGGGCGCCGCCCCCGTCTCCGCGCCCTGCAAGGCGCCCCAGCTCGCCCTCTCTGCCGAGGGCGGCGACGCGGGCATGGGCAACCGGGTCTCGATCGTCGGAGTCCAGAACATCGGAACCCGGGCCTGCAGCCTCAGCGGCTATCCCGGCGTCGTGGTGCAGGACGGCCAGGGCCGCGATCTGACGAACGTCCGCGCCGAGCAGAGCCTCGGCAGCTATTTCCGCGCCGGTCAGGTCCCCGCCCCGGTCGAGCTGAAGCCGCAGGCCAAGGCTTTCTTCGACCTCGCCTGGACGGTGGTTCCGAACGAAACCCTGGGCGAAACCGTCTGCCCCTCCGCCACGCGCGTCCGGGTGACGGCCCCCGGCGACACCGCCGCGGTCTCGCTGGACCAGACGTTCACCCCCTGCGGCCGCCGCATCCGGGTCAGCCCCTTGCGGTCCGTGGCCGAGCCGGCCCCGCCGCAAGGGTAGGAACGGGGCTTCAATCCGCGCCGAAAACGGCGTAGCGGAGCGCGCATGACAGCGACTTTCTTCGACCGCATCTCCGCGGAACTCGCCGACATCGACGCCCAGGGGCTGACCAAGCCTGAACGCGTCATCGCCTCCCGTCAGGGACCGGTGATCAAGGTCGGCGGCCGCGAAGTCCTCAATTTCTGCGCCAACAACTATCTCGGCCTCGCCGGCGACGAGCGCGTCGTCCAGGCCGGGATCAAGGCCCAGGAAAAATGGGGCGCCGGCACAGCCTCGGTCCGCTTCATCTGCGGCACGCTGGAGATCCACAAGGAACTGGAACGCGCCACCGCCGACTATCTGGGCTTCGAGGACGCCATCCTGTTCGCCGCGGCCTTCGACGCCAACGGCGGCATCTTCGAGCCGCTGTTCGGGGCCGAGGACGCGATCGTCTCCGACAGCCTGAACCACGCCTCGATCATCGACGGCGTCCGGCTGTGCAAGGCCAAACGGTATCGGTTCGCCAACTCGGACATGGACGATCTTGAGACCCAGCTGAAACAGGCCCGGGCCGACGGCGCCCGCGAGATCGTCATCGCCACCGACGGCGTCTTCTCGATGGACGGCTATATCGCGAAGCTGAAGGACATCCGGGCGCTGGCCGACAGATACGGCGCCCTGATCATGGTCGACGACTGCCACGCCACCGGCTTTCTCGGCCCCCAGGGGCGCGGCTCCTACGCCCACCATGGCGTCGAGATCGATTTCCTGACCGGCACCTTCGGCAAGGCTCTGGGCGGGGCCATGGGCGGCTTCATCTGCGCCCGTACCAATGTGATCGCCCTGCTGAAACAGCGCGCCCGGCCGTACCTGTTCTCCAACGCCCTGGCCCCCGCCATCTGCGGCTCCAGCATGGAGGCCATCCGCATCGCCGGCGGCGACGAGGGCGACGCCCTGCGCAAACAGCTGTTCGCCAACGCCGTCCGCTATCGCGCCGCCATGAGCGAAGCCGGCTTCACCCTGCTGCCCGGCGAGCACCCGATCATCCCCGTCATGCTGGGCGACGCCAAACTGGCCCAGGACTTCGCCGCCCGCGCTCTGGAGCTCGGCGTCTACGTCATCGGCTTCAGCTTCCCGGTGGTGCCGCGCGGCCAGGCCCGCATCCGCACCCAGATGTCGGCGGCCCACACCTTCGAACAGATTGATCAAACGGTCGCGGCGTTCACGACGGCCGGACGGGAACTCGGCGTGATCTAGTCCAATTCGTCATTCCGGGGCCGCGCAGCGGAACCCGGAACCCAGGGGACTGGGCTCGGACGGCAGGTTTAACAGCGGCGCGGCGGTCCTGGGTTCCGGGTTCGCTCTTCGAGCGCCCCGGAATGACGACGTAGGGAGTTATCTGATGACCGACACCATGAAGGCCCTGGCCAAGACCAAACCCGGCGTCGGCCTCGAACTGATCGACGCGCCGATCCCCGTCGCCGGCGACGAGGACGTGCTGATCCGCGTCAAGCGCACCGCCGTCTGCGGCACCGACATCCACATCTGGAACTGGGACGAGTGGTCCCAGAAGAACGTCCCCGTGCCGATGATCACCGGCCACGAATTCTCGGGCGAGATCGTCGCCATCGGCAAGGACGTCGACCGCCGCCTCAGGGTCGGACAGCGGGTCTCGGCCGAGGGCCATGTCATCGACCTGAATTCGGAGGCGGCCCGCGCCGGGCATTTCCACCTCGATCCCGACACCCGCGGCATCGGCGTCAACCGTCAGGGCGCGTTCGCCGAATTCGTGGTCGCTCCGGCCTTCAACGTCATCGAGCTGCCCGACGAGGTGCCCTATGAGATCGGCGCCATCCTCGATCCGTTCGGCAACGCCGTGCACACGGCCCAGCAGTTCGACCTGCTGGGCGAGGATGTGCTGGTCACCGGCGCGGGCCCCATCGGCATGATGGCCGCCGCCGTCGCCCGCCACGCCGGGGCGCGCACCGTCGTCCTGACCGACATCAACGACTTCCGCCTTGAGCTGGCGCAGAAGGTCGCGCCCGGCGTGCGCACCGTGAATACCACGAAAGAAGACCTGCACGACGTCATCCACGAGCTCGGCATGAAGGTCGGCTTCGACGTGGCGCTGGAGATGTCGGGCTCGCCGATCGCCTTCAAACAGTGCGTCGACACCCTGATCATGGGCGGCGGCATGGCCATGCTGGGCATTCCGTCGAAGCCGATGGAGACCGACTGGGGCGCCATCATCCTCAAGGCCCTGACCATCAAGGGCGTCTACGGTCGCGAGATGTTCACCACCTGGCGCAAGATGCTGGGCCTGCTCAAGGCCGGCCTCGACCTGCGTCCGCTGATCACCCACCAGATGGGCTACGAGCGGTTCGAGGAAGGCTTCGAGGCCATGCGCTCGGGCCAGTCGGGCAAGGTCGTGCTCAACTGGGACAAGGCGGCTTAGGCCCCGATCCATGACCCCGTCCGGCGCCATCGTGGCCTTTCTGGAAGGCGAGGGGCCGGACGCCGCGGGGCGGACCCTGTTCGATGTGCTGGCCATGGACAACGCCGCCCTCGAACGGACCCACGACTATATCCAGTGGCTGTTCCCCCTGCGGGAGCCGTCGCGCGCCGTGCCGGACGCCCCCGTGCTTGGGGACGACGAGGTGGAGATCCTCCAGGCCTCGGCCATGGCCCAGATCGCCCTCGCCGCCGCCACCGACAGGATGGAGGCCTTCTATCGCATGACCCATGACTGGCTGATGCCCAACGACCACAACCACCTGCGCATCACCCGGATCATCCGGTCGCTGCGCCTGCTGGTCGGGGACGATCAGGCCGACGCCTTCAAGGCCGCCATCCTGTCGCGGGTCGAGGCGACGCGGGCGCCGGTCAGCGCCCGCAGTCGCGGCTACTGGCAGACCGCCTGAGTCTCAGGAGGCGACCGGCTCGTCCTTCTTCATCGTCGCCATGAAGACGATGATAACGAACAGCAGCATCGATCCGACCAGCATGATCTCGGAGGCGATCATCGCCGGCATGAACATCGGCCGCTGCAGGATCATCAGCGTCAGCGACGGCATCAGGATCAGGAAGCCCAGCACCGACAGGCCGAAATGCGCCATCGGCAGCCATCCGCGGCCCGCCGCCGGGAAGGCCCGGTAGAACAGGCCGAACAGCATCATCGAGGCGAAGCCCAGCAGATTGACGTGAGCGTGCACCGGCCTCAGCGCGAAGTCCTGGTTCGCGCCCATCCAGACGCCCAGCGACATGCCGACCAGGGCCGACAGCACGCCAAGGCGCAGAAAATTATTCGATACCGACATTGAAAAGGTCCCTCCGACTTGAACGGTCGGCTCGTAAACCGTCGTTCCCCAAGGGGCGCAAGTTACATCGCAGTCAGCTTGGCGGCGCAAGGGTGGCCGCATCCTCGGCCTCTCAGCGGCGACGCCACTGCTCGGGCCGGTCGAACGACCCGTTCCAGGCCCCGGCGCCCCGCGCCTCGGCGGCCAATTCCTCGTCGATATAGTCCCGGCTGTAGCGGCGATAGGCCAGCGCCAGGCCCTCGGCGACGAGGGCCTCCGCAACGTCGACGCCGTCCCGCTCGCAGCGGCTGACCTTGCGGCCGTAGCGGTCGGTGTCGAGCACCTGGCAGATCAGCCTGCGGCCCTCGACCCGGGCCTTCAACGCCCGCGTCGCCGCCGCCCCGCAGGCCCACGGGCCCCGGGGCCCGTCGCACATCTGGCTGCGTTCAAAGGCGTCGATGCCATGCAGCCGCACGCGCACCGCGCCGACGTCGAGGGTGTCGCCGTCGATGACCCGCCCCATGCCTTCCAGCCGGCCGGCCGTGGCCTCCGCCCGGACCGGCTCCACCTCCGCATGGGCCGCGTCCGCGCCCGGCCGCAGGATCAGCACCACCGCCAGCACCATACAGGCCAGCAAAAGCCCCTCGGTCAGCACCCCGACCCGGCTCCGCGACCGCTTCCACGGGCTGCCCGCCCGGCGGGGATATCTGCGTCCTGCCATCCCGGCAGGGTGGCCGATCAACCTTTCCCGAAGGTTCCCGTCAGCCCGCCAGCGCCTTGGCCAGCGCCCGCTCGAAGCTCGCCGCCTCCGGCCCCGGCAGCGCCTCGCCCAGGCGGCCCTCCTGATATAGTTCGAACACGCGCGGATGGACGTAGGACGCCCGGCACACCGTCGGCGTATTCCCCAGCAGTCCCGCCACCGCCTTGACGCATACGGTGATCCGCCGCTTCGCCTCGGTCGGTGACGACGGCGCATCCATCTCGCGCAGCGCCCGCGCCGCCGACACCGTCCCCGCCCAGGTGCGGAAATCCTTGGCCGAGAACTGCTCGCCCATGGCCTCGCGGATGTAGGCGTTCACATCGTCCGAGGTGACGGTGCACAGCGCGCCGTCCGCATCGTGATATTTGAACAGCTGCTGGCCCGGCAACTCCCTCAGGCTGCGCACGACAGTGGCCAGCCGGCGGTCGCGCACCCTCACCTCATGCTCCACCCCGCTCTTGCCCTTGAAGGCGAAGGTCAGGGCCGCGCCGTCGACGTCGAGGTGCCGCTTGTTCAGCGTGGTCAGGCCGTAGGAGCGGTTCTGTTTCGCATACTGCGCATTGCCGACCCGGATCAGGGTGATCTCCAGCAGCCGCACGGCGGTGGCCAGCACTTTCTCCCGGCAGACGCCGCGACGGCTGAGATCGGCCTCGACCCGGCGCCGGAGCTTCGGCAGGGCGCGGGCGAACTCCGGCAGACGTTCGAACTTGGTCCCGGCGGCGTGGGCGTGCCAGTCCGGGTGGTAGCGGTACTGTTTGCGCCCCTTCACGTCGCGGCCCACGGCCTGGATGTGGCCCGACGCCCGCGGACAGATCCACACATCGGTCCAGGCCGGCGGGATCGCCAGGGCGCGGATGCGCGCCAGCACCTTCTCGTCGGTGATCAACCGCCCCTGCCTGTCGTGGTAGGCGAAGCCCTTGCCGGACGCCGTGCGCCTGAGGCCCGGCTGCTCGTCGCTGCACCAGCTCAGGCCTTCGGGAATGGCCGCAGGGTCGGCGAGCGTCACCCCTGCGCCTCGCGCAGCCGGGCGCGCAGGCCGTTGATCCAGTCACGGCCGGCGTCGCCGCCCCACAGCTGCCAGGCGATATAGCCCGCCGACGGTCTGGCCGGGTTGCTCCAGTCGCGCCCGTGCTTGTCGACGGCGTGACGGGCGAAATAGCTGTACATCGACTTGATGTCCCGATCGCTGACGGTCTCGCGCTCCATCAGCTGTTCGGCCCGCCGCACCCCGACCTCGGTGCCGCCCCGGCCGTGCTCCTCGCGCAGCTCGAGGCCGCGGCGCGCGGCGTCCGCCACGGCCTGCGGCGGGGTGCGGTCGTCATCAGAGAGGGCAGGGTGATCGATCATCGGCGGCGTCCGGTTCGGCTTGCGCAAACGACGGCGCAGGGCGGCCGGTTCCTGCGCCCTTGACCGCGCCCGTCCGGCGGGGGAACAGCGACCATGAACTATCGCCACAGCTTCCACGCCGGAAATTTCGCCGACATCGTCAAACACGCCCTGGTGCTGTGGCTGCTGGAGCGGCGCCAGGCCTCGGGGCCGGTGGCGGTGATCGACACCCACGCCGGCGCCGGCGTCTATGATCTCACCGGCGACGCCGCCCGTTCAAAGGAGGCCGAGGCCGGCATCGCCCGCCTCATGGCCGCGACCGACCGGCCGCCGCTGATCGAGGCGCTGGCGGCCGAGGTGGCGCGGCTCAATCCGCACGGCGGCGCCAACCTCTACCCCGGTTCGCCCCTGCTGATCGCCGGTCGTCTGCGCGCAGACGACCGCTATGTCGGCTTCGAGCTGAACCCGCCGGTGCTCGACCTGCTGGAACAGGCGCTGGAGCCCTTCCCCCAGGCCGTGGGCATGGGCGGCGACGGCTACGACCAGGCCCGCAGCTGGGCGGCGCGCGCGCAGGGCGCCTTCGTCCTGATCGATCCGCCGTTTGAGCGCCCTGACGACTATCACCGCGCCGCCGACGCCGGCGCCGCCATTGTCCGCGCCGACCCGCGCGCCACGGTGGCCATCTGGACCCCGCTCAAGGACATGGAGACCTTCGACGGCTTCCTGCGCCGCCTCGACCAGGCCGGGCTCAAGCGGGTCATGGTGGCCGAGGCGCGCCTGCGTCCCCTGACCAATCCGATGAAGATGAACGGCTGCGCGGTGGTGGTCCTGAACCCGCCCGCCGGCGCCGAGGCCGCCGCGTCCGAAATCTGCGGCTGGGTCGCCGATCATCTCGGCGACGCCGGGTCCCGGGCCGAGGTCTGGATGACCGGTGGAGCGTCCGCATGAAACGGATCGCCATCCTCGAGACCGGCGCCCCGCCGCCGGAACTGGCGGAACGGCACGGCGACTATCCGGCCATGTTCCGCACCCTGCTCGGAGACGGCCACGACATCGAGGTGTTCCGGTCGCAGGCCGGCGAATGGCCCGGCCCGGCGGCGTTCGACGCGGCGATCATCACCGGCTCCGCCGCCGGGGTCTACGAGGATCACCCGTGGATCCCCGACCTGCTCGACTGGATCCGAGCGGCCCGGGGCCGGACCCGCCTGATCGGCGTCTGCTTCGGCCATCAGGCCATGGCCCAGGCCCTCGGCGGCCGGGTCGAGAAGTCGGACCGCGGCTGGGGCGTCGGCCTGCACAGCTACGACGTGGTCTCGGCCGAGCCGTGGATGGCGCCGCCCGCCGCGACCGTCGCCATACCGGCCTCGCATCAGGATCAGGTGGTGGAGAAGCCGGCCGACGCCCGGGTTTTCCTGAGCAGCGATTTCACGCCGTTCGCCGGTCTGGCGTGGGGCGACGACGCCGTCAGCCTGCAGGGTCATCCGGAGTTCACCCCGGCCTATGCGGCCGATCTGACCGGCGGCCGGCGCGACCGCATCGGCGCGGCGGTGACCGACCGGGCGCTCGACAGCCTGACGGGATCCGACGACCGGGACCTCGTGGGCCAGTGGCTGCGCCGCTTCATCGGCTCCCGCCAGGGTCGCTAAACCTTGCGCAACATATCTGTGCGAGGAGGGAGCGACTGGTCGGGATGTTCATGTCGCTTTTTCGTACCCTTGCGGCGAGCCTTGTACTGCTCGTTGCGTTCGCCGGCGCGCCCTGTGAAGCCGCTTAGCCCGCACCGGTCACGGGCAGCGGGGCGGATGCGCTGGCTCTCGCCCGGTTCGTCGAGCGGCGCGCGGCCTCCACCGATTTCGCGGCGCTCGAGGCCTTCGGTCACGCCGCCGCCGGACGCGGCGACCGGGAGGGGCTGAACCGGCTCTATCACGTCACCTGGACCATCCTGAACCAGGGCGAATTCGAGCGCGCCGCGGTGTGGAACCGCCGCCTGGCCGACGCCGCCCGGCGCCAGAACGACGCCCGCTATGTCGATATCGCCCATCTCAACGATCTCACCGCCCGTTACGACCAGGGCGAGGTCGCGGTCGCGGCCGAGATGGACCGCATCGCCCGGGGCGGCCGCGACTGGTTCGTCCGCGCCCACGCGGCCCGTCTCGCCGCGCTGGCCCTGATGGATCAGGGCCGGGTGGGCGAGGGGCTCGAGCTTCTCACCCGGGTCCAGGCCGACATCCCCGAACGGGACCCCTTCGCGGCCACGGCCCTGGCCGGCGTCTGGGAAGTCGCGGGCATGGGGCTGAAGGACCTGAACGACGTCGAGGGCGCCGCCGCCGCCTTCCGCAAATTCGAGATCGACTATTCCAACCCGGCCTATCCCCGGCCCGATTTCGACAGTCTCTACAACCTGACCATGATGGCGGTGAAGGTCGGCGACCAGGCGCGGGCGGAACAGTACGCCGAGGCCCATCACCGGCTGGCCTCCCGATCGGACCTGCCCAACCTGGCCATCTATGACGCCAGTCTGTGCGCCACGGTCGCCGACGCGCGCGATGCGCCCCGCGACGTGCTGGCCTGTGTCGCCCCCTATGGCGAGGACCTCGGCGAGGCCGCCTTCCTGGCCCGGGACATCCTCCCCCTGCGGGCCATCGCCCGGGCCCGGACCGGCCAGATCGACGCCGCGCGGCGCGACCTCGAGGTCCTGCGCCGGCTGGAGGCGGACGGGGTCGGCATGGAGGTCGACCACGTCGAGGCGGAGGTGCTGTTCGCCGAGGGGCGCAGCGCCGAAGCTTTCCGGCTGCTGAGGGCGCACATGCTCGAGAGCGAGATCGCCGCGGCCAGCAGCTTCAGCGCCGGCATCCACCAGGTCACCGGCGACATGCAGCAGCAGCTGGCCGAGCGCCGCGGCCAGCTGGAGACCGCTCGCGCCAACACCACCCTGCAGCGCGCCGTCATCGGCATCGGCATCGTCTTCCTGCTGTGCGCCATCGCCACCGTCATCTGGCTGTCCCGCCAGGCCGACCGACTGCGGGCGGCGCAGCGGCGGGCCGAGGACGCCAACCGGGCCAAGAGCGAGTTTCTCGCCAACATGAGCCACGAGATCCGCACGCCCCTGAACGGCGTGGTGTCGATGGCCGATTCGCTGACCCGCCGGCCCCTGGGTGAGCCGGAGCGGGAGATGGTCGAGTTGATCCGCTCGTCGGGCGTGACGCTGGAGCGGCTGCTCTCCGACATCCTCGACAGCGCCCGGATCGAATCCGGCCAGGTCGCCATCGAGCCGGCGCCGTTCGATCTGGAACAGGCGGTCAGCGACATCGGCGCCCTGTGGCGGGTCAAGGCCGAGGACAAGGGGGTGGCGCTGGAGGTCGAGTTCGATCCGGCCCTGAAAGGTCAGTTCCAGGGCGACGCCGTGCGTCTGCGCCAGGTGCTGACCAATCTCGTCAACAACGCGCTGAAATTCACCGGCGAGGGTCACGTCCGCCTGACCGTCGCGGCGGCCGCCGGCGACCGGGTGACCTTCCGGGTCAGCGATACGGGCGTCGGCTTCGACAGGGAGCAGCGCAACCGCATCTTCCGGCGCTTCCAGCAGGCCGACGGCTCCATCACCCGTCGCTACGGCGGCACCGGCCTCGGCCTCGCCATCTCGACCGCCCTGGTCGATCTGATGGGCGGCGCCCTCGATTGCGAAAGCAACCCCGGCGAGGGTTCGAGCTTCTGGTTCGACATCCCCCTGCCGCCCGTCGCCCCGACGGAGCCGGTCGCCGCCGCAGCGGCGCCGGGGCCGACCCAGGATGTCGAGGCGGCCGCGCTGCGCATCCTGCTGGCCGACGACCACCCCGCCAACCGCAAGGTGGTCGAGATCATGCTGGGCGCGACGGCGATGGAGCTGGTGGCGGTCGAGGACGGCCGGCAGGCGGTCGACGCCTTCGCCGAGGGCGGCTTCGACCTGGTGCTGATGGATATGCAGATGCCGGTCATGGACGGCCTCACGGCCACGGCCGCGATCCGTCGCCACGAGGTCGAACACGGTCTGAAACGGACCCCGGTCCTGATGCTGACGGCAAACGCCATGGCCGAGCATGTCGAGGCCGGCCGCGCCGCCGGCGCCGACGGTCACCTGACCAAGCCGGTCACCATGGCCGGCCTGTTCGACGCCATCGGCACGGCGCTGGAGCCGGCCCGCGAGCGCGAGCCGGCCTGACCTTCCCTCGTCATCCTCGGGCTTGACCCGAGGATCAGACCTTCCGGTGCTCGCCGGAATGGCATGCAGGCGCACTTGCGGGGCCACCCCCGACGCCCGGCCCGGCCCTACATCTGATCCTCGGGTCAAGCCCGAGGATGACGGTGGGAGGGTGAGGACCGTGGCTCAGGGCCACTTCACCACCGGGGGCATCGAACTGAGGATCGATTCGACATTACCGCCGGTCTTCAGCCCGAACATCGTCCCGCGATCATACAGCAGGTTGAACTCGACATAGCGGCCGCGCCGGATCAGCTGCTCCTCGCGCTCCGCCGCCGTCCACGGCTCGGCCATCCGCCCGCGCACGATCTCCGGATAGACCGTCAGGAAGGCCTCGCCGACGTCGCGGGTGAAGGCGAAGTCGCGGGCCCGGTCGCCGCTGTCCAGATGGTCGTAGAAGATGCCGCCCGTGCCGCGCGGCTCGTTGCGGTGGGGCAGGAAGAAATACTCGTCGCACCACGCCTTGAACTTCGCATGCCATTCCGGATCGTGGGCGTCGCAGGCGGCCTTCATGGCGGCGTGGAAGGCCAGGGTGTCCGGGTGGTCCTGACGCCGGTCGGCGTCCAGCACCGGCGTCAGGTCGCCGCCCCCGCCGAACCAGCCTTGGGTCGTGGCGATGAAGCGGGTGTTCATATGCACTGCGGGGACGCGCGGGCTGACCGGATGGGCGATCAGGCTGATGCCGGTGGCGAAGAAGCGCGGGTCCTCGGCCGCGCCGGGCACCCCCTTGGCATAGTCGGCCGGGAAGGTCCCGTGCACGGTCGAGACATGGACCCCGACCTTCTCGAACAGCCGGCCGTGCATCATGCCCATGACCCCGCCGCCGCCCTCGGCCCGGTCCCAGGGCGTGCGCACGAAGCGGCCGGGCTCGCCGGGAAAGAGGTCCGCAGGCGCGGCGTCCTCCAGCGCCTCGAAGGCCGCGTGGATGCGGTCGCGCAGGGCCTCGAACCAGGCGCGGGCCTCGGTCTTCTGCTGGGCGAGGGGGTCGGTCATGGTCATGGCGAGGCTTGTAGGAGGTCGGCGCGCGGCGGTGAAGTGCGGCGGTCTTACCCACGACCCTCTCCCGATGGGAGAGGGCTTGAGCGCACGGCGGCGCAGCCGTCGTCCTTGCGCTCAAGGGTGAGGGTCGGTCATCGGCATTCGGCGCAAGCCGTGTCGCTGACGGGAGCGGCGGCTTACGCCGACTGACACAGTCGACCCACATCCGACCGGCTCCGCCCGGCCACCTTCTCCCAATGGGAGAAGGAAGACGTGACGCTGTGCTGACAATCCGCGAAAACATAGTCTGGTTCAGCGGAAAACTTCCCGCCTTTTCCGCTACATGGCGGATTCTATACGCTATCTTCCATCCGGGCGGCCCGACGGGTGCATACTTCAACCTTCCGCCGTCGGTCTTTGACAATCGAATCCCCCGACCGCCGCCCCAGGCGTGTCTCCGTCGCGCCCCCGATGCCGACTCTGCCGACTCTGACATAGCGATTTCTCATGCCGACCCTGCCGACCCTGCCGACTCCGCCACCACGTTTTTTTCGAGTCGGTTGACCGTCGGCCGTCCTCTGCCACTGTCCCGCTTCGCCTTCCGAGGAGCCCGTCATGATCCGCGCCGCCCTGTTGTCCACCGCCGCCCTGCTGACCGCTGCCGCCCCCGCCGCGGCCCAGGACGAGGCCGCCGCCCGCCGCATCCTCGAACGCACGCCGCTGATCGACGGGCACAACGACCTGCCCTGGGCGCTGCGCCAGCAGCACGGCAATGACCCGCACGCGGTCGATCTGACCGCCAACCTCGACGCCTCGACCTCGCTGCACACCGACATCCCGCGCCTGCGCGCCGGTGGCGTCGGCGGCCAGTTCTGGTCGGTATACGTGCCGGCCTCGATGAGTCCGCCCGATGCGGCGGTGGCCACCTTCGAACAGATCGACACGGTCAAGCGGATGATCGCCGCCCACCCGGAGGTGTTCGAACTGGCGACCACGGCGGCGGACATCCAGCGCATCCACCGGCGCGGCAAGATCGCCTCCCTGATCGGCATGGAGGGCGGCTATTCCATCGACGACTCCCTCGGCCTGCTGCGCGAATTCCACGACGCCGGCGCGCGCTACATGACCCTGACCCACTCCACGACCACGACCTGGGCCGACAGCGCCACCGACGCGCCGAAATGGGGCGGCCTCAACGCCTTCGGCGAGGAGGTGGTCCGCGAGATGAACCGCCTCGGCATGATGGTCGACCTCAGCCACGTCTCCGAGGAGACCATGCTGGACGCCATGCGGGTCAGCGAGGCCCCGGTGATCTTCTCCCACTCCTCGGCGCGGGCGGTGACGGCCCATCCCCGCAACGTGCCCGACAGCGTCTTGCGGCTCATGCCCGACGACGGCGGCGTGGTCATGGTCACCTTCGTGCCGGGCTTCGTCTCCGAGGCTGTCCGGGCCTGGGGCGCCGCCCGCTCGGCGGAGGACGCCCGGCTGAAATCCCTGAACCCTGGCGACCCGGCCGCCGTCACGGCCCGGATGCAGGCCTGGATGGCGGCCAACCCCGCCCCGCGCGCCGGCATCGCCGATGTCGTGGCCCACATCCAGCACGTCCGCGACGTGGCCGGCGTCGACCACGTCGGCCTCGGCGGCGACTACGACGGCGTCGGCAGCCTGCCGGACGGGCTGGAAGGGGTGGACGCCTATCCCCGCCTGCTGGCCGCCCTGATGGCCGAGGGCTGGAGCGAGGCCGACATCCGCAAACTGGCCGGCGAAAACATGCTGCGGGTCATGCGCCGGGTCGAGGCGGTGGCGGCGGGCCGGCGCGGTGAGCGGCCAAATTTGGCAGTGATCGCCATCGAGGGCTCGCCGGAATGAACGAGCAAGGCCTGAAGCCGCGAGACGCCGACATGCCACGCCGCGGCTGTTGTCCCAACTGTGGCAAACGAATCTCGCTGTACCAGTCGACACTGGCTTTCCGAGAGCTTGAATGCCGAGGCTGCGGCTATGGCATTGACCGGGGTCTGGCCGGAAGTCTTGCCGCCATTCCCGCGGCGCTTTGGGTGAGCCGCCTTTTCTCTGATCACGGATTCGCGGCTTGGCAGCCTTGGTCCGCGACGCTCGTTCTGGGACTCATCTGCGGATTGTGGCCCATGTACTTCGCCAAGGTCAGTCTTAGCCGGCACTCGTCGAGCGAGTAGACTGAAGCCCCTTCCACAGCGCGATCCCCGCACTGACCGACAGGTTCAGCGACCGGGCCTCCGGCCGGATCGGGATCACCACCCGGGCGTCCGCCGCCTCATGCACATGGTCCGGGGCCCCGGACGTCTCGCTGCCGAACAGCAGGACGTCGTCGGGCCGGAAGGCGAAATCGTTCAGCGGCGTCGCCCCTTTCGTCGTGAACAGGACCAGCCGCCCCGGCACGCGATCCCGCTGGAATTCGTCCCAGCCGGCGTGCCGCGTCATGTGCCCGAGGGGCCCGTAGTCCAGCGCGGCGCGCTTCATCGCCCGGTCGTCGAGGCGGAAACCGGTCGGCTCGATAACGTGCAGTTCCACCCCGAAACAGGCGCTCAGCCTGATGCAGGCGCCGACGTTCTGCGGAATGGCCGGTTGAAAAAGGGCGAGACGCATTCTAAGGCCCTCATACGCGCGGCCCGGGGGCTTGTCGCGGCTCGAATTGCGAGCGTTTCTCACGAAGCGTCAGCACATTGCGGCGATGCGCCGCAAAGCCGGGCCGGGCCAGTCCCAAGGGATTTCGCTAAGGAACGACAGCGTTGAAACGGCGCGCCGCGGGGCGACGCCGCCAACGGCTCAGGAGACGAATCGGTGGCTGCAGACCAGGGCGATCCGAACCATCAGGATCCCAATCGTAGAGACTTCATCCACATCGCCGCGGGCGCCGCGGCGGTGGGAGCCGGAGCCATGGCCGCGTGGCCGCTGATCAATTCGATGAATCCGGCCGCCGACACCCTGGCGCTGTCGACCATCGAGTTCGACCTGACCAAGGTCCAGGAAGGCCAGCAGGTCGTCATCAAATGGCAGGGCAAGCCGGTGTTCGTGCGCTATCGCACCCCGGCCGAGATCGAACAGGCCCGCGCCGACGACCGCGCCCGTCTTCCCGATCCCCAGACCGACGCCGACCGCGTCAAGCCGGGCCATCAGCAATATCTGGTGGTGATCGGCTCCTGCACCCACCTGGGCTGCGTGCCGACCTTCGGCACCGGCGACTTCGGCGGCTGGTTCTGCCCCTGCCACGGGTCGCACTACGACGTCTCGGGCCGCATCCGCAAAGGCCCGGCGCCGGCGAACCTGGTGGTGCCGACCTATGAATATGTGTCCGATACCCGCGTGAAAATCGGCTGAGGACGGGCAAGAGAACGATGAGCGATCACGAATCCACCTACGTCCCCAAGACCGGCATCGAGAAGTGGTTTGACAGCCGCCTGCCGATCATCCGCTTCGGCGCCGACTACATGTCGCTGCCGACCCCGAAGAACCTCAACTACTGGTGGACCTTCGGCGGCATCCTGGCCCTCTGCCTGGTCATCCAGATCGCCACCGGCGTGATCCTGGCCATGCACTATGTGCCGAACACCGAGATGGCCTTCGCCTCGGTCGAGCGCATCATGCGCGACGTCAACGGCGGCGACCTGATCCGCTACACCCACGCCAACGGGGCCTCGATGTTCTTCATCGCGGTCTATCTGCACATGCTGCGCGGCCTCTACTACGGCTCGTACAAGGCGCCGCGCGAGATGATCTGGATCGTCGGCTGCCTGATCTTCTTCCTGATGATCGCCACGGCCTTCCTCGGCTACGTCCTGCCGTGGGGCCAGATGTCCTTCTGGGGCGCGGAGGTGATCACCAATCTGATCGGGGCCATCCCGATCGTCGGCGAGCCGATCCTGATCTGGCTGCGCGGCGGTCCGGCCATCGACAACGCCACCCTGAACCGCTTCTTCTCGCTGCACTATCTGCTGCCGTTCGTCATCGCCGGCTGCGTGGTCCTGCACCTGTGGGCCCTGCACCACGCCGGTCAGAACAACCCGGTCGGCATCCTGATCCCGAAGGACCGTCTGAAGAAGGACACCGTCCCGTTCCACCCGTATTTCACGGTCAAGGACGGGTTCGCGATCGTGCTGTTCCTGATGCTGTTCGCCTTCTTCGTCTTCTTCATGCCGAACGCCCTGGGCCACGCCGACAACTACATCCCGGCCAACGCCCTGGTGACCCCGGCGCACATCGTGCCCGAGTGGTACATGCTGCCGTTCTACGCCATCCTGCGGGCCGTCCCGGACAAGTTCGGCGGCGTGGTGGCGATGTTCGCCTCGATCGGCGTGCTGTTCATCCTGCCGTGGCTGGACACGTCGAAGGTGCGCTCGATGCGCTATCGCCCGACGATGCGGACCTTCTTCATCATCTTCGTCGTGGTCGCCATGATCCTCGGCTGGTGCGGCGCCCAGCTGCCGGACGCGCCGGTGATCGGCACGTTCGAGACCTTCATCCTGATCGACGGCGACCTGAACAGCTATCTGTGGCTGACCCGGTTCGCGACCCTCTACTACTTCGCCTTCTTCCTGATCATCATGCCCCTGGTGGGCCTGCGTGAGACGCCGCAGCCGATCCCGGCGACCATCTCCGAACCGGTGCTGCCGGGCGGTGACGCCTCGATCGAAGCCGCACCGGCCTCGTCCGTGAAGAAGGGCTGAGACCGACCATGACCCTCAAGACGAACTTCCAGTCGATGAAAAAGACCCTGGTCCTGATCGCCGTCGCGGCCGGCCTCGCCGTTGTGGCCCAGCCCGCCATGGCGGCCGGCGGCGCGAAACATCCGCGCAAGGCCGGCTTCAGCTTCGAGGGGCCGTTCGGGACCTTCGACCAGGGCCAGCTGCAGCGCGGCTACAAGGTCTACCGCGAGGTCTGCTCGTCCTGCCACGGCATGGACCTGATGTATTTCCGCACCCTGGCCGAGCCGGGCGGGCCCTTCTACGACTCGCACCAGGCCAATCCGGCCGAGAACCGCTTCGTCCGGGTTCTGGCCTCCGAGGTCCAGGTGCCGGACATCGACAGCGAGACGGGCGAGGCGATCATGCGCGACGCCGTCCCGGCCGACCGCTTCCCCAATCCCTATCCGAACGCCACGGCCGCCGCCGCGGGCAACGGCGGGGCCGCCCCGCCGGACCTGTCCGTCATGGCCAAGGCGCGCCACGACGGGGCCAACTACATCTACTCGCTGATGTCGGGCTATCGCGCCCCGCCGGCTGGACTGCGGGTCGGCCCGGGCCAGTACTACAACCCCTATATGGCGGGGGATCTGAGCTCCTACTGGACCGGCGAGGGCCATGTGCCGGAGGGCGGTTTCACGGCCATGCCGCCGCCGCTTCAGAACGGCCAGGTCACCTATGACGACGGCTCGGCCGAAACCATCGACCAGTATTCCAAGGACGTCGCCGCCTTCATCGCCTGGGCGTCCGATCCCAAACAGGTCCAGCGCAAGCAGACCGGCCTGGGCGTGATGATCTTCCTGTTCCTGTTCGCGGGCGTGACCTACGTCAGCTACCGCCGCATCTGGAAGGGCGTCGCCCACTAGCCGATCGCAGCCGTATCGACCGACCAACCCGCCGGGCCCCGCCCGGCGGGTTTTCGTTTGCCCCCGTCGCATCAGAAGGGCGCATCGACAGGGGCGGACCGACGCCCTAACGTCCGGCCCGTTCATTTCCGGCTGAGGGTGTTTCCGTCCATGCGTTTCCTTTCGACCGCCGCCGCGCTCGCCGCCGGCGCCCTGATCTCCGCCTGCGCCACCACGGGGCCCGAGGCGCCGACCTCCGCCGCCGCCTTTGATGTCGCCCGGCTGTCCGAGCACACCCGCGTCCTGTCGGACGACAGCTTCCAGGGGCGCGGCATCGGCACGGTCGGCGAGACGATGACGGTCCGCTATCTGAGCGAGCAGTACGCTGCGGCCGGCTTCCAGCCCGGCGGCGAGAACGGCGGCTGGACCCAGGACGTGACGCTGAACCGCTTCACGGCCTCCAACGTCAGGGCCAGCCTCAACGTCGGCGACGAAACCATTCCGCTGACCCAGGGCCAGCAGATCGTGGCCTCGACCCGCCTGCCCGGTGACCATGTCATGCTGAGCGACGCGCCGCTGGTCTTCGCCGGCTACGGCATCACGGCGCCCGAGCGGAACTGGGACGACTTCAAGGATGTCGACGTGCGCGGCAAGGTCATCGTCGTGCTGGTCAACGACGCCGATTTTGAACAGCCCGAGCTGAACACCTTCAACGGCCGGGCCATGACCTATTACGGCCGCTGGACCTACAAGTACGAAGAGGCGGCGCGGCGCGGCGCGGCCGGCGTCATCATCGTCCACGAAACCGCGCCTGCTTCCTACGGCTGGGCCACGGTGACCAACAGCTGGTCCGGGCCGCAGTTCGACATCGTGCGGTCCAACGCCGCCGCCGAGCGGGTGGCCGTCGAGAGCTGGATCCAGCGCGACGTCGCCGTCGACCTGTTCCGCAAGGCCGGGCTCGATTTCGACGCCCTGAAGGTCCAGGCGCGCAGCCGCGACTTCCGCCCGGTCGAACTGCCGGGCGCCAGCCTCAGCGCCATGTTCGATGTGTCCACCAGCCAGATCGTGACGAAGAATGTGCTGGCCCGCCTGCCGGGGACGACGCATCCGGACGAGACCATCCTGTACACGGCCCACTGGGATCACATCGGGGTGGGCGAGCCGGACGCCAACGGCGACGCCATCTTCAACGGCGCGGTGGACAACGCCTCGGGCACAGCCGCCCTGCTGGAACTGGCCCGTGTCTGGGCCGCCGGCCCGCGTCCGCAACGGTCGATCGTGATGATCAGCTTCACGGCGGAAGAGAGCGGCCTGCTGGGTTCGGAATACTATGCCGCCAACCCGGTGTGGCCGCTGGAGACCACGGTCGCAGGCTTCAACATGGACGCCATGAACGTCTACGGGCGGGTCCAGAATCTGGGCGTGGTCGGCCACGGCCAGTCGGACCTCGACGAGCGGCTGGTCGCGGCCGCCGCGCGTCAGGGCCGCGCCGTCGAACCGGACGCCAACCCGGCCGCCGGCAGCTATTTCCGCAGCGACCACTTCCCCTTGGCCAAGCGCGGGGTGCCGATGGCCTACGTCAAGGGCAGCGGCGATTTCCGCGACCCGCCGGTCGAGCCCCGCGAGGCCGCCCGCACCGAATACGGCGCCGCCCGCTATCACCAGGCCGACGACGAATGGTCGGCCGACTGGGACCTGGCCGGGCAGGTGGAGGACATGGAGATCTCGCTGTGGATCGGCCGCGACCTCGCCAACAGCCGCGACTGGCCGGGCTGGAAGCCGGGCTCGGAGTTCGGTCCGGCCCGGGCGGCCAGCGCCGCCACGCGGGACTGAGTTCCCGGCGCGCCGCCCCCTCGGCGGCGGGACCATGACGAAAACTTAACGGGCGGTCCTCCGGGGCCGTCCTAGAGTGCGTCCAAAATCGGGATGGAGCCTGCCTCTATGTTTCGCGCCTTCACCAGCGGCGTCGCCGCCGTCGCGCTGCTGTTCGCCGCCGGGTCGGCCCTGTCGCAGGACTTCTCGGCCGAGCGGATCAGCAACGACGTCCGCGCCATCAGCACGGACGAGTTCCAGGGTCGCTATCCCGGCACGGAAGGTGAGCGGCTGACGCTGGCCTGGCTGCAGGCGCAGTACGAGGCCATGGGCCTGGAGCCCGGCGGTCCGGACGGACAGTGGCTCCAGCCGGTGCATCTGCGGCGCTTCACCCCGGTGGAGGGCGCGGCCAGCGCCAGCTGGACGGGGCCGGACGGCGTGCGCCACGCGCTGACGGTCGGGACCGACGTCACCCTGCGCGCCGCCACCAACGACGGCCGCGCCTCGATCAGCGACGCACCGCTGGTGTTCGTGGGCCACGGCATCACCGCGCCGGAGCGGAACTGGGACGACTACGGCGACATCGACGTGCGCGGCAAGGTCGTGGTCGTCGTCGGCGGCGAGCCGGAGGGCGAGCTCTTCAACGGCGAGTACGACACCAACTACGAGTCCGGCGCCTACAAGGCCGACGAGGCCTTCCGCCGCGGCGCGGTCGGCATCGTCACCCTGGTCCCGCAGCCTGCGGATTCGCCGATGTGGACACGCACGGCCCGGTTCTCGACACGCACGCGGACCCTGACGCCCGGGGCCGCGGACCTCGAGTTCTCTATGGCCGTCAATCATGATGTCGCCGCGCAATGGGCCGCCGCGGCCGGACTGGACATCACGCTGCTGGGCGCCGTCGGATCGGGCGCCTTCAAGGCCGTGCCGCTGAACGGGGTGACCCTGTCCGTCGCCGCCGCCGAAACCAGCGACACCTTGGTCACCCACAACCTTCTGGCCCGCATCCCCGGGACCTCGCGCCCGAACGAAACGATCATCTATTCGGCCCACTGGGACCACGTCGGCGGCGAGGCCCAGCACCCCGGCGCGCCGGGCGAGGACACGATCTTCAACGGCGCCTGGGACAACGCCTCGGGCACCGCCGGCGTGGTCGAGATGGCCCGTCAGATCAGCAAGGCCCCGCGGCCCGCGCGCTCGATCGTCTTCGCCCACATGGCCGCCGAGGAAATGGGGCTGATGGGCGCCTATGGCTACACCGCCGATCCGGTGTTCCCGCTGGAGACGACGGTGGCCGACATCAATATCGACATGCTGCCGCTGTCGGGCTCGACCCGGGACATCCCCATTTTCGGCAAGGGCCAGAACGATCTGGAGGACCGGCTGCAGGCTCTGGCCGAGCCGCTGGGCCGCTATGTGACCGACGACAGCATGCCGGAGCAGGGCTTCTACTATCGCTCGGATCACTTCCCCTTCGCCCGCATGGGCGTGCCGGCGCTCATGCCGTGGCATGGCTGGGACTGGGTCGAGGGCGGCAAGGAAGCCGGCGAGGCGGCGTGGCGCGCCAAATTCGGCGCCGACTATCACAAGCCGTCGGACGAATGGTCGGCGAACTGGGACCTGACCTCGGCGACCGAGAACCTGACCCTGCTGTATCGCCTCGGCCTCGACCTCGCGAACAGCGACGACTGGCCCGGCTGGAAGCCGACGTCGGAGTTCGCCCAGGTCCGCGCACGGTCGGACGCCGCCCGCCAGTGACGGCGATCTTGCGACCCTTGACCGGTGACGGCTCCCCGCCGGTCGAGGGCGCCTATCCGCAGGCGGTCGAGGTGACGGGACCCAGCCGCTGGCTGTGGCTGTCCGGCCAGATCCCGGTGGCCCCCGACGGCTCGCTGGCCACCGATTTCACCGGCCAGTGCGAACAGGTCTGGGACAATATCGAGACCCAGCTGGCGGCCGCCGGCATGACCCTCGACAACCTCGTCAAGGTGTCCACCTTCCTGTCGGACCGCCGCCATGCGCTCGAAAACCGCGAGGTCCGGGTGCGGCGCCTGGCGGGGCGGCAGCCGGCGCTGACGGTGATCGTCACCGGCATCTTCGACGAGGCCTGGCTGGTCGAAATCGAGGCGGTGGCGGCGGCCTGACGGCGCCGGAAGCCTGGGCGAGTAAGGGGTTCCCTGAGCGCGATCAGGGCGCGATGGTGGCCCGGGCGATCAGGGCGCGGGCCTGTTCGAGGGCGGCTTCGGTGGTCAGCCGGCCTTCCTGAACATCGACGGCCCAGTCCATCAGCGGCTTGCCGGTGACGGCGCCCCGATTGGCTTCCTCCTCGAGGTAGAGGCCGCCCGAGGCGAGGATGGCCGCGTCCCACGCCGCGCGAACGCCGGCCAGTAGTCCTTCGTCGCCGCCCAGTAGGCGTCGCCGGGGGCCGGGTCGTAGTTGTCGACCTTGCGGTAGGTGTTGACGACGTCCTCCTGGACGATGGCGACGGGATCGCCCGCGTCGCCCTCGGCGGGACCCATCTTCACATTGTCCTGCAGGTGCACCCATCCCGCGGGGGTGAGGGCGTGGCGGTTGGAGCCGAGGTAGCGGTCATAGGGCCGCTCGCGGACGGCGTCACGGCGGGCCAAAGGCCGCCAGGTCGCGCCGCTGGTCCATTCGGCGATCCCGTGGGTGTAATCCCAACGTCCGACGCCGCCGTACCGGGGCGAGTCGTCGGTCTGCCAGACGGTCTGGGCCCAGGCGCCGCGACGCTGATCCTCGGGGACCGGGGCGAGGGTCCAGCGATTGGGCCCGGCGTAGGTCAGCACCGTCGCGGGTTCGAACACCCAGTCCTGCCGCCAGTGTTTGATGATGTGATGGTTCCCGTTGTCGTCGGACATCACCAGGATGTGCTGCAGGCTGATGCGGTCGCCCTCGTTATGGACGATCCGTACGATTTCATTCCCCGCCGACAGCTTTTCCTCGAGCGGCTCATAGCCCTCCCGGAAGCTGACGTTTTCGCGCATGTCGAAGCGCACCCGCCACTGGCCGGCCTGGGCGAGGATCGACTGCCGGTCGCGCTCGAACTGCGAGGCGGGGGCCTCGGCCGGCGCCGTCGTGGCGGGGGCCTGGGCCAGCGCCGGCTGGGCGGCCAGCAGGGCGGCGGCGATGAGGAAGGCGCGGGTCATGCTGCTGTCCATAATGCGAGTCATTATCGTTATCTCCCGGTCGGTTCAGTAGCGCAAGGCGAGGGACAGGCCGATGTTGCGGCCCGGCTGGGTGAAGGCGAGGGCCGGGGGCGGGGCGTTGAACGCCGGCGGGGGGGTCGTGCGCACGCCCACGCCGCGCACATCGCTCCACCAACTGTAGGTCTCGTCCAGGACGTTGAAGACCCCGGCGCGGGCCGTCACCCGGTCATTGAGGCGCCAGTAGCCCGTCAGGTCCAGCAGGGCGAAGGCGTCGTTTATCAGGCAGCCCGCGGCGCTGCCGAAACAGTCCAGCCCGTTGGTGTCGTCGCTGTCCTTGCCGTCGGACCAGGTGACGACCGCCTGACCGCCGAAGCGTCCGGCCGGGTCGTCATAGCCCAGTCCGAAGACGGCCTTGACCGGGTCGATGGTCGACAGCTCGGTCGTGACCCCGCCGGATGTGGATTCGCCTTCGGCGAAGGCGAAGGCGAAGCGGGCGCTGACGCCATTGTCCCACCACAGGTCGGCCCTGGCCTCGACGCCGGAGATCTCGACGTCGGTGAAGTTGACGAACTGGAACACCGCCGGGTCGGCCGGGGTGAAGGCGCCCGAGACCACCTGCTGGCTGATGAAGTCCTCATAGTCCGACCGGAAGCCGACCAACTGGCCGGAGAACCGGCCGCCGAACAGGTCGACCTCGCGCAGACGGGCGCCGATCTCGAGGCTGCGGCTGGTCTCCGGGCTCAGGTCGGGGCTGGGGGCGGAGGTGTAGCCGAAGGCCGGGTTGGAGAAGAACAGGTTCACCTGGCTGGGCGTCGGGGCCTTGAACCCCTCAGCCCAGTTGCCGAACATCTGGAAGGTTTCCGTGGCCTGCCAGACCATACCCAGCTTGGGCGAGACGTGGTCGCCGGACTGGTCGGCGCGGGCGCCCGGATACAGCGGGTCGTCGGCGGTCGACAGGTCGTAGCTGTCCCAGCGCACCGCCGGAATAATCTTCAAGGCCCCGTCCAGCAGACTGATCTCGTCCTGCACGAACAGGCCGCCGAGCGTATAGTCGGTCCTGGGGAAGGCGCTGGTCGGGAAGGTTTCGCCCATCGGCGGGACCGTGCCGTCGCGGACGCCCTGCTGGGTCGTCTGCGACCAGTCGCCGCCGAAGGTCAGGCGGTGGGTGCCGACGGTCTTCACGGCGTCGGCGGCGAAGCCGAAGACCTCGTTGTCGAAACTGTTGTCGCGGGTGCGGTCGACCGCGGGGCTGCGGTCCTCGAAGGTGAACTGCCGGGTCTCCGCCTTCTGGGCGTAGATGGTGGCCTGACCGCGATCGAGCCCCAGCACCTCGTCGCCGCGCCAGCCGAGATTCCAGCCGCTGCGCCGGGTCTCGTCGTCGGCGAGCAGTTCCAGCACCGAGGCGCTGCGGCCGCTTAGCACATCGGCTGTCGTGTCGCTTTCGAACCAGTCGTAACCGGCGCGCAGGCTGTGGCCCGGTGCGATGTCCCAGACGCCCTTCAGCAGCAGGGCGTCCGAGCGGGTTTCCTGAGGATTGGCCACGGTGCGGGTCTCGCCCACGCCGCCGGTGTTTCCGTGGGTTTCCGTCTCGTGGCTGTCGCGGCCGGTCCAGGCGAGCAGGCCGGAAAAGGCGCCGCTTCGGCCCGCGATCATGGTCGAGGTGGTCAGGCCGTCGTCGGCGGAATTGTAGCCGACCCGCGCCCGGGCGCCGAACGACTCGCCGGGCCGCAGCAGGTCGGACGGGTCCTTCGTGGTGAAGGCCACCGCCCCGGCCACGCCGTCCGAGCCGTACAGGGCCGAGGCCGGGCCACGCAGTATCTCGACCGACTTCATCAGATCCAGGTCGGCATAGCCGCCGCGGCCGACGCTCTGGGCCCCGAAGACGAAGCCGTCGGGCACGCGCACGCCGTCGACGACCATCAGCACCCGGTCCCCGCCGAGACCGCGGATCGTGAAGCCCTCATTGCCGGCCCGGCCGGTCGTGCCGAGAGCGGCGCCGAAACGCGACGGCTGGCTCACGACGCTGACGCCGGGCTCGAAGCGGATCAGGTCCTTGATGTCGGTCGCCAGCATCGCCTCGATCTGTTCGGCGGTGAAGACGGTGACGGTGGCCGGCGTCTCGTCGGCGCGCGTCTCGGTGCGGGTGGCGAGCACGCTGACCGGCGGCAGTTGTGCGGGATCCTCCTCGGGTCCGGAGCCGACCGCGGTCGGCTCCCCGGCCAGGGCCGGGCCGGCGGCGGCGACGAGGGCGGCGAAGCCGGCGGTGAGGAGAAGTGTGCGCATGGAAACGGCCCCGCTTTGAAAGGAGCAGGGCAATTACTGCGAATGATTATCAGAATCAACCGCGATGACGGTGCGGTTATTCCGGAGGGCGCATCAGCGCTTCCGCACGAACACCGTTCCGGCTGAGTAGCCCGCGCCGAAGCTGCAGATCAGGCCGGTGTCGCCGGGGGCGAAGCCGTCGTGGTGCAGGTGGAAGGCGATGATCGATCCCGCCGAGGAGGTGTTGGCGTAGTCGTCGAGGATGATGACGTTCTCCTCGGGCTCCGGCTCGCGGCCCAGCACCTTGCGGCCGATGAACTGGTTCATGTTGATATTGGCTTGGTGCAGCCACAGCCGCTTCAGGGCGGTCGGGTCGATCCCGAGGTCGGCGGCGTGGTCGACGATCATGTCCGAGACCATGGGCACCACATCCTTGAACACCTTGCGGCCCTGCTGGACGAACATCTTGTCGGTCAGGCCGTCGCCGGCGGCCGGCTCGGCCTCGCCGGTGGGCAGGGCGGCCTTGTTCAGGAAGCCGAAATTGTTGCGGATGTTGTTGGACATCACCGTCTTCAGCCGGGTCCCCAGAATCTCCCAGCCGCCGGTCGCCTGATCCTCCGCCTCGACGATCACCGCCGTGGCGACGTCGCCGAAGATGAAGTGACTGTCGCGGTCCCTGAAGTTCAGATGGGCCGAACAGATTTCGGGATTGACCATCAGTACGGCCTTGACCGAGCCGGAGGCGATGAAGTCCGCCGCCGTCTTGATGCCGAAAGTGGCCGAGGAGCAGGCCACGTTCATGTCGAAGGCGAAGCCCTCGATGCCCAGCGCTTGCTGCACTTCGATGGCCATGGCGGGATAGGGACGTTGCATGTTCGAGGCGGCGCACAGCACCGCGCCGATCTCGCTGACAGGCTTGCCCCAGGCGGCGATGGCGTCCCGCGCGGCCTTCACGGCCATCTCGGCCAGAACCGAAAGTTCGTCGTTCGGGCGTTCGGGGATGTGCGGGACCATGCGCGAGGGGTCGAGCACCCCGGCCTTGTCCACCACGAACCGGGACTTGATGCCGGACGCCTTCTCGATGAATTCGACCGAAGAAGGCGTCAGCGCCTCGAGATCGCCCGCGGCGATGCCCGCCGCGTGCTGTTCGTTGAAACGCCCGGCGAAGGCGTTGTAGGCCGCGACCAGCTCCTCATTGGAGATGGACTGCTCCGGCGTGAACAGGCCGGTGGCGGCGATGACGGCTTTGGTCATTCTCGGGTGAGCCTCTGTGCTCGCGGCGCAGCCCTGTTGGGGGCGCCCGTCTTGTTTCTGGACGGACTAGATAGGCCCGTCGCGGCGCGAGGTCGAGACGGCGGCGTGCCGGGCCAGCAGGTGACGCGCCGCCTCGAGGTGCAGCCGCTCCACCATCCGGTAGCCCACCCGGATCGCGCCCTTGCCCTCCGCCTCTGCGGCGGCGAAGGCGGCGACGACCTCGCGGGCGCGGGCGACCTCCTCGGGGGAGGGCGAGAAGGCCAGGTTGGCGGCGGCGATCTGGTTCGGATGGATCAGGCTCTTGCCGTGGAAGCCGAAGGCGCGGCCCTGGCGGCATTCGGCCTGAAGCCGGCCGGAATCGTCGGTGGCGTTGACCACGCCGTCGATGGCCAGCAGGCCGTGGCCGCGCGCTGCGGCGACGACGGCGGCCAGCCACGGCTTCAACGGATCCCGTTCGGGGCCGAGCACCAGATTCATCCCTTCGCCGAGATCGTTGATCCCGATCATCAAGGCGGCCAGCGGCGCGCCGGCGCCGGCGATCCTGTCGAGGCGCAGCAGCGACAGGGGAGTCTCGATCATGGCCCACAGGGCGACGCCGTCAGACAGGCGGTCGGCGACCGCGCGAACCGCCTCCGCGCTCTCGATCTTGGGCGCGACCACGAAGTCGGGCTTCAGGCCAGCAACGGCCGCGAGATCGTCCGTGCCCCACGGGGTGTCGAGGCCATTGATACGGACGCCGACGCGGGGGCGGAAGCCGCCGGCCTCCAGCGCGCCGACCGCGGCCCGCCGGGCTTCAGATTTGGCGCCGGGGGCGACCGCGTCCTCGAGGTCGAGGATGACGGCGTCGCAGTCGAGGCCGCGCGCCTTCTCGATCGCGCGCGCATTGCTGGCCGGCAGATAGAGGACGGACCGGGTCAGCTCCATCACACCCGTCCCGTGACCGGGATCAGCGCCCCGGTGATCGCCCGGCTCTCCGGCGAGGCGAGAAACAGCATGACGCGGGCGAGATCGGTCGGCTGGACCCATTTCGCCGGATCGGCGTCGGGCATGTCCTTGCGGTTCTGTTCGGTGTCGAGAATCGACGGCAGGACGGCGTTGACGGTGACGGAGGCGGATTTCAGCTCTTCCGCCAGGCTTTCGGTCAGGCGATGGACGCCGGACTTGGAGGCGGCGTAGGCGCCCATGCCCGCTGCGCTCTTCAGGGCTCCGTTGGCGCCGACGTTGACGATGCGACCCTCGTCCGACTGTTTCAGGTGGGGCAGGGCGGCGCGCGTGGCGTTCAGGGCGGTGGTCAGATTCAGGGCGAACATCCGTTCCCAGGCCGGCGCCTCGTGATCGACCGTCTGCCAGACGAAGCCGCCGGCGATGTTGAGCAGGGCGTCCAGCCGGCCGAAGCGCTCGACCACCGCCGCCATGGCCCGCTCCGCCGCTGCACTGTCGGTCAGGTCGACGCCGCCCAGTTCCAGCACCCCGTCCGGCGCGGTCTGCCCTGTGGCGTGGTCGATGACGGCGACGTCCAGACCGTCGGCCAGGGCGGCCTCCAGCACGGCGCGGCCGAGGACGCCGTGGCCACCGGTGATGACGAGGGTGCGGGTCAAGCGGAAGTCTCCTGGGCGGTTGGCGAGGGCCAAAGGCGCGCAGCCCCGCGCACGCCGGAAGAGTCGCCCCAGCGGGCGGGGGCGATGACGCCGTTCCAGGCGTCGGTAAAGGCGTATCGCTCCACGATCGGGGGCAGGGCGGCGTAGATTTCCTCGACGTTCGAAAGGCCGCCGCCAAGGACGAAGGCGTCCGGGTCGATCAGGTTCACGACCATGGCGATCGCCCGGCCCAGCCGGTCGATGCAGAGATCCAGCGACCGCCTGGCCCCGGCTTCGCCCGCACGGGCCGCGGCGACGATCTCCTCCGCCGTCAGGGTCCCGCCGGTGCGCTCGCGGTGGTCGCGCTGCAGGCCGGTGCCGGACACCCAGGTCTCGAGGCAGCCGTTGAGCCCGCACCAGCAGGCCGCACCGGGCGCCTCTTCCGCCGAGGGCCAGGGCAGGGAGGTGTGGCCCCATTCGCCCGCCAGGCCGTGGGCGCCTTCGACCAGGGCGCCATCGACGGCCACGCCGCCGCCGCAGCCGGTGCCGACGATGATGGCGAAGACCACGGACTTGCCCGCCCCGGCGCCGTCGACCGCCTCGGACAGGGCCAGGCAGTTCGCGTCATTGGCCAGCCGGACCGGTCGTCCGAGCGCCTGTCCGAGGTCCTGCGGAAAGGGCCGGTCGTTCAGCCAGGTCGAGTTGGCGTTGCGCATGACGCCCCGGGTCGGAGACACCGATCCCGGCGCCGCCACGCCGATGGGGCCGCCTGCGCCGGTCTCCGCCTCCACGGCCGCGATCAGGCGGGCGACGGTCCGGATGGCGGCGTCGTAGTTTCCGGGATTGGGCTCGCGCTTGCGGGCGAGGAAGGCGCCGTCGTCGCCGACGACCGCCGCCTCGATCTTGGTGCCGCCGAAGTCCACGCCGATCCGCATGGGGCGAGGCTTAGCAGATGATCAGGCCGCGAACACCCGGCCGAGAAGGCGTTCGAGCGCATCGGCGTCCACCGCGTCGAAGGCCCCGGTCTCCGTCGCGTCGACGTCGAAGACGGCGATCAGGTTTCCAGCCGCATCGGTCACCGGCACGACGATCTCGCTGGCGGAGCGGCTGTCGCAGGCGATGTGGCCGGGAAAGGCGTGGACGTCCTCGACCACCTGGGTCCTGCGATCGCGGGCGGCGGCGCCGCAGACGCCCCGGCCGAACGGAATGCGCAGACAGCCCAGCGTGCCCTGATACGGCCCGACCACCAGCTCCCCCTCCCGGTCGGGATCGACCACATAGAAGCCGGTCCAGAAATAGGCCGGAAAGGCGTCGGCCAGCATTGAGGCGACGGTCGCCATCCGCGCGGTGAGGTTGGGCTCGCCGTCCAGAACCGCGAGGATTTCGACCTCGACCTCGGCGTAGCGGGCGGCCTTGTCGGCGGGGCGGTCGTCGCGGGCGGCATAGGCCATTGGGGAGCTCCAGGTGGTCTGCCGGTGCATATAGGGACCCCCGCCCTGACTGGCGAGGGCGTCGTTTTCCCCTGTGAGGCGAGTGCTCAAGCGCCTGATTAATGGGGATAAGTACGGAACCGAACACAAAATGGCCGTGCTGCGGCAACGCTTTGTCGCAAACCAGCGTTAACCTTGACAGACAGTTAACTGGACCGGACTGTCGCGGTAACGCAAAGCTTAACGGGTGAGCCGGGGGGACGCCCGCTCAAGGTGGTGCGAGGACTCATGGGCGAGGGCGACGCGAACAAGACGGATCGCGGCCGGTCCGACCGGTCTCGCGGCCCCGTCGCCATCGCCGCGGTCGCCGGGGTGCTGGCGCTGGCGGCCGTGGGCATGGTGTCGTGCGGCGACAGGGGCGAGGGCGTCCGGTTCTGGCAGAGGGCCGACAGCGCCTCCAACGCCTGTCCCCGCCCGGCCTCCCTGACCGGCTCGGAATTCAACGCCCAGGAGACGGGTCTGCGCGCGCTGCGCCGGGCGGCCTTCCGCGGCGATTTCTTCGCCCAGCTGGAGCTGGGGTCGCGCTACGCGGCAACCCGCGCCACCGACAAGAACATCGAGGATCCGATCGAGAGCGCCACCTGGTTCGCCATGGCGCTGGCCAACGACGAAGGCTACGCCCCGATCAACCGCGTCGACCGCGGCGGCTTCGGCGGCTGGCGGCCGCTGTCGAAATACGACGACTGCCGGGCCTTCGAACGGCACATGGCCTATCAGCGGCTGGACCGCCAGCTGGGCCAGATGACCCGGGAAGAGCAGGAGTCGGTGCGCGATCGCGTCGTCTACATCCTGTCGACCCAGGACGCCGAGGGCTTCCGCACCCTGGCGCGGCTGCACGACGGCCTCTACGGCCCGTTCGGCGAGCCCGAGGACAACCGCGAGGCCCGCGAGGCCTGGGGCCGGAACAATGGCGGCGGATCGGACAGCCGCGACCGCCGCCGCCGCGGCTATCTGGCCGCGACCAGCCTGTTCCCCCGCAACGACGTCGACGCCTATCTGTACAACTACCTTGCGGTCCAGACCGGCGACGTCGGCGCCTATGTGCTGATGAAGGATTTCGAGAAGTCCGCCCCCCGCCGCGACCAGTACAGCCGCTTCGTCGAGGCCAAGGCCCGGCAGTGGACCCCGCCGTTCGAATTCTACCCCAACCAGGCCCCGGCCTCCGGCGTGCCCTTCTCGGACGAAAGCCGCCCGCGCGGCGACGCCTATGAATACGCCCTGACCCGGATGGGGACCGAGCTGCCGTTCATCCACGTCGGCCGCGCCCTGCGCTACCTGGGGGTGACCGAGACCGCGGCGACCCGGCCGGAGGACCTGTCCAAACGCCAGATCGAGACCCTGGAGGCCATGCTGGGTCATCCGATGGAGAGCCGGCTGTCCTATCTGGAGCGGGTCCGGGCCATCCAGCTGGCCGCGGTCAACGGCTCGTCCGAGGCGCAGCTGGTGCTGGCGGTGATGTACGCCGAGGGCATCGGCCTGCCCGCCGACTACGCCCGCGCCTTCAAATGGTTCGACGAGGCGGCGCGCCAGGGCAGCCCCGAGGCCAAGTTCGCCATGTCGAGCTATTTCGCACTCGGCGTCTCGGGCGTGGCCGACCAGGACAAGGCCCAGGCCGTGGCCCTGCGCATCGACTCGGCCCTGTCCGGCTTCGGCCCCTCGGCCGCCCGCCTGCAGGCCGTTCTGGCCCAGGTCTCCCGTTCGCAGCAGCGCCGTTAAGGAGGGCGTGGAGCCATGACGATCCGTTTCCCCTTCGGACGCATTCGCGGCACGGTCGCCGGGATCGCCGTCATCGCCGCCGCTGTGGCGGGCGTCGCCCTGTCGCAGGGCCCGGCCGCCCACGCCCAGGTCGCCGCCAAGGTCGAGAGCCAGACGCGGCCCAATTTCGGCTTGCTGCTGGACCCGCCGACGCGCAGCTATCGCGGCCGGAGTTCGCACCACCGCCGCTATGACTATGGCCGGCACCGCCCTGACTGGCGGCCCGGCTATCCGCCCCACCGCCCCGGCGGCGAGGAGATCGTGCTGGTCGACTGCGGCGGCAATCCGGGAACAGGCGCGGTCGAGGACGCCGTGCGTCGGGTGCGCCCCGGCGGCACCCTGGTCATTCGCGCCCGCGGCGGCGCCTGCGTCGGCTGGCTGAACATCGACAAGCCCCTGACCCTGATCGGCGAAAGCGGCTTCGATCCGCGCGACTGGGCCCGCACCGGCCATCCGACGCTGCAGGCCCCCGACGGCCTGCCCTGCATCACCGTGGCGCAGGGCGTGCGGGTCGAGATCCGCGACATGGTCTTCGCCTCGCCCCGCGCCGGCGACGCGGCCTGCATCGTCGGCTATGGGGCGGAAATCATCATGAACCGGGTCGGCTTCCGCCACGCCGGGGATGAGGCCGCGATCTACGCCGACGGCGGCCTGCTGCACCTGCGCGACACCATCATCGAGGCCCAGACCATCGCCCCGGCCATCGTCGCCGACGGGGCCGTGCTCGACGCCTGGGAAGTCGTGGTGACCGGGGCCCAGTCCGGCATGGAGCTGATCCCCGGCGCCGGCCAGACCTCGCGCATCGTCTCGACCACCCTGAAGGGCACCAATGCTCCCAACGCCTTCGGTCCCCGGTCGATCGGCGTCATCATCCGCTCGGGACGCGACTACGGCCGGGTGGAGATCGAGAACACCGCCATCGTCGGCTACGTGGAAGGTGTCGCTGTCGAGGGGGCCTCGGTCGACATCCGCAACAGCCGCGTCGGCCGGTCGGACAAGGGGGTGGTCCTCTACAACGGCGAACTGCGCCTGACCGACAGCCGCATCCGGGCCAATACGGTGGGCGTCGCCGCCGCCTCGGGCAGCGCGGTCATCAACAACAATGTCTTCTCCGGCGTGCGCGAGGTGATCTACGCCGAGGACCGCGCCAATGTTCAGGCGCGCGGCAACCGGGTCTATTCGCAGCATGTCTGTCGGCCGCAGTTCCGCGACCGCTACCGGGGCCGGTACGAGCCCTACTGGCGGCCGGGCAATGGCTGGGAGTGCGCCTTCGGCTCCTATCCGCGCAACTGGTGGGACGGCGAGGATGGCCTGCTGGGCCTCGAATACTACGACGACGGCTACAGCCTCGAGGGCTATGACCGGTATCAGCGCGGCGAAGGCTGGTACGACCGCGACGGCCGCTATGTCCAGGACGGCCGCTATCGCGGCGAGGACCGCTGGAACCGGGGCGGGGGCTGGCGGTGGTAGGCGCGGAGGGACTCGAACCCCCAACCAGACCGTTATGAGCGGTCGGCTCTAACCATTGAGCTACGCGCCCTCCGTGGCGGTCCTCGTGGCCTAGCAGGCGGCGCGGCGGCTTGCCAAGCGCCATGGTCTCGGCGCCGCGCTGTCGCCGATTTCACGCCGATGAACGGAACCTGCCGATGGCCCCGGGGCGTTCATTCAGGCACATACGGCCAAGGTGCCGCCACGGTCCGCGCCCATACCAGACGGACCGCCGCTTCAGGAGACCACCCATGAACCGACTCGCTGCTCCCAAGGCCGCCGCCGCGCCGGCGCTGTCCAACCGCATCCTGCTGCTGAGCGGAAGCCTGCTCGCCGCGGCCGCCGTCGCCTTCGCGGCCCCCGCGGCCTTCGCCCAGAGCCAGCCCGGAGGCGGCGCGCCGCTGACCATCCAGGCGGTGACGGAGCGTCCGTCGCTGAACCTGTCGGCCTATGGCGAGGTCAAGACCGCGCCCGACATGGCCACCATCAGCTTCGGCGTGGTCACCGAGGCCGCGACCGCGGCCGAGGCGATGAGCCAGAACGCGGCCCGCATGAACCAGGTCATGGCCGCCCTGCGCCGCGCCGGCATCGCCGAACGCGACGTCCAGACCTCGGGCCTGAACCTGTCGGCCCAGTACGACTACGTCCAGAACGAGCCGCCCCGCCTGCGCGGCTACCAGGCCAACAACCGGGTGACGGTGATCATCAACGATCTGACCCGGGTCGGCACGACCGCCGATGCGGTGGTGGCCGCCGGCGTCAACCAGATCGACGGCATCTCGTTCGGCCTGAAGGACCCCACCTCGGCCGAGAACCAGGCCCGCCAGCTCGCGGTGCGGAACCTGCAGGCCAAGGCGGCCCTGTATTCGCAGGCCCTGGGCGTGCCGCTGGGCGGCATCCGCTCGCTGACCGAGGGCGGCGGCTATTCGCCCCAGCCGCCCCAGCCGATGTTCGCCCGCGCCGAAATGGCCATGGACTCCGGCTCGACGCCGGTCGCCGCCGGCCAGCTGACGGTGCGGATCGACATCACCGGGGTTTATGATCTGAACCGGTAGGACGATTGTTGCGAGACAGTCCGGCCCCTTCCGCTTCGCGGGAGGGGCCGCTTGCTGTCCGCTTCAATCCGAGCGGACCAGCACCATGCCGACGCCCAGATTGAGGATGTAGCCGACGCCGAGGATGGCCAGGGCGGTGACCGCGCCGTCGTCCCGGAGCAGCAGGATCAGGCTCCACGGAAAGGCGAGAATCCGGGCCGGCATAAAGGTCAGTTGATCGATCGGCTGGCCCAGCAGCTCCAGCCCGGCCGGAGTCGCCAGCAGCAGGGCGACGGCTCCTGCTACGGCGTAGAGGCCGTACAGAAGCCATTTGATCGATCGAATGCTGCGGGCCATCGGCGCCTCCCGAACGACAGGGAAGGCCCGCGCGAAGTCCGCGTCAAGCCGCGCGCTTGATCTCGTTGTTGTCGTCCAGCAGCACCACGGTCGGCGACCACTGGCGGGCTTCTTCCTGCGGCAGCTGGCCGTAGGTCACGACGATGACCTTGTCGTTCTTCTGCACCAGCCGGGCGGCGGCGCCGTTGACGCCGATGACCTTCGAACCGCGCGGGGCCTCGATGGCGTAGGTGGTGAAACGCTGGCCGTTGGTGATGTTCAGCACGTCGACCTGCTCGTGCGGCAGGATACCGGCGGCGTCCAGCAGATCGCTGTCGATGGCGATCGAGCCTTCGTAGTCGAGATCGGCCTGGGTCACCGTTGCACGGTGCAGCTTGGCCTTCATCAGGGTGACCAGCATGGGGAGTGCGGTCCGGGATGACGCGGGGCGATAGGCCCCCGCTCGCAGGAGCCTGATATAGGGGCTGACGGGCACATCATCAATCATCTCTGTTGCGCCGCACAATGCGCGGGCGGGCGTTCGCCTGTTACGTGACGTTCATTTGACGGCAAATCCTGTCGCCCTATGGTCCGGGGTGGCCAACGCCCGGCCCGCGCGCGGACCCTGACCCCTTCCATGAAGCAGTTCTTCCTGACGATGCTCGGCGTCTTCGCCGGCCTGGTGCTGTTCTTCGTCATCGTGCCGGTCGTGCTGATCACCATCGCGGTCAGCACGGCGTCGTCGAAAGAACCGACGCCGTCCAACACCGTGCTGGAGCTGGACCTGCGCGAGGGCGTCACCGATCAGGCCCCGACCAATCCCTTCGCCATGTTCGGCGGCGGGGGCCTGTCCACGATGCAGATCGTCGACACCCTGGCCCAGGCCGAGGACGACAGCCGGGTCAAGGCGCTGTTGATCCGCCTGCCCGAGGCCGGGCTCACCCCGGCCGCGGCCGACGAGATCCGCCAGGCGGTGCGCCGCTTCCGCCGCTCGGGCAAGGTCGTCATCGCCCACGCCCAGGGCTTCCAGCCGATCGGAACCGCCGTCTCCAGCTATATGGTCGGGGCCTCGGCCTCGGAGCTGTGGATGCAGAACACCTCCAGCTTCCAGCTGGCGGGCTTCTCCGCCGATTCCGTCTTCCTCGGGCGGGCGTTCGAGAAATACGGCGTCAACGCCCAGTTCGAGCAGCGCTACGAGTACAAGAACGCCGTCAATGAACTGACCGAGAGCGACTACACCCCCGCCCATCGCGAGGCGATGGGCGCCTGGATGACCTCCATCTACACCTCTGCCCTGGCCAACGCGGCCCAGGACCGCAAGGTGACCCCCCAGGCGCTGCGCGCCACCATCGAGGCCGGCCCCTATTCCTCGGCGCAGGCGCTGCAGCGCCGCCTGATCGACAAGGTGGGTCAGGTCGAGGAGGCCGAGGCCGAGGCCAAACGCCGCGCGGGTCGCGGCGCCGAGATTCTGGAGTTCAGCGACTATGCGTCCTCGAAGGGCGCGCGCGCCGGCTCCGGCCGCAACGCCATCGCCATCGTCGGCGGGGAGGGGGCCATCCTGACCGGCGCCGGCGGCGATGCGGACCCGTTCGGCGGCGGCTCCTCGATCAAGTCCGACGACCTCGCCGAGGCCCTCTACGACGCCATCGAGGACGACGCCGTCAAGGCCATCGTGTTCCGGGTGTCGTCGCCCGGCGGCTCGCCCGACGCATCGGAGCAAATTCTGGCCGCAGTCCGCGCCGCCAAGGCGGCCGGCAAGCCGGTGGTGGTGTCGATGGGCGACTACGCCGCGTCGGGCGGCTACTGGATCAGCTCGGAAGCCAACTGGATTGTGGCCCAGCCCTCGACCCTGACCGGCTCGATCGGCGTCTACGGCGGCAAGCTGGTGCTGGCCGACGCCCTGGGCCGCTTCGGCATCGACATGCGCAACCTGACCATAGGCGGCGAATACGCCGACGCCTTCTCGCCGTCGGAGCCGTTCAGCGCCGCCGACCGCACGGCCTTCGCGGCCTCCATCGACCGGACCTATGAGGAGTTCATCGCCCGCGTCGCCCGCGGCCGCAGCCTGCCCCCCGCCCGGGTGCGCGAGATCGCCCGCGGACGGGTCTGGACCGGCGCCCAGGCCCGATCCCTCGGCCTGGTGGACCAGCTGGGCGGCATGGAGGAGGCTATCGCCAAGGCGCGCCAGCTGGCCGAAATCCCGACCGGTGAATCCGTCCGCTTCAAACGCTATCCGGAATCCCGCTCGCCGTTCGCCGCCCTGTCCGAACTCTTCGGGGTTTCGGGCGAGGCGGCCCGGGTGCTGGTCGGCATCGGCGCCATCATGAACGATCCGCAGGCGGAGGCGACGGTGCGCCAGCTCCAGGTCGAGCGCGCCCGGGCGTCCGGCGCCACGGTGCTGGCGGATCAGCCTTACTGAACAGCGACAATCGGACACTCGCCTGTGAAGCGGCCGGTCATTGACCGTTCATGCCGATGGACCGACATTCGGAGTTCGGCGTTGTTCGCAACGCCCCGGAGATAAAGTGATGACCCAGTCCGACCGCCTGATCTTCGGCTCCGGCCCTTCCGCCCGGCGGCCCGCCAACGGCTTCGTCGCCTCGGTGATGTGGCTGGGCGGCCTGATCGCCACCCTGGCCGCCATGGCCATCGGCGCCGTGCTGGCCGTGTTCACCGCCGCCGCCGTCGCGGTCATCGCCCTGTTCGCCGGCGCGCTCGTCTTCCTCGCCGGCCTCGCCCTGCGCGCCCGCCGCACCGTCTCCATCCGTCGCCGCCGTGGCGACGACGTCCTGGAGGCCCGCAAGGTCGACGGCACCTGGGTAGCCTATGGCTGGGAGCGTCCGGGCCGCTAGATGCTGGCTGTCAGGGACGCCCCGTCGCCCAATTTCGACCAGCGGCGGGCCCCGCCCGACATGCTGGTGCTGCACTACACCGGCATGCGCACGGCCGACGTGGCGGTGGCCCGCCTGAGAGACCCCGAGGCCAGGGTGTCGTCCCACTATGTCGTCGATGAGGACGGAGCGATCCTGCGGCTGGTCGCCGAGGAACGCCGCGCCTGGCACGCCGGCAAGGGCGCCTGGCAGGGCGAGACCGACTGCAACGCCGCCTCGATCGGCATCGAGATCGTCAATCCGGGCCATGAGTTCGGCTATCGCGACTTCCCTGAGGCGCAGATCGACGCCGTGATCAGCCTGGTCAGCGACATCCGCACCCGCTGGACCATCCCCGACGCCCGCATCATCGCCCATTCCGACCTCGCCCCCGACCGCAAGCAGGACCCGGGCGAACGCTTTCCATGGAAGCGGCTGGCCTCGGTCGGCCACGGCCTGTGGTTCGAACCGGCGCGGGAGCGGATCGACGCCCTCGGCGCGCCGCTCGGCATGGGCGACGAGGGACTGGGCGTCATCGTCCTGCGCGCCGGCCTGCACCGGCTCGGCTACGGCCTGCCGCCCGGCGGCGACTATGACGAGGCGATGCGTCTGACCGTCGAGGCCTTCCAGCGCCACTGGCGGCCGGCGAAGGTCGACGGGATCGCCGACGGCGAGACCCGGGCCACTCTGATGGGCGTGCTGCAGCTGGCGACGGCGGAGAGCACGACGGGGGTCCTCAACTAGAATTTGACCCCGGGGCTCCTCCGGCCCATCTGTCCCCCGTCAGACGGCCGGGCGGTCGCGGCGGGGCCATAGTTCGCTTTGACCCGTCGAGGAAAGTCCGGGCTCCACGGTGAAATGGCGGCGGGCAACACCCGCCCGGGGCGACCCGAGGGATAGCGCCACAGAAAGCAAACCTCCGGCCTCGCGAGGCCGGTAAGGGTGAAAGGGTGGGGTAAGAGCCCACCGCGTGCCTGGCAACAGGGACGGCATGGCAAGCCCCGCCTGGAGCAAGACCGAATAGGGACGTCGCGCGGGCTTGCCCGCAGGGTTCACCGCCCGAGGCGTCCGGGTAGGTCGCGAGAACCGGTCAGCAATGGCCGGTCCAGAGGAATGATCGTCACCGCCTTTCGGGGCGGAACAGAACCCGGCTTACAGGCCGTCTGACATTATTTTTGGAGCGCTACTGTTCGCGACGCGATCGCTCACTGCTTGAGCGCGAACCGTCACCCTCCGGCTTGACCGGAGGGTCGCGACGCGGTCGCTCGCTGCTGAGCGCGAGCGCCTAGAAGCGCTTGCGCGCCTGGTCGGCGGCGTCGATCAGGCGGAGGCCGGAAATCTCGGCGGCGTCCGCCGTCAGGTCCATGGCCGCCTCGGGCGGATCCTTGACTACCACCGCGCCGTCGACGGCCCTGGGGGCCATCGGTTTGGTGGGATCCGAGATCGGTTTGGTCGGGTCGGGGGCGGGCGTCTTCGGCATGGCGTGAAAACCCGCACTGCGGCCCGGAGTTCCGCTCGATGGCCGCCCGGCCGCCGTCGCGTCCCGCCGTGGTTGACGCCCCGGTCCGCAATACCGCGCAGAATTGGTCCACAGCCTGTTAATACTGGGGATGTTCTGTTTCCGTTCCCGTCGTTACAGGCGCATCGACCGTGATTGAGGTTAACCGGCGTCAACTAATCCCATTGAGACCCAGTTGATCCCATGCTATCCCAGAGGCTTGGCGCGGGGTTGGATGGCGCCGCGTGACGTTCACGGGGTTCAGAGGGGCGGATCGAAGGGTCCGAGTTTGGGGCAGGCGTGTTTCTCTCGACCTACGAGAAACAATTGGACGGGAAGCGACGCCTGCTGATCCCGCAGGAGTTTCGCACCGCCGACAATGGCGCCGAGCACGGCGTCTTCTGTTTCTTCGCCCTCGCCGACGACTGCCTCGAGGCCGGCGGCGACCGGCTGATGGCCGAATATGTCGCCCGCATCGAGGCCCTGCCGTTCGGCAGCGACAAGCGCACCGCCCTGGAAGAGACCTTCTACGCCGGTCAGCGGCCCCTGTCGTACGACGGCGGCGGCCGCATCACCCTGCCCGAGAGCCTGTGCCAGGACGCCGGTCTGGGTGAGGACGTGGTCATCGTCGGCCTCGGTCCGCGCTTCCAGATCTGGGACCGGGCGCGCTGGAAGGCCCGGCTCGCGGGCCGCCGCGCCCTGGCCCGCCAGGTCATGAACGGGGAGGAGGCATGACCGCGCCCCACGCCCCGGTCCTGCTGGCCGAAGTCATGGAGGCCCTGGCCCCGCGCGCCGGCGATGTGATCATCGACGCCACCTTCGGCGCCGGCGGCTACACCCGCGCCATTCTCGCCGCCGGGGCCAAGGTCATCGCCCTCGACCGCGACCCGACCGTTCAGCCGCACGCCGACGCCGTGGCCAATGACTTCCCGGGCAAGTTTCGCCTGATCCGCACGCCCTTCTCGGGCCTCGCCGAGGCCTTCGCCGACAGCGGCGAGGCGCGGCTCGACGGCGTGGTGTTCGATATCGGCGTGTCGTCCATGCAGCTGGACCAGGCCGAGCGCGGCTTCTCCTTCATGCGCGACGGCCCGCTGGACATGCGGATGGGCGATGAGGGCGAGACCGCCGCCGACATCGTCAACACCTGGGATCACGGGCCGCTGGCCCACATCTTCAAACTGTACGGCGACGAGCGTCAGTCGGGTCGGGTCGCCACCGCCATCCTGCGCCGCCGGGTCGAGCAGCCGTTCGAACGCACGCTGGACCTCGCCGCCGTGGTCGAGAAAGCGCTGGGCGGCCGTCGCGGCGCACCGATCCACCCGGCCACCCGCGTCTTTCAGGCCCTGCGCATCGCCGTCAACGACGAGCTGGGCGAGCTGCGCGCCGGGCTGGAGGCGGCCGAGGCGACGTTGTCGCCCGGCGGACGGCTTGCGGTGGTCACCTTCCATTCGCTGGAGGACCGCATCGTAAAGGCGTTCCTGACCGAGCGGACCGGCAACGCCCCCGGCGGCTCGCGCCACGCCCCGGTGGCGATCGAGACCCGCAAGCCCAGCTTCACCCTGTCGTTCAAGGGCGCGCGCGAGGCTGGCGACGCCGAGCGCGCCGACAATCCCCGCGCTCGGTCCGCCAAACTGCGCGCCGCCGTCCGCACCGAGGCCCCGGCCTGGGGGAGGATCGCGGCATGAGCGCGGCCGGGACCCTGAAGCGCGTGTTCGACTGGAAGGTCCGCGGCGTCCGCTGGATCGAGATCATCGGCCTGATGCTGGTCGCGGCGATGATCTTCTCGGTCTATCTGGCCAAGGCCGGGGCGGCGAGCGAGAGCGCCCGCATCGCCAGCCTGGAGCGCCAGATCACCCAGAACGGCCAGCGCGTCCGTCTGCTGCGGGCCGAGGTCGCCCGACTGGAACAGCCCGGCCGGCTGGAGGCCCTGTCGCGCAGCGCCGGCCTCGGTCCGGTCGACGTGCATCGTCAGGCGACCGAAGCCAGCCTGCCCGGCCTGGCCCCGATTCCCGAGCCGGCGCCCGTCGTCATCGTCGCCCCGACCATCCCGGCCGCGCCCGCTTCCGTCGCTGCGGAGGCCGGGCAATGAGCGTCCACGACGATCCGAACGCATGGAACCGTCCCGCTCCCGGTCGTCCGGGCGGCGGCGTCTCCATGCCGTCGTGGCGCTGGTTGACCGAGTTCATGTGGCGGATCGAACATTCGTTCGGCCGGGCCCGCGCCGACGCCCGGCCGGAAGAGGACACCCGCGTCCGCATCTTCGTCATTCTGTCCCTGTTCTCCTTTGTGTTCGTCTGCCTGGCCCTGGGCGCGATGAACGCCGCCCTGCTGGCCCCGAAGGGCGGGGTCGGCTTGACCGGCCAGCCGAATGCGGTGTCACGGGCCGATGTCGTCGATCGCAACGGCGCCCTGCTGGCCACCAACATCGTCCATTACGGCCTGTATATCGATCCGGCCCAGGTGTGGGATCGCCGCGCGGCCGCAGCGCAGATCAGGCGGGTCCTGCCGCGGGTTCCGATGAGCCGGCTGAACCGGGTCCTGACCGGCGACCGGCGACTGATCGTCATGCCGGGCCTCACCCCGGGCGAGAAGGCGGCCGTGCACGGCCTCGCCCTCGGTGGGATCAGCTTCGAGCCCGAAGACCGCCGGGTCTATCCGCTCGGCGCCTCGGCCACCCATGTGCTGGGCATCGCCGACTCCGGCGGGCAGGGGCTGACCGGCGCCGAACTGGCCTTCAATCGCGAAATCCGCGACGCCGGGGCTCGTGGCGAAAACTTCCCGCTGTCGATCGACCTGCGCGTTCAGGGCGTGCTCGAGAATGAACTGGCCCGCGCGGTCGATGAGGCCCAAGCCAAGGGCGCCGTCGGCGTCATCGCCGACGTCCAGACCGGCGAAATCCTCGGCATGGCCAGCTGGCCGACCACAGACCGGCTGAACCGCGTGACCTCGGCCCACTACGAGATGGGCTCGGTGTTCAAGACCTTCACCGTCGCCGCCGGCCTCGACACCGGCCGGGCCGACATGAACACCCTGTTCGACGCCTCCCAGGCCTTCATGATCGGCAATCGCCGCATCAAGGACTTCCACGCCACCAACCAGGTGTTGACGCTCGAGGAGGTCTATCTCCACTCGTCCAACATCGGCACCTCGCGCCTCGCGGTCGAGATGGGGCCGGCGACGATGCGGGACTATTTCACCCGCTTCGGCCTGATGGACGCGGCGCCGATCGAGCTGCACGAATCCGCCCGGCCGCGCCGTCCGACGAAGTGGGACGACTCCACCCTGGCCTCGCTGTCATTCGGCTACGGCATCATGATCACCCCGCTGCAGATGTCGGCGGCCATGGGCGCGCTGACCAACGGCGGACGTTTCATCCCCCTGACCCTGCGCAAGGGCGGCCTGCCGAATGTTGAGGTCCGCCAGGTGGTCAGCCCGGAGACCTCGCAGGTCCTGCTCGACCTGTTGCGCCGCAATGTGGTGCGCGGCTCGGGCGGCCGGGCCGACGCGGCCGGGCTGAGGGTGGGGGGCAAGACCGGCTCGGCCAACAAGCTGGTCAACGGCCGCTACGATCCGACCCACGCGGTCGGCACCTTCGCCGCCGTCTTCCCCGCCGACGGGCCGCTGAACGCCCGCCGCTATTCGATCCTGATCCTGATCGACGAGCCGGGAAGCTATCCCCGCACCGGCGGCTTTGTGGCCGCGCCCGCCGTGGGCCGCATCGCCGACCGCATCGCCCCCTTCCTCGGCATCGACCGTCGCGCCGATCAGTACCGCACCGCCCTCGGCGAAAAGGTCCCCGCCTTCGAGGATGTCGAGGGGGACGGTCGATGACCCCCGCCTCGATCAAACTGTCCGACCTGCTGCGCCGCGACGTGCCGGCCGATCCGGTGATCACCGGCGTCACCGCCGACAGCCGCAAGGTCGCCCCCGGCAGCCTGTTCGTGGCCCTGCCCGGCAGCGCCGCCGACGGCCGCGCCTTCATCCCCCAGGCCCTGTCGCAGGGCGCCGCGGCCGTGCTGGCCCCGGCCGACACGGACGCCGGGCTGGCGCCGGTGCTGGTCACCTCGGGCGATGTGCGGCGCAGCTATGCGATCGCCGCCCGCAGCTTCTACGGAAGCCAGCCGGCGACCTGCGTGGCCATCACCGGCACCAACGGCAAGACCTCGGTGGCCGCCTTTTGCCGCCAGATCTGGGCCTCGCTCGGACTGTCCGCCGCGAGCATGGGCACCCTCGGGGTTTTGAAACAGACGGGTAACGTTAATCAGGCGTTGACGGGGCCCGGTCTGACCAGCCCGGACGCCGCCGACGCCGCCCGCATGCTGGCCGAGCTGGCGACCGGGGGCGTGACCCATCTGGCGCTGGAGGCCTCGTCGCACGGGATCGACCAGCGCCGGCTGGACGGGGTGTCGCTGAAGGCGGCGGCCTTCACCAACCTGACCCAGGACCATCTCGACTACCACGGCGACATGGAGGCCTATCGCGCCGCCAAGCTTCGCCTGTTCGACACCCTGCTGCCGCGCGGCCGCACGGCGGTGCTGAACGCCGACAGCGAGGCCTATTCCAGCTTCGCCGCCGCCTCGATCATGTCGGGGCTGGGGGTCATGTGCGTCGGCGAGCGGGGCCGGGACCTGACGCTGGTGGCCCGGCAGGCTGTGCCCGAGGGCCAGCGGCTGACGCTGGACGTGCGCGGGACCCTGCACGAGGTGCTGCTGCCGCTGGCCGGCGCCTTCCAGGCTTCCAACGCCTTGGTCGCGGCGGGCCTGTGCATCGCCGCCGGCGAGACGCCCGAGCGCGTGCTGGCGGGCCTCGAACACATCACCGGCGCCCAGGGGAGGCTGCAGCGCATCCCGGGTCCGGGCCGTGGCGAGGTCTATGTCGATTACGCCCACACTCCCGACGGACTGGAGACGGTGCTGAAGGCGTTGCGTCCGCACGCGACGGGGCGGCTGATCGTGGTCTTCGGAGCCGGCGGCGACCGCGACAAGGCCAAACGCCCGATCATGGGCGAGATCGCCGGACGGCTGGCCGACATGGCCATCGTCACCGACGACAATCCGCGCTCGGAGGACCCCGCCGCGATCCGCCGGGTGGTGCGCGAGGGCTGTCCGGCGGCGCAGGAGATCGGCGACCGCCGCGCCGCCATTCGCCACGCCATCGAACAGATGCGCGACGGAGATGTGGTGGTCATCGCCGGAAAAGGGCATGAGCAGGGTCAGATCGTCGGCGGGGTGACCCATCCCTTCGACGACGCCGCCGAAGCCGCCGAAGCCCTCCGCCTCCATGCCTGATCCCGCTCCCCTCTGGACCTCCGCCGAAATCGAGGCCGCGACCGGCGGACGCCTGTCCGGCCCCGCGTTCGAAGCGTCCGGCATCACCTACAACAGCCGCGAAATCGTCCCCGGCGACCTGTTTCTGGCGCTGAAGGGCGCCCGCGACGGGCACGACTTCGCCGGCCCGGCCTTCGTCGCCGGCGCGGCCGGGGCGATCACCGAACACCCGGTCGAGGACGGCCCCTCTGTCGTCGTCGCCGACACTCTGCGGGCGCTGGAGGATCTCGGCGTCGCCTCGCGCGAGCGCAGCCCGCACGTCCGCCGGGGCGCCGTCACCGGCTCGGTCGGCAAGACCAGCGTGACCCAGGCGATCAAGGCCGGACTGGACCTGGCCGGACCCGCCCACGCCTCGATCAAGAGCTACAACAACCACATCGGCGTGCCGCTGACCCTCGCCCGTATGCCGCGCTCGACCGCCCGCGCCGTGTTCGAGATCGGCATGAACGCCCCCGGCGAGATCGCGCCGCTGTCGCGGATGGTGCGGCCCCACGCGGCCTGCGTCACCACCGTCGGCCCCGTCCATATCGAGGCCTTCGCCGAAGGGGAGGCGGGAGTGGCGGCCGAGAAGGCGGCCATCTTCGAGGGACTGGCGCCGGGTGGCGTGGCGGTGCTGAACGGCGACGTCGGCTTCGCGGCCGTGCTGGACGCCGCCGCCCGCAAGGCCGGCGCCCGGCTGGCCGTCTTCGGCGCCGATCCCGGCCATGACGCCCGCCTGCTGGACTTCACGCCCGGCCCCGACGGCGCGCGGGTCAGGGCCGAGTTCTACGGCCGGTCCCTGGACTTCACCCTGCGGCAGTCCGGCTTCCATTGGGGGCTGAACAGCCTGTGCGTCCTGCTGATGCTCGATGCGCTGGACGTGCCGCTGGAGACCGGTCTGGCCGCTCTCGCCGATTTCGAGCCGCTGGCGGGCCGGGGCCAGACCTCGGTGGTGAAGGCCCCCGGCGGCGCCTTCACCCTGATCGACGAGAGCTACAACGCCAATCCGCTGTCGATGGCCGCCGGCTTCCGCAGTCTCGGCGCCAAACCGGTCAGCCCCGGCGGGCGCCGCGTCGTCGTCCTGACCGATATGCTGGAGCTCGGCGACCAGTCGCGCGCCCTGCACGAAGGCCTGGCCGCGCCGATCGCCGCCGCCGGCCTCGACCTGGTCCACACCGCCGGGCCGGAGATGAAGCGGCTGCACGACGCCCTGCCGCCCGCCCGCAGGGGCCTGTGGCGCGAGACCGCGGCCGAACTCGCCGCCGAGGCCGCCGGACTGGTTGCGCCGGGCGACATCGTCATGGTCAAGGGATCGAACGGCTCGAAGGCGTCGCTGGTCGCCACGGCCCTTGCTGCTCTGGGAGGGGCCGCCTGATGTTTTACCTTCTGTATCTCCACTACGCCGACATCGCCCAGGACTATCCGCTGCTCAATCTGGTCCAGTACCAGACGGTGCGCGTCGCCCTCGCCATGGCCACGGCCATGATCGTCGCGGTGGCCATGGGCAGCCGCTTCATCGCCTGGCTGCGGGTCAAACAGGGCAAGGGCCAGCCGATCCGCGCCGACGGCCCGGTGTCGCACCTGTCCAAAGTCGGCACCCCTACCATGGGCGGCCTGATGATCCTCGCCGGCATCGCCGTGGCGGTGCTGCTGTGGGGCGATCTGACCAATCCCTACATCTGGATCGTCAGCTTCGTGACCGGCGCCTTCGGGGTGCTGGGCTTCATCGACGACTACGCCAAGGTCTCGAAACAGACCTCGGCCGGCCTGACCTCGAAACAGAAGCTGATCGCCCAGGTCATCGTCTCGGTCATCGCCGGCGTGCTGACGGTGCTGTGGATGACCGCCTCGCCGACCACGCCCAACCTCGAGACCTCGATCGCCTTCCCCTTCTTCAAGGCGGTGCTGCTCAACATCGGCTGGTTCTATGTGATCTTCGCCGCCTTCACCCTCGTCGGCTTCTCCAATGCGGTGAATCTGACCGACGGCCTGGACGGCCTGGCCATCGTGCCGGTGATGATGGCGGCGGCGGCGTTCGGGATCATCGCCTACCTGGTCGGCAATTTCATCTTCTCCAACTACCTCGGCGTCCACCACGTGCCGCGCTCGGGCGAGCTGGCCATCTTCTGCGCGGCCATCATCGGCGGCGGCGTGGGCTTCCTCTGGTACAACGCCCCGCCGGCCAAGATCTTCATGGGCGACACCGGCTCGCTGGCGCTGGGCGGCGCGCTCGGCGCCATCGCCGTGGCCACCAAACACGAGCTGGTGCTGGGCATCGTCGGCGGGCTGTTCGTCATCGAGGCGCTCAGCGTCATGATCCAGGTCGGCTACTTCAAGGCCACGAAGAAGCGCATCTTCCTGATGGCCCCGATCCACCACCATTTCGAGAAGATGGGCTGGCCGGAGTCGACGGTGGTGATCCGCTTCTGGATCGTTTCGGCCATGCTGGCGCTCGCCGGCCTCGCCACGCTGAAGCTCAGGTAGATGATCCCCGTCCCCGGCTTCGAAGGGCGGCGCATCGCGGTCTTCGGCCTCGGACGGTCGGGACTGACGGCCGCGCGGGCGCTCAAGGCCGGCGGCGCCCTGCCGGTGCTGTGGGACGACAGCGTCTCCAGCCGCATGCAGGCGCAGGCCGAGGGCTTCGCGGTCGAGGACCTGACCTCCGCCGACTGGTCCGGTTTCGCGGCGCTGGTGCTGTCGCCCGGCGCGCCCCTGACCCATCCCAAGCCGCACTGGACCGTCGGCAAGGCGAAGGCGGCCGGGGTCGAGATCATCGGCGACATCGAACTGTTCGCCCGCGCCATCGCGGCCTTGCCGGAGGGCGAGCGGCCGAAGGTCGTGGCAATCACCGGCACAAACGGCAAGTCCACCACCACCGCCCTGACCGGCTGGGTGCTGAAACAGGCGGGCAGGACGGTCCACGTCGGCGGCAATATCGGCATCGGCGTGCTGGCCCTGCCGGCCCCGACCCCGGACGCGGTCTATGTGATCGAGGTCTCGAGCTACCAGCTTGACCTGACGACCCGGTTCGCGCCGGACGTGGCCATCCTGACCAACATCAGCCCGGATCATCTGGAACGGCACGGCGGGATGGAGGGGTATGTCGCGGCGAAGGCGCGGATATTCTCTCAGGCCGGGTTGGCGCTGGTCGGCGTGGACGAGGCGTGGGGGCGAAGGCTCGCCGAAGAGCTGGCGGCTGCCGACCGGGTCGGCACGCGGATTTTCACATCCGCTCATCCCGGCGAAAGCCGGGACCCAGTGCTTTCCAGCCAGGCGCCGGGGTCACCGGCCAGCGGTCAGGGCGATCCTTCCCGGACCGATCACCCAGAGAACTGGGCCCCGGCTTTCGCCGGGATGAGCGGAGAGATGGAGGCGGCTCCCGGCCGGTTGACCGTGGGCGAGCGGATGGTTGCCGATCTGTCCTCCGCCCGTTCGCTCCCCGGCCGGCACAACGCCCAGAACGCCGCCTTCGCCTACGCGGCCGCCCGCGCGCTCAAAGTCCCGCATGACGTCGCCGTCGACGGCCTCCTGTCCTTCCCCGGTCTCGCCCATCGCATGGAGCACGTCGCCACCCTCGGCCGCGTGCGCTTCGTCAACGACTCCAAGGCCACCAACGCCGACGCCGCGCGGCAGGCGTTGTCGTCGTACGAGCGCAGCTACTGGATCGCCGGCGGCCGGGCCAAGGCGGGCGGCATCGACGACCTCGAGGACCTGTTCCCGCGCGTCGCCGAGGCCTTCCTGATCGGCGAGGCGGCCGGCCCGTTCGCCGCCCGGCTGGGCGACACGCCGCACCGCCTCTGCGGCGACATGGCCTCCGCTGTTAAGGCCGCCGCAGCCGCCGCCGCCGCCACCGGCCGCGACGAGGTGGTGCTGCTGTCCCCCGCCGCCGCCAGCTTCGACCAGTATCCCGACTTCGAGGCGCGGGGCGAAGCCTTCCGCGCCGCCGTCCTCGGCCTCGGCGCCACTCCCGCGAGCGCATCATGAGCGACGCCTACAGCCCGGCCTTCTCGCGCAACGACCAGAGCCCCATCGCCAAATGGTTCTGGACGGTCGACCGCGGCCTGCTGGCGGCGGCCCTGACGCTGATGGCGCTCGGCGTGGCGCTCAGCTTCGCCTCCAGCCCGGCGGCGATCAACGCCGACCAGTCGATCAGCGACCCCTTCCACTATTCCTGGCGGATGCTGGTCTGGGCCTCGGGCGGAACGGCCGCCATGCTGATCGCCTCCCTGTTGTCGCCGCGCGGCGTGCGTCGCATCGCCGTCCTGGCCCTGCTCGGGGCCATCGTCGTCATGATGGCCCTGCCGTTCATCGGCCATGAGGTGAAGGGCGCCGCCCGCTGGATCAACCTCGGCCCGTTCAGCCTGCAACCCTCCGAGTTCGCCAAGCCCGGCCTGATCATCTTCGCCGCCTGGATGTTCGCCGAGGCCCAGAAGGGGCAGGGCGTGCCCGGCGTCAGCATCGCCTTCGCGTTCTGGGCCCTGACCGTCGGCCTGCTGCTGATCCAGCCCGACATCGGCCAGACCCTGCTGGTCACCACCACCTTCATGGCCGTCTTCTTCATGGCCGGGGTGCCGCTGAAATGGGTGGCGGTGATCGCCGCCGCCGGCATGGCCGGTCTGGTGTCGCTGTATTTCGCCTTCGGCCACATGCGAGACCGCCTCAGCCGCTTCCTGTCGCCCGAGACCGCCGACACCCACCAGATCGACCGCGCCTCCGAGGCCATCCGCGCCGGCGGCCTGGTCGGGCGCGGCGTCGGCGAGGGGGTGATGAAGCGCCACGTCCCCGACCTGCATACCGACTTCATCTATTCCGTCGGCGCCGAGGAGTTCGGCCTGATCCTGTCGCTAGCCATGATCGGCCTCTACGCCTTCATCGTCGTGCGCGGCATGAAGCGGGCGATGAAGCTGAACGACGCCTATGAGCAGACCGCCGCCGCCGGCCTGTTCATGCTGATCGGCCTGCAGGCCTGCATCAATATCGCGGTCAATCTGAACCTGATCCCGACCAAGGGCATGACCCTGCCCTTCATCAGCTACGGCGGCTCGTCCATGCTGGCCATGGGCCTGACCATGGGCCTGGCCCTGGCCCTGACCCGCCGTCGCCCCGGCGCCTACGAACCCGGCGCCAGCCTGCCGCAACGGCGGCGGATTCTTCCCTAGGTGCGAGCCATGTCCAGACTCTGCGTCGTCGCCGCCGGGGGCACCGGCGGCCACATGTTCCCCGCCGAGGCCCTGTCCCGCGAGCTTCAGGCGCGCGGCTGGCGCATCGTGCTGGCCACCGATCATCGCGGCGAGCAGTACGCCCACGCCTTCCCGGCCGAGGAGCGGATCGCTCTCGACGCGGCCACGGGTCGGGGTCCGGTCGGGCTGGCGAAGGCGAGCCTGACCATCGTGCGCGGGGTGTTCCAGGCCCGGGCCGCGCTGAAGCGGCTGGACGCGGCGGTGGTTGTCGGCTTCGGCGGCTATCCGTCCGCGCCGGCCCTGCTGGCGGCGCTCAGCCAGGGCCGGCCGACCCTGCTTCACGAGCAGAACGCGGTGCTGGGTCGCACCAACCGCTGGCTGGCGCCTTACGTCGGCGCGGTGGCCTCGTCCTTCCCCAATCTGCAAAAGGTCCCGCAGGGCGTCGGGGCGCGCGTGACCCTGATCGGCAATCCGGTCCGTCCGGACATTCGCGCCCTGTTCGACCGGGCTTTCGTCGCGCCGGCCGCCAACGAGCCGATCCGGGTGCTCGTCACCGGCGGCAGCCAGGGCGCGCGTATCCTGTCTGAGACCGCTCCGCGGGCGCTGGCGGCCCTGCCCGAGGCGATCCGGTCCCGGTTGAAGGTCCAGCAGCAGTCGCGGCCGGAGGCCATGGAAGCCGCGCGCCAGATCTATCTCGACGCCGCTATCGAGGCCGAGGTCGCGCCCTTCTTCCGCGACATGGCCCAGCGGCTGTCGGCGGCGCACCTCGTCATCGGCCGGGCCGGCGCGTCGACCTGCTCCGAACTGGCCGTCGCCGGCCTGCCGTCCGTGCTGATCCCCCTGAAGATCGCCATGGACGACCATCAGCGCTTCAACGCCGCCGGTCTGGTCGAGGCGGGCGGGGCCGGGATGCTGCTGGAGGACGAGGTCACGGTCGAGCGGCTGACGGCCTCGCTGGCCGCCATCCTCGGCGACCCGACGCGGCTGGAGGCCATGAGCCGGGGCGCGCGGACGGCCGCCCTGCCGGACGCGACCCGCTCGCTGGCGGACATGGTCGAGGCGGCGGCGCGCTGATTCCACGGCGCCGCTTGGGCGGTTTGTGCGTTTATCGGCCATGCCGCCGTTCGTCACCGACCTGACCCGCGAGGTCTTCCGCCTGTGGCGGGAGTTCTACTGGCTGCCGGAATGGGCGGTCGTGACCCTCATCGTCGCCGTGTTCGTGCTCATGGGCTGGGCCGCGAACCAGTTGGTCTTCGCCCTGCTGAAACTGGCGGTGCGCAGGCGGGACGTCTTCTGGCGCGGCGTGGTCGGACGGGCGCGGCTGAAGGTGCGGATCGCGGTGATGATCGCCGCCCTCGCCCTGGCCGTCACCGTCTCACCGCTGGCCCCCGAACCGTCCCTGGCGATCCGCCAGACCCTGCTGTTCGCCTTCATCCTGACCATGGGCTGGATGCTGGTCGGGGCCTCCGACATGTGGGCGGTGGTCTATCTGCGACGCTTCAACATGGCGACCGAGGACAATCTGGTCGCCCGCAAGCACGTGACCCAGGCCCGCATCCTGCAGCGGGTCGCGGCCCTGCTGATCGGCATCATCACCCTCGGCCTGGCCCTGCTGACCATCTCGGCGGTGCGCCAGTGGGGGCTGTCGCTGCTGGCTTCGGCCGGGGTGGTCGGCATCATCGCCGGCCTGGCCCTGCAGCCCTTCCTGACCAATATGATGGCCGGCATCCAGATCGCCACGGCCCAGCCGATCCGGCTGGACGACGCCGTCATCGTCGAAGGCGAGTTCGGCACCATCGAGGAGATCACCTCGACTTATGTGGTGGTCAAGCTGTGGGACTGGCGGCGGATGATCCTGCCGCTCAGCTATTTCATCAACACGCCGTTCGAGAACTGGACCCGGGACACCGCCCGGCTGATCGGCTCGGCCTTCTTTTATGTCGACTACGAAGCGCCGATGGAGCGGCTGAGGGCCGAACTGGAGCGGATCTGCCGCGCCAGCGCCTTCTGGGACGGCGACGTGGTCAGCCTGCAGGTGGTCGAGATCACCGAGCGGACCGCCCAGGTCCGCTGCCTGGCCAGCGCGCGCAACGCCGGGACGGCCTTCGACCTGCGCTGCGAGATCCGCGAGAAGATGCTGGCCTTCATGCGCGATCAGTGCCCCGAGGCCCTGCCGCGAGAGCGGTTCGCGGCGGACCGGCTCAGTTCGCCAGACGCAGCGCCGCCCGGCCGATCCTGACCGCGTCCGCCAGATTGTCGGCGTCCGCCTCGCCCGCCGAGGCCGGATCGCAGGCCACGGCCAGCAGTTCGGCGGCGTCTCCGCCGGGCGCGGCGGGGTAGGGCGGCGCAGCATCCGGCGTCGCCGGCCCCTCGGCCCCGCCCTCGCGCACCGAGGCGAAGTCCAGCCGGTCGGCGGTCTGCGCGCGGCAGTCGAAGGCCCACCACGACCAGCCGCCCCAGTAGGCCTGGCCGCCGGCGGTGAAATCCTCTTCCGCAACCTGCAGGGCCCGCATCCGCACCCGGTCGCCGTCCCGATCTATGGTCGACAGGTCGGCCAGCACGGCGAACCGGCCGACGCCGGTCAGCACCAGCCGCGGCCCGTCCTGCGACGGCGCGGTCGGCTGGGCGCAGGCGGGCGTCGCCAGCATCAGGCCGAGCAGGAGCGCATGCGTCGCGGCTTTCATGCGTCCGTCGTAACCGCCCGTTGACCCGCTGGCGAGTAGGCTCGGCCGATGACGCGCTTCATGACGCTCGACTTCGCGGACGGAGACCGACCCGCCCTGCTGGCCCGGGTGGCCGCCATGGCGCGCGGCGAAGGCTACGCCTATGTCGTCACGCCCAATGTCGATCACGTGATCAAACTGATGGACGGGCGGGTCGAGCCCGAGGTGTATGGCGGGGCGGCGCTCAAGGTCTGCGACAGCCGCATCCTCGCCCATCTGGCCCGGCTGCGCGGCAAGGCGTTGTCGGTCTATCCCGGCTCCGACCTGACCGCCGACCTGCTGGCCTCGCCGCTGGCGGACGACCTGACCATCGGGGTCTTCGGTCCCGACCGCGCCGCCTTCGACGACCTGGCCGCCCGCTATCCGGACCGACGCTTCACCTTCATCGAGGCGCCGATGCTGGCGCCGGGTACCGCGGGCTGGATCGCCGCCGTCGACGCGGCGACCCGCGCCGACTGGGACGTGCTGCTGGCCTGCGTCTCCTTCCCCAAACAGGAGCTATTCGCCCACGCCCTGCACGCCGCCGGCCGCCAGACCGGCGTGACCCTCTGCGTCGGCGCCTCGGTCGACTTCCTGACCGGCCGCCAGCAACGGGCGCCGCGTCTCTATCAGCAGTTGTCGCTGGAATGGCTCCACCGCCTTCTGACCCAGCCGCGCCGCATGTTCCGCCGCTATGTCATAGAGGGCCCGGCCATCTTCGGCTGGTTCGTGCGAACGGAGGTCATGGGCCGCTAGATCCTCCCCCTTGGGGGAGGGGGACCATGCGAAGCATGGTGGAGGGCCTACCTAACCTCTGACATACGGCTCGCCACCAAGGCTCGCCGGCCCGCCTCCGATAGGTCTGTCGGACATTGCGCCATGTCGCCGCCGTCAGATGCCCACTCCTTGGGAGAGCCAACCCATCGTGAGGTTCCCGCCGCCTCATCCACCGCTTTCTGGAGGCTTCTGATCATGGCGGGCATGCCGACTTCGAAGCCACCGGCGTCCATCACCATCTTCTCCTGGTTGCCGATCCGGAGGCGGAGATGGATGTCTTCGCTTTCGGCTGTGTTGGAGATGTAGCGATCGTCCAGCGAAAAGAAGTCCGCCTCCCTGAATTTCTGAACCAAGGTTTCAAACGCCGCGCGGCTGATGCGTGACTGTCGCGGTCCCGGCGCTTTGACGAACCCCGCCCCGCAAAAGTCAACGTCCCCGTCGCTGTCCAGCGTCACTGAGTATATTCCGTAGGGGTCATACACGCCGGCGCGCTCAAGGGTGATGCTGACCGGCTGACCTTCGGTGTCAGGGAAGGGCACGTGACGGGTTGGCGGCCGCTCCGGCGGCGCGTTCAGCACCGTCTGAAAGGCGCGAAATGCCCGACCGGATTCAGGGGCCGGCCATCGAGCAGCGAGTGCGGCCCTTCCCGCTCTGGCGCGCGCCGACGGGTCGAACCGGTATTCGCCCTCGGTGAGGATCGCGCGTGGCCGTCCGGCCGCATCGACAATCACCTCGTACCAGATCGCCCCTGCTTCACAGTCCGGCTTGTCACAATGGATCACGACCTCCGGCACCAGATTGCTTCCGTCGAGTACGTGATCCGTTGGCCGCAGCAGAAGGGCCTGGACCTCGAACGCGAGACGTTCCCCGGCGAAAACCAGCGTTGCAATCGTCACCGTACCGGCGATGAACAGATCGAGAGGGAGCCGGATTCTCACGCCGCCACGATTTCTTCCGCCTGGCTGAGGTCCACGCTGACCAGCTGGCTCACCCCCCGCTCCGGCATCGTGACGCCGTACAGCCGGTCCATCCGGCTCATGGTCACCGGATTGTGGGTGATGACGATGAAGCGGGTGTCGGTCCGCTTCCGCATCTCGTCCAGCATTCGACAGAAGCGGTCGACGTTGGCGTCGTCCAGCGGCGCGTCGACCTCGTCCAGCACGCAGACCGGGGCCGGATTGGCCAGGAAGACCGCGAAGATCAGCGCCGCCGCCGTCAGGGCCTGTTCGCCGCCCGACATCAGGCTCATCACCGCCAGCCGCTTGCCGGGCGGGCAGGCGTAGATCTCCAGCCCGGCCTCCAGCGGATCGTCGCTCTCGACCAGTTTCAGCTCGGCCTGGCCGCCGCCGAACAGGGCCTCGAACAGGCTCTTGAAATTGTCGTTGATGACGTCGAACGCCGCCACCAGCCGCTCGCGGCCCTCGGCGTTCAGCTCGTCGATGCCGTCGCGCAGTTTGGCGATGGCCGAGGTCAGGTCCGAACGCTCGACCTTCATCGTCTGCAGCCGGTCGCCGTACTCATTGGCCTCGTCCTCGGCCAGCAGATTGACCGCGCCCAGCGCCTCGCGCTCGCGCTCCAGACCGTACAGCAGGCTCTCGGCCCCCGCCGTGTCCGGCGGCCGGGCGATGGCGTCGTCCTGCAGCTTCTGACCCAGTTCCTCGGGCGACATCTGGGCCGTCTCGCGAAGGTTGGCCTCGGTCTCGGCCAGTTTTTCAGCGGCCGCCTCGGCCCGCGCCGCCAGCCCCGCCCGGGCCTCGCGCGCCGACGAGGCCGCCCCCTCCGCCGCCCGCGCCGCCCGGTCGGCCTCTCCGGCCTGACCCTCGGCCACCGCCAGCGCGTCCGCCGCCGCCTTGCGCCGGGTCTCGGCGGCGGTCAGGGAGGCCAACAGGGACGAACGCTGCGCCGCCAACTGCTTCGGCGCGTCGGAGGCCGCCTTCAGCCGGGCGGCGGTCTTCTCCGCATCCTTCTCCAGCGCTTCGATCCGCGCCCTCGAATCCTTCGCCCGCGCCGCCCAGCCGTCGCGTTCGCGGGTCAGGCCGTCCAGCCGCGACTGCCGCCCCGCGATCTCGCGCGCCTCCGTGTCCCGTTCGACCCGCGCCGTCGCCGCCGAACCCCGCGCCGCGTCCGCCGCCGTCCGGGCCTCCGTGAGCTCGGCACGCAGGGCCTCCAGCGTTTCCGAGGGGGCCTCGGTCCCCTGCGCCTCCGCCAGCGCCGCTCCGGCCGCCTCGACCTCGGTCGCCAACCGCGCGAGGGTCTCGTCCAGCGCCTGGGCCCGGGCCTCCTTGCGCGCCTGTTCGCGGCCCAGGGCCTCGACCCGGTCGCGGGCGGCGGCCGCCGCCTTGTCCAGGGCGAAGGGCGCGGCGCGGGCCGTCTTCACTGCTTCTTCAGCGGCGCGGAAGGCCTCGGTCGCCGCCTTCAGCGCCGCCTGGGTCGCCTCCAGCGCCGGCTTGCCCTCGTCGATCTCGGCCTCCAGCTCGGACAGCCGGGTCCTCTGCGCCAGCCGCACGGCGGCCGGACGCGGGGCCTCGGCGCGCTGCACGAAGCCGTCCCAGCGCCACAGGTCGCCCTCGCGGGTGACCAGACGCGCGCCCACAGGCAGTGCCCTGGCCAGCCCCTCGATCTCGCCCCGGCCTGCCACCCCGCACAGCGCCAGCCGCGCCTGAAGCTGCTCCGGCGCCGAGACATGGTCCGCCAGCGGCTCCACCCCGGCCGGCCACGACGGGGAGGGCGCCTCCGCCCCGGCCCACCAGGCCGCCGCCCGCGCGTCCAGCGCCGCGTCCAGATCGTCGCCCAGCGCGGCCGCCAGCGCCGCCTCATAGCCCTTGTCGGCCTGAACCCGGTCCAGCGCTGGCGGATACTCCCGCTTGCCCTGGACCAGCAGCTGGGCCAGCCCCCGCGCCTCGGTCTGCAGCCGGCCCAGCCGGTCCTCGGCCGCCCGCGCCGCCTGCCGCGCCTCCTGCTCCGTCCGGGCCCTGTCGCCCCGGTCCGCCTCGGCCGCCTCGATCGCCGCCCGCGCCGACGCCAGCTCCGCCTGGGCCTGCTCCAGCGCGGCCTGCGCCGCCTCGATCTCCGGCGTCTCCAGCGGCCCAAGCGCCGCGCGCTCGGCCTTCGCCGACGCCAGTTGCGCCTCGGCCCGCGCCACTCTCGCCTCGGCGTCGCGCTTGCGGGCGTTCTCCGCCGAGACCCGGGCCTCGACCGCCGCCACCGCCCCGGCCACCCGTTCGACCTCGGCGTCGGCGGCCTTGCGCGCGTCTTCGGCCGAGGCCAGCGCCGCGTCCAGTTCCGGTCCCCGCGCCGGAGCCGCGGCCATCTCGGCCTGCAACGCCTCCAGCGCCGCGCCCAGCCGCGCCAGCTCGCCCTCGGCGTCCCCGGCCATGGCCGTCTCGCGCTCGATATCGGCGGCGATGCGGGCGGCCTCGGCGGTCAGCCGCTCGACCTCGGCCCGCGCCGCCTGCTCGGCCATGTCCAGCCGGTCGCGTTCCAGCGAGGCCCGGTGCAGCAACGCCCCGGCCACCGCATCCTCTTCCCGCGCCGGCTTCAGCGCCTCCTGGGCGTTCAGCGAGGCCGTCTGGGCCCGGCCCGAGGCGGTCGTGGCCTCCAGAACCGCCCGGTCGGCGTCCGCCAGTTCCCGCGCCGCCGTCTCCGCGGCTCCCCGGGCGTCGTTCCAGCGCACGAACAGCAGAGCCGCCTGCAGGGCGCGGATTTCAGCGGAGATCTTCTTGTACTTCTCCGCCTGCCGCGCCTCGCGCTTCAGCCGGGTCAGGGTCGTCTCCAGTTCGCGGCCGATGTCGTCCAGCCGCTCGAGATTGGTCTCCGCCGCCCTGAGCCGCAGCTCGGCCTCGTGCCGCCGCGTATGCAGGCCGGCCACCCCGCCTGCCTCCTCGAGGATGCGGCGGCGGTTCTGCGGCTTGGCGGCGATCAGTTCGCTGATCTGGCCCTGACGCACCAGCGCCGGGGAGTTGGCGCCGGTCGAGGCGTCGGCGAACAGCAACTGCACGTCGCGGGCCCGCACCTCCTTGCCGTTGATGCGGTAGGTCGAGCCCTGGCCCCGGTCGATGCGGCGCGACACCTCGATGACGGCGCTGTCGGTGAAGGGCTGGGGCGCCTTGCGCTGGGCGTTGTCGATGGTCAAGGAGACTTCCGCGTGGCTGCGCGGCGGACGGTCGGCGGCCCCGGCGAAGATGACGTCGTCCATGCCCTGGCCGCGCATGGCCTTGGCTGAATTGGCGCCCATGACCCAGCGCAGGCCCTCCAGCACGTTGGACTTGCCGCAGCCGTTGGGCCCCACCACGCCCGTCAGGCCCGGCTCGATATGCACCTCGGCGGGATCGACGAAGGACTTGAAACCGACGAGCCGGAGGCGCTGGAACTGCATCCTGCTAGCGGGTCACCGGCCGTCGAGCAGCGGCTGGATGAGGGGTTCGAACGCCGCCACGTCCAGCGCCGTCATGGTCTCGGGCAGGGGCTGGCCGTTGATGAAGAAGGTGGGCGTGCCCAACACGCCTTCTGCGAAGGCCTGTTCGGCGCGCGTCTCGACCTCGGCGAACGAGTCGCTGGAGAAGCAGTCGTCCATCTGCTCCGGCGTCAGGCCGCCCGCCGCGCCGCCATCGGCCAGCCACCGGACGACCGTCATCGGCGGCGGAGGCCCCGGTTGGGCGTGAAGCTGCGCCTGGCCGCGGAACAAGGCGCCGAGCACGGCGTCGAACGACTCTTCAGGAGCGCATCGCGCCATCACGGCGCCCGCGACGGCGGCCGGCACAGGCGGGGTCGGCAGGTCGCGGAACGCCACCCGGACCTTGCCGGTATCGACCCACCGCGCCTTGATGGCGGGGAAGTCGTTGGTGTGCCAGTCGGCGCAGTGGCTGCAGGTCGTCGACAGATAGACCGTCAACGTCACCGGAGCCGTGGCCGAGCCGAGGGTGCGGTCGCCGCCCCGCACGGGTTCAACCGTCTGGGCGAGCGCCGTCGCCGGCGCGGCGATCGCGATCAGAAGCGTCAGCAGGAATCGCGAAAGCCGCTTCACTGGACCCTCAGCCCTTGGCCAGCTCGGCGTCGATCGCCTTCGACAGGTCTTCCATGCTCGGCCCCGACTGCGACCCCGGCGTGATCACCTTGGTTCCGTTGACCAGGAAGGTCGGCGTGCTGCTGTGCCCCGCGGACATGGCGGCCTGGGCGCGGTCTTCGGCGGCGGCGAGGGCCGCCTCGTCAGTCACGCACTGCTGGACCTGATCGTTGCTGAGGCCCGCGCCGTTGCCGACCCGGAACAGGGTCGAGCGCGGGTCGGTCACCAGCTCCTGCCGGCTGGCCAGCAGTTCATGGATGACGTCGAAATACTTGTCCTCGCCGGCGCAGCGCGCGACGAGGAAGCCTGCAACGGCGATTTCCGACGGGGGCGTCGGCACTTCGCGGAACACGTACCGGACCTTGTTGGTGTCCACATAGGCGGCCTTGAACGCATCCCAGTTCGCCTTCTGCCAGGCTTCGCAGACATGGCAGGTGACCGAGGCGTATTCGATCACGGTAACCTTGGCCGTCTCGGCCGGGGCGCCCATGGCCATGTCGCCTGCGGCCGGGGCGCCTGCGCCGCCGTTGTTGCAGCCGGCCAGCGCGACCATGGCGGTCAGGGCGGCGGCGGTCATCGCGGCGCGGCGGCTCATGGCGGCGTATCGGGTCGTGGCGCTCATGGGGGGTGTCCTCACTGGCACGGGGGGATGGGGGAGCATCGCGCGATTCCCCGAAATGCGCGCGCTGGGCCTGGGGCGACAGGCCGGTCATCGCCCAGTCTATCGTTGAACAGCCGGTCTAGCCAAAGAAGATCGGCCGCGCCAGCGCTCGCGTTGTCGCTCGGGCCCCCGGACCCGGTCAGGGCGCGATCGCGACCTCGACGCCACGGTGCATCAGGATTTGCTGCACGCTGTCGTCGCCCGCCAGATGCAGGGCTCCGACGGCGATGAACACCGTACCCGATCCTTCGAGCAGGGTCTCGATCTGGTCGGCCCAGTTGGTGTTCCGCCGCACCAGCAGCACGTCGTAGAGCAGCGGGGTGGCGCGCATCGGATCGACGGCGAGCGCTTGAATGGCCTCGACGTCGCCCGCCGCCCACGCGTCCACCAGTCGGTCTACTTCGGTCTGGGCGGCGCCGAACTCGTCGAGAGACCGGCGCAGATAGGTCAGCTGGCCCTCCTCCGGAAAGCCCGCCAGCATCCGGATCTGCTCGTCCGGCGTCTCGAAGCCGCTGACGGTCATCCCCGCGGCCAGCGCGCGCGCCTTCAGGATCGGCTCGACCCCTGACCCGGGCGCGTAGCCCGCGCGGATGACCGAGGCGCTCTGGAGGGTGACGCCAACCAGCCAGGGACGCATCGGCTCCATGTCGGCCGCGCTGCCGCCCATGGTCCGGGCGGCGGCGTCGAGCGTGGCGAGTTCGCCGTCGGTCAGCAGGCTGGACAGGGGACGATCGGGTGACAGCCCGTGCTCCCGGATCACCGGCAGCAGGGCGGACTGATCCTCCGGGCTGTCGACCTCCATGATCAGGTGCGAGGCGCTGGCGAAGGCCTGGCCGATGCGGTCGGAACCCCAGCCGGTAGTGGGCCGAAGCAGGTGCATCGTGCCGAACAGATAGAGGGTCGAGTCCGCGTCCCGCACCACCAAGAGGGCCGGACCCGGTCCTTCTGCGTGCGGGATCGCCATCGGCGGGCCGGCGCCCTGGGCGAGGGCCGGCGCTCCGCCCGTCATGAGCAGGACGATGCCCAGCAGGGCGGCGCGGGTGGTTCTCAAATGCTTGCGAAGGGTCATGACGGGGAGTCCCTGGCCTCGTAGGCCGTTGATCGAAGGCGAGCGAAAGGGTCCGGGCGCGCATGGGGCGGCCCTGCGGAGGAGCGGCGTGCCGTTGCGGCCGCCGTCGATGGAATGGGAGAGGCTGGCGGCTAGCCGCCGACCGAGGCGCCGCGGTCGCGCCGGCAGGTCGTGAAGGCCCATGCGGCGTAGCCGACGGTCAGCAGGGTGGCGGCGGCGACCACAACCAGGCCGGCAGTACGGACGATCTCCAGCGGGGCGAAGGCCCACAGCCCCGCGTAGGCGACGCCCGCCAGGGTCAGGGACCAGCCGCCGACCCGCAGCGCGGCCTGCGCCGCCGCTTCCGCCCGCGCCGAACCCCGTGTCGGGCCCAGCTGTTTGGGCATGATGTTGGCGTAGCCGGCGAGCATCAGGCCGATCAGGACCTGCATGGCGCGTCTGGCGCCGTCGGCTCCGATCATCCCCGCGCCCTCGGCGTAACGAAGGGCGAAGGCTGAGCCGAGAATGCCGGCGGCGAGGGCGATGGCCCATCCGAGGCGTTTGGTCATGGCTGTTTTCCCTTTCCGGGCGCGTCTGTTTCGTTGGCGGCGGCGCCGATTCCGAAGGCCTGGCTGAAGCCGAGGAGCGCCTCCTCGAGCACCGACAGCTTCAGCCGGTAGGTGATGGTCGTGCCCTGCTTTCTGGCGTCGATCAGGTCGGCCTCGCGCAGCACGGCGAAATGGGCCGACATGGTCGGCTTCGAGACCTGGAAATGGTCGCTCAGTTCGCCGGCCGTCATGGGCCGCTGGCGCAGCAGCTCCAGCACCTTGCGGCGGGTCGGGTCGGCCAGAGCCTTGAAGACCTTGTTCATGTCTCGTTGTTTAGCTAAACATCGAAATATGTCAAGCGGGGATCTGATCCGCCCCGCGCTTCAGGGACTCCCGGCCTATTCGCCGGAGCGTTCGCGGCCCTTGTCCGGATCGCCCAGCACTGCGCGTCCCAGACGCTCCAGCGGGCCTTTCAGCGGGTCCGGCGCGTCGGCGACGGCGGCTTTCAGCTCGGCCTCCTGGTGCGCGGGCAGGGGGCGCGGAGCCGCGCGGGGCCGCACGGGGGCGGCCAGTCCGGCCGGAGGCTTGACCGGTCCCTGGGCGATTCTCAGCTTCTCGACGGCGCCGGCCCCCAGGAACAGATTGACCCGCTGCAGGATGTCTTCCGACTGATGCTGGACCAGCAGGGCGGCGGGACCCGCCACGCGCAGCTCCAGCGTCCCGCCCGCGCCGCCGCGACCCTTGGTCAGCTTCTGCGGCCGGGTGACCCGCGCCAGCCGCTCGCCGACGATTTCGGTCCAGCGCGGCTCCAGCGCCGAGGCGCTGCGTCCGAATTTTGCGTCCAGCTCCTTGATCAGCCCCTGCAGCGCCCGCCCCGCCCGGGGCGCCGGGCGCGGAACGGGACGCGTGCGTCGTCGCGACAGGATTTCGCGAGCTTCGGCGTCGGTGGGCAGCGTGCGGCGCATTTCCCGTTTATAGCGCGGGGAATGCCCGCCGTCCCCGCACAAGTCGCCGACCTCCGCGCCGCCCTGCTGGCCTGGTACGACGGCCATCGCCGCGCGCTGGCCTGGCGGCCCGAACCGGGAGCGGGCCGGCCGGACCCGTACCGGGTCTGGTTGTCGGAGGTGATGCTGCAGCAGACGACGACGCCGCACGCCACGCCCTATTTCGAAGCCTTCACGAAGCGCTGGCCGACCGTGAACGACCTCGCCGCCGCCGCCGACGCCGACGTCATGGCCGCGTGGGCCGGGCTCGGCTACTACGCCCGCGCCCGCAACCTGCTGGCCTGCGCCCGCGCCGTGGCGAGCGAGCACGACGGCGTCTTCCCCGATACCGAGGCCGGCCTGCTCGCCCTGCCGGGGGTCGGCGCCTACACCGCCGCCGCGGTGGCCGCCATCGCCTTCGGCCGCCCGGCCAATGTCGTCGACGGCAATGTCGAGCGGGTCGTGGCCCGCCTGTTCGCGGTCGAAACGCCGCTACCCGCCGCCCGGCCCGAGCTGAGGCGGCTGGCCTCGACCCTGGTCGCCGACCACCGTCCGGGCGACTGGCCCCAGGCCCTGATGGACCTCGGCGCCACCGTCTGCCGCCCCGGCAAGCCTCTCTGCGAACGTTGTCCGCTGACCGTCTGGTGCGCCGGTTTCAGGACCGGCGCGCCCGAAAGATATCCGTTGAAGACGAAGAAGGCGGAGCGGCCCCGCCGGCACGGAGCCGCCTGGGTGCTGCGCGATGGGGAAGGGCGCGTCGCCCTCGTCCGGCGGCCTGCGAAGGGTCTGCTCGGCGGCATGCTCGGCCTGCCCGGTTCGGACTGGGGCGCCGCGGGGAACGGGGGCGCGCCGCCGGCGGTTGCGGACTGGCGTGATGCGGGCGCCGTGGAGCACGTCTTCACCCATTTCGCCCTGACCCTGGCGGTCCATTCAGGCGAGCTCCGGCCCGGCGAGGGCGGGGATGATTTCGTCTGGACGCCCGTGGATGAAGCGCTGGCCGCCTTGCCGACCGTCTTCCGCAAGGCGCTCGAGCGGGGCCTGGCCTAGCCCAGGGTTCGCACCGTGACCTGGCCCGAGGTGCGGCGCGGCATCACCACCGTATGGGTCCCCATCTGCTGGAACGTCAGGTCGACCTCGCCGTCGCCGACCTGCAGCCGGGTCAGGTTCAACCGGTCGATCCCCGCCGGCAGCACCGGGTTGCTGATCTCGACCACCCCCTCGATGGCGTCGATGCGGACGCCGAGGGCGGCCTGCAGCATCAGGAACACCGATCCGGCCGCCCACGCCTGGGGCAGGCAGGCGACCGGATAGGCGATCGGCGGCTCGCCGGGCATGCGCTCGAAGCCGCAGAACAGTTCCGGCAGCCGCATGTGGAAATGGGTGGCGGCGGCGTAGATCTCGCCCAGCAGCAGGGCCACCGCCCGGCGTTCGCCGTACTGCGCCATGCCCGCCGCCGCCAGCGCCGTGTCGTGCGGCCAGACCGAGCCGTTGTGATAGCTCATCGGATTGAACCGCGCCTGGCCGGTCGCCAGCGTCCGCAGGCCCCAGCCGGAGCGGAACTCGGCTCCCAGCATCCGCCTCGTCACCGCCCGCGCCCGCTCGGGCGAGGGCAGGCCGGTGAACAGCAGATGACCCGCGTTCGAACCGATCGACCGGCACGGCTCGCCGTCGCCGTCGAGGGCGATGGCGTAGAACTGCTCGTCCTCCATCCAGAACCGGTCCTCGACGAGGGCGCGCACCTCGCCGGCCCGGGTCGCCCATTCCGCCTGTCGCTCGTCCCCCAGCAGCCGCGCCATGTCGGCCATCGCCTGCCAGGCCGCGAAGGCGTAGCCCTGCACTTCCAGCAGCGCCACGGGCCCTTTCGGAAACCGCCCGTCGCGGTGGAAGATCGAGTCCTCCGAATCCTTCCAGCCCTGGTTCGACAGTCCCGTCTCGGCCGCGCGCTGATAGCTGATCAGCCCGTCGCCGTTGATGTCGCCGTAGTCTTTCATCCAGCCGACCGCGGCCAGCAGATTGGGCCACAGGGCGCGGATCGTCGCCAGGTCGCCCGTTCGCTTCAGCCAGGCCCCGGCCAGGGCCACGAACAGGCAGGTGGTGTCGACCCCGCCATAGTAGAGGCCGAACGGCACCTCACCCAGCGCCGCCATCTCGCCGGCCCGCGTCTCGTGCATGATCTTGCCCGGCGCGGAGTCCTGGAAGGCCGAGAACTCCGTCGCCTGGCGCGCGGCCAGATAGGTCAGCACCCCCTTGGCCAGGCTCGGGTCCAGCCACAGCATCTGCCAGGCCGTGATGATCCCGTCCCGTCCGAACGGCGTCGAGAACCACGGCACCCCCGCATACGGATACGGCCCGGTCGGCAGGTCGGTGGTCAGCAGGGCCACATCGGACCGCGACTGGTCCAGCCAGTCGTTGAAGCGCGGGCTGCGCGGCCCGCGAATCGAGGCGCCCCGCCGGCGCCGGCTGCGCATGGCCACCCGGGCGTGCAGGGCGTTGAGCCGGAACCGGGCCTCGTCCGGCGCCTCGCATCCCTCCGGGCCGCATTCGACGTACAGGTCGCAGCGCCGCCCCTTGGGCAGGCTGAACATGAACTCGGCCCGCGAACTGGTCAGTCGGGCGGGCGGCTCCGAGAAGGCCAGGCAGCTGCTGCGCGGCGCGCCGTCGACGCCGAGATAGCGGAATGTCACTCGCCGCCCGTCGACCGCCGGCGTCTCCTGGGTCCCGCGCTTCGGCCGCGGCGACCCGCGCACCTCGAAGATGTCGGCGAAATCGGCCGCGAAGTCGAAGGCCAGCGGCACCAGCACATCCTCGACGCCGTGGTTGACCATCCGCACCCGCTCGAACATCCGCCGGTCGCGCACGAACCGCCGGCGCTCGATATGGATCACCCCGGCCGGGGCCGAACGTCCCCCCATCGGCGGCAGCGGCCGGTTGGTCGAATGGGCGGTGAAGAAGACATTGTCCTGGCTGATCCCCGAGCTGAGACGCGACGGTCGCGCCAGACCCGCCGTCATCACCAGACGCGACAGCAGCCGGGTGTCCCGGTCGAACAGGCCGTCGGCGCCGCCCTTCAGGTCGCCCCAGGCGTCGGCCACCAGAAAGGTGTCCGCCTCCTTGAGCGCCATCATCTGCTCGAGGCCGTCGGCGTCCTGCGACTCCGCGGCCGTGACCTGAACAGTGTAGGCGTCGTCCATGGGGAACCCCGGATCGGCTGGCGGTTGGCCCGGCAGGGTCGCGGCCAATTGCGGACCCTTGATGACGGCATTGGTACGCTAATGGACGAACCGGCCGGAGGTTCAGGCCGGTTCGTCAGCCCAGGCTGGCGAAGGTGCGGTCTTCATGCGGTCGCAGCGGCGTCACCACCTCGTCCAGCGGCTCCTCGGCGAAGGGCCGGCGCGCCAGCAGGTCGCCGTAGACGTCCAGGTAGCGCCGCGCCATCGCCGTGGCCGAGAAGCGGAGTTCGAACCGCGCCCGGATCGCCTCGCGGTCCAGCAGATGCGCCCGCCCCGCCGCGGCGATCGCCTGCTCCATCGTGTCGACCAGATAACCGGTGCCGCCGTCCTCGATGATCTCGGACGTCGAGCCGCAGCGGAAGGCGATCACCGGCGTGCCGCAGGCCATGGCCTCGATCATCACCAGGCCAAACGGCTCGGGCCAGTCGATGGGGAACAGCAGCGCCTCGGCCCCGCCGAGGAAGGCCGACTTCTGGTGATCGCCGATCTCGCCGACGAACTCGATCAGCGGATTGCCCTCGATCATCGGCCGGATGACCGTCTCCCAGTACACCTTGTCCGCCGCATCGACCTTGGCGGCGATCTTCAGCCGCTTGTTCAGCTTGGTCGCGATCTCGATCGCCCGGTCCGGCCGCTTCTCCGGCGAGATGCGGCCGAGGAAGGCGAGATAGCCGGCCGACTCCGGCGAGAAGGCATACAGCTCCGCCGGCATGCCGTGATGCACGGTCGCCTTCCAGCCGGCCTGCGGCAGCGGGCGCCGCTGGTCGTCGGAAATCGAGATCAGGCCGAACTCGCTCCAGCGCTCATAAACCCCCGGAAGGTCCTTGAGGTCCAGCCGGCCGTGCAGGGTCGTAATGGTCTTGTCGGCGTGACGCGCGAAGAAGGGGAAATGGATCATGTCGGTGTGGAAATGGATTACGTCGAACTCGTCGACGCGCTTCAGCACTTCCGACAGCATGCTCATGTGCGCCGCCAGGTCCGACTTCAGCGGCGACGGGTCAAGGCGGATCGCCTGGTCGCGCACCGGAATCAGCCGGGCGCGGGTCTCCGCGTCGGCCGCCGCGAACAAGGTCACGTCGTGGCCGAGGTCGACCAGGGCGTCGGTCAGGTGCGCCACCACCCGTTCGGTGCCGCCATACAGTTTCGGCGGGACGGCCTCATAGAGGGGCGTGACCTGGGCGATCTTCATGGCAGGCGCTCCCGGCGCTCCTCTGCGGCGCCGGACTCGCTAACAATGCTGCAGGTGCGAAGTTCCGCGAACTCCGGTTTTTCCTGTGCAAACTGTGCAGGTTACAGCCTCACAAGTGTCGGGAACCGATCACTGCATTCCGGCGCGGACCTCGGCGCGCAGCGCGTCGATCGACCTGAGCCCCTGATCGGACTTGAAGCGCCAGTAGGTCCAGCCGTTGCAGGCCGGGGCGTTCTCGAACAGGGCTCCCATCTTGTGAATCGAGCCGCTCAGCGTTCCTGAGACCAGCGAGCCGTCGGCCCGCACCCGCGCCTCGCGCTCCCCCTTCGGGCAATACAGACGATCGCCGGGCCGCAGCAGGCCGGCCTCCACCAGCGCCCCGAACGGCACCTTCACCTCGGCCCGCTTCGAACCCATCACCGCCAGGTCCTCCGGCGCCGCCGGGATCACCGCCTTGATCCGCTTCTCGGCCACCCTGGCGTAGCCCTCGTCGCGCTCGATGCCGATGAAATGCCGCCCCAGCCGCTTCGCCGCCGCGCCCGTCGTGCCGGTGCCGAAGAAGGGGTCCAGCACCACGTCGCCGGGCCGGGTGGCGGCCAGCAGCACCCGGTGCAGCAGGGCCTCGGGCTTCTGGGTCGGATGGGCCTTCTTGCCGTCAGCGTCCTTGATCCGCTCCTCGCCGGTGCACAGGGCGAAGGTCCAGTCCGATCGCATCTGGGTGTCTTCGTTGAAGGCCTTCAGTGCGTCGTAGTTGAAGGTGTAGCGCTTCTGCTCGCGGCTCCGCGCCGCCCAGATCAGCGTCTCGTGGGCGTTGGTGAAGCGCGTGCCCTTGAAGTTCGGCATCGGGTTCGACTTGCGCCAGATGATGTCGTTCAGCACCCAGAAGCCCAGGTCCTGGATAGCCGAACCCAGTCGGAAGACGTTGTGATAGCTGCCGATCACCCAGATCGAGCCTTCCGGCTTCAGCACCCGGCGGCACTCGGTCAGCCAGGCGCGGGTGAAGGCGTCATAGGTCGCGAAGCTGTCGAACTTGTCCCAGTCGTCATCGACCGCATCGACCAGGCTGTTGTCCGGCCGCAGAAGGTCGCCGCCCAGCTGCAGGTTATAGGGCGGGTCGGCGAAGACCATGTCGACGGATGCGTCGGGCAGGCCCTTCAGCACCTCGATGCAGTCGCCTCTCAGAACGACGTCGGTCTTCAACCCGGACATATTCACTCGGCCCCGTACAGCTTGGAGATCGAGTGGTGAATCATCGCGGTTAAGGGCGGGTTAGCTTGGGCGCTTTCGCGGAACGAACAGAGGGCGGCCGGTGTTGGGCAGGCTCCTCCCGGAAAACATCCCGATGCTCCTGCTCGTCTTTCTTCAACGCCTCTTCTCCTTCGGGTCGCTGGCCATTCTCGGCGTGGCCGGCTGGCTGCTGTGGCGGTGGTATGACGCCTGGCATGTCGCCGGGACCCTGGGCCTCGACGAGCCGTCGCGCGTTCCGCTCTGGTGGGGTGTCGGCCTTATGGCCTTCAGCCTGCTGGGCCGGTTCCCGGTCCTGATGCTGCTGGGCCGCGGCGAAGCGACCCCGTCGGCCGGCCGCACCGAGGGGCGCGACGTGCCCGGAGCCGACGGCGCCATCCTGAACGTGGAACTGGAGGGCGCGGCCGAGGGGCCGATCCTGCTGTTCACCCACGGCTGGGGGCTCTCGGCGCGTATCTGGGTCGAGGCGCGGGCTGAACTGGGCGGGCGCTTCGGGCTCGCCTTCTGGGACCTGCCCGGACTTGGCCAGTCCGGTCGCCCGCCGGCGGGCTATTCGATCGAGGGCTTCGCGGAGGACCTGTACGCCGTCATCGAGAGTCTGCCCGAGGACCGGCCTCTCATTCTGGTGGGTCACAGCATCGGCGGCATGACGGTGCAGACCTTCTGCGCCCGCCATCCCGAACTGCTGAATCGCCGGGTGGCGGCGATCGTGTTGGAAAACACCACCCACACCAATCCGCTGGAGACGATGGTCTTCTCGCGGGTGATGAAGCGCATGCAGCCGCTCATCGAAGTCATGTCCATGGCGTCCACGGTCCTGTCGCCGCTGATCTGGCTGATGAACTGGCAGGCCTGGCTCAGCGGCTCGACCCACGTTGCGGCCCGGATCGCCGGCTTCGGGGCGCGGCCGACGCGCGAACAGCTGGACCGGACCGCGCGGCTGATCACCATGAGCTCCCCGGCCGTGCAGGCGCGGGGCAACCTCGCCATGTTGCGCTGGTCCATCACCGACGATCTGCCACGGATCGAGGTTCCCGCGCTGGTCTTCGTCGGGGGCCGCGATCTGATCACCATGGACCACGCCGGCGAGACCATCGCCGACGCCTTGCCGCAGGGCCGGCTGGTCCGCGTCGAGGACGCGGGTCACATGGGCCCGGTCGAGAAGGCGGCCTTCTACAACGAGCAGATCGCGGACTTTGTCGGCTTCGTTCACCTGCTGCGCAGCCGCGCCCCCGCGCCGTCCCGCCGCTCCTTCCTCTCCCCCGACGCCGATCTCGCCCCGCCCGCGCGCCCGGAGGACGGACCGGCGGACAGCGCCGCCCCGTCAGTCGGGGCTGCAAATTCGCACCGCACGGTCTGAGCGAAGCCGACGCGCGGCGGCCCTGCCATCCGATACCCTGTCATCCCGTCCATTGCCGGTCATTTCCTGCCATCCCGCACCCCTGGAAAGCGCCCGCCACGGCTGACGAGGCCCCTGCGTCCGCTTCTGACGCAGGCGCGTGCTTCCATGTTGGAGTCGAAGGGCGACGGTCCGCGTGTCCGGGATAGGGGGCGTAACCGGTCGTCTTGAGTGGCCCTTCCGACGGAACAGATCGGTGCACGGGAGTGTCGGGATGACAGGGTTTGGCGTTTTTTCCGGTGACAGGGTTTCGCGCCTCGCCGGAACCGTCACAGCGGCTCACGTTTTGTTACGCGCTCAGCCTCGCCTTGCCGCCCCTCGCGCGCTAAGCGGGGCCATGCACCGCGAGGATGCGAGTCCCCGCGTTCGATCACGGCTCAGAGGCGGCTAGATGACTCAGTGGGTGTACGGCTTCGGCGGCGGATCCGCCGACGGCGATGCGTCGATGAAGAACCTTCTCGGCGGCAAGGGCGCGAACCTCGCCGAGATGTCGTCGCTGGGCCTGCCGGTGCCGCCGGGCTTCACCATCACCACCGAGGCCTGCGTCCACTACTATTCCAATGGCCAGAGCTATCCGGCCGATCTTGAAGCCCAGGTCGCCGCTGGCCTCAGGAAGGTCGAGGGCGTCGTCGGCAAGACCTTCGGCGACGCGAAGAACCCGCTGCTGGTCTCGGTTCGCTCGGGCGCCCGGGCCTCCATGCCCGGGATGATGGACACGGTCCTCAACCTCGGCCTCAACGACGAGACGGTCGAGGGGCTGGCCGCGCTCAGCGGCGACCGGCGTTTCGCCTTCGACAGCTACCGTCGCTTCATCACCATGTATTCCAACGTCGTGCTGGGGCTCAGCCATGACGACTTCGAGGAAGTGCTGGACGATCACAAGGACCGGCTCGGCGTCACCATCGACACCGACCTGTCGGCCGCGGACTGGGAAAAGGTCGTCGCCGCCTACAAGGCCGTGGTGGAGGACCGTCTGGGCTACGCCTTCCCGCAAGATCCCAACGACCAGCTGTGGGGTGCCGTTGGCGCCGTCTTCGCCAGCTGGATGAACGACCGGGCCAAATTCTATCGCCGCATGCACGACATCCCCGAAAGCTGGGGCACCGCCGTCAACATCCAGTCGATGGTGTTCGGCAATATGGGCGACACCTCGGCCACCGGCGTCGCCTTCACCCGCAACCCCTCCACCGGCGAGGCGAAACTGTATGGCGAGTTCCTGATCAACGCCCAGGGCGAGGACGTCGTCGCCGGCATCCGCACGCCGCAGTCGCTGACCAAGGCCGGCCGCGAGGAGATGGGCGAGACCGCCCCCTCGATGGAAGAGGCCATGCCCGAGGTTTTCGCCGAGTTCGTCGACGTCGTCGGCAAGCTCGAAACCCATTATCGCGACATGCAGGACATCGAGTTCACAGTCGAGCAGGGCCGGCTGTGGATGCTGCAGACCCGCAACGGCAAACGCACGGCGAAGTCGGCCCTGAAGGTCGCGGTCGACCTGGCGGCGGAGGGGGTGATCTCGCAGGAGGAAGCCATCGGCCGGGTCGACCCTTCGGCGCTGGATCAGCTGCTCCACCCCACCCTGGACCCGAAGGCCGAGCGCAGGGTCGTGGCCGCCGGCCTGCCGGCCTCGCCCGGCGCCGCGACCGGCAAGGTGGTGTTCGACGCCGACGAGGCCGAGCGCCTGTCCCAGCTCGGCGACGCCGTCATTCTGGTGCGCGAGGAGACCAGCCCCGAGGACATCCACGGCATGCACGCCGCGCGGGGCATCGTCACCGCCCGGGGCGGCATGACCAGCCACGCGGCCGTGGTCGCCCGCGGCATGGGCCGTCCCTGCGTCTCCGGCGCCGGCGAGATTCACATCGATGAGCGGGCCGGGACCTTCACCGCCCGTGGCCGCGTCTTCAAGGCCGGCGAGGTCATCACCATCGACGGCTCCAAGGGCGAGGTGCTGGACGGCGCCGTGGCCATGATCGAGCCCGAGCTGACCGGCGACTTCCAGACCCTGATGGCCTGGGCCGACAAGGTCCGCCGCCTGCGCGTCCGCGCCAACGCCGAGACGCCGCTGGACGCCAAGACGGCGCGCGGCTTCGGGGCCGAGGGCATCGGCCTGTGCCGGACCGAGCACATGTTCTTCGACGACGCCCGCATCGCCGCCGTGCGCGAAATGATCCTCGCCGATGACGAGGCCGGCCGCCGGGCCGCCCTCGCGAAGATCGCGCCGTTCCAGAAGTCGGACTTCGTCGAGCTGTTCCAGATCATGGCCGGCCTGCCGGTGACGGTGCGCCTGCTCGACCCGCCGCTGCATGAGTTCATCCCGCACACCGACGCCGAGATCGACGCGCTTGCAGTGACCCAGGGCCTCGACGCCGCCAAGCTGAAGCGTCGGGCCAAGGAACTGCACGAGACCAACCCTATGCTTGGCCACCGCGGCTGCCGCCTCGGCGTCGCCTATCCCGAGATCTACGAGATGCAGGTCCGCGCCATCCTCGAGGCGGCGTTGGAGGTGCAGGCGAATTCCGGCCAGGCTCCGCTGCCCGAGATCATGCACCCGCTGGTCGCCCTCGGCCTCGAGATGAAATACCTGCGCGAGCTGACCGACCGGGTCGCCCGCGAGGTCTTCGCCGAGACCGGCCAGTCGATCGCCTATCTGGTCGGGACCATGATCGAGCTGCCCCGCGCCGCCCTGCGCGCCGGCGATCTGGCCGAGCATGCCGAGTTCTTCTCCTTCGGCACCAACGACCTGACCCAGACCACCTTCGGCATCAGCCGCGACGACTCCGGCCGCTTCCTGCAGGCCTATATGGACAAAGGCATCTTCGAGACCGACCCCTTCGTCCGCCTCGACCAGGACGGCGTCGGCGACCTGATCCGCATCGCCGCCGAACGCGGCGGGGCGGTCCGTCCGGACATCAAGATGGGCATCTGCGGCGAACACGGCGGCGACCCGTCCTCGATCGCCTTCTGCGAGGAGGTCGGCCTCAGCTACGTCAGCTGCTCCCCCTACCGCGTCCCCATCGCCCGCCTCGCCGCCGCCCAGGCCGCCCTGAACCACCGGGCCGGGACCGAGCAGGAGAAGGACCGCTAAGCAACCAGACGTCCGATAAAGAACACGATAAGGTCACGATTGACGTATCAGCGTCTGTGTCAAGCTGTCCACAGTCTGAAAACAGTCGCCGGGTGCCACTGGAACGTCAGCAATCGCTACCCATTTCTGTCTCCGCTGGATGGGGCTGGTCACCGCAGAAGTGACCACATCTAGAGGATACAGAAACAATGCGTAACGTTCTTCTCGCGACTGCTGCTCTTACTTTGATGGCCGGGCCGGCCCTGGCGCAGGTTCCGCCTTCGCCCTTGACCGGTTCGATCGGCTACACCCACCTGGACGCCGGCGACGGCGAGCTTGGCGCGATCACCGGCCGTGTCGGCTACGACTTCACCCGCAATTTCGGCATTGAGGGCGAAGCCTCCTTCGGCGTCAGGGATGAGGACATCACCGTCGCCGGCGTCGACGGCTCGCTCGAGCATGAGTATGACGCGGCCGTCTATGGCGTCGCCAAGGTGCCCGTGTCCGAGAACCTCGAACTGTTCGGCCGCGTCGGCTACGGCACCACCTCGATCAAGGCCGACGTCGCCGGCTTCACCGCCCGCGAGGACGGCGAGAGCATCAACTACGGCGCCGGCGCCAACTGGTTCTTCGACGGCCAGAACGGCGTCCGCGCCGACTGGACCCGTCGTGACTTCCGCGACGACGGCGGCGAGGTCGACGCCTATGGCCTCAGCTTCGTCCGTCGCTTCTAGGACCCGGAACGACGAAGGCCCGCGGCGATCGCCGCGGGCCTTTCCCGTCGATGGCGGTGGTTCAGGCCACGCCCGGCTGCAGCGCCCAGCGCATGGAGCCCTCGCCGAACGGGCGGAAGAACAGGTCGCGATAGCGCTCGAACACCTCGACAATCCGGTTGGTCAGATCCTGCGCGACCGTCTCGCCGCGCTGTCGCTTCATCGCGGCGACGCACTGGACGACGTCCTTCTGATGAGCGGAGCCGCCCATGCGCCTGAGCACGGCGGCGACATCCTGAGCCAGCGGATCGATCTGCGTTGCCCACGGATTGGTGTTCTGAGTCATTCGGGACACCCCCTTGTTCTCGACACTGAAGAACGGGTCGCAAATACTGGCCAGGGATGCAAGCGTGACCGCGAATTCGTGATCGGGCCGAACTTCAGGGAGCCGTCGGCCTTCGCGGACGTTTTCGTCCCATGACCCGAAAATGTCTCAGCCTGCTCGCCGTGTTCACCGTCGCCGCCTGCGGTCCCGCCGAACCCAATCCGCCGACCCAGCCCGCCGATCCCATCGACGGGCCCGAGGCCGAAGCGCCGCCGGCCGCCTCGTCGCCCGGTGCGGGATCGATCATGCCCGGCGCCGGCCCCCGAAGCTTCGTCGGCCGCTGGGCGGCGGATGTCTCATGGTGTCCGAACACCACCGGTCCGGAGCGGCCGATCGAGATCACCACCACCCGTTTCGAAGGCTATGAGAACAGCTGCGCCATCGCCTCGATCAACCAGGTCGCGAACGGCTACGAAGCCGCCCTGACCTGCACCGCGGAAGGCGCGGTCTCCAACGAGCGGGTGCGGTTGGGCGTCACCGGCCAGACCCTGCGCCTGACATGGCTGGATCGCGATGACGCCGTCGTCGCCCTGACCAAATGCACGACGCTGGAGGATACGCCCGCCGCCTGACCGTCAGCCGTTGAACAGGAAATTCATCACGTCGCCGTCCTTGACGACATAGGCCTTGCCTTCGGCCCGCAGCTTGCCGGCCTCGCGGGCCTTCGCCTCACCCTTCAGGGCGACGAAGTCTTCATAGGCGATGGTCTCGGCGCGGATGAAGCCCTTCTCGAAGTCGGTGTGGATGACGCCCGCCGCCTGGGGCGCCGTCGCCCCGATCGGAATGGTCCAGGCTCGCGCCTCCTTGGGGCCGACAGTGAAATACGACTGCAGGCCCAGCAGGGCGTAGGCTTCGCGGATCAGGCGGTTCAGGCCCGGCTCGGCCAGGCCGAGGCTCTCGAGGAATTCGGCCTGTTCGTCGGCGTCCAGCACCGCCAGCTCGGAGTCGATCTTGGCCGAGATTACGACCGCCTTGGCGTTGTCGGCGGCGGCGCGCTTCGCCACCAGGTCTGACAGCTCATTCCCCTTGTCGGCAGAGGCCTCGTCGACGTTGGCGACGTACAGGGCGGGAAGCGAGGTCAGCAGCTGCAGCATATGCCAAGCCTTCTCGTCCTCCTTGTCGACCTTGACCACGCGGGCGGGCTTGCCGGCGCGGAGCGGGGTCAGCGCCATATTGATCAGACGCAGCGTCTGCTGGGCTTCCTTGTCGCCGCCCTTGGCCTTCTTCTCGACGTTGACGACGCGCTTCTCGAGGCTTTCGAGGTCAGCCAGCATCAGTTCGGTCTCGATGATGTCCAGGTCGGAGATCGGATCGATGCGGTTCTCGACGTGGGTGATGTCGTCGTCGACGAAGCAGCGGGCCACGAAGGCCACGGCGTCGCAGTCGCGAATGTTGGCCAGGAACTGGTTGCCCAGACCCTCGCCCTTGGACGCGCCGCGCACCAGGCCGGCGATGTCGACAAAGGTGATGCGCGACGGGATGATCTCTTTCGAGCCGGCAATGGCCGCCAGCACGTCGAGCCGCGGCTCCGGCACCGCCACGTCGCCGGTGTTCGGCTCGATGGTGCAGAAGGGATAGTTGGCCGCCTGCGCCGCCGCCGTCTTGGTCAGGGCGTTGAACAGGGTGGACTTGCCGACGTTGGGCAGGCCGACAATCGCGACTTTCAGAGCCATGGGGGCTGGGTGTTCCTTGATGAGCGCGAGGCTTTAGCGGGTCGCGACCGGTTTGTCAGGCAGACAGGCGTCAGTGCGAGGCGTGACCGGAGTCGTCGAGGGCCGGCTGGCCGACCGTGGCGGTGATCTCGACTGGCGGCGCCGATGCGAACGTCAGGGTCAGCGGCACGGTGTCGCCCGCCTTCAGCGGTTCGGTCACGGCCAGCAGCATGATGTGGTTGCCGCCCGGCTTCAGTTCGACGGCCTCACCGGCGGGGAGGGGCAGGCCTTCCTTGAGTTCGCGCATCATCATCATATTGCTCTCCACGCGGCTCTCGTGGATTTCCGCCCGCCCGGCGACCGGGCTGGAAGCGCTGGTGAGGCGATCATCCGCCGCTGCGGTGAGCGTCAGGTAGCAGCCCGTCGCCTGTCGCCCGACCGGGGTGGGACGGCACAGGGCCTCGGAGACCTGCACGGCGCGGGCGTTGTCCGGCACGGACTTCTCGCCGGGGGTGCAGGCGGCGAGACCGCCGCAAACGACCAGGGCGGCGGGGAGGAGGAAGCGGACCATTCGGGAGCCTTCGTGAGGGGATGGCGGCGGTCTATCGCCCGCCACGCCGCCGGGCAAGGCGGCCGGCTGTCACGGGTTCAGCCTTCGCCGCGCGCGGCCTGGCGGGGGCTGAATTTGGGAGCGGGGGCCAGACGCATGACCTCCGCCTGGTAGCGGTCGTCGTCGCCCGCCAGTGCGAAGGGCAGGGCGGAGGCCACGGCGTCCAGCATGGGATCCAGCCAGATCCGGTCGGCCTTGTGAAAGTCGCTGAGCACATGGCCGTGGACCAGTTGCGGCTCTCCCGGATGGCCGACGCCCATGCGGCCGCGGCGGAAGTCGGGGCCCAGTTGGCTGATCAGGGACCGGACGCCATTCTGACCGGCGGCGCCGCCGCCGATCTTCATCCGGAAGCGGCCGGGGGCGAGGTCGATCTCATCGTGGAAGACGATGACCTCCGACGGCTGGACCTTGTAGAAGCGCGCCGCCTCGGCCACCGCCCGGCCGCTCTCGTTCATGAAGGTCTGGGGCTTCATAAGAAGGACGCGCACGGGGCCGTCGCTCGTCGTGACCTCGCCCTCGCGGATCACCGACTGGAATTTGGCGCGCTCGGGCCCGAACGACCAGCGCCGCGCGATCTCATCGGCGGCCATGAAGCCGATGTTGTGGCGATTGCCCTGGTATTTGGGACCCGGGTTGCCGAGGCCGGCGATTATGATCATGGCGGGTTCCGGATAAGGAAACGGCCCCGTCCGTCGCCGGATGGGGCCGTTCCAGTAGCAGCTTGTCGCGAGAGGATCAGCCCTCGGCGGTCTCTTCGTCGGCTTCGGCGCTGGCGGCCTGCTCGGTCGCTTCGACCTCGGCGGCCTCGGCGGCGATTTCGGCGTCCTGGGCTTCGTCGGCGGCGGCGGAGATGGCGGCCGAAGAGGTCTTGATCGAGGCGATCACGAAGTCACGGTCCGTAATGGTCGGCTCGACCTGTTCCGTACCCTTCAGGTCGGTCCAGCGGATGGTGTCGCCCAGCTTGTGGCCGGCGAGGTCGACAATCAGGTCTTCCGGGATGTGGTCGGCGCGGACCTTCACCTCGACCGAGTGACGGACGATTTCCAGCGAACCACCCTGACGGAAGGCCTCGCACTGATCCTGGTTGATGAAGTGCACGGGCACATCGATCTTGATCGTCTGCTTCTCGTCGACGCGCATCAGGTCGAAATGCAGCGGACGGTCCGACACGGGGTCGAACTGGACATCGCGGGCGATCACCGGCTGGCTCTCGTCGCCGTACTTCAGGGTCACCAGGTGGCCCAGCAGCTTGCCGGTGTAGAGCGACTTGCGGAAGTCGCGCTCGTTGACGGCGATGGCGACGGGGGCCTTGTCACCGCCGTACAGCACGCCGGGGACCATGCCCGCACGACGCGCGGCGCGGGCGCCGCCAGTGCCGACGCCGTCACGGACATCAACGTTCAGAATGATCTCGGCCATCTGGCTCGCCTCAACAACAGAAACGCCGCGCTGACGTAATCGCCCGCGCGGCGGGGTCCCCGGACCCTCGAATTCAAGAGCGCGGGCTATTACACGCAGACGCCGGGGGACGCAACCGTCTGGGCGCGCGGATTGCGCTGCGGATCAGCCGCCGCCGTTCAGAGCCGCCGTCGCCGAGGCCGATGCGGCCGCGGCCCCGGCGGCCACCGGGGTCTCGGAACCGGCCACTTCGGTGGCGGGAGCCGCGAGCGGTACGGGCGTGATGTTCTGCGCCGTGCAGGTGGCGAGGTCGCGCGCCACGTGACGACCGACGCAGAACATGTCCTCGTAACTGGGGCGCGACGCCGCCAGGCACTGGAACAGCATAAGCTTGGACATATTCAGGCAGAATTCGCTGTTCTGCTCGACCGTCAGGGCTTCCGTGTTGGCCCGGGCGTCTTCCCCGCCGGCGCCCAGGGCGGCCAGGGCGGCCAGGGCGAGCGAGCGCACCACCGCCTGGTTATAGGGAGGGCCGGAGCGGGCCGGCGTCACCTCAAGGCCGGAGCCGCTGTTGGCGGCGGCGAACAGGCGAGCCGATTCATCCGCGGACGGCAGCATCTGAACGGCCGACAAGGTCTTGGCGCCCTGCAGCCGGGTGTCGCGATCCGCGATGTTGACGACCGCCCAGCGGCGACGCGGGTCGGACCGGCCCTGAATGGTGTAGGCGTCTTCCTCGACCGCGTCGGCGATCTTCAGCATGGCGGCCGAATCGCGTCCGATGGCCTCGACAATCAGGCCGGCCGCGGCGTCGGCGCCGGGCAGGGTGGCGGCGTAGGCCGGATCCGCGATGATCCGCGCAACCATTTCCTGGCGGATCGCTGGATCCACGGCATAGGTGCGGACGCCCGTGACGAATTCGGGCGACTGGAGCGCCAGGATCGAGCCGTAGGCGATCATGCCGCGGGAGACTTGCGCGGGGTCGTAGGACGCGCCCTTGCGGATCGCGGCCTGGATTGATTCGGCGTTCTGGAAACCGGCCTCAATCGTCGCCGCCTCGCGCATGAAGGCGACGTAGATGGAGGCGGCCTGCGCCACTCCCTCGTTCAGGCTGACGGCCGGCGGCGGCGGCGGAGGCGGTGCGGGCTCCGGTTCGGGCTCCGGCGTTGCGCAGGCCGCGAGTACGGTCATTGCGGTGACGGCGACCACCGACAAACCGCGGCGAAAACGAGCCTCAAGCATACGAAATCCCCACCTGGACGCACGGCGCGCCGCCTTGGTGCGCCGGAACTTCGGAGGCGCTTATAACGCGCCCAAAACGGTTCCACGAGGGTTAATGCCAGCTTGGCCGCACAGCAGAAGAAGGCGGCAGCCGGTTATTCAGCCGGGGAGCGCCCCGGCCGGGTGTTCAATTCTTCCGTTATTGACGGCGCGGGCCGCAGCGGGGCCGGTGTGACCGCCGGCGGCGCGGGGGGGCTCGTCGGGGTGATGATGATCGGCTCGACAGGAGGCGGGAGCGGATCGGCGGGAATCACGTCCGACACGGTGACGATCGGCGCGGGCATCGCCGCGCCCCGGGAGCAGGTCGCCAGGTCGCGAACCACGTGGCGGCCGAGGCAGAACATGTCTTCGTAGTTGGGCCGGGACGCGGCGAGACACTGGAAGAGGTTCAGCTTGGACATGCTGAGGCAGCCTTCGCTGACGCGATCGAACTGCAGGGCGTCGGTGTTGGCCGTGGCGTTTTCACCTGCGTAGCCCAGCGCAGCGAGCGCGGCCAAGGCCAGGGCGTTCACGACCGCCGGAGGGTAGGGCGGCTTGCGGGGAGCCCCGTTGACGGAGAGGCCGCCGCCGCCGCTGTGGGCCGCCGCGAACAGACGCGACGCCTCATCCGCCGACGGCAGCATTCTCCTCGCCGAACGGACCTTGGCGGATTCGAGCCGGCCGGCCCGGTCCCTCACTTCGGTGATCGCCCAGGGGCGACGAGGGTCATACGGCGCCTGGATGGCGTAGGCGTCGTTCTCGATAGAGTTGGCGGCCCGGCTCAATGCACTGATGTCGGCTGACAGCGTCGACATGACCAGGCCCGCCGCGGCTTCCGCTCCGGGCAGGGTCGAGGCGTAGCCGGGGTCGGCCACGATGTCGGCGACGAGCTTTTCGCGCGTCGTCCGATCATTGGCCAGCGACCGGACGCCGGCGACGAACTCCGGCGACTGCAGGGCGAGGATCGAGGCGTAGGCCACGAGGCCGCGGGAAATCTGGACCGGATCATAGGCCGCCCCGCGGTCAAGGGCGGTCTGGATTTGCGCGGGATCGGTGAAGCCGCCCTCAAGGGCGGCCATGTCGCGACTGAAAGCCATATAGACCGCCGCCGCGTTGGCGACGCCCTGGTTGAGCGTGATCGGCGGCGGCGATCGCGCGGCGATCTCGGCCGCCACGCGGGCGGCTTCCGCCTCGGCCTCGGCGGCGGCGTTGTTGGAAGCACAGCCGGCCAGAATGGCGGCGGCGGCGAGGGCGGCGACGGACAGGCCGCTGCGCAGGTTGACCGGACGCATCAGGACTCCTCGGATTACCGGCGTCCAGCAACGCCAACCTGACGGCGCAAATGGGGCAGGCCGTGATTGGGTTCCGGGATTCTAGTCGAACAGCTTGGAGACGGATTCCTCATTGGCGATGCGCCGAATGGCCTCGCCGATCAGCGGAGCCACTGAAACGCGGCGGATTTTCGCGCAAGTCAGGACCTCGTGAGGCTGCTCGATGGAGTCGGTGATGACCAGTTCCTTCAGCGGCCCGTCGGACACCCGCTGCACCGCCGGGCCCGACAGGACGCCGTGGCTGATGTAGGCCGAGACCTCCGTCGCCCCCTTGTCGATCAGGGCCTGGGCGGCGTTCACCAGCGTCCCGCCCGAATCGACGATGTCGTCGAACAGGATGCAGCGCCGTCCCTCGACGTCGCCGATGATGTTCATGACTTCGCTTTCGCCCGCCTTGGGGCGGCGCTTGTCGACAATGGCGAGGTCCGCATCCAGCCGTTTGGCCAGCGAACGCGCCCGGACCACGCCGCCGACGTCCGGCGAGACGATCATCAGGTCGTCGCCCTTGCGGTAGTGTTCCTTGATGTCCTGGGCCAGCACCGGGGTGGCGACGAGGTTGTCGGTCGGAATGTCGAAGAAGCCCTGGATCTGGCCGGCGTGCAGATCCATCGTCAGGACCCGGTGAGCGCCCGCCCGGGTGATCATATTGGCCACCAGCTTGGCCGAGATCGGAGTGCGGCCTCCGGTTTTCCGGTCCTGCCGGGCATAGCCGAAATAGGGCATGACCGCTGTGATCCGCTTCGCCGACGCCCGCACCAGGGCGTCGGTCATGATCAGCAGCTCCATCAGATTGTCGTTGGCGGGGTAGCTGGTCGACTGCAGTACGAAGACGTCCTCGCCGCGAACGTTCTCCTCGATGACGGCGAAGACTTCGTTGTCGGCGAATCGTTTCACCTGGGCTTTGGTGAGGGGCATGTCGAGGTGGGCGGCGATCGCCTGAGACAGGGTCCGGTTGGAGTTGCCAGAGAGCAGCTTCATGTCCGGTCATCCTTTCGCCGTCATCGCCCGGCTGAGAATACCGCCGCCGCGCTGGCGCGCTTCATATCAGGGGACGGCTCAGCCACAAGCGCCGAGAGTCTTTTTGACCGACTCCTTCGCGCATTGGCGTGGGCTTGTCGGCTGGTGTAGAGATCGCGTCACGTTTCCGGGGGCGCCGACGGGTGGATGCCCGCCGGCCTGTCATGTTGAGGTCGTCCTTGCCTTCTTCCAAGTTCCGCGCCGGTCTGATCCTGTCGGCCGTGGCCGTTTCGGCCCTGACGATTTCCGCCTGCGCCGGCCGCAATGACCGACCGCGCCTCGCCTATGAGGAACGCCCGGTCGAGGCGCTCTACAACACCGGCTACCAGCGGCTCGAAAGCCGGCGCTGGGGCGATGCGATCGATTATTTCCAGGAGGTCGAGCGCCAGCATCCCTATTCGGAATGGTCGCGGCGCGCGATCCTGATGCAGATTTACGCCTATTATCAGAGCAATAACTACGCCGAGGCCATCGCGGCGTCCGACCGCTTCATCCAGTTGTTTCCCGGAAATCCCAGCGCGCCCTACGCCTTCTACATGAAGGCGCTGTGCCATTTCGAACAGATCACCGACGTGGGTCGCGACCAGGGCTACGCCCAAGCGGCTCTCGACGGCTTGCGTGACGTGGCCCGCCGCTATCCCGGGACCTCCTATGCGATCGACGCCACCGTCAAGATCGACATGGTCAACGATCAGCTGGCCGGCAAGGAAATGTCGATCGGCCGGTACTACCAGCGCGCCGGCCAGCCGCTGGCGGCGCTCAACCGCTACAAGGCGGTCATCGACAATGAGTCCTACCAGCGCACCTCGCACACGCCCGAGGCCCTGTACCGGCTGGTCGAAGTCAATCTGCAGCTTGGCCTCAAGGAAGAGGCGACCCGCAACGGCGCGGTGCTGGGCCATAACTATCCGGGCAGTCCCTGGTACGCGGAGGCCTACGCCCTGCTGTCCGAGGACGGCCGGCGTCCGGACGTCGCGCCCGAGGGACAACGTGAAAGCTGGCTGCGCCGCATCATTCCGGGCTGACGTCCGCTTTTGACGCATGGGGCGGTCATGACGGGCGATCATCGCTAGACTGCCCATCATGGCGAATCAGATACGGACCCCAGCGCCCTCATGCTGACCGCCCTTTCCATCCGCGATATCGTGCTGGTGGATGCCCTTGATCTCGAGGTCGAGGGCGGCCTGACGGTGCTGACCGGCGAGACCGGGGCCGGCAAGTCGATCATTCTCGACGCTCTCGGGCTGGCGCTGGGCGCGCGCGCCGACGCCGGACTGGTGCGGGCCGGCGCGAAACAGGCCTCGGCGACCGCCGTTTTCACCGCCCCCGACGACCCGGGCCTGATCGATATGATCGCCGCGCGCGGCTTCGAAGTCGCCCCGGGCGAAGAGCTGATCCTGCGCCGCACCCTGGCCGCCGACGGCCGCAGCCGGGCCTTCGTCAACGACCAGCCCGCTGGCGTCACGGCGTTGCGCGAGATCGGCCAGGCGCTGGTCGAGGTGCATGGCCAGCACGAGACCGTCGGCCTTCTGGACTGGAAGACCCATCGGGCCCTGTTGGATAACTACGGCGGTCTACAACCGCAGCTGGCGGGAGTCGCCGCGGCAGCCGAGAGGCTGAAGGCCGCCGAGCGGGCCGTGGCGGATCTGAAGGCCGCCGCCGACGAGGCCGCGGCCCACCGCGAGGAGCTGGAGCAGAATCTGGCGGACCTCGACGACCTCGACCCGCGGGCTGACGAGGAAACCGAACTGGCGGGCGAGCGCGCCCTGCTCGGGGCCGCGGAAAAGGCCATTGCAGATCTCGCCGACGCGAAGGCGTCGCTGGGCGGGGACAAGCTGTCGCGCAACCTCGCCGCCGCCCTGCGCGCCGTTGAGCACGCGCGCCAACGCGCCGGCCAGGCGGGTACGGACCCTGAGCACCCGCTCGTGCAGAAGCTGTCCGCCGCCGCAGAGGCCATCGACCGGACCTTGGTCGAGGCCGAGGAGGCCATCGCCTGCGTCGACGCGGCCGCCAACGCCTTCGACTTCGAGCCGGGCCGGCTCGACAAGGCCGAGGAGCGTCTGTTCGCCCTGCGCGCCGCGGCCCGCAAGCTGAATGCGTCCGTCGAACTGCTGCCGACGTTGCGGATTCGCTTCCGCGAGCAACTGAGGCTGATCGAGGATGGGGCGGAGGCGATCACCGCCGCCGAGCGCGCCGCCTCGGCCGCCCGCGAGGCCTATGACCTCGCCGCCATGCTGCTGACGTCTGCGCGGGAAGCGGCGGCGGACCGACTAACCTCGTCGGTGATGGGCGAACTCGGGCCTTTGAAGCTGGACCGCGCCCGCTTCCGGGTCACATTCGAGCCCGTGGCCGACGGACGGCGCGGCCCGCTGGGCGTCGAGACCGTGCGCTTCGAGATCGCCACCAATGCGGGGACCGGCTTCGGGCCGCTGGACGCCATCGCCTCGGGCGGGGAGCTGGCCCGCTTCGCCCTCGCCATGAAGGCGGCTCTGGCCGAGCGCGAGGACCAGCGCCAGCCGGTGATGATTTTCGACGAGGTCGATCAGGGCGTCGGCGGCGCCGTGGCCTCCGCCGTCGGCGCGCGCCTGCAGCGACTGGCGCATGCAGCCCAGGTTCTCGTGGTGACCCACAGCCCCCAGGTGGCCGCCCGCGGCCATGCCCACTGGAAGGTTCGCAAGGCCGATCACGCGGGCCAGACGACGACGACCGTCGATGCGCTCGATGAGGCGAGCCGGCGCGAGGAGATCGCGCGCATGCTGTCCGGCGCCGTCATTACCGATGAGGCCCGGGCCGCGGCGCGGGCCCTTATCGGCTAGGCCCCGAGGATCCAGCCTTCTTCCTGCTCGACCCGCGCGATCAGCGCTTCGTCCGCGCCTTTGGGCGGAGCGAAGGCCTTCGACAGCGCTCCGGATTCGTCCAGCTTCGCCAGCGCCTCGGCGGTGGCGCGGACCTGGGCCTGGTCCTTGAACTCTCCGGCGTTCGGCTTGCCGTCGAACATTGACGGCCAGACCTCGACCACGAGGGCCGACAGCGGCTCCACATCGTCACCCTCCAAGGCGCGCCAGCCCGTTCCGAACGGCCAGACGGCGCCGGACGGCCCCAGCTTCTCCAGCAGTCGGCGGGCGACCGGAATGCCGACCAAGGTCTGGCCGCCGACGGCGCCGGCGCCGTGCATCTGCCAGACGCTCTTGGGCTGAAGCCTGCCCTTTCGCGCGGCGTCTTCGGTGGCGCGGAATTCGGGGATGTCGGCGCCGGCTCCCGCGGGGGGTTTGGTCGTGGTCAGCCAGCGCTGGGCCTGTTTGGCCGGCGCGCCCCACATCGGCCAGGCGTTGTCGGTCATCAGCCGGTTGATCTTGGCCGCCACCTGATAGCGGTTGTTCGTATTGTCCGGCTTGTCGACGACGTTCGAGGCGATGAATTTCCACATCGCCTGCCACGGCGTTCCGCTCAGCTTGAGCCGCTCCGCCGTCCCTGCGGGATAGCCGAAGTTGAAGTCGAACCCGACCAGCACCCGGTCGCCGCGCTTGCGGTGTTCGGCCAGCAGGGACGCGAGCAGCGCCTCGCCCTCGGCGCGCGTCGCGACATTGTGGGTCTCGGTATAGAGGCGGAACCGGACGTCGCGCTTGGCCACGCCGATCCACACCGACTGATCGCCCAGCTTCTTGCCTTCGGCGGCGGTCCAGTCGGCGATGATGTAGGCGTCAAACAGGCGGGCCACGGGGGCGCTCCGGATACTCAGGGCAGGGACTGGGGGCTTCTAGCCCTCCGGCGGCGCAGGCGGAAGGGCGATCAGCCTTTCAGCAGCGCCTCGAGATGCGACAGCCAGCGGCGCCCCAGGCGCAGGGCCTCGCCCGGCGAACTGGTCTGCACCGGCAGGGTGGCGTCCCATAAGGCCAGTTCGAACTCGGGGTGGCGGGCGTCACCGAACATCAGCCGCAGGACCACCTGCTCCGCGTCCGGTGCGAGTATATCGAGCGACTTGCGGGTCTCGCCGCGGCGGACGCGGGCGACCACGTGACCGTCGACGATGATCTCGCCGCCGTCGATCTCCTCGAAGGCGTACACCAGCCCGGCGGCGCCCCGGTTCCAGAGCACGGCGATCTGGGCGCCGTCGAAATCGAGGCCCGCGGCGCGTCCCTCGGCGGGCGACAGGGCCTCGGCTTCCGGCGCCGCTCCCAGCGACTTGAGCAGGGCCCGGCGCATCCGGCGCACCGGCTCCATCCACCAGGCGAGGACCAGAGCGGCGGTCGTGAGGGCCGCCGCCGCCAGCGCCACGAGCAGGATGACCCGAAGCGCCTCGGCCATCTCTAGTCTTCCAGTTCGATCACGACCGGCACGTGGTCGGAGGGCTTGTCCATGTCGCGGGCGTCGCGATGGGTCTCGATCGCCCGGAAACGGTCGGCGGCCTGCGGCGACAGCAGGTGGAAGTCGATGCGGATGCCGTGGTCGCGCTGCCAGGCGCCGGCCTGGTAGTCCCAGAATGTGTAGGTCCCCGGCGGCTGGCCGCCCAGGTCCCCGGCGTCCGACAGACCGAGGTGACGCAGGGCTTGGAAAGCGGCCCGGCTTTGGGGCTGGAACAGGGCGTCGCCGATCCATGCCTCGGGGTTCCTGGCGTCGGCCGGAGTGGGGATGACGTTGTAATCGCCGCAGAGGGTGAAGGACTCCTCCAGCGCCAGCAGGTCTCGGGCGTGAGCATGCAGGCGATCATACCAGGCCAGTTTGTAGGCGAATTTCTCCGTGCCGACAGGATTTCCATTCGGAAGGTAGATGCAGCCGACCCTGACGGGCCGCGGCGCCTCTACGACCGCCTCGATGTAGCGGGACTGCTCGGCCTCGGCCTCGTAGCCTGATCCGTCCACACCGGGCAGACCGCGCCGGATGTCGGACAGCGGGTATTTCGAGAGGATGGCGACGCCGTTGTAGCTTTTCTGGCCGTGGGTCTCGACGTTGTAGCCAAGGCTCTCAAAGGCCTCGCGCGGGAATTTCTCGTCCACGCATTTGATTTCCTGAAGGCAGGCCACGTCGGGCTTGGCCGCTTCCAGCCAGGCCAGCACGGTCGGCAGGCGGGCGTTGACCGAATTCACGTTCCAGGTGGCGATGCGCATCGGCCATGATTACGGCGCGTCGGGGGGCTCTGTGAAGCGCTGATCGTTCAAACAAAAGACGCCCCGGGGATGCCCCGGGGCGTCCTTCATTCTGACAGCTGCAGCCGTTATTGCTCGCTGGTCGCCGCAGCCGGAGCGACGGTCGTCAGAGTGCAGCCCCCCGCGATGTGGGTCGCCGCGGCGCAGGCATGGACACGCTGCGCCGTGTAGGTCTCGCCGACACGGGCGAAATAGCCATCGCCGGCGCCGCACTTCACTTCATAGACCTGCAGACCCTCAGCATCGACGCCGAGCTTGCGGGCCTGCTGTACGTCGCAGGCGGCGGCGTCGGTGCCGGCCAGAACCGCCGTCCACGCCTTCAGGTTTTCGGCCGGGGTGGTGTAGCGGCAGGTTGCGCCCTCGAGGGTGCGGGCCCAGCACGGCATCTTTTTCCAGCCGGCGCTGGTCTGCTCCAGCTGGAAACCATCCGCTTCGGAGCAGCCGACCTCATAGAGCAGGTTGCCGTCGAGGCGACCAACCGCTCCGGCCCGATCGACCACGCAGTCGATGCCGGCCTCGCGGGCATAGGCGGTGACCACGGGCAGAGGGTCCTGGTTGGCCGGCAGGGTGCACTGCTGACCGACGTCCGCGGCAGGGTCGCGCATACGGTTGGTTTCGGCCTGACCGGCGAGTTCCAGACAGTTGAAGGTCTGCGGCGGCGTCGAGGCGACGACGATATATCCGGGCCCGCCGTTGCAGATGGCTTCATAGGACTTCTGCTGGTCGGTCGTGGTGTTGCCGAGGAAGACGGCTGACTGGACCTGGCAGGCGATGCCGGCGGTGGTCAGTACGGCCTGGGCCGCGGTCCTGGCCTCTTCCGGCGTGACGGCCCCGCGTTCGCGGCCCCGCCGATTACCTTCCCGGGCCCGACCACGAGCCGGCCCGGCCCGATCTTCGCGGGCTTCTCCGCTGGCCGCATCCGTGGCGGGGTGCGGCACGTCGGACGGCGGGTCCTGGGCCATGACGGGCTGGGCCGAAAAGAGCGCCAGGGCCATCGCCCCACCCGTCAGCGCAAGCAAAGTCTTTTGAAACACAGTGAAACTCCGGCGGCGAATAATCCGCCAAATCCTTGGCCGCCGCTTGTGGCGGGGTCAAGGCGACAGGGTGAGGGTGCTGGACGGGCCCTGCCGCTTGAGCCTATTCTGCCCTAAGTTTCGTTTGGAGACGGACTTGGCGGACGGATTGGCTTTGACCGACGTGGAGGCGGCGGCGCGCGCGGAGCGTGGCCTGACCTATCCGTTCGGGCCGCCTCCGGCGTCGGGCCAAGCCGTCGAGATCGCGCCCGACGTCCTGTGGATGCGGCTGGCGATGCCGATGGCGCTCAACCACATCAATGTCTATGCGGTCCGCGATGGCGACGGCTGGACGCTCGTCGATACGGGTCTCAATCTGCCGGCCAGCCGTGAAGAGTGGGAACGGCTTCTGGCGGGTCCGCTGGGGGGCGACCCCGTAACCCGGGTCATCTGTACGCATATGCACCCGGACCACATCGGTCTGGCTGGTTGGCTCTGCGAACGTTTCGGGGCGCCGCTGGTGATGACCCGCCTCGAATACGTCACAGCCCGCATGCTGATCTCCGACACTGGTCAACCGGCTCCGGAGAGCGGCGCCGTCTTCTACCGGGCGACCGGCTGGGACGAGGCCCAGGTCGAAGGCTATCGAACCGGCTACGGCCAGTTCGGCAAGGTCGTCTCGCCGATGCCTGCGGGCTTTGTCAGGATGCGTGAGGGTCAACGGCTGTCGATAGGCGGACAGGTCTGGCGGGTCGTCATCGGCGAAGGCCACAGTCCGGAGCATGCCTGCCTGTGGCGCGAGGCTGACGGGATCGTCCTGGGCGGGGATCAGATCCTGCCGAAAATATCGTCGAATGTTTCCGTCTGGCCGACCGAGCCGGACGCCGATCCTCTGGGCGACTGGCTTGAGTCCCTCGAGCGAATGAAGGCCGTGTTTCCGGATGAGGTGCTGGTAGCGCCGTCGCATGGAGAGCCGTTTCGGGGCGTCCACGCCCGCCTGGACGCCTTGATCCGGGGACATCAGGCCGCCCTGAAGCGGCTGGAGCGGGCGTTGCGCACGCCTTGCCGGGCGGTAGATGTCTTTCCGACCCTGTTTGCGCGCCCCGTGGGCGACGGGGTGCGAGGCATGGCCACCGGCGAGAGCATGGCGCACCTGAATTATCTCCTCCACAGAGGGCGCGCGGCGGCAAGCCGCGACGCCGACGGCGTGGACTGGTGGACGGCAACAGAACAAGGAACAGAGGCGTGATGGACCACATCCAGACAGGGTTTGCGGGCGGGGTTCTGACCGTGACCCTGGCGCGGCCTGAAAAGAAGAACGCCATCACCCAGGCGATGTACGCCGCCCTCTCGGAGGCGACCGAGCGCGCGCGCACCGACGATGATGTGCGGGTTCTGCTGTTCCGGAGCGAAGGCGACAGCTTCTCGGCCGGCAACGATATCGCCGATTTCATCGCCCTGGGATCGCAGGGTCAGCAGCCGCTCGACATGTCGGTCTTCCGCTTCCTCAAGGCCCTCGCGGATCTCGACAAGCCTGCAGTCGCCGCGGTCCGCGGCCGGGCCGTGGGCATCGGCCTGACCCTGCTGCTGCATTGCGACATGGTGGTCGTGGCGGAGGACGCCCTGTTGTCCGTGCCCTTCATCAACCTGGCCCTGGCCCCTGAGGCCGCGTCGTCCATGCTGCTGCCGGCGGCCATCGGTCACCAGCGGGCCTTCGAGATGTTCGCCCTGGGCGAGCCGATCGACGGGCGGACGGCGGTGGCCTGGGGCCTCGCCAATCGGGCTGTTCCCGTCGATCAGGTCGAGGCGACGGCGGCCGATCTGGCGACGAAGCTGGCTGCGCGCGCGCCCAACTCGATCCGCAAGACCAAGCGGCTGATGCGGGATGCGGAAACGCTGTGGACGCTGATGCAGCGGGAGGGCGAAGCCTTCGGCAGCCAGATGTCGAGTCCCGAGGCGATGGAGGCCTTCATGGCCTTCGCCCAGAAGCGCGCGCCCGATTTCTCGAAGGCCGGTTGATAAATTCGATTGATTCGGAGGTGAGCGGCCCTTAGGTGCGCGCGCCCATGGTCGCCACGCCAGTCCTCTCCTCCGCTCCGCACATCGATGCGGAGGCCCCCGCGGATGCCGCTGCGGTCGAGGCGCTGGTGCTTGCCGCCTTCGGGCCGGGGCGTTTCGCCAAGACCGCCGAACGCCTGCGCGAGGCGGCCCCGGTCGCCGCCGGGTTCGTGGCGCGGGACGGCGGCGAGTTGCTCGGTTCCGTTCGGCTGTGGTCGATCACCGTCGGGGGAAAGCCCGCCCTGTTCCTCGGCCCGATCGCGGTGGCTTCCGACAATCGCAGGGCCGGACTGGGCGCCGAACTGGTGCAGGCCTGCCTGATCCTGGCGACAGAGCTTGGACAGGGCGTGCTTCTGGTCGGCGATGCTCCGTATTTCGGCCGCTTCGGTTTTGAGGCGGCTCCGGACGTACGCCTGCCGGGCCCGGTCGATCCGCGTCGGGTCCTGTGGCGCGGCGACCACCCGGTCGACGGAGCGGTTCTGCCGGCCTCGTGACGTCCCTTGCGGGATAGAGGATTGCCAGCGCCGCCGGGAACCTTAAGTCTGCACCCATGTCCGTCCCCGCCGACAGCAAGACCGGACTGGCCGCCCTCGCAACAGCGGCGACCCAGGCGCCGGGACGCGGCCTGCCGCCAGTGCATCTGTGGAATCCGGCCCACTGCGGCGATATCGACATCGTCATTCGCCGCGATGGAGTCTGGCTGCACGAGAACTCGCCGATCGGCCGTCCTGAACTGGTGCGGCTGTTCTCGACCGTCCTGCGCAAGGACCCCGACGGCTACTGTCTGGTCACCCCGGTCGAGAAGCTGTCGATCCGGGTCGAGGACCTGCCGTTCCGCGCCATCGCGGTGGCGGAAGCGGCGGGCGTGTTGAGCTTCACCACGGATGTCGGCGATGTGGTCGAGGCCGGTCCCGACCACCCGGTCCGCGTGGAGACCGATCCGGTCTCGGGCGAGCCGTCGCCGGCCGTCCATGTCCGCGCGGGACTGTGGGCCCGCATCGCGCGGCCCGTCTTCTATGAGCTGGTCGAGATGGCGGCGGTCGAGAACGGCCGGCTCATGATCCGTTCCGCCGGCGAGGCCTTCCCGCTGGGCCCGGTCGGAGCGGGCGTATGAGCCTGGCGACCCTTCGCGAGCGACTGGTCGAGCGGTTGGCGCCGGCTTCCAGCTGGCGGCCGGACGGCCGGCCGGTGCGCTCCGACTTCGACCTCAATCCCGACGCGCCCCGCCCCGGCCGGGCGCTGCGCCCCGCCGCCGTGCTGGTGCCCGTGATCGCCCGGCCGGAAGGCGCAACGGTTCTGATGACCCGCCGCTCGGACAGCCTCGCCAGCCACACCGGCCAGATCGCCTTCCCCGGCGGGCGCCTCGACCCCGGCGAGAACGCCGCCCAGGCGGCCGTGCGCGAAGCCTGGGAGGAGGTGGCTCTGGACCCTGCGTCTGTCGAGGTGCTGGGCGTCGGTGACGGCTATGAGACCGTCACCGGCTTCATGGTCACGCCGGTTGTCGGCTGGCTGGCCGAACCGCCCGTGGTGTCCCCGTCTCCCGCGGAGGTCGCCGAGGTGTTCGAGGCACCGTGGGACTTTCTGATGGATCCGGCCAATCACCGTCGTGATTTCTACGATCCTGAAGCCGGACCACGCCGCTGGTTCTGGGCCATGCCATGGCGCGAGCGGTACATCTGGGGGGCCACGGCGGCCATAGTGCGGGACCTGCGCGTGCGTCTCTACGGAGACGAAGCCGAACCCGTCGCCGCCGTCGATGAGGACGCCGCATGACCGCGCGCCTGTCGGACCAGCCGTGGCTGACCGCGCCCGCGACCCGCGCTGTCATGGCGGCGCTGGAAGCCGCCGGCGGCCCCGGCTGCGCCCGTTTCGTCGGCGGCTGTGTACGAAACGCCCTGATCGGCCAGCCGGTCGCCGACGTCGACATCGCCACCCAGTTGCCGCCGGAAGCCACCGATCGCGCCATTCGCGCGGCCGGGCTGAAGTCCGTCCCGACGGGAATCGCGCACGGCACGGTCACCGCCGTCGCCGAACGGACCCCGTTCGAGATCACCACCCTGCGCCGGGACGTCTCGACCGACGGCCGCAATGCGACCGTCGCCTTCACCGACGACTGGGCCGAGGACGCCGCGCGCCGCGACTTCCGCCTCAACGCCCTCTACGCCGACGCGGAGGGACGGGTTTTCGACCCGACGGGCGAGGGCGTCGCCGATGCCCTGGCCGGCCGGATCATCTTCGTGGGCGATCCCGAAACCCGCATCCGCGAGGACTTCCTGCGCATCCTGCGCTTCTTCCGCTTCCACGCCTGGTACGGGCACGGGGAGCCCGATGAGGCGGCGCTGGCCGCCTGTCGCGCCCTGGCGCCCGGCATGACGCGGCTGTCCGCCGAACGGGTTTCCAGCGAGCTGATGAAACTGCTTTCCGCGCCCGATCCCCGCATCGCCGTGCGCGCCATGTCCGAAACCGGAGTGCTGGCCCAGGTCCTGCCCGAGGCTGGCCTGACGCCGCTGTTCGAGACTGCAGTTGAGCAGGGAGCCGACGCCACCGCGCGATTGATGCTGCTGCTGCCGCCGGACGAGACCATCGCCAGAAACGCGACCGGCCGCCTGCGTTTCCCCAACGCCGCCCGCGACCGCCTGGCCTTCGCAGCCCGGGCCTTTCCGGCTGTCAGTCTGTCGATGAGCGATCGCGAGGCGCGGGCGGTTCTGTATCGTCATGGCGTTCAGCCTGTCACAGACGCAATCCGCCGCCGCTGGGCCGAGGCCCCTGACCGGACGGACGACGCCCAACGCCTGCTGACCCTGGCGAAGAGTTGGACGCGACCCCGGCTGCCGGTCGGCGGACGGGATCTGGCCCGTATGGGGGTGGAGCCGGGTCCCGGGACCGGCCGCCTGCTCAAGGCCTTTGAGGACGGCTGGATCGCCGATGACTTCCCCGCCGCCGGGCACGTCGAGCGGCTGACGGCGCTGGTCAGGGCGCCGAGCGGGTGAATTCGGCCACCACCGGCCGGTGGTCCGAGCCGTTGGCCTGTCCCAGGCGCCGGCGCACGAAGGCGAGGTCGGGCGAGGCATAGACCTGGTCGATGGTCATGCCCAACGGCGCGGGCAAAGCGGCGGGCCAGGTGCCCGGAAAACCCGGAGCCGGATGCAGGCCCAGGTCGCGACGCACCTGTCTGCCGATGCGGGCGCTCGACACGCTGTTGAAATCCCCCGACACAACGACGGGGCCCGGCAGATCCTCGAGCACCTTCTGCAGGGCCATGGTCTGGCTGATCTGGCCCCACTGTTCCTGGAAAGGCCACGGCCGGGTCAGGTGAACGCCCACTACATTCAGCCGGCCCACCGGAGTCCGGACTATGGTCGCGACGGCGTGCAGGCCGTCCGGCTGATCGGGCACTGGCGTCAGGGGATAGCGGGACCCGATCACCGAGCGGGAGGGGCCTCGCGTCGCGTCCATCCGCATTGAGGCCGCCCGATGGGGATAGCCTTCCAGCACCTCGTCAATCCGCGCGGCGGCGTCGCTTCCGAGCTCGATCAGCACCACCACGTCCGCATCGGCCTCCTCGATCGAGGCTCTGATCGCGGCGACATCGTCGTTCAGATAATAGAGATTGGCCGAATACAGCCGCACGATCGGCGCGCGCGTTTCGGGTTCCGGTCCATCGGGAAACCACTGCGGGACCACCGCCACCCCCAGGGCGACACAGGCCGCCAGTCCGTGGAGCGCGGCCATCCTCAGCCGGGTCACGGCCAGAAGGACGGTGATCCCCGCCGTGACCACCAGAGCGGGCGCGGTGAACTGGGCCAGGATATCGAACCAGCGGTGGCCGATACCGCTGAGAGCGACGAGGGCCAGCCCCAGCGGCGCGGCGAGAGCCAGCCGGATCAAGACGTCGAGCGCAGACGCCGGCGCCCAGCGCCGCCTCCACGATTTCAGACCTTGCCAGATTTGTTGAACAGGCGGCGTCATGGCGCGTTACGGTCTCGCTTCGGAGGGGTGGCATGGCCAGACGGACCATCGGCGATATCGAGAAAATCTGGACCAATGTCGAGGGCGTGAAGAAGCTCTCCGACAAGGTCGTGGGCATCGGCCCCTTCGGCATAGGCCTCGACGGCCTGCTGACCTGGGTGCCGGTGGTCGGCACGGTCTACTCCGTCGGCGCCGGGGGCTGGTTGCTGGTGCAGGCCGCCAAGGCCAAGGCCGGTCCGGGGACGATGGCGCGGATGGCCGGGTACCTCGGCATCGACTGGTTTACCTCACTCGTGGGCGAGGTCCCCTTCCTGGATTTCGTTCCGAATGTCGCGGACATGCTGTTCCGGGGTCACCTGATGGCGGCCAAGGCGCTGCAGAAGGACATCGAAACCACCCACTGGGTCGAGGCCAGCGAGCGGGAGGCGCGGGCGACCGGCGAGCATGAGCGACATCTCGCCGAGATGCGGAGCAAGGATGGACTGAGGCGCGTGGTCTATCTGCATGACTGAACACTGTTCAGTTTTGCTGACATTTCGGCTCCAGCCATCATACTTCTGAGGGTCAAGATGTTGATCTGAAACGACCTGGCTTGCGAGTCAGCGTCCTGAACCCGCCACAGGAACGGACGGGCGCAAACTGATCTCCGACAGTTTTTCGGAGATCTTTGATGAGCGACGACCAGACCGCCCGCCTCGGCCTTCCCTATCTGGCGGCGGGCCAGATGCAGAAGCACGTGACGCTGAACGAGGCCCTGACCCGGCTGGACGCCCTGGTCCAGGCCGCCGTCGTCAGCCGCACGGAAGCGACCCAGCCCGATACGCCCCCGGACGGGGCGCTCTACATCCTGCCGGCCGGAGCCATTGGCCCGGCCTGGACCGGTCAGCCGGACGGCGTCTTGATGCGGGCTGAAGGCGGCGGCTGGAGTCCTGTCGAGGCCCCGGAAGGATTGATCGCCCTGGTGGTGGACGCCGGGGAACTGGTGGTCCGCGTCGCGGCCGGATGGGCGCCGATCGGCGAGCGTCTGGAGGTGATCCAGCAACTGACCCGGTTTGGTCTCGGAACCATTGCGGATGTCGACAATCCATTCGCCGCGCGCCTCAACAAGGCCCTGTGGACCGCGCTGGCATCCGACGCCGGCGGCGACGGGGACCTGCGTCTCACCTTCAACAAGGAAGGCCCGGCCGACGTATTGTCCTTGCTGTTCCAGAGCGACTGGGGAGGCCGCGCCGAACTCGGCCTGATCGGCGACGATGACCTGAGACTGAAGGTCAGCGCCGATGGGTCGGTCTGGCGTGACGTCTGGTCTGTCGACCGTTCTTCGGGGCGCATCAGCTTCGAACAGGGCGCAGCCCGTCGGACGGTGACCATCCTGACTGCGAACGGCAGTTACGCCGTCCCCGCCTGGGCGCGGACCATCGAGGCCGTGGCTGTCGGCAGCGGCGGCGGTGGAGGCGCCGGGGCGTTCGGCCTGTCCGGCTCCCGATTCGGCGGCGGAGGCGGGGGCGCGGGCGGCGTCAGCCGGGCCACATGGCCGGCCGACCAGCTGGGCGCTGGGCTCAACGTGGTCGTCGGGGCCGGAGGGGCAGGGGGCGTTGCGGCGGCCGGTTCGGGGGGCAGCGGCACGGCGGTCTACCTCGGCTCGATCGCCCTGCTGGTCGCCCCCGGCGGCGGGGGCGGCGGTCTGGGCGGCGCCTCCAGCGGCGCCGCCGGCGCGGCGGGCGCGGGCGCGCCCAACTCCAATGGCGGCGGCGCATCCAGCGTCACCGCGACCGGAGCCGCGGGCAAGAGCTTCGACCGGCCGGACGCGCCGGGCGGCGGCGGCGCCGGCGGAGGACTGGACGGATCGGGCGCGGCGCGGGCGGGTGGAGCGGGAGGCGACGGCGGCGCCCTGGCGCTCAAGGCCATGGGCGGGTCCGGCGGGTCCGGCTCTGCCGGAGGGTCCGGGGCGACCTCGCCCCAGCCGGCCCTCTACTGGGCCGGCGGCGGTGGCGGCGGGGGTGGGGCGGCCGCTACCGGAGCGGGTCATGACGGCGGCGCCGGCGGCTCCGCGGGCGGCGGGGGCGGCGGTGGAGGGGCCGGGGAGACCGCCGGCGGAGCCGGGGGCGCCGGAGCGAACGGTCGCGTCTGGCTGATCGCCCAGGGATGACCGTTATGGATCGACTGCACCCCGAACCCGCCCCCGCCCTGCTGGACAGCGAGGCCTGGGAGGCCCCGTTCCGGCTGTCTCACGACGATCTCTATCTGCAGGTCGGCGCCGACCGGCGCGCCCGCGGCCGTCCTGCCGATGACGGGAGGACGACTGGTGACTGATCCCGCCTTGCACCCGGCCCCGCCGTCGCCGCTGGCCGAAGGACGCTGGCTCTGGCGCCGGCTCTATGTGTTCGCCAGTACGGGCGCGGCCTGGTCGCTGCTGGACCGCCTGATCGCCCTGACGCCGCCCGAGGCGGCGCTGCCGCTTGCCAGGGGACTGATGGGCCTGCTGGCCCTGACCATGATCCTGTATCTGGTCGCCCCGACGGCGCAGCAGCTGATCGCCAGCCTGCGGTCGCTGCGGCCCACCCTGGGCGGGGAGGGGCGCTGATGGGCTTTCGTCTCTCCGAACGTTCGATCAAGCGGCTCGTCGGGGTGCATCCCCGGCTGGTCGCCCTGGCGCGTGAGGCCATAGCGCTCAGCCCCGTCGATTTCATGATCACCGAGGGCCTGAGGACCAGGGATCGGCAGGCCGCCCTCCTTCGCGCCGGAGCCAGCCGCACCAAACACTCGCGCCACCTGACTGGACACGCCATCGACGTGGCGGCCATGGTCGACGGCCAGGTGCGCTGGGACTGGCCGCTCTACCCCCGCATCGCCGCCGCCTTCAAGGCCGCCGCGGCGCGTCAGGGAACCGCGATCGTCTGGGGCGGCGACTGGCCGACGCTGCGCGACGGGCCGCATTTCGAACTCGACCGCAAGGTGTTCCCGTGAAGGCCCTGGTCCGCATGCCGGCCCCGGTCCGATGGGCGCTGCTGGCCGTCGCCATGGCCGTCGCGGTGACCAGCGTCGGCCATGGGCTGGGACTGCGCTGGGACCCGTTTGATCTCTCGGGACGGCGCTTCAGGGCCGCTGAAGCGCGGGCCGCGATCGCTGTCGCCGATGCCGGCGCGCGCCGCCTCGAATCCGAGGGCCTCGCCGACCAGGCCCGCCGCCTTGACCATCTTCATCAACAGGCCGTGGCCGTTGCGCGGGTGACCGCTGACGCTGCGGCCCAGGCCCGGAGCGCCCATGATGCTGCTACCCCGCTGGAACCGGCTCGCGCCGATCGCCTTCTGCGCCATGATCGCGAGCTGTGCCGCCTCGCCCCCGCCGCCTGTCGCGCCGCCCCGGCTGATCCTGCCGCAGGCGGCGGTCAGGCCGTGCGTGCTGGACCGGCTGCCTGACGCTCCCACCCAGGGCGACCTCGAGGTGGCCTATGCTTCACGCGGGGCCGCGCTGGTGGCTTGCGAGGCTGCTCGCGAACTGGCTGTCGGGACGCTGCTGGCCGAGCGGGAGATCCAGGATCGCTGGCGCGAGGCGCAGGTTCCGCCTCGCCGCCTGTGGCCATGGTGAGCCGCCCCCGCGCCCGGCCGGCATGGGCGCGGTTGGTGCGCTGATTTTCGCTGATCAGCGCCATCGGACTCGCAGCAACAACTGCCGGGTGGGGAGGCAAAACCTGCCGGGCTCCCGGCAGATTCTGCCGGGCGGCGGATGTGCTTAACAGGAACTAACGTAGCGAATTCAACGAAACCGGCCTTGGCATGATGGATTCGCCGACGGCCCCGTCCTTGCTGCGATACCGCCGAGCAGAATGCTCCCGGCAGCCAAAACGGCGTCGGACACCTTGAAGAAGGACTACGTGTCATGGCGCTGAACAGCGTAAACACGAACGTGGGCGCGATGATCGCCCTCCAGAATCTCTCGCGCACCAATAGCGAGCTGGGAACGGTTCAAAACCGCATCAATACCGGTCAGAAGGTCTCGTCCGCCAAGGACAACGGCGCCATCTGGGCTATCGCCCAGGGCCAACGCGCCGAACTGGGAGCCCTGAACGCCGTCAAGGACAGCCTGAACCGCGGCCAATCGGCCGTGGACGTCAGCCTGGCCGCCGGCGAATCGGTTGCCGATCTGCTCGTGCAACTGAAGGAAAAGGCGCTTGCCGCCACCGACACCAGCCTGACGACGTCGGCCCGCTCGGCGCTGAACGAAGACTTCAAGTCGATCCGCGATCAAATCAAGACCGTGGTCGAGAATGCTTCGTTCAACGGCGTGAACCTGCTGGACGGCTCGACCGGCACCGGTGGTTACAAGGCTCTGGCGAACACCAGCGGCTCGACCATCAAGGTCTCCGGTGAAGACATGTCCCTCAGCGGATCCATCGTCACCCTGGCCGCTGATGCCGAACTGGTCGGCTCGGGAACGGGTTCGACCGCCGTTTCGGCCCTGTCCGCCGCGACCGCCTCGCTGGCGGACGTCAACGCGTCCATCGAAAACGTGTCGGCTTCTCTGGCCCGCCTGGGCACGGGCGCCAAGTCGTTCTCGACCCACCTGACCTTCGTCGGCAAGCTGCAAGACAGCATCGAGTCCGGCATCGGCAATCTGGTGGACGCCGATCTGGCCAAGGAAAGCGCCCGACTTCAGGCCCTGCAGACCAAGCAACAGCTGGGTGTGCAGGCGCTGTCGATCGCCAACTCCTCGACCTCCATCCTGCTCGGACTGTTCCGCTAAGGATCGACCGGAAGGGCGGGATCTCCGGATCCCGCCCGACCGATCCGGGCCGCACCACGGGGACGCCGGTTAGACGCCGGCGGAAGGAGAGATGCAGAGCAATGCCAGGATAAACCCGATCGGCGCCGTCGCCGTTCAGCCCGCCGCCGCGTCGACCGCGAGCGGCGATTTCCACGAATCGCCTTTCGCGCAGGAGGCCGAACGCGCCGCCCGCTACCGGCTGGTGATCGAGGAGGGGCCGCAGTCGGGTTCCTTCATCTACAAGACGCTCGACCGGGTCACCGGCGAAGTCGTCAAACAGCTGCCGCGCGAACAGGTCGTCGATCTGATGCAGACAGCTCAGTACAGCGCCGGCTCGGTGATCGACACCAAGGCCTGACGCCCCAGCGTATCCGAACCACCCGCCGCGCAGGAGCGATCCGCGCGGTTAAAATGCGTGGTTAGCGGCCGTTAACCATGTGTGCACGGTTCGTCTCCTAGCCTTGGCCAAACCTGAGAGGCCGAGTCGGATGACGAACAGCGTCCATACCAACACTTCCGCCGCGATCGCGCTGCAGAACCTGACGCGCACCAATGAGCGCCTGGGCGACGTCCAGAGCCGGATCTCGACCGGACTGAAGGTCCAGGGCGCGAAGGACAACGCCGCCATCTGGGCCATCGCCCAGCAGCAGCGGGCCGATGTCGGCGCCCTGAGCGCGGTTCAGCAGAGCCTCGATCGGGCCACCTCCATCGCCGACGTGGCCCTTTCCGCCGGGGAGTCAGTCTCTGATCTGCTGAACCAGCTGAAGGAAAAGGTCGTCGCCGCGAAGGACACTTCGCTGAAGACGCAATCCCGCGCGCTTCTGAACGCCGACTTCCAGGCGCTGCTGAAAGCCATCGCCTCCGCGGTGGACAACGCCACCTTCGACGGCGGCAACATCCTGAACGGGTCCCTGAGCACGGGCATTCGCTTCCTCGCCAACGCCGACGCCACCTCGTTCATCACCCTTTCGGCCCGGGATCTCAGCCTTGGCGGCTCGATCATCGAACTGGCCCTGTCCGACAGCCTGCTGACGCTGACGGGCGCGACCCAGGCCCTCGACCGCCTCGACGCTTCGATCTCCCAGCTGAACGCCTCGCTGGGCGAGATCGGCGCCCAGGCCAAGCAGATCGAGGCTCACCGCAGTTTCGTCACCAAGCTGGTCGACACGCTGGAATCGGGGATCGGCAATCTAGTCGACGCCGACCTCGCCAAAGAGAGCGCGCGGCTGCAGGCGCTGCAGGTTCAGCAACAGCTTGGGGCGCAGTCGCTCTCGATCGCCAACCAGGCGCCGCAGATCATCCTGTCGCTGTTCCGGGGCGGCTAGGTCTGGAACCGGCCCGACCCGGAACGACCGATATAGACGGGCGCGGGCCGCCGCCGGTGGGCGCGAGGGCCGAATCCGTACAGGGCGAGCAAGGATCTCAGGGTTTCCACGAAGGCAGACATGACGCACGTCTCCTGCTTCAGCAGCGAGGCTTGAACCGCCGCCAGCGGACATTGTTCCCTGAGTCGGGTTCGGAGTCCCTCCGCAGCCGCACGTTAAGACCTCCTTACGTCCGGACCGTCAGACTGACGGCCGGGAGTTTGGCGTGATCGACAACAGCTACATTCTTGGCCTTTTCGGCGGCACGACGCCTCTGGCGCAGAACACGACGGCTGCCGCCCTGAATCGGGCCGCCCGCAAGCAACCGACCCCGCCCTGGTCCAGCACCGTGGCGCCGCCGCAGGCGGATGCGCTGGTACGCGCCGCGCTCGGCGGGCAGAAATTCATCAACGAGAGCGCGGCCCGGCTGGACGTCAAGTCGGCGTCGGCGGACTACCGGAAACTGTTCGCCCTCTATCAGGGCCTGAACACGCTCAACGCTCTCGTCAACCGGTCGACGACCAAGGGAGTGGGCGGTACCGAGCTGGCGCTGCTGGACAAGCGGTTTTCTGCGGGCCTGGCCGAGATCGGCTCGTGGCTCTCCGGCGCCGACTTCGACGCCATCCGGATGGTGCAGGGCACATCGAGGATGACGAGCAAGACCACGGCGGCCGTGCCTCGCGACAGCGCCAACTCCATCACCGGTCCGATCCATGAAGGGTCGACGGACATGCCCGTCGCTGCCTTCCAGGGCGACACCCGGTTCAACGTCACCATCAAGGTGCCGGTCGGAATCGGCGATTCCCACACCACGGCGGTGCCGATCGACCTCGCTGACATGGGCGCGACGCCGCGGACGCTCGACAACGTCCTCACCCACATCAACGGCAAGCTCGAGGCGGCCGGCTTCCAGACCCGCGTCGGCCGCGAGCAGATCAAGAGCGAGCCGAAGACCATCCAGGTCAACGGCAAGCCTGTGACCCTGCCTGCCGGACCGGACAAATGGGCTCTGGCCATTCGCGGCACATCGACGGAAACCGTCGGCTTCACGGCGCCCGACACTTCCGACGCCGTCTATGTCGTACAGTCCGCGGGAACCGCCGGCGCGGCGCAACTGCTGAAGTTTCAGAGCGACGGCGGCGCGGCGGCCCAGCCCACGAGGGGCGGGGTAGGCGAGACGCACTGGGTTGACGGGCGTCTGTCCCAGGACGCTCTGCCTGCCGGCGTCGAGAACGTCCGCGCCAGCGCCGTCGGCCCCGACGGTTCGCTGTGGATCGTGGCGGACGTCACGGCGGGCCCCGACAGCCAGCCGATCAAGGGCGTTCAGGACGTCGCCCTGATGAAGTACGACACGGCGGGTCGTCTGGTGGCGACCCGGACTCTGGGCGCGGCGTCGACCGCCAGCGGCTACGCCATCGCCATCGACGCCAATGGCGATGTCGCGGTGGCCGGATCCGTCACCGGCGCGCTCAACACCAAGGCCACGGACGCGGGCAAGACCGGGGACGTGGCCGGCGTCGCCGACAGCTTCGTCACTGTCTTCGACAAGGACGGCCAGGAACTTTGGACGCAGCGCCGGGGCGCCCGCGCCGCCGACGAGGCCACCTCCGTCAGCTTCGGCGCCGACGGTCTGGTCTATATCGGCGGCCGCGCCAAATCCGCAGTGCCCGGCGGCGCAGCCCTCGGCGGCTGGGACGGCTATGTCCAGGCGTTCAGGGCGAGAGAGCCCTATCCCACCGCCGGGCTGGTGGTCGCCACCACAGCAACGGCGCAGTTCGGCACAGGAAGCGACGACAGCGTCGACGCCATGACAATCGACGGCTCGAACCTCTACACGGCGGGCGTGGAAAACGGCCGGGCCGTCGTCCGCCACTTCACTCTCGATGCGGCGGGCGCGCCGACCCTGGCCTCCACCCGGGATCTGGGCACGATCAGCGGCGAGATCAGCGGCGTCGCTGTGTCGGGCGGCAATGTCATCCTGACCGGCACGAGCCGCGACAGCGGTCTGGCGGCGGGGACCGTCACCACGGCCCACTCGGGAGGCAAGGATGTCTTCGTCGCCACCCTGTCCGGCGACCTGACCGCTTCAGCCGGGGACCGGATGACTTGGTACGGCGGCGCCGGCGAGGACAGCGCGGCCGACGTCAAGGTCCACGACGGCAAGGTCTGGATCACAGGCGTCGCGGATCGCGACCAGGTCGCCAAGGAGACCGATCCCACGCGCGGCTATCTGGTGCGGATCGATCCGCTGAGCGGCGCCGTCGAATATGAGCGCACATGGTCCGGCGACGGCGAGCAGGCCAGCCCCCTGACCCTGGCGGTGGCGTCCGGCGGGGCCAGCGTGCTTGACCGCCTGGGCCTCCCCCACGGCGAAATCGACCAGAAGGATTCGAAGCGTCTTGTCGACGCCACCGCCCTCAGGGTCGGGGACCGCTTCTACATCAGTCCCGCGGACGGGGGCCGTTCGGTTCCGGTCACGATCGACGCCAGGGACACCCTCGCCACCCTGGCGCGCAAGATCGAAATCGCGTCGAACGGCAGGCTCAAGGTGACGGTGGCCTCGGAGGGCGGTTCCGTCACGGGCAAGGACGGCGACGTCACCACCACCACGGGCGGCTTCCAGCGCCTGTCGATTATGGCCCGCGACGGCAAGGCGGGGGCCGTTCTGACCGCCGGCGAAGCCGGGCGCGACGCCCTGGCCGGCCTGGGCCTGTCGTCCGGCTATATCGGCGTTGCGAGCGGCGAAGGCGTGGTCAGGACCTTCGGCCTGGACCTGCCGGCCAACCTTCGCCTCGGTGACGCCGCCTCAGCGAAGACGGCCGGCGAGCGCATTCAGGCGGCGATGAAGGCGGTTCGCGACGCCTACCGCGCGCTGGATCCCGCCACCACCGCCTCTGCGGCCAGCAAAGGTCCGGTTCCGGCCTATCTGACCAACCAGTTGGCCAACTACCAGGCCGCGCTGGCGCGCCTCACGGGCTAGGCCACGGAGGATCAAGGCCGTTGACGCGGCGGGGTCCGGCGAGGTTATTGGACTCCCCAGCCGCGCGAGCCATTCATGCCCCAGAACAACCGCCTCCTCATCGTCATCGGCGCCGGCCTTGCGGTGGTCGCTGCGGTGGTGATCGCGTTGATCTTTTCCAGCGGGCGCGATCGCGATCCCGGCCCCCCGCCCGCGGCCCAGGGAGGGCTCACGGTGGATGTGGCCGATGCGCCCGAGTTGAACACGACCCGTGAACTGCGCTGCTATGTCGACGGGCAGTTCGCCGGCATGGCGACACTTGCGGATTGTGCGCGACGCAACGGCGTGGCTACGGACGCTCTCGATGTCGGTGTCGACGAAACCGGGGCGTTGGTCGCCCTGCCGGCCGCGCCGGTGATTGAACCGCCCGTCGCAGTGGTCGACGCCGGCCCGCCGCCCTCGTCCGCCCCCGAGCCTGTCGGCCTCGACCAACCCCAGGTCCAGGCGGCTGCGGGCGCCCAGTGCCTTCGCTACACCGGCTCCGACTGGCGCGCGCTGTCTTCCAACATGAGCCTGAACGCCTGCGTTCAGGCCCTCTACGCCGGCACCTGCGTCCGGCCGGGCGACGCCCTCTATGGCCGTTGGGGCAATACGACCCTGCGGCTTGTCCCCCGCCGCGTCGAGCAGTCGCCCGACAACAGTCGCTTCCGCACCCTGGTCGAACAGGACCGCAGCTGCCAGTTCCCGGATTTCCGTTGATGACACGCGTACCCCTTCTTCTCGCCGCCGGACTCGGCGCGGCGGCTCTGACGGCCTGCGGCGGAGGCGTCGAAGCGCCCTATGAACCGGGCGTCTGCTTCACCGTGGAAACCGGGGATGAAGGCGAAGCGCCTGCCTTCCACAAGCTGGCCGAGGGCCAACCGCAGATCGAGCACTGCTCCGCGCGACTGGAAGAGATGCGACTGCGTTTCCTTCGCCAGGGCGGCAGCCGGCAAGAGATCATCGGCGCCTATCAGGGGCAGTTCATCTTCATCGACCGCGAGGGCGTGTGGATCGGCAAGTCGCTCGACGGCTCCCGCTTCATCCTCCTCGCCCGGACCGGAGACGGTCGTCTCGCGGTGCCGGGTGCGATCTCGCGGGACGAGTCCGGCCGGCCGATAGGCGTGGCGGCGCCGGTCGAACCGGCTCAACCCTCCGCCCCGGCTCAGTAGCGAACAAAACTGGAACATCGGTCCACAATCCGCTAGATTGGGACCACGGAAAAACCGGCCGCGCCAGGCGCAGGCCTACAAAAAAGGATTCGGCGATGGCGGGCAGCGTCAACAAGGTCATTCTGGTCGGCAACCTGGGCAAGGACCCGGAAATCCGCACACTCCCCTCAGGCGAACGCGTCGCCAATCTGTCGCTGGCGACGTCCGAACAATGGCGCGACAAGGCGACGGGCGAGCGCAAGGAAAAGACCGAGTGGCACCGGGTGGTCATCTTCAACGAGAACATCGTCAAGGTGGCCGAGAACTACCTCAAGAAGGGCTCGACGGTTTACATTGAGGGCTCCCTGCAGACCCGCAAATACGAACAGAACGGCGTCGAGAAATACTCCACGGAGATCGTGCTGCAGAAGTTCCGTGGGGAACTGACCATGCTGGGCGGTCGTGGGGACGGCGGCGGGGCCTCGCGTGGCGGCGGCGACGACGACTATTCGTCCGGCTTCTCGACCGGCGGCGCCAACAAGCCGAGCGGCCCCAAGGAAAGCTACGACCTGAACGACGACATCCCGTTCTAGGGAGGCGACGCGGGCGGCGATTGTCGAAACGGTCGGTTACCGGCTTTGACGGGCGGATCGCTCCGGCGCATGCAATAGGCGTCGTGTGATCACTCCCGACAAGCCGCACAGCCCGCTCTCCCTGATCGAGATCGCCGCCATCATCGCGGTGGTGGTGATCTGGGGCGTCAACAACGCGGCTGCCAAGCTGGCGACCGAGACCATCCCGCCGCTGCTCGTCGGGGCGATGCGGTTCGGCCTGGCCGCGGCCTGCCTGATCCCGTTCGTGCGGCCGCCGTTTCCCAACTGGAAGAGCCTTCTGATCATCATGATCGTGGGCGGGCCGATCCACTACGGCCTGATCTATCTCGCCTTCTGGCTGGCCCAGGATGTCAGCCCCGTCGCGGTGGCGACCCAGCTGTGGGTGCCGTTTACGGCCCTGTTCGCCTTCCTGCTGCTGCGCGAGCGGATCTCCCGCTACGCCCTGATCGGCATGGGTGTGGCTTTCGCGGGGGTGGCCTGGATGACGCTGGACGCCCATGCCATCGCCGACTGGAAGGCTATTCTGGTCGGCGTGGCCGGCAGCGCCGCCTGGGCCGTCACTACGGTCGTCGCGCGACGGACGACATCCATCCCGCCGTTGAAGATGCAGGGACTTCTGGCTCTCACCGCCTTGCCGACCCTCGCATTCGCCTCGGCTGTGTTCGAGCGCGGGCATATGGAGGCCGTGCAGGCGGCGACGCCGCTCGTCTGGGTCTCCGTCGTCTGGGCCGGGCTGGTCTCATCCGTGCTGGCGACGACGTTGGTGTTCTGGCTGGTCCAGAAGCGCGAGGCCGGGCGGGTGACGCCCTATCTGCTGGCCACGCCCGTCGTCTCCATACTGATCGGCTGGCTGTGGATGGGCGACGTCCTGACGCCCCAGATTCTCACTGGAGCCGCCTTGAGCATAGCGGGGGTGGCCATCGTCGCCCTGGCCGAACGCGGCCTCAGGGCCGGAGCGGCCAAGGCCTGAAGGCCGCCCGGGGGGCCGGCCTTGTCGCGGATGTGCCCGATGTCCCGGAAAATGTCTCGGGTGTCGCGACCGGAGTGTCCCGGTTGTCGCTGCGAAATTGTCCCGGTTGTCTCGCGGCTCCCGGGCCCCGGAACTAGAGGCCGGGCAGCTTGAATCCGGTGTCGCGGCGCGGCGCGATGACGATGCCGGTCCGGCCGCCGGTCAGGGCCTGCAGCCGTTCATACTCGCTGGCCGCGTCGATGGTGGCGACGCCGGCCGAGGTCTGGCTGGTCGTGGGAGCCTGGGAAGCAGCGTCGTCCCGGCGCCAGAACAAGATCCGGTTGGCCCAGCCCTCTTCCTTGTGGGCCAGATCGCCGAACTCGTCGTCGATCACATATCGGGCAAGGGGATCGGCGCGATCGCCGCCGGCCTGGGCGACGAGAATCTGCTCCCCGGGCGACCGGGTCACGGCCTGCCGCTGGCCCAGCAGAATCTGGCGGGCCGCCGATTCCGGCGCCAGTTCCTGCGGGCGGGGCTGGCCCGGCGCCGGCGGGCGCAGGCCGTACTCCGGCGGAACCGTCAGAGGCGCGGTGGAGACCGTAAGGAATTCGTCCGGTGTGACCTTGGTCAGGCCAACGCTGTCGCGCAGGGTATTGCACCCACCCAGAACGAGGGCCGAAGCGGCGAGGGTGAGGACGGCTGTGCGGGTAAGGCGCATGGACAATCTCGGCTGGGCGCGCTGCGAGGCGCGCGCGTAGACCCTGGAAGGAAGCGGCTGATTACGACTTTTCGGCGGCCACGCCAACCTTGGCGGCCCTTTCCGACAGGACGCTGTCGGCGATGAGCAGGATAACGCCGACGGTGATGGCGCTGTCGGCGACGTTGAAGACCCACGGGAAGAAGCCGGTGCCCGAGAAGTCCAGGAAATCGACCACGAAGCCGAAACGGATACGGTCGATGACATTGCCGATGGCGCCGCCCATGATCAGGCCGATGGCGCTGACCAGAAGGCGACGGTCGGCCTTCAGCGCCCACCAGCCGAGAATGCCGGCCACGACGACTGAAAAGACGCTGAGCATCCACCGCGCGGATCCATCGCCGAACAGGCCGAAGCTGACCCCGCGGTTCTCCACCCAGGTGAAGTTGAAGATCGGCGGCCAGACCGCGACCTGGCGCATTTCACGCAGGTCGAGGCCGCCGATGATCCAGGCCTTGGTCAGCTGGTCGATGACCACGATCAGGAGAGCGAAGCCGTAGGCGGCCAGGGCGATGCGGGGGATTTTCATTATGGTCGCTGAACAATGAGAGCGTCCGGTTAGCAGCCCTCGCGGCGGGCGCGAAGGGGCAATCGTGTCGCGCCGACGCCGCAAAGGTTGCGCGCGGCCGTGGCAGCCCTCAAATGTCGCGCTTCCCCGATGAGGAACCCACCGCCCGCTGCAAGGAGCGCCGATGCCGCATGCCGACAGCCTGATCCTCACCCTGGTCGGCGGCTTCGTCCTGGCCTTCGTGTTCGGGATGCTGGCCAATCGGCTGAAGCTGTCGCCGCTGGTCGGTTATCTGGTCGCGGGCGTTGTCGTCGGGCCTCACACGGCCGGCTTCGTCGCGGACACGGAACTCGCGCCACAGCTGGCTGAGGTCGGCGTCATCCTGCTGATGTTCGGCGTCGGGCTGCATTTCTCGCTGGCCGACCTGATGAAGGTGCGCAAGATCGCCATCCCCGGCGCCCTGGTGCAGATCGCCGCCGCCACCGGGCTCGGCTGGGGCATGGGCCGGCTGATGGGCATGGGCGATCTGGAGGCCGCCCTGATGGGCTTCGCCCTGTCGGTGGCCTCCACCGTCGTACTGCTCCGGGCGCTCGAGGAACGAAAACAGGTCAAGGCGGACGTGGGGCGTATCGCCATGGGCTGGCTGATCGTCGAGGACCTCGTCATCGTGCTCGCCTTGGTGATCCTGCCGCTGCTCGTGGCGGGAGCCGGCGAGGCCGTGGGTCCCCTCGCCATGGCGCAGTCGGTGGGCTGGACGCTTCTGAAGGTGGCCTTCTTCGTGGCCTTCATGCTTGTGGTCGGCACCCGGCTGCTGCCGTGGCTGCTGGTCCGGATCGCTCATACGAGGTCGCGCGAGCTCTTCACCCTGGGCGTGCTCGCCATCGCCCTGGGGATCGCCTGGGCGGCCTACCAGCTGTTCCACTCGTTCGCCCTGGGGGCCTTCCTGGCGGGGCTGGTGCTGAACAGTTCGCCGCTGGGCCACAATGCGGCCGAGCGGTCGCTGCCGCTGCGAGACGCCTTCGCCGTGCTGTTCTTCGTTTCGGTCGGCATGCTGTTCGACCCCGCCATCCTCGTGCGCCAGCCCCTGGCGGTGCTCGGGGTTCTGGGCATCGTCATCGTCGGCAAATCTGTGGCCGCCCTCGCGATCACCACCCTCTTCAAGCTGGACCGCGCGACGAGCCTCACCGTTGCGGCGGCGCTCGCCCAGATCGGGGAGTTCTCCTTCATCCTCGCGGCGCTCGCCGTCAGCCTCGGCGGCATCAGCCCGGAGACGCGGGACCTGATTCTGGCTGCGGCCCTGCTGTCGATCTCGCTGAACCCCTTCGTCTTCGCCTTGGTCGACCGGATGGGCGCCCGGCCCCGACCGCCGGCGAGCGGCTCTGCGGAGGGCATAGCCCTGGCGAAGGAGGAGGCCGCCGCGCCCAATCCCGCGACGGCCTGATTCCCGGTCGCGTCAGAGCACGCCGATCATGCTCGCCACCAGCGGGTGGCGGACGATATCCTGCTCGGCCAGCCGCACCACGGCGATGTCCGGCACCGGTCCGAGCCGCTCGGCGATGTCGGTGAGGCCGGAAATGCCGGGCAGCAGGTCCGACTGCTGCGGATCCCCCGTCACCACCATGGTCGAGTGCCAGCCCAGGCGGGTGAGCAGCATCTTTAGCTGCACGTAGGTGCAGTTCTGGGCCTCGTCGACGACGATGAAGGCGTTGTTCAGGGTGCGGCCCCGCATATAGCCGATCGGCGCGATCTCGATCAGCCCCTCGGCCATTAGCGCCTTGACCCGCTTCATGCTCAGCCGGTCCGACAGGGCGTCGTAGAGCGGCCGCAGATAAGGGGCCAGCTTGTCCTCCATATCGCCCGGCAGGAACCCGATCGATTCTCCCGCCTCGACGGCCGGCCGCGAGAGGACGATGCGCCCGACCTTGCCCGCCTCCAGCGCCTCGACCGCCTTGGCGACGGCGAGGTAGGTCTTGCCGGTGCCTGCCGGTCCGAGAGCGAGGACCATGTTGTGGTTGTCGATGGCCGTCATCAACTCGGCCTGACCCTCGGACTTCGGCTTCAGCGTCTTCAGATAGGCCTGATCGCGATCGTCGTTCGAAGGATAGGGCGACCAGCCCGCGTGGGTGGGGAGGCGCCGAACCTTGGCGTCCTCCATGAACTGTCGCGAATCCAGGACCCCGTGTTCACGGGACATCTCTCGGGTCTGACGCTTGATTGCCGCACGCTTGGTCATCGACGCCTCCAGGGCATTAAAAAAGGCGATGCCGCAAAAGCATCGCCTCGAACGAAGGTGGGGAGGAAGGGGACAGGGGATGCGACGCGCCCGCCCGGATCGGAGGAAGGTCCCCTTTGCAGGGACTGCGCTTCCAGCGGGAACGCCCGCCGACCGGAACGCGTCACGCGCGCTCTCCTGGTTCTGACCGGACCGGGCTTGATCCGGCTTCGGATCCGGGGCCGAAATGGCGACCTCGAATCGCATCTGCACTATGATGCTAGCGTGGTTTACGAGAGCTTAAAGCCCTCGTTCTGTTCAGAAATGACGGTGTTGTGATGAATGTTTACAGTCTTGGTGACAAGAAACCACAGCTTCCGCCGGAGGGCGAATACTGGGTGGCGCCGACTGCAACCGTTATAGGAGACGTGATTCTCAAGCCGGGCGCCAGCGTCTGGTTCGGGGCGGTCGTCCGGGGCGACAACGATCCGATCACGATCGGCGCAGACACCAATATCCAGGACGGCAGCGTGCTCCACTCGGACCCGGGCGAGCCGCTGACGATCGGCGACGGGGTCACCGTCGGGCACATGGTCATGCTCCACAGCTGCGAAATCGGCGACAACACCCTGATCGGCATCGGGTCGGTGGTCTTGGGGCGGGCGAAGATCGGGAAGAACTGCCTGATCGGGGCCAACACCCTGATCACCGAGGGCAAGGAGATACCCGACGGATCGCTGGTCATGGGCCAGCCGGGCAAGGTGATCAGACAGCTGGAACCGGGTCAGATCGAGGCCCTGAAGGCCTCCGCAGCCCACTATGTGCAGAACTGGAAGCGGTACGCGATCGACCTCAAACCCGCCTGAAGCCGGCCATCACGCGATCCGGCGACCTCCGACCGCGGCGAGGCTCAGCGGCGCCCGGGCGTCGCCGACTCCGATGGAGACCCGCGCGGTCAGCAGGCGCGGCTCGTCGGCGGCGAGCGTGAGCGTGGCTGCGGGCGCATAGAGGCCCATCACGCGATCCGGCCGTCCGGACGGACCCCTCAACGGGGCCAGTGTGACCTCGATCTGGGCCGAGCGGCTGCCGGCGAGGGCGACGATCACGACGGGGCGTCCCTCGCGGACCGACTGGGCGAGCGCCGTGGAGACCAGGGGTCGCGACGCGGCGCGCCACAACGCCAGCAGAGACCGGGTTTCCACGGTCTCGCCGTGGAAAGCCTCAAGCCAGCTTCCCGCGAGGCGGATCTCCGCGTCGTCGCCGTTTCGCTGGGCCATGAAGGCGCGCGGCAGGCGCAGGCCCAGCACATCCGGCTCCACCGTCGCGCGGTCTGGAATTCCGCCACGCGCCCCGGGCCGGCGCGACAGGGCCGTCCAGTGGTCGATCAGGAATTGCGTATCAGGGTGAAACATCGCCGTGGCCTCTGCTGCGCGAGCCGCAAGGAGCGGGCCGGGCGAAAAGCAACGGAAACGAAAGGCTTTTGCGGTTGAGATGCAGGCTGGAGCGGTCCGCGTCTTGCAGGGACCGTGGAAGTTTTTCATCGGGAGGTCGGCCCATGCGGGTGCGGATCATGAACTGGGCGCTGGCCGTGGCGGGGTTTCTCGTCGTGTCTGCGGGCGCCAGCGCCGCGTCGGCGCAATGTGGGCCGGTGTGTCCGCCGCCGCCGCCGCCGTGCTGCGAGCCGCCCCCTCCGCCGCCTCCTCCTCCGCCGCCTCCGCCCTGCTGCCAGCAGCCCCCGCCCCCGCCATGCTGCGGCGGCGGCGGCGGCGACATCAACGTCAATGTGAACGTCAACGCCAGCGCCGAAGCCGGCGCCCGCAGCCGCGCCGGTCTCAACGCCCGGGCCGGCGGCAGCGTGTGGGTGTCAGGCGGCGGCTCGGCCTATGTGACGGTCGACCAGCCCTATCCCACCACGATCAGCGGCCTGACGGTCGAAGGCGCTCGCGTGCGCCAGGTCATCCGCGTGCCCTATGAGGCGCGCCGCAGGTGGGAAAAGCGGGTGGTCATCCGCGCCTTCTGCATCGACGACCGCAATGTGCCGCATCCGGCTTCGCAGGTGCGCCCTGACCGGGACGTCCATGGAGACTATGAGGGCGAGTTGTACCGCTGCCTGGCGGGAACCTGGCTGCAGTACTCCTGGGCCGAATACACGGGCGACTCCGATTTCGGTCAGGGACAGACGATGGACTGCCGCAAGGGCGAGGCCCTGTGGCACGGCCGTGGCGGCCGGGTCGAATGCCGGGCCCAGAAGGCCGAGCGCGAATGCAACGAGCGCTCGCTGCTGCGCCGTTACGGCGCCGGCGTGAAAATCCTGACCATGATCCGGGAAGAAACCTACACCGAATACCGCGAGGAAGTCGTCGAGCAGGCCGGCGTGGCCGTGTCGGGGGCCTCGATGACCCTGGACGGCGGCGTCGGCGGACGGGTTTTCTGACGCGGAACTGAACACCGGCATTCAGCCGGGGGTCATTGCGCCGCCGGTAGGGTGGCGTTCGTCGGCTCTGCTGGCGATCCTGAGAAGCGACTGGCCCCGATCCGCAAGGACCGGGGCCTTTTTTCGTCCTATTCGGCCGGACTCTCGGGGGTGGCCGAAACCACCTGCACCCGCACCGCGACGGCGTCTGTCAGATATTTCCGGGCGAGGCGCTGGATGTCTTCCGGGGTGACGGCCTCCAGCACGGCGATGTGGTTGACCGTCTGTTCGACGTCCGAGGGGCGCTCGGCCACATCGGCCAGCTGGGCCAGCCAGTACTCATTCGTGGCCTGGTTGAGGCGCAGGCGCTCGATGGCCGGCAGGCGGGCGCGGTTCAGCTCGTCCTCTGACGGCGGCGCCTCCCGCAGCGTGGCCGCGATGGCGTCGACCGCGGTGTAGAAGGCGGGGATGCTGCTCCGCGCCGTCTCGGCCTGGACCAGCATGAAGCCGTAGTCCTCGAAGACGTCTGACGACTGGGCCCCGACCCCGGGCGCATAGGCCAGAGCCTGTTTCTCGCGGATCTCTTCCAGCACCCGCAGACGCAGCACCTGGCTCAGGATCGACAGCTGGCGCGCCTCGGTCCGGTCTCCGACGGAGTCGGTGGTAGGCCAGGCGACGAGCGCCAGGGCCTGTTCCGCGGGACCGGTGTGGGTCAGTTCGATAGGCTCGGCCGTCGGCGCCGGGAATCGCTTCTGATCCGACCCCGCCAGAGGTCGGGCGTCAGGCTGGCGTTGCGGCAGGGAGCCGAAGGTCGAGGCGACCGAGGCAATGGCGTCCTCCACAGTGACATCGCCGACCAGGGTGACGCTGATCGGTCCGCTGGACAGGCCCCGGGCCAGCTCGGCCTTCAACTGGTCGTTCGTCCAGCTCTCCAGCGCCTCGGGGCGGGGCAGGGCGTCGCGCGCATCGCCGCTGCTGAGAATGGAACCGCCATCTACGGCGAAGGCTCCGCCGGGGGTCGCACGCGCCTGAATCAGTTGCTGGGCGTAGGCGGATTTCAGCAGCTGAAATGGCGCGGGACGGACGCCGGGGTCGGTCAGATAGGCGGCCAGGACCTGCATCTGCAGCGTCAGGTCCGCGGGCCGGGTGCCTCCGGTGAAGGTGTACCGATCCGTCCCGGCGCTGAAACCGGCGGAATAGACCCGCCCGTTCAGGACCCGGCTCATTTCGTCGGCGGTCAGCTTGCCCAGGCCGCCGGCGGTGAGAAGACCGGCCCCGAGGCCCTCGACCGTCGGGCGGTCCACCGGATGGCCCAGTTCGCCGATCCCGGTGTCGACGCGGACCAGCACCTGTTCATCGCGGAACGTGGTCGGTTTGACGGTCAGGGTGACACCGTTGGCGAAGGTGACCACCGTCGCGCCGAGTTCGGCGATCTCGCGGCGCCCGGTCACCGTCCCGGGCTCGCCGAAGCTCGCATAGGGCCATTCCAGATCGGCCTGGGCGGCAGGGGCCGTCACGGCCTGGGCCCGCGAGGCCTCCAGGGCGGCGGTGACCGCGGCCTCGCCGCCTTCGATCGGGACGGGGGTGACGACGAGGGCGAGAGGGCCTTCGCCCTGAAACACCTGCGGAAGCGCCTCATTGATCGTCGCGGCCGTCAGGCCCTCCACGGCGGCGTTGAAAAGGTCCAGGCTGGTCTGAGGGTGAGTAAAGACACGTTTGGCGGCGATCATGCCGGTCAGGGCGTTGGCGAGTTGCGGGGTTCGGCGGGTCGCAGCTCCGGCGACCGCATTCTCCAACCCGGTGCGGACCGCGGTGATCTCACGCTGCAGTTCGGCCTCCGAGACCCCGAACTGGACCAGACGCCGCTGCTCCTGCTCGATCGATTCGAGTGCGCGCCGCCATTCGCCGATGTTGTACTGGGCCGAGACCGAGGCGGCGCCGAAGCTGTCGGCGAGATCGAACTCGCCGCCGCCGGCGCTGAGGAAGGGGGGATTGTCCGCCCTTGCGATCTCGCCGAGGCGCCGGTTCAGCACCGCGACGCCCAGCTGGCGGTACAGATTGTCCCGCCGCTCCGCGACACTGTCGGGATCACGGTCCGGATTGCGGATGAAGCCCAGTTCGATCGACGACTGGATGCCCGGCTCCACCAGTATCCGGGTCTCCGGTCCGCGCGGCGCGACCGTGCCGAGATCGGGCTCCGGTCCGGCCGGTCCCCGGCCCTGCCAGCTCCCGAAGGCGCTCCTGATCTTGCCTTCCATCTCGTCGACGTCGAAATCCCCGACCGCAACGAAGGTCGCGCGCTCGGGGCGATAATAGGCGTTATAGAATTCGACGAACCTTTCCCGCGGGGCGGTGCGGATGATGTCCAGGTCGCCGATGGGCAGGCGGTTGGAAATCCGCTGGCCCGGCGCGTACAGGGCCAGCCGAGCCTTGACGGAGCGCAGTCCGGGCGTGTTCCGCAGGCGCTCTTCTCCGACGATGACGTTGCGCTCGGCCTCGACGGCGTCCTCGGCCATCAGGGCTTCGGACATCTGCTCGCGCAGGATGCGCAGGGAATCGTCCACCGTGCCGGCGTCGGCGTTGGGGATCTCGAGCATGTAGATGGTCTCGTCGAACCCGGTCGAGGCGTTGGTGTCCGCGCCGAAGGCCAGCCCGCGCCGCTCGAGGATGCGCAGCAGTTCGTTTTCCGGGATATTGGTCGTTCCGTTGAACGCCATATGCTCCATGAAGTGGGCCAGACCCAGCTGGTCCTCATTCTCCATCAGCGAGCCCGCGTCGATGCGCAGCCGGAAGGATGCCTGCCCGGGCGGGGTGGCGTTGCGCAGGATGGCGTACTGCATGCCGTTGGGCAGGACGCCGAATCGCACCCCGGCGTCGGCGGGAATGTCGCTCGCCGCGTGCGCCCACGGATCGGAAGGCTGGGCCTGCGCCTGGGCGAGCGCCGGCGAGGCCGCCGTCAGGACCGTCAGGGAGGCGGCGGCGAGTAGCAGCAGGCGACGGGGGGAAGACATGGTCGGGTTCTTTCCGAAAGGCGCGAGGCGCCCGCCTTGGGCCGCGCCGGACAAGGGCTGTCGGGCGCTTGGCGCCGACGCCTTGTTCAACCCTGCAGGGACACTGACCCGCCGCTCAAGTTACGGAAGATTAATGTGAAGGTCCCGAAACGTGGAAAGTCGCGGAATTACCGACCGAATTTGCGCCGGTGATCACGGCGCGGCTCGAGCCCGCGACCGTGGTGTTCGCTGTGGCGGAGACGTCGCCGTTATTCGTCTGGCTGTTGCGCGCTTCCAGATAGCCTGCGCAGTCCGAGCAGGAATAGCCCGTCACGCTGTTGCCGACGGCGTCGGCCCCGACATAGACGTCATAGCCGTTCGTACCCGAGAAGGTGGCGGTGACGTCGACGCCGCCCGAGTTGAACTGGGTGTTGTCGATCTCGACGTAGATGTCGTTGTTGCCGACCGACAGCTCATTCGCCGCGCCCCGGGCGTGGGCCACGGCGCGGCCGTAGTCATAGGCGGTGGTTGTTGCGGCGGCGCGGACGAAGGCGGTGTTGTCCTGACCGGACTCCACGACGACCGATCCGCCCTCGTTATAGAGCACGGCCTGGTTGGCGCTGGCGCGGGCGCGGCCGGCCAGGTCCCAGGCGTTGCCGGCGTTGGCGCTGGACTCGGCCTCGACGAAATCGCCGGTCGAGGTTTGCACGATGGCGAGGTTCTGGCCGGAGGTCTGTCCGCTGGTCAGTTGCACCGCATTGACGATCGCCTGGCTGGAGACGCTGGCCTCGGCCGGGATGTACTGGGTCTCGATCCGGTTGTAGGCCCGCACGGTGGCCGAGGACGACTGGTCGATCGTCCCCTCGACGAACGAGCCCTCGCCATACATGGCCACGGTGTTGGAGATGGCGGAGGCGTTGATCACCGCGCCGCCCAGCAGACGGGCGTCGTCGTTCCCCAGTTGAGAGGTGGCGCCGACCAGCCCGCCGGTGTTGGACTGGGTCGCATCGACCGTCAGGTCGGAATCATAGGCGCTGACCGCCAGATAGTTGCCGCCGGCCTGGGTCGTGGCCGTGACGAGGCCGTATGTGTCGCCGCCGAGGGTCATGTCGGTCGTCGCCACGGCGTCGCCGCGCATGTCCTGATCGGACTGAACCGTGATCGAGCCGTTCTCGACCGCGCCCGAGGCGCTGTTGCCCTGGGCCGAGGTGCTGACGGTGATCTGTTCCTGGGCGTCGACCACGTTGAGCGTCTGATGCGAGAAGACGTCGCCCAGCTGCAGCTGTTCGTTCAGGACGATGGTCCCGCCCGGAGGCGGGGTCTGCGCGGCAGCCTCAGTAGCGGCTGCGACGCACAGCGCCGTCGCGGCGATCGTGCCAGCGAGACGGATCCGCGCGGGTTTCGGCATTGTTCGTTCCCGTATTGGGGTAAGCCGGATAGTAGCCGCCGGTCGGACCGGTGGTTCCTCCGAGGGGGTCGGGACCCGCCGACAGGCAGATTTCGGGGCCGGGCGCGCCATAGAGGTTGGCCATGAACTCGACGGTCGCCCGTTCGATCAGGGCCCGCACCGCCAGCTGGACAGGCTCCAGCCCGCCTTCGCCGGCGGAGATGTCGAAGACGTTGCCGTTCAGGAAATCGAACACGCCCGCCGAGATTTCGCGGCCGATGATCTGCTTCTGATAGGACACCACATCGACGACCTCGAGCGTGGTGGTCTGGACCAGACGCAGGTCGATGGCGATGTTCATCACGAAGGCCTTGCCCGCGAAGGCGGTCGACAGCGGCGTCTGGGTGCTGGCCTGACCTGCGGCGAAGTCGAAGCCGCCGGAGCGGATGTTGTAGTTCACCTCGGTGATGCCGCCGATGATGTAGAAGTCCGTCCCGGGCACCGAGCCGGCGAGGATGCGGCGGTACTGGACGTCGTCCTCGCCGCCGGGGCCTGCGTCGCCGATCAGCCGGTTGTTGGCGTAGCGCAGCTCCATCTCGGAAACCGAGGTGTCGTATCGTTCGACGATTCGCGCGCCCGACTTGGCCAGGGCCGTCATGGCCATCAGCGAAGCGCCGCCAGTTACCTGGCGACCGCCGTCGGCCGAGACCGTGCCGGTGTAGTCGGCGATCCGCCCCACGGCCATCCGGGGGGAGGGCAGGTCGTACCGGCGGGCGTAATCCGCCATACAGTAGAGGGCGGCCGAATAGGGCGTCGGGTTCGCGGTCACCGGCGCGTTGCCGATCGGCGTCGCATAGGTCCCATTGGGTCCGGCCGATGCGGAAATGCAGCCGCCAAGCAGCGCGGCGATCGCGCTCGCGGCGGCGGCCGTCCTGAGGCGCCGAACGGTCTGACCGTGAATCATGGAAGCCTCGGGGCGCCGTTCAGGCTGGTTCCGGCGGTGACATTGCCGTTGTTGATCTGGGTGGAGTTGACGATGACGGTGTTGTGGTTGCCCTGGACGACCACGTTCAGGCTGTTGCCGATGGCCGTGGAACCGCCGATGTTCGTGCCGCCGTTTCCGCCGCCGACGCCGGAGAAGCTGGACGAAACGCCCCCGGTGGCGCTGGAATAGCTGCTGGCGCCCGCCTGGATGATGCCGTCGACGATCAGGCGGTTGCCGTTCTGATCCCGGGTCGAGCCGCTCTGGGGGCGGGCGGTGGTATAGCGAGAGCCGCCGTAACCGGCCTGATAGGAGCCCATCCCGGATGACCCGGCCGACTGGGCGGTCGCGACCGCCGGCGCCAGGATCAGGGTGGCGCCCACCAGGACGGGGATGGCCTTCAGACGGATGGTCACGAGAACCTCCACACGCGAACATGGTTTATGGGTCGGCAAGCAACCCGCGTCCCAATCTGGATCATGGTTATTAAGAACCACTTGCCAGGCTTGGCTGTTAGATCAAGACACCCCCGAATCGACCGGAGCCGGACCCTGACCGATCAGCCGCCCCCCGAACGGATCTTCAGCGCCCCTCTGATCGCGCTGCTTCTGGCCCTGTCGTTGCCGCTTCTGTTCTGGCTGCAGACGAGGTTGCCCGACGGAGGCCTGTCGCTGGCGTTCAGGCCGGCGTCGCTCTGGAGGGGCGACTGGTGGCCCGGCATTCTGACCTCGATGTTCATGCATGCCGGCTGGGGACATGTGGCGATGAATGCGTTGGGGGTGTTCGCCTTCGCCCCGCCCGTCGCGCGGCTGATGACAGGAGGCAAGGGCGTCGTCGGATTCCTCGCCTTCTACCTGGCGACGGGCCTTCTCGGGACCGTCGGTTACGGCCTCGTCCATCCCGACACCTTTGATCCGCTGGTCGGCGCGTCGGGGGCGGTGTTCGGGCTGATGGGCGCCGCGCTTCGCCTGCTGGGACGACGCAACGGCGCGTTGCGGCCCCTGGGCGACCGCCGCTTCCTGGTGATGGCCGCCGTCATAATGGGGGTCAACCTCGCCGCGGGTCTGATCGGACTGGCCCCCGGTTCGGAAGGCGCGCGCGTCGCCTGGGAGGCCCACGCCTTCGGGTTCCTGGCCGGCGCGCTGCTGATCGGCCCATGGGCCCGGCTGTTCGGTTCACGGCGGACGTCATTTGATTCCCCGCCCGATCTGCGCGACCCTTCCGCCTGAAGCGGTCCATCCGCGGCCGCGCTCTATATAGAGAGGAGGAGCCGCGATGCTGGTCGCCGAAATTCTCAAGGACAAGGGCGACGCCGTATTCAGCATCCGCCCGGACATGCGTTTGGGCGAGGCCTGCGGCGAGCTGGACCGCCTGAAGGTCGGCGCGCTCATCGTTTGCGACGGCGACAAGGCTGTCGGCGTGCTGTCGGAAAGGGATGTGGTCAGGGCGATCGCCACCAGCGGCGCGGACGCGCTGCAGAAGCCGGTCGCCGAGTTCATGACCGCCGACATTGTCTTCGCGGCCCCGGCCGAGACGGTCGGGATTCTGATGGAGCGGATGACCGATCGTCGGATCCGCCATTTGCCGGTGCTTCGGGACGGTCGCCTGGCGGGGGTGATCTCGATCGGCGACGTGGTGAAATGCCAGATCGCCGAGGCGACCCAGGAAGCGGAGTCGCTGCGCACCTATATAGCGGCGGGCTGACGGGGCCGGGGAGGGGACCTTGCAAGGTCCCCGGATCCCGACCGGACCGACGGCGTCCATCGACCGTGACTCCGCGAGAAAGTTCGCAAAACTGCAGGAATCGGGTTGCGGTCCAAATGGCGGCTGCGTATATCGCCGCCTCGCTCGGAAACGGGCCGGCCGCCGGGGGCCACGGGGACGAAAGTCTCCAGGGTTTCCCCGGGAAGAAAGTCGCGAAAGCGGGTTGCTTCCTTAAGGTGTTTCGGTTAGGTTCCGCGCTCCAATCGAATCGTCGGACGAAACAGAGGCAAGCCTCTCGGCTTTCCAGGCGGTTTTTTGCGGCCTGAAAGCCTCGGTTTTCTGTCCCCGCGAAATGGCTGAAAAGCCCGGTTGACACGGAGATGCGGTCTCTTTAGAGAGCCGCCTCCGCCGCCTCTCGGAGGCGGGCTGCAGACAGAGGTTCTTCTTTAAAAAGAACCGCTTGACGCAGAAAATCGAGGCGCTAAACAGCGCCTCCCTCGCCTCCGGGCGGGGCCGCTGAAAGGGGTTCATTCTTCGGAATGATCGCTTGACACGGGAAAGCGAGGCGACTACATCGCCGCCTCCGCCGCAACCGGGCGCTAAACGGTGGGATCGGTTCGCCGGTTCCTGGGTCTTTGAAATCGTTGATCTGGAAAGAGAAACGCAGGCGGCGGTGTCCTAGCGACAATCCTAGAGATTGTCTCGACACTGACAACTGCGGTCTTTTTGAAAAGACACCATGACGTCGCTCTTCGGAGAGGCGTTCGTGGGATCTCGTCAAGAATACGTAGAACTAATGCCAACCGGTCTTCGGATCGGTCTGCTTAGGTCAGATAGTCAACTCAACCTGAGAGTTTGATCCTGGCTCAGAGCGAACGCTGGCGGCAGGCCTAACACATGCAAGTCGAACGGACCCTTCGGGGTTAGTGGCGGACGGGTGAGTAACACGTGGGAACGT
>Ga0164290_1000485_pt1 | contig 124189 bp, 111 predicted proteins | sample Micstemetagenome_FD_108782 | JGI IMG/M metagenome (GOLD analysis project Ga0164290, IMG submission 108782) | Contaminated culture microbial community from soil near Moab, Utah, USA - Microcoleus steenstrupii SON62 (Illumina Assembly) | ecosystem: Environmental > Terrestrial > Soil > Soil crust... | reverse complement strand
GGGACAAATATTGTTTTGTTTCAGACAGGAAGCGAGCGTATGGTTAGTGGCTTTGATTTTTTGTTTTTAGATAGCGTAGAAGGTTCATTAGAATTCTCTGTGGAATTCGCGCCGATCCCCGGTAGTATGGCTGAATTCTTTAAGTTATATCAAACCAACGATCTCAAACGTGTCTTCAAATTGCAAAGCAGAAGGGCTTTAAGGGATTTTATGATTAAGCACCAGAGCCAGGATTTTCTAACTGAAAACATTAACATGACTGTGCTTCACGCGTTGCGGAGCGATAGGGGGATTTCGCGGTATTTTAGTATGAAGAGTCTTACGGTGAGGCGGTTTAAAGTGCGAAACTAACCTGTCACCCTCCGCCAATAATTACGGCACCGCTTGCCGGATCTAATTACTTAACAGCAAGTGGGACGCCACCATCAAATGAAAACTATATTGTATTTTTTTGGAATAGTAACACTGCTACTCGTTGGCTGTGAGCAGAGGCTCAATCAATCATCCGAAGAGCTGGGCTCGGACACATTCTTTCATCAGTCGGGAGGATCTGGAACAATATATTCGTCCCGGAAGTTACATCGTACGATTTTGCCAAACGTATTGCGGTACGTATTTAACGATACTTACATTGTAGCAGTGCAGAAGCCCGATTCTGCTATGTTACAGGCATGGGTTGCCAGCGAGCTAAATACTGGCAAGGAGAGATTTACAGACCTGCTACTCGTCGCCGACAGTTTGATTGCGCACGATCCTTATTACAAATCGATTTTTTCCCGCGATACGAATTATTGGATAATCGATAATCGAACACATACGCTGTTTGGTCCATTGGAATATAACGAGTATCTACAGAAGCGGGACTCACTTAAAATCCCGCGCGAACTGGAGCTATAGAAGGGAAGATACTTTGATTGAAAATGATTAAGAGAAAGCGATCAAGTTGTATAATTTGTCCCCTAAGCTGGCGCGCGCGTGCCTTTACAGTCATCCAAAAACTACGGATATTTCGATGACATCAACTACAAGCACACTAAGACCAACGTGGTGCAGTACAATGAATATTATCCATTTGGCTTGCAAACAGCGGAAAGTTGGACGCGCCCGGACGATACCCGAAACCCTTATTTGTTTAATGCCGGTTCGGAGTGGAATGAATCATCTTTGGTATATGAAACCAACTTCCGCGATTACGATCCGGCCATTGGAAGATTTTATGCCAATGATCCGTTATCTCTACAAGGACATAGCCTGACGCCTTACCGATTTGGCTTCAACAATCCAGTGAGTTTTAATGACCCTACCGGATTGTACGAGAAATGTCTCAGGCAAACCCGTCGTTGAACTCACCTTCAACTTCCCGCTCGTTCATCAATGCTCCATCGATGAGACCGTGCGCAAGGGACACTGGCATTGTTTGAGCCCCGCGCTAACCTCATATGTTCTTTGAAACTTCCCGGTGATAGCGCGGCGAGTGCCATGTGGCCCGACCCGACGCTTCGACGAGCTCAGGGCAAGATTAGACATTTTTGTGGGTTAGCAAGAGCTTGCCCTGAGCGGAGTCGAAGGGAGGGATGCGCCCAAATCCACGCAACGGCAACCTGGCAATTTACGGTCATGAATAATTTTTGCAGGAGGCCTTGCACTGCCTCCGGAAAACAGGGACTTCGTTAAAGCTGAAAGCAAGTTCTGCCTGACGCAAATGATAACGCCAGAGTGGAAGTTATTTGAAATGATACAGCAGCACCACCGTTGCATTAAATGCCGGCTTGGCGCTGTCTTTAATTTGAAGTTCCGCGTCGAGGGAGGCTTTTGCAATGCCCCTGAGGTTCACCAATCCTTTCAGTCCGACGCGCAACCGGACTTCACTGTCCACAACCACGGGCTGATTGAAGCGCAGGTCTTCAATTCCGTAGTTGATTAACATTTTGATGTTATTGATTTGCGCGATCTGGTTCCACAAGTGAGGCACCAGCGACAACGCAAGATACCCATGCGCGATGGTCTTTTTAAAAGGACTCTCCACAAGCGCCCGCGATGCATCCGTATGAATCCACTGGTGATCTAATGTCGCGTCGGCAAATTGATTAATGCGTGCCTGATCAATTCGCAGATACTCGGAGACGCCAATATCCTTCCCGAGATATTGCTCAAATTCCTGATAGTTGTTGATGATAACCTGACTCATGCGCATACATGCTTGTCAGGCAATATAAGAAGACAACCCGCGAAGAGCAAACTGGAAACAGGCTACAAAACCTTTCAATCTTCCAAAATTTCAATCTCAACACGATTATTAAAGTGTGCATCAGGGCCCTGCGCATCCACGAGCATCATGCTCCCTCCCCAAGGTTGCAGGGTGACGCGTTTGGGATCAATTCCCCGGCTGATCAGGAAATTCTGGATGGCCTCTCCCTGGTAGCGTGTCCGTTTCCAGGCAGAAACGTGCAGCGATCTCGACTCCTCCGGATCAAAAACATCGCGCTCGGAAGTGCCTACCCTCAGCGCGCTTCTGGCCTTCCCGTTGCAATGGGTATGAATGCGAATCCTGTATTTGGGATTTCTCGTCATGATGTCCACGAGTTGGTTCAACTGAGGCTCCGACTCCGGAGTCAACACAGCAGACTCTGGTAAAAACGAAACCTTGTCCATCATCGATACATCGCCCCGTTGCAGATCACGAAGCCGGTAAGGAACTACCCACACGCCTTTTTCATTTTGCCACGCACCAGGGATGAAAGAAGGTTCATCATACACAAATACACGCTCCTCTGTTTTATAACCAAATACCTGGCAAATGAGCGATGGACGTATCACATGGGCAGGAAGTACGACGTCTTCAATGGCACGTTCTTCAAAAGACGCCAGGTGAAGCTCCTGTGGAAAATCCACGAGATGGACCACTTCATTCACCGGGTCACCATTTGGATTCACCACGACAAACTGAAAATACTTTCCCCTCGGTGGCGGCAATACCGTCGGAGGTATTACGCCGCTTGACGAAGCCGAGGTGCCTGCCGCTGAAGTCTCCACAGTCTGCGCAAATCGTTCACTGATCTCTCTGGTAAATGTCAATGCCTCGCGCGCATTCTCAGTTCGGAGAATATATACCCGCTGCACGTCGTCTTCCGGAATAGAATAAAGCGTGTCTTGCTGATTTAAAGGTACCATCGAACGAATGCTTTTGCCATCTCCCTCTGTGCTGAACGCACCAACCACAACATAATAGCTTTTCTGCGCGACCACAGGAAAGCACAACCCGAGCATAGCTGCGCAAAGCGCTCCAACAACACACTTCATAGACTTGATTTTTGCAGGTGAATGATTACCTGTGTAAATCAAAATTCTCATGCCAGCGTCTGTTAAATCTCTTCGCAATTTTAGAATTATGCGCACCAGACGCTAACTTTGAAATATGCCGCCGAAAAAATTCTCTTTTGAAGCCCCATTGTCCAATGTACCGAACGCCTACATGGCCGATCTCATTTTTATTCCCGCACAAACGTTGAAATTATTGCCACAAAAACGCCTGCGCGTCAAAGGCAAAATGAATGACATTCCTTTCGATCTCGCCATTCAATACCGGAAAGACGGCAACAGCTTCTTCCTCGTCAGCAAACACCTGAAGAAAAAAGCGATGATGACTGTCGGTAAGAAAGTGAAAGTCGAATTCCACCTCGTCGATCCGGACAAAGTTGAACTACCCGAAGAACTCGAAGCGGTTCTGGAACAGGATGACGAAGGCAAAGCGGTGTGGAGCACGTTTACTCCCGGTAAACAACGCAGCCTTGCACATTATGTCAAAAGCGTGAAAAACGTAGACAGCCGCATTCAGCGCGCGTTGTTTCTGATTGATAAAGCAAAAAAAGGAGACTATAGCCAGTCTCCTTCCAAAAAACGATCAAAAAAGAACGAGGACGATTAATAGCCCCAGGCCTTCATGATTTTCAGATCCTCTGCGATACTGTCAAGCGGTGTTCTTCCCTGGTAAGCTTCCTGCTCCACAATATAATGCTTCGTGCCTCCCGACTTCTTGCAGAGATCAATCACCTCTTTCACATTCACAATTCCCTTTCCAAGAATGGTGCTCTCGTAAGCGTGTTCGCCGCTCTCGGCTTTAATCTCATCTTTCACGTGCAGAGATTCAAATCTTCCGGGATACTTCGTCACAATATCAATCGCCTTCGCGCCGCCGTTGTATAGATTGCCGATGTCCAGCTGCTGCATCACCATTTTTCCGTCGGTGTTCTTCAGGATGATATCATACAACGTCTCGCCATTCAGCTTCTCATTAAATTCAAAATCATGATTGTGATAGCCAAACTTCATCTTGTATTTCTGACACAATTCTCCACTCTTGTTAAATAAATCCATCAGACGGCGCAAGCCATCATAGTTGGTTCGCAACTCCTTCTCCATCCACGGACTGATCACAAACTCCTGACCAGCAATTGCCGCATCTTCTACAGTCGCTTTCCATTCATCCGTGAAATCTTTCTTCGCCTCATCCCAGTGCTTACCCGCAAGCACCGTGTGCCCGCTCGGCATCTTCATGCCCAAATCATCCAATATCTTCTTAAATTCTTTTGCAGGATATCCGTAAAACTTCCGCTCGGAATACCCGGCATGCTCCACGTTCTTATATCCCATCGCCGCTACCTTCTTGAGTGTGCCCAACGGATCTTTCCACATATCATCGCGCACGGAATATAATTGAACGCCCACCACACCTTTGGTCTTTGCCATACCGCCAAGTGCTTTGGTGGACAATAAAGCACCACCGGCTATCACCGCCGACGCCTTGATAAAATTTCTTCTGGTTGTCTTCATGTTCGGATTTTGAATTTGCGTACTAAAATGTAGCGATCATCCTTCGTAAAAGCAACTACCTTTTGATGTGCGCACATTTCTCTTTTCCCTGCAATTGTTTTATATGACGACTAGTCATCAATTTACAATACACACACCGTTGTGTCTTTTCACACAATTTACTTTGGGCGTGCCCCTCCGGCCGGAGTATGATAAGGCTCCGATACGTTATGAGTTCGGCCGTCGGGTCGGGCCTTTTGTTACAAGTCTGCCCCGCCAACGCGCACGCCGAAGCCAGGCAGCCTTTCCACGTCAGTCCCTCACGCAGCCTTTCAACGGGTGCAGGGGTCCATATCAGCCGTATTTCTTTCAACGTGTAGCCAGACGTGGTTACATTTGCCGCATGAAGTTTCCAGTTCATGAGGTCATCGACGAACTCCGGCAAAAGCTCGCCCACAACGGTGTCGCTATACTACAGGCGCCCCCCGGAGCCGGGAAGTCAACTGTGGTACCGATTGAACTGATGAACGAACCGTGGCTTGGTGGAAAAAAAATTCTTATGCTTGAGCCACGGCGCTTAGCCACCAAGTCAGTCGCTGCGCGCATGGCGAGTACGCTCGGCGAAGACATCGGCGAATCGATTGGGTATCGCATCCGCTTCGAATCGCGTACGGGTTCGCGCACCCGGGTGGAGGTTGTCACCGAAGGCATCCTCGCCAGACTCATTCACGAAGACAACACGCTCGATGACGTGGGCATGGTCATCTTCGACGAATTTCACGAGCGAAGCCTTCAGGCGGATCTTGGTCTTGCATTGTGCCTGAAAATGCAGCAACTCGTTCGTCCCGATTTGCGCATTCTGCTCATGTCCGCAACCATCGACACCGCCATGCTCGGCACTGCGCTTAGCGCCCCCGTTGTGTCAAGCCTCGGCCGGCAATATCCCGTTGATGTCCAGTACGCCGGCTACGACAATCATACACCACTTGCAAAACAGGTTGTCTCTGCCGTGCAGCGCGCGCTGCTCCAGCACCAGGGAGATATACTGGTATTTCTTCCGGGGACCGGCGACATCAAAAGGGTGGAGGAGCAACTGCAGCATCACACAGGCATTGCCGTCACTCCGCTCTATGGCGACCTTCCTTTTGTTCAACAGCAACAGGCCATTCTCCCCAACGCTCAGGGTATGCGCAAAGTGGTGCTGGCTACTTCCATTGCCGAGACTTCACTAACCATCGAAGGAATTACCGTAGTTGTCGACAGCGGGTTCACGCGCGTGAATAAGTTTGATCCGCGCTCCGGGCTCACACGGCTGGAAACGGTACGCATCTCAAAAGATGCCGCCGATCAGCGTGCCGGTCGTGCCGGCCGCCTTGGGCCAGGCATTTGCATTCGTCTATGGACGGAAGGCATGCACGTTGCGCTCGCCGCCCAGCGAAAACCTGAAATTGCCGATGCCGATCTTGCCGCGCTCGTCCTCGACCTCGCCGACTGGGGTGAACATATTCATACATTTTTTTGGATCACAACGCCACCGCCAGGCGCGGTCGCGCAGGCTTCTCAATTGCTCCACGATCTGGAAGCATTAAACGAAGGCATCATCACCAAACGCGGACGACAAATGCTCCGCTTTCCCACGCATCCGCGACTGGCGCATATGTTCCTCGAGGCGCAGGAATCCGGCGACAAAAAATTGATGGCGCTGGCGTGCGATCTCGCCCCATTGTTCGAAGAGCGCGATCCGTTGCCCGATGCGGGAGCAGACATCACGTTGCGGATTGAAGTACTTCGCCGTTATCGCAAAGGTGAACGCGTTGCTGCTGATCGCAATGTTCTCGATCGCCTCGAAAAGGTTAGTGCACAATGGCGCAAATTACTGCGCATCGATCGCGACGATGCATTTGTGTTGGAGCACGACGCCGGTCGCCTGATCTTTTTTGCCTATCCCGAGCGTGTAGCCCGGCAGTTGTCAAAGAACAGCGAACAATACAAACTCTCTAACGGCCGTGCCGTTCGACTTCCGCCGAACGATGCACTCACCAAAGAAACGTGGCTCGCCATTGCCCAACTTGATGCCGGCGTGGGCGAAGGAAAAATTTTTCTCGCAGCGCCGCTGAATACATCCGACATCGAAAAGTATGCGCATGAAAGTGAGTCTGTGTATTGGGATGAAGACCGCGATATGATTGCTGCCGTGATGCAGCGCAAGTTTGGTCCGCTGGTGCTTCATCAAAAACCACTTACGTCCATTTCTTCGGAGCAGCGCACTAAAGTAATTGCCGCATATGCCGCTGAAAAGGGTTTGCGCGTTTTCAACGTGGAGGAAGTACATGAGCAATGGATTGCGCGCATACTCAGCCTTCGTGCATGGAGAACAAATGAATCGTGGCCGGATGTGAGTGAAACAATACTTTGCGCAACCGCGCACGAATGGCTTGCGCCTTTTGTCGGAAACATCAGCAAAGGCATCGAACTTCGCAACCTCGACTTGCTACAGATACTGCAATCCATTCTGCCTTGGGAATTATCTTCAAAACTCGATACCCTCGCACCCACGCGCCTGGAAGTTCCGAGTGGTTCGATGATTAAGATCCAATATGATGTGCACGGAGGTTCACCCATTATGGAAGTCCGGCTTCAGGAAGTATTTGGATTGCTGAATACACCAACCGTGAATGAAGGACGAACAAAGATTCTTATGCACCTGCTCTCGCCCGGCTATAAGCCCGTTCAGGTAACACAAGACTTGCAGAGTTTTTGGAAGAACACGTATCATGAAGTTCGCAAGGAGTTGCGCACACGCTACCCGAAACACTCCTGGCCCGACGATCCATTCACCGCGCAGGCTGTGAGAGGGGTGAAGAGGAGGACATAGCCACGCCAAAGGTTGAATTGTTGGGTTTCATGCTCTCTTCCTATCGGAGACATCGAGCACAGTCCTACGAACAGGATCTTCGCAGTCGAATGATTTAAATTGGTACTCCTGAGTTAGGCGGATTAAACTTAATCCGTCAGAAAAAGACATTTGAATTTTGCAATAGCCTCTAACTTGGCAAAGTTCTCGCGGATTCTTGCCCTTTCTTTCGCATCCACCGTTGACTTGCTTACGGCCTTCATTTTATCAATAAAAGAGACAGCATCATTGCCGGTTAAAACAGGTGTTTCTTTAATTGGTTTTGCCATACTTCAGCTTAACAAATTCAAGTTTAAGAAAGTTTTTTAATTAGCACACGTAAACCTGTGTTTGCGGTGAGTCGTCGAAAACGAAAGTCCTGTTTGTAATGAATAAGGTAAAGGTTCCTTTGAAAAAAAAGACGTTTTACGATTTCTGCAACAACCTCTCCGACTTTTTCAAATAATCCTAAGCATACGGGTCAACGAATTTTGGTTTACGACGCATAATGAATCGTGCGATGGGTAGAAAAACTTACCCCAATGACTCCACAATTCAAGTTTTTGCGCGGTACCTGCGTGACTTCGACAGGAATGCGTTGCTACCGGTGAAGTGAACTGATGAACTCCGCTTCAGCTGAATAATGGTTCCTGATCGCAGGCTTCAACAACTCATTCTGCATGTACAGAAAATGTTTTCTTGCGCAAACCATTAACACTGTCATCTTACCTTCAGCCCGACGAGAGTGCCTGAACTAACTTAAAACGGAAAGCGTTGAGTTTGTTTTTTTGGAAAATCAATACTGCAATTTTTCAATTTGAAAGTCTCTTATCAGATAGTCGCTCAGATCGTCGTATGGGAGTTTACTTCCCTGCGAAAGTATCGCGCGGATGGCCTCGTTAGATTCTTCTAAAGATATGAACCCTTTCTTATGCGCGATGGCGAGAATGTCCATGGTGGTCAGGTAGGCAATTCGATGCTGCTCACAATAAGGCTTAATGTCTTTCAGGTTGCTGCTCGCAAGGATATGATTTTGGTATCTGCAGACAGCCAGGCAGGCACTTTCCCCTTTCCCTTTTGTTTTACTAAGAAGGACGTACTCTTTGAAAATAGCTTGATCCTGTGTAGGAAACGGATATTCCGCGATGACTCTGAACCTAAGAAAATTTTCCACGTGAGGCGCAATAGTCTTGTTTCGTAGAAGTTCTTCGAGAACGAAATCAAGAACCAGCAGTCTTCCTTGATAAAATTCCGGAAGCACACCGAGACAGTTCGCTTTGTAAAAATGGATAATCACGTCTGCATCCAGAAGGATGTAGACTGTCCTAGAGCCCATGGTCGATTTCTTCCTTGAGGTCCAGTGGATTCACCCCAATGGCATTCATCAATTCATAAAAATGTGACTCTGAGATTTCGCCCAGAGAAAATAGCTCTCGGGCCAACACGCCGTAATCTCCTATTACTGCCTGCTCGGCTGCCTTTTCGTAAACAGCTGTTGGGTAGCCAAAGTAAATCGCGCTTTTGATGACGTTGCGTGAATATTTTTCATATAAAGTGGAATCAATAAAGCCAAGCGACTTCAGTCGATACAGAAGCGCCGTTCTTGATACACTATAGAACTGTTCAACTTTCAGAATGGTCTGTATAGATACTTCTGAACCTCGCCGCAGTTCTTCTGTCGGAACCATCTTCTTTAACCCTTCCGTTGGCAAGAGAAAGTAAGCAGCAAACAGATCTGCTTTGTATTCTTCCATATCTTTTGCGTCAAAAATTCCGGTCTTGCATTGCTGGGAGGTAAAATTCTCCTGCACGCACAAGTGGTACAGTTCGTGAGCAATTGTGAAATGCTGCTTCCCCCGCCTTTGCTCAGAGTTGACCATCATAAACCGGTTATCCCCGATCTTGAGCGCCATGCCGGAAAAATCATCGCTAAGCGGACGGAACACTGACAACACATTTCTTTTCAGCAAAAGACTCTTCAAATGAACAGGCTCGGTAGAACTGTAGCCGTTCTGCTGTCTGAAGTCGATTGCCTTAAGTTCTATTTCGGCTTCAATTGCCTTTCTCCCGCCCATCTTTTATCAATTTCAACTTGAGATAATTCTTAACGATCCTCTGAAAATCTGCAATGCTTTGAAGGTCGCGTTGAACCAGCCCATTTTTTCTGAAAGCAAATGCAAAATTTGCCTGCTGTAATTCAGATTCGCTGTTCATCAAATCAGAAACTTCTACTCCAAAAAGGTCTGACAGCTTCTCCAGATGGCTAAGTGGGATCGGCCGTTCGCCACTTTCATAGTAGCTAATTAACGGACGACTAACATTGAGATAGCCAGCAACTTCCTCTTGTGATAAACCCCTCCTGCTGCGCAGTGTTGCCAGATTTTTGCGGATTTGGTCTTGCTCGTTCAAAACAAATGGCTTAATTATATTCCAATTTTAGCATTAATTTGTAACATTAAAAAGTCGGAATTTGTTCATGAGAAAGTGATTTATATGTTACGCGTATAATTTTTATTCCGATTTCTATTAATTTGGTAACAAAATACAGTTCGAATATTTACTGCATTCTGCGTCCGTCCTTTGATTTGGATCACGAAGCATTTTCATACTTCTTTTTGTGTGGGCTGTCATCTAATCTAAATTTCCCAACCCGCCGTTCTGCTTGAACTGCACACTCAAAGGCGTCTTCATTTCCAGCGTTGCCATGACCCTGGGTGAGAGCCGGTATTCCTTGACAATTTCAAAAGCATTCCAGAACAACTCGTGATAGGGAAAGACAGTCTCATCAATTGAATTTTCACTTTCACAGGTGTTCTCAGGTGTTATTCGTTCGATGTCTTTCTTGTCGCTAAAAATTTTATAGAACATGATTGTCCTTACCTGTACTTCATGGTCATAGTCGTCTCTGCCTGGCGTTACTTCTTTGATGAAGGCCGGATAATATCGTCCCTTGACTTTTTGGAATTTGGTGATGGTATAAATGTGGTCTTCGTAGAATCTGGCGAAGTCTTCCATCTGAACAATGCCATAGTCGTTCCGGTTGATCGTAAGCCTCCCGGAATAGTTTCTGTTTTGTTGATTGTAGATGGATTCGTATCCCAGGATAACCAGCGAGTCCTGTCCGGGAACATATCCCTCCAGATAAAATTCATGGGTCTCAACGAACGACTTTCCAAGGCGAAGGTTCTTACTGTGGATATTTCTGACGGGCGTTTGGTAGGTTTCGTACAGATTGTTCTGGTGTTTAAATTCGGACCGGCCGTTACGAATTGATGCGATCTTCTCGATCTTCTTCCTGTTGTCGTCACTTCGCCTGAGCTCATTGATTTGAATCTTTACGACTTCGCCATCCTTCTTATATCCGTAGTCCTGGATCGTCAGATCGGCTTCCTGTAGCCATTGGTACACCGAATCTTTGGTGAATGATAGTTCACGATAAAAAGCCCTAAGCAGGTGAATTGATCGCGGACTGTTCTTATCAAAATTCTTGAAAACTTTTCTTGCAAGGAGTTCGCCTTCAGTGATTGAAGCGGTGATGTTAACTTCCTCTAAAATTGTTACTGCCTCTTGGAGATGAATATTTGGATTGACGCGAAGTTCTGTGACCGTTACTTCAGATTTTTTGAACCCAATGGAACTGAAAGTGACTCGTCGACCCGATAGCGAATCGGGAACAGGGAGACGATACTCACCTGCTTCATTACTTGTGATGCCTATCCGTGGAAAATCAGAAAAATAGACAGAGCAATAGGGGATTGGCGTATGTTCTCCATATACACGTCCATGAATCACTTCCTGAGCCAGCAGCGTTAGCGGTGACATCAGAAGCGACAGTAATAGCGCTTTCATGAAATTAGAATTTAAGGTGCTCAGATTCACTTGAGCACCGTCGGTGGCAGAATGGTTACATTACTTGAAGTGCTCTTTCTGATAATCGGCAATTCGCCCGGGATCTATTTCCGAGCATCGTGCCTCTGTGGCGCCAACGCGACTGCCTAATAGTGCTGCATCTGACAGCTTGTTATGTTTTCTTACAAAATCTAATACTGCACAATAGGAAATTCTTCGCTCCAGGGAGTAAGTCGAAGCTTGAGAGAAGAACGCTATTACACAAAATAGCATCAGGAATAAGTGGGGTTTTTTCATGGGGTTTTTAGTAAGTACAAATTCAAATAGCGAAGTGCATCTGAATTTTACAATTGATCAGAAAACAAAAAATATTCGCGTGTCCTCACAAGGATTACGATTGTTTATGAAAATGATATTCTTGACTACACACGGGACGAAATTGGAGAAATTCAATTTTGAGCCAGGTGTTATTTCGAAGCACAACACCCTAGTGGATTTTAATGGCAATCCCTCTTGACAGCGTTGCACTTTCGAAATTTGTGGAGGAAGTTGTTGCTGTCGGCAGGCGGAACGTGATGGTCGTCGGTTATAGTATTCTCGCCAGCTTCTTCAGATAATCCTGAACATACTGATCCAGAAATTTTCGCTTGTATTGCATGATGAATCTTGGATGTGCCAGCGGAATGATCTCTTTAAAGAATTCATGCTGGTCGTTAAGCCGGATCAGGTACTTGTAGTTTTCACCTTCACCGAGACAGTAGGCGATGTCTCGCCGCACACCAAACTTGAGTTGTTGCGTGATTGACTTCAAAATAAAGGGTGCTACGGCATCCTGCAAATCCCGAATGTCGTAGTAGTTCAGATTCTTTCCGTTCTGGACAAAGCCGAGCGGACAAACAGAATTGATATAAAAACGTCCAAAGAATTTTTCAACGCCACCATAGGCAGCAATCATGGTGTGAATGAATTCTGCAGATAATTCTGCCTTCTTCTCCAACTCGTTTGGAATGCCACAAATCTTCGCGAGCTTAATCGGATCTGTAAAGGGAACTCCCGTGAGTCCTCCGCCAAAACGGCCAGGATTAATTCCCAGAATGATGACGCGTTCATTTTCGTCGCCGTAGTACTTGCGATAAAACTTCTCTGTCAGGTCGAGTGTCTGTTTGCTTTTGTAAGGATGGAGCACAGAAACGCCCTCCGGTAATTCCGTTTCAATCTTGAGTTTTTTGTAAAACGATATGACTTGCTCGCCAAACGTCATCAATACAAATATTCAAAAGCGCTTTTGTAAAATCCTTCCTCCTGAACATATTCAATCATGGAAAGATAAAATGGATGTGCACCGAGCGTGGCACTGTCACCCACCATGATCAATTTCTTTTTCGCCCTGGTCATCGCGACATTTGTCCGACGAATATCACCAAGGAAACCAACTTCACTCTTTTCATTGCTTCTGACAAAGCTAATGGCGATGGCATCGCGCTCTTGTCCCTGGAACGCATCGACGGTGTGAATGGTGACCAGCTTACCCAGCATCTGCAGTGTCTCTGATGATTCTGACAGCCGAGTCAGGCGATCAACCTGAGCACTATAAGGTGAAATAATTCCGAGCGTGTAAGACGAATTGATCCATTCTTCCACACCCACGCGCATAACCAGTGCTTCCACCATCTTGATGAGCAACTGCGCTTCTTCGTCGTTGAATCGACTCAGGGTCTCTTTATCCTGACTTTCATTAAACCCACAACCGGCAGTGTCAATAAATTCCACCGGTGTTTCATGTGGGGTCAGCAGGGCATGTTGCACGGAGCCATGCGCAATCAATTCGCTGTTGTAGAAATGTTTCGAAGAGAACAGCATGATCTTCTCATGCATCCGGTATTGAACTTTCAGCATCGTCGCTGTTGCCGGATGTTTCCGAATACCTTTTTCAAAAAGTGTGTTAGCCAATCCGTTGCGCGCTGCTTCGATACTTTTGATCGTCGGGGGGAGCTGTTGATGATCACCTGCAAAGATGGCTCGCTGAGACCTCAGCAAGGGTATCCAGCACGCAGGCTCCAGCGATTGTCCCGCTTCATCAATGAATACGGTCTCAAATCGTCGTCCTCTCATTAAGGGGTGCGACGAGCCAACCAGCGTCGTGCAAATAGCCTGCGCGTTGTTCAGGAGGTCGGTGACAATATAGAACTCCAGCATATCGGCATCCGACTTCAGTAGTTTTGATTCCTGAAGCAGGAGTTTCCGTTGTTCACGCTCGTGGTAGCCAAATTGTTTTTTGTATTTGAATGCCTGCTGTCGCACCTGCTCCATACGCTTGCGCAGCGCACGCAACTCAGTGTAATCCGGATGGTTGGCAATACGCGCGTCCAGTGTTTTGCTTAATGTTTGTTCGGTCACACGCGCCGGGTGACCAATGCGCAATACATTCAATCCGCCCTCACTTAATTTATCCACGAGCAGATCAACGGCGGCATTGCTTGGTGCACACACAAGAACCTGCTTTTCTTTTTTTACCGTGTGCAATATGGATTGTACAAGCGTGGTGGTCTTTCCCGTTCCTGGAGGGCCATGAATAAATGCCACATCCATGGCTCGTGTAACGGTCAACAAGGCCTGATGTTGGGCATCGTTGAGTACACCGGCCGGTGGTAAATCTTTTTCAGATTCGTTGATGCGTGCTTTATCCGTTCCGAGAAGAATTGACTTAAATTCAGCAACGCGATCGCCTTCTGCCTTCATCACTTCCTTCAGCGTAAATTCCATTTCGCGGTAACTCATCTCGTCAAACATCACGTCGACGCCAAGGTTGCTGTCCTCAATCCATTCGGGCAACTCGTCTGCGTTCAGGGTAACAACCATTAATGAGTCGCGCACGTAGTTGACCACGCCGTTGACGTGATGTTTCTCCGGAGTGCCAGATGCATTGGAGAAAACGCTCACCATCTTCCCACTCGAAAATCCGTGTGGCTGATCCCTGTGCGTCGTCCTTTCAACTTCGATCACCAGCCTTTCGCCCGTGCCGATGTAATCTCTTTTGAAAGAAACAGGATACCAGGTTGTTCCTTCTTTGGTTCGTTGCGAAAGGGAACGCAATAGTACTTTCTGCCGATATTGTTCCAAATCGGCCTGGCGTTCCATGCGAATAAGCTCGAAAGTATGCTGAAGTTGTTGGTTCGGAGTCATGGGAATAAGGATAAAGAAATTGTTCCCTTATCTGACTTCCAGTAACTGACGAAGTCGTTCAATCTCGCTGCGGTTCCGGTAGGTGGATATCCCATCGATGATGCTTTGCTTTTCACGTGACGTCAGACGCCAGCTCAGCGACGCGCGTGCATTCGTCTTTCGTATGCTGTCCATCTTCTGAAGAATTGGCGCATAGTCTTCAGCTTCATATTCCAAATCGATCCGATCAATCGCGTTATGGAACCACGAATGGGCTTGCCCGAGTTGAAGGTCGGCGGCAATGTCCTGAAAATTTTCAAAGTTGTTGTACACGCTGCTGATGGGTTGTGTAAATGCATCGATGATGTTTTGTCCTTTGCGCTCTGGAATTTTCCCCAGCTTGTTGGAATCGCGAATGGATAAAATGATCACACCCGAAGTATTTTCAGCGATCCATTCCCGGTAGGCATAAAGAAAACGTACGGCGTCGGAGAGACCAAAATTGTCCGAGATCCCGGCATCCATGATGAAGAGTTCGGGAGATGTCGGTAGTGTCGTGTTGGGCGTGATGTAAGGGAACGTCGCACTCATGCGCATCGCTGACAGGAACCGAAGATTTTCTCCACCATGTCCCGCAAACAGTCTGTGAAAGTCAACACCGCTTTGCTTCATGGCATCGTAACGATCAAAATTCAGATTCTCCATATTGAGGAACGACACAGGCCTCGACCCGATGTATAATTTACGTCCGTCATTGACAATAGTCGGCGTAAAGATCATCATTGGAATTTTTGCCTGAAGCTCCACGCTGTCGTATGCGTTGATCGGTTTATCCAGATAACCTTCTGTGATCTGATTCAATTGTTCTTCGAATGTATAGCCCCGATCGCGAGAGTATAAATTTCCACCGTATTCGAACTTTGTAAATCCGACAAAAAGATCGTTGGCCAGTAATCCAAAAATCAAAGGATTCAAATTATCGGATGAAATGGATTGCCGGTGAAAGGCAGCATAGGGGCGCACATTTTCATGATACTGGTCACGCAGTTTGAGTTCCCGATAGAAACTCGCGCCAATAAGGCCTCCGGATGCACCAGTAATAAGTATCGATTGTTTGAAAAGGTTTCCGCCGGTGATGCTGTCCGCAGTTTGCAACGCGGTGAAGGTCCAGAGTGCAGCCCGTTTACCGCCACCGCTTGCGCAGAGGAAAACCATCTTCGGCTTTTCGCCTTCACCAAATTTCTTCTTCCAGTTCTCCAGCATCGGCAATGTTGCCCGCCAGTCTGCCTGTATCGCAGCAGAATCGTTTAAAATTTTTAGTCTGTCGGCAGAGTATTCAACTGCCGGACGATTGTAGTCAATGCCAAAAGCTTCGTAACGTTTTGTGAAAAAATCTTCTCCCGCCAAATGATTGATAAAAAGAAACAGGATCATGGCGCTGGTCGCTGCCCAGTTTCCAAACCAATACGAAAATGCTCCCGCAAGCATCACAAAGATCGTCAGCAGGATCATAAAACTGGATGCTGCCGGAAGCTGGAAGACTTCGTAATCTTTGAAGATCCCGAGTATGATAACAAGCGCAAAAATGAAGAGCTCGATGATGACGAGGTTGAAATGATTCTGATCGAAAACCTGAAGAACGGTTGCACGATCATAGAAGCGCTGGCGTTCTACTTTGCGCGGTCGCAATTTCCCGTCGAGATAGTAATCCACGCGAACCTGTTTCTTGCGCGCCACCTCCAGCTTTTTCATCGCGCTTGCGCGCGTCATTTTCACATTCGACTTGATGCGTTCATCAATCTGACAAACAACATATTTAAAGATGTCCTTGTTCGTCAGATAAAAATAAAAAGCAAACAACCCGGTCATGAAGAGGTAGCCAACGACTAGGCCCGATACGTTCCATGCCACGCTCTCGGGTGTACTGTATTCGTTGTTTAATTGAAAACGAACAACCTGGTACACGTAGAGCCCGATGAACGCCAGTGGAATGACCGAATTATTGATGGCGAATTTTGTGAAGGGACGTGGCAGCGTGCCGATGAACGTGAACCGGTGTCCGTCGTTGATGTAGCACGTGATGTGAAACGCAGTCGTGAATCCCGCGGTGCACAACCCGATGATAAAGAAACTGGTGAAATTAACTTGGTGAAGATATTCGGGATCGAGAAACAAGTACGGTACGCCCATGTATTTGCCGAAGGCGCCCGTCACCATGGCAAATAAAATGGCCCAGCAAATCATGAGCGTGTGGTTGCGCTGCAGATTATTCAGCAACAACTGAACGGGAAATGAATAAGCGACTTTGTTCAAGAAGAAATAAAGCCTTCGCACCATGTTGAAATTCCGTTTAAGTGGTCTGTATTTCTCCGGGCCTTTGAGGGTTATCGCGAAATCAGTTTGTGTAAATCCGTAGCAATTTTTCGGTCGTTGGATAATCTCGGGACTTTGTTCTGTCCCCCGAGTTTTCCAATCGACTTCATATAATCAATAAATGCATTCTGCGGAAGTGAAGTAATGACCAACTTTCTCAGGATATTTCCCGAGATGAGATCGTCGTAATACACATTCAGTTTGCGCAAGGCTTCGTCCAGTGCATCACGGAACGCCTCGGGGTTATTGGGGTGTTTTGAAAATTCAATCAACCACTCATGGTGAGGCAGGCCTTCCGCAGGCGTCACCTGTGGCGCAACTGTGAACTCAACAATCTCTGCCTCCGGAAATTGAGCCATCGCCTGTTTCATTGCCTTCTCCACTTCTTCACCGATGACGTGTTCACCGAAAGCGGAGATAAAATGTTTGATTCTGCCCGTGACGACAACGCGGTAGGGATTCGTCGATACAAACTTCACGGTGTCGCCGATGGAGTAACCCCATAGCCCCGCGTTGCTGTTGATGATCAGCGCGTAGTTCTTTCCCAACTCAACGTCCTCTATCGAAAGACGTGTCGGTTTTTCATTGAAGTATTCTTCTGCCGGAATAAATTCAAAAAATATTCCGTGATTCAGCAAAAGCAATAATCCCTGTTCCCGCTGCGAGTCCTGGTAGGCAATAAATCCCTCTGACGCCGGATAGGTCTCAATGCTGTCAATTTTTTTACCAATGCTTTCAAACAGTTTGGCGCGGTATGGTTCAAAATTGACGCCACCGTAAACAAACATGGAGAAGTCAGGAAAGACATCTTTAATTTTTTTTCCTGTCCGCTGCTGGATGCGATCAAAATACATTTGTACCCATGGCGGAATGCCCGAGATCAACGACATGTTGGTGTGCAACGTCTCGTCAATGATTTTCTCAAGCTTTTCTTCCCAGTCTTCGATGCAGTTGGTCTCGTAGGTTGGCTTTTGATTATAACGGAGATATCCGGGGACATGGTGATTGACAATTCCCGAAAGTCTCCCTGTTTTTATTCCGGAATATTCATCCAGTTCCGGACTGCCGGAAAGGAATATCAATCCGCCGTCCAGAAAAGACGCATTTCCCGATTCATGTACATAACTGAGCAAGGCATTGCGAGCGCCTGCAATGTGAAAAGGCATGGACTCTTTGGAGATGGGTATGAATTTGGTCCCGGAGGTCGTACCGGAGGTCTTGGCAAAATAGGCAGGTTTCCCGGGCCAAAGCACATCGGCTTCTCCCTTCACAACCCGTTCAACGTACGCTTTTAAATCTTCATAATCCCGGATCGGTACCCGCTTTTTAAAATCCTCGTAATGTTTGATTTCGCCAAACGCATGATCCCTCCCAAAAGCAGTATCCCTACCGTTGGCGACCAGATGCTGAAACCAGCGATGTTGATAACGGGCAGGAGAGGATGCCCATTTTCGCGTTTCCGACGCGATGTACGCTGCAAAAGGCCTGGCAAGGAATGAACGAATACCCATACAACTGCAAGATAAATTGAAAAACGAAATATAAAATTCGGTCAATTCCGGGAAGCTTGTGCCTTTTCGGGGAACTCTTCATTTTTCCATCCGTTTTTATATTTGGAAATCATTCAACTTTTGAAAGATTCCGAACATCGACAATAGAATCACATTTGCTGCATGAAAACAGTGTTAAGAAACGTCGTTATTGCTTTTCTCGCCGGGCTTGGCGGAACGTACACCGGATACCATTATTTCATCAAACCAGAGCTCGCGTCAGTTTCGGCCAATCAGGTAACATTCAGGAATGCCTCGGATGATGAGTCCGTTTCATCATCTCAACCTGTCTTCAATTCCATTCCGGCTGCACCGGTGAATACAACCCCCGTGGACTTCAGCGACGCCGCTTCCCGGGCCACGCGCAGTGTCGTGTTTATCAATTCGATATCAGAGGGTGTATCATATTCCTATTGGGATTGGTTTTTCGGCGAAGGCGGATCCGGTCGTCAAAAACAGGTCAGCAGCGGCTCAGGTGTTATCTTCACGTCCGACGGGTACATCGTGACAAACAACCACGTGGTCGAGTCGGCCGAGAAAATTGAAGTTACCTACAACAAGCGGGTTTATCAGGCCGAGTTAATCGGAACCGACCCGTCCTCTGATTTGGCGGTCATCAAGATAAAGGAAAACAACCTGCCTGCCGTGACGATTGGTAACGCACGGAATGTACAGGTAGGTGAGTGGGTGGTTGCCGTGGGTAATCCATTTTCGCTTGCGTCAACAGTGACGGCCGGTATTGTCAGCGCAAAAGGCCGGCGCATTGGTATCCTTGAAGATAAATTTCCTATAGAGTCATTTATTCAAACAGACGCGGCCATCAACCCGGGAAACTCGGGCGGAGCGCTGGTGAACAAAAACGGCGAGCTTATCGGCATCAATACCGCCATCCTCAGCCGGACTGGGTCATATACGGGTTATGCATTTGCAGTGCCAGTCGACATCGCCAAGAAAGTGTTTGATGACATCGTCAAATACGGTGTCGTTCAAAAAGCATTTTTCGGCGGTGGCGTGACGGAATACAATTATGAAAGTGCCCGCAAATACGACCTGGATCTGAATGTGAAAAATTTCGAAGGTGTACTGTTGTCGAAGCTCGATAAAGAAGGCCCGGCGATTGACGCGGGAATGAAGTTGGGAGACATCATCATCAAAGTAAATGGCGTGGAAGTCAATACGCAGAGTGCTTTCGAAGAAGAGCTGAGCTATAGAAATCCAGGCGATAAAGTCACCTTCACGTATTTGCGGAATGGCAAATCAAATACCGCCTCGCTTACGCTCGTGAACCGCGATGGTTCTACAGAGGTGATTCGCCGGAAGATATTCAGTGCCACATCTCTCGGTGCCCAGCTGGAGTCCAATCAGTATGGGGTTAAAGTTTTCAACCTGAAAGACAACAGTGTACTGAAACAGGCCGGTGTGCCCGAGAACTTCACGATCATCGCCCTCAACAGAGTTCGGGTGAAAGATCCGGAAGAAGTAGTGGAATTCTTCGAGAAATATAAAGGGAGAGGATATATCTACGGTGTCAACAGCTCGCGCCAGCAAGTGGAAATCCCATTCATCATCCGATAAAGCAAACCAGATTAATTCGAACGGAGCTTCAGCTTCTTGCCAAGGTCTTCAACATTGGCTTTGAAGTTGGGATCCGTTTTCATCATGTCCTCAACAGACTCAAGGGCATGGATGACGGTGGAGTGATCGCGACCACCGAAGTTTTCACCGATGAGTGCGAGTGTGAGTTGCGTGTAGCGTTTGCAGAAATACATGGCAACCTGACGCGGAATAACAATCTCCCGTTTCTTGACCTTGCCTTTCATCGCTTCCAGATCGACTTTGAAAAATTCTGCAACAGTCTTCTGGATAAAATCGACGCTAACGTCGGACTGAATTTCTTTGATGATATTTTTTAAAACCTCTTTCGCGAGATCCAGATCGATGTCTTTCTTGAGCAGCGTTGCATGGAAGATCAGGGAATTCAAAACGCCTTCCATATCGCGCAAATTCGTATCCACGCTGTACGCCAGATAAGAGGCAACGTCCGAAGGAATGTCAATTCCATCAGCCTGCATTTTTCGATTGATGATAGCCAGTTTGGTTTCAAAGTCAGGTTCCTGCAAGTCTGCTGTCAAGCCCCACTTGAAACGCGACAATAAACGCTCCTGAAATCCTTTCAAATCACGCGGAGGACAATCGCTTGTCATGATGATTTGCTTCCCTGACTGGTGCAATTGGTTGAAGATGTGGAAAAACATTTCCTGCGTCTTCTCACGGCCTGCCAGAAACTGAACATCGTCGAGAATGAGCAAATCAACCTGAAGGTAGAAGTTCTGAAAATCTTGCAGCTTGTGATTCTGCAACGCATTCAAAAACTGACTCGTAAAATCATTTTGATCAACATACAACACAACCTTATTCGGCATGTTGTTTTTGATCTCGTTTCCTATCGCCTGAACAAGGTGAGTTTTACCAACACCGACTCCGCCGTAAAGCATCAGCGGATTAAAAGAAGTAACGCCAGGCTTCTTCGCAACAGCGATTCCCGCTGAGCGTGCAAGACGATTACAATCACCTTCAACAAAATTGTCGAACGTGTAAGCCGGATTTAATCTTGAATTAACCGTATGCGGATTCAGTGCCTTGAAAGTAAACGGAGAATATTCGTCTGCACCAAAGCCATTGCCGTTCATCGAACTTCTGCGGTGTCCGGATGCATTGCCGTTCACAGGATAATGAACTGCCACGGGAGGCGTTTGCTGGTTTCCGCTATCGACAACAACCGAGTATTCCAAACGACCTGTGGGACCCAAAACGGTGTGAATGGCTTTTTTCAGTGTAGGAACGTAGTTGTCTTCCAGCCATTCGTAAAAGAATTGAGAGGGAACCTGGATGGTGAGCACGTCTCCGTCCACTTTCAATGGGACGATGGGCTTGAACCAGGTGTTGAAGTTTTCCTCTTCAACGTGCTCCCGAATCACTTCAAGGCAATCGTTCCAGACTGTGCCGCTGCTTACTTGCATCAGGTTGTTCAATTCTTGGGTTTTTACAAATCCTTTTTGAGAAAGGGAGACAAAGATGTAAAAAAAGAGATCACCAAAACAAGGGGGGTCGGTCTTGACTTTTCCGAAATAATTTTGCTATGAAATTTTTGATATGCAATCGCAAGCGATTGAGGAAAACTTGACTAAAATTGAACACGATTTACATTTCATGGCAGCTAAAACCTTTCAAAAACTATTAGAGGAAACTTTTCCGGTTCCTGGAAAAGATGCCTGGGAGAAAATAGCGCTCAAGGAAAGCGACGGCGAGCCACCATTTCAGAAACTGGAATGGGCTGCCGCTGGCGGCAAAATTAAACTTCGCCCGATCTATGACGCGTCCGTTGCCCTGCCGGTAACCCTCCAGCCTGACGAATCAGCAGAGATTTACGGTAACCGGCGGTGGCTCAACACGCCTGCCGTGACCGTCCTTGACGAAGTCGCGGCGAATAAGCGCGCATTGGATCATCTGCGAAACGGTGCCGATGCCATTCTGTTTCGACTGACTGGTTCCTCCGTGAATTTTGAAAAGTTGCTCCAGGACATTGAGCCACGTTACTGCGGACTGTTTTTTTCTCAGCAGACGGAGGACGTTGGTCTTCGCAATTCCTGGAATCAATTTGCAAAAGCGCACAACCTCACAGGGTTGGAAGGTGCGTGGATAGGACATCGGATGGAATCATTCCGGTATCACCTCATCCCTGTCGCAGAAGATAATTCTGTGAATGAAGTCGCCAACGCCCTGGCTATGGGCGTTTCCGCTGTTGAACTTGGTGTATCGATTGAATCGATTGGGTTTTCATTATCGTTAACCAATTCTTTCGTGGAGACCATCGCAAAACTGAAGGCGCTCCGTTCCCTGTGGTATCAGGTAGCGCGTGCGTATGGTCATGAACAATTCAATCCCATGCAACTTTTCCTGCATACGGAATCCCGGCCCTGGATCAAAGAATCTTTTCAGCCTCATGGGAATATGCTAAGTGCAACAACCCGCGCTGCATCTGCCATCGCTGGTGGCGCAAATGCCCTCACCATCCATCAGGAAGACGAAAGCAATGAGATGATGAATCGCATTGCGCGCAACGTGTCAAATGTCCTGCGTGAAGAAAGCGGGCTCCACCGGGTAGCCGATCCGTTGGCAGGGTCTTGGGCAATCGATCACCTCACCAATGCCCTGTGCGAGGAAGCTTGGCAAATTTTTCAGTCCCGAATCTGATTTCCTATGAGACCCGACTTCAAAAAAATAACGTACAATCAGTTTACGCCTGCTGCGACGGACAGCAAAGGTGTTTCGTGGCAAAGTCCCGAGCAGATTGAAATAAAATCCGCATACAACGCATCGGACTTAAACCAAATTCACCATACAAAATATACGAGTGGCATTCCCCCATTTCTCCGTGGTCCTTATGCCACCATGTACACCACAAAACCATGGACCATTCGTCAATATGCAGGCTTTTCAACAGCCCGCGAGTCAAATGCCTTTTATCGGAAAAATCTTGCTGCGGGTCAGCGTGGGCTCTCTGTAGCTTTTGACCTCGCAACGCACCGGGGCTACGACTCGGATCATCCGCGTGTAGCCGGAGACGTTGGCAAAGCCGGAGTCGCCATCGACTCGGTCGAGGATATGAAAATTCTCTTCGATCAGATTCCGCTCGATAAAATGTCGGTGTCCATGACAATGAACGGTGCCGTTATTCCCATCATGGCTTTTTATATCGTCGCAGCGGAAGAGCAAGGTGTGTCAGCGAATCAGCTTTCAGGAACTATCCAAAATGATATTCTCAAAGAGTTCATGGTGCGGAATACGTACATCTATCCGCCCGAACCTTCCATGCGCATCGTTGCAGATATTTTTGCCTACACGTCGAAGCAGATGCCGAAGTTCAACAGCATCAGCATCAGTGGTTATCATATGCACGAAGCAGGAGCGCCTGCGCATGTGGAGCTTGCCTATACGTTAGCCGACGGATTGGAATACATTCGCACCGGTATTCAGGCAGGTATTGCCATTGATGACTTCGCGCCGCGTCTTTCATTCTTCTGGGGAATCGGGATGAATTTTTTTATGGAAGTTGCGAAGATGAGAGCAGGGCGATTGATTTGGTCTAAAATTGTCAATGATTTTAAACCGAAAAGTTCGAAGTCGCTCGCACTGCGCACACATTGTCAGACATCGGGTTGGAGTCTTACCGAACAGGACCCCTACAACAATGTGACCAGAACGTGCATTGAAGCACTTGCGGCAATCGCAGGAGGTACGCAGTCACTGCATACGAACTCACTGGATGAAGCGATTGCATTGCCAACGGAGTTCTCTGCGCGAATTGCACGCAATACCCAGTTATTCATCGAAAAAGAAACAGGCATCACACGGCTCGTTGATCCATTTGCCGGATCATATTACGTGGAAAGTCTCACCGCGTCACTGGCGGAAGAAGCGTGGAAGCTGATTGAAGAAGTGGAGTCGCTCGGCGGAATGACAAAGGCGATTCAAAGCGGAATACCCAAAATGCGCATTGAGCAGGCTGCAGCAGAGAAACAAGCGCGAATTGATTCGGGTCGCGATGTGATTGTGGGTGTAAATAAATACCGCATTGATGAAAAGCCGGATTTTGATATTCTTGAAGTTGACAATGATGCCGTCCGGCGGGAGCAGGTTCAACGGTTGATGGATATTAAGGCGACCCGGAACCAGGAAGAAGTAGAAAATGCTTTGAGTGCCATTACCGAATGTGCACAAACGGGGAAAGGCAATTTATTGGAGCTCGCCATTCGTGCAGCAAGACACCGCGCAACGCTGGGAGAAATTTCCATGGCCATGGAAAAAGTATTTGGCCGTTATCAGGCAACGGTGAAATCAATTTCGGGTGTATATTCCGCTGTCATGAAAAATCAGGAAGCCTTTGATGAAGTCCGGAGTATGGCGGCGCGCTTCGAGGAAGAGAAGGGAAGAAGGCCACGCATATTGGTTGCCAAGATGGGGCAGGATGGTCATGACCGCGGTGCAAAAGTGATTGCCACAAGTTTTGCCGATCTCGGCTTCGATGTCGACATCGGGCCTTTGTTCCAGACTCCCGCGGAAGTCGCCATGCACGCAGCGGAAAGTGATGTTCATGTTGCGGGCGTGTCCAGTCTCGCAGGAGGTCACAAGACTTTGGTGCCTCAGTTAATTGAAGAGCTTAAGAAGATTGGTCGCGATGATATTATGGTTGTCGCCGGGGGCGTCATCCCGGTCCAGGATTACGAATTCCTGTTTAAGTCGGGCGCATCATTTATCTTTGGTCCTGGAACAGTGATAACCAACGCAGCAAAAGAAATTCTTGAAAAACTCTTCGTCACGGCGGAACGATAACCTTTCTGTCCGGCTCATGTTAATCCTACAAAATCAACCAGTTTGAATTCAAAGAAGAAAAACGTGGCCATTTTCGGTTCCACCGGATCGATTGGCACACAAGCGCTTGATGTTATTTCTGCCTATCCCGACAAATTTCAGGTGGAAGTATTAACGGCACAGAACAATGCCGGTTTGTTGATTGAACAGGCGCGAAAATATCAGCCCAATGCCGTTGTCATTGCGAACGAGAGCCTGTACGTAAAAGTGAAAGAAGCGCTGGCCAGCGAGCCCATTAAAGTATATGCTGGAGAAAAAGCATTATGCAGCGTTGCGCAGATGGAAACCATTGACGTGGTCTTGACTGCGCTGGTTGGGTATTCTGGTTTAAAGCCCACGGTGAGTGCCATTGAGGCGGGTAAAACAATTGCCTTGGCAAATAAAGAAACACTGGTTGTTGCCGGCGAATTGATCACCCGGCTCGCGCGGGAGAAAGGCGTCAACATCTATCCGGTTGATTCGGAGCACTCAGCAATTTTTCAATGCATCGTCGGGGAATTTCATAACCCGATTGAAAAAATAATTCTCACTGCGTCAGGCGGTCCCTTCCGTGGAAAGAAGCGGCAGGACTTATTGTCGGTTACTAAAGCCCAGGCATTAAAGCATCCCAATTGGTCGATGGGCGCAAAAATTACCATTGACTCGGCGAGCCTGATGAACAAGGGACTTGAGGTGATTGAAGCCAAATGGCTTTTTGGCTTAAAGCCAGATCAGGTGGAGGTGGTGGTGCATCCCCAATCGATTATTCATTCGCTGGTGCAGTTCGGGGACGGGTCTATCAAGGCGCAGCTTGGCCTGCCGGATATGCGATTGCCGATTCAGTACGCCCTGACGTACCCGGATCGGTATCCATCCTCGCTTCCCCGGTTCGACTTCGCCAATTACCCGTCGCTGACATTCGAAAAACCCGATATGGAAACTTTTCGTAATCTTGCATTGGCATTTCATGCATTGGAGCAAGGGGGAAACATGCCCTGCGTTCTGAATGCGGCCAACGAAGTCGCTGTGGCGGAATTTTTACAGGACAAGGTTGGTTTTATGGAAATGTCGGATATTGTAGAGAAATGTCTTTCAAAAGTTAAATACATTAAGAGCCCGTCTCTGGAGGATTATGTAGACTCCGACAAAGAGGCAAGAATCGCGGCATCTGAATTAATTAATGGTCGTTAAAAGAAACTAAACGTTTACGATGGATTGGATGATAATGGCAGCGCAATTATTGCTGTCGCTTTCTTTTTTGGTTGCAGTACATGAATTCGGGCACCTCCTTGCAGCGAAGTATTTCGGCATGCGCGTGGAACAATTCTCCATCGGATTTCCTCCGAAGATCTGGTCATTCCGCAAAGGCGAAACCGAATATGCGCTCAGCGCCATTCCCCTTGGTGGCTATGTAAAAATCTCCGGAATGATTGACGAATCGCTGGACACGGATACGATGAAGCAGGAACCACAACCGTGGGAGTTTCGATCAAAGCCGGCATGGCAGCGTTTGATTGTGATGCTGGGTGGCATCATCGTTAACGTCATCATCGGTATCCTCATATTTATTGGAATTACATTCGTTCTCGGCGACACCTACATCCGTAAAGATGTGGTGAATGCCAACGGTGGTTTTGTCGTAGGTCCTGGTGGCGAATCCATTGGTATGAAAACCGGTGATAAAATTGTCGCGATCAATGGAAAGGACTTTGAATACATGGAAGATCTCATCAAGCTCGATGTTCTTCTGGGAGAAAATGCGACCTACACGGTCGAGCGCGATGGACAACGTATTGACCTGAATGTACCTTCAAACTTTATCGAACAACTCAGCAAGCGCCGCACTGCGCCTCCGTTTTTTTTCCGCCGGCCTCCGATAGTGGATGGTGTCGCGGAAGGAACTATGGCCGATAGTCTCGGGGTGAAAAAGGGCGATCGCATCGTTTCCATTGCTGGAAATAATATTACGTGGTTTGACGAAATCGGTGTCAATCTTAAGCAGCTGAAAGAGACGGTTTCGTTTGTCGTCGAAAGAGACGGAAAATTAATCAACTACTCGGGTGTTTTTCAGAAGGATCAAAAAGCACTTGGTGTGTATCCCGTTAAGGTTCCTGACTATATCGAAAAAGGTGAGGTTAAAATTAATTACGGTTTTCTCGAAAGTATTCCTCTTGGAACCGAACGTGCATTCTCAACTTTAAAATCACAGGTGACGGCCTTCGGCCAAATGTTCCAGGGTAAATTGTCGGTGACTAAAAATTTGTCAGGCCCACTGGGCATTATGGAAGCTTTTGGTCCTTCATGGGATTGGGCCAGGTTCTGGACGCTAACGGGTATTCTTTCCCTTGTGCTTGCGTTTATGAATCTGCTTCCTATACCTGCACTTGACGGTGGTCACGTGACATTCCTTATCTATGAAATGGTCACACGCCGTAAGCCATCCGATAAATTCCTGGAAGGTGCTCAGAAGGTGGGTATGCTGATACTGCTTGTGCTGATGGTATTCATCTTCGCGAATGATATTCGCAAGCTGTTTGGCTTTGGGGAATAATTACTGCCGGCTGATCTCAAATTCTACCCGGCGGTTTAGTTTGCGATCTTCGTCAGTCACTTCGTTAACAATGGGTTTCAGGCTTCCGTAACCTTCCGCTTCAATACGCTCCGGAGCGATCTTGAATTGGTAAATCAGGTAAGCCTTGATGGCATCTGCGCGAGCCTGCGACAGACGAAGATTAGCGTCCTGCGAACCCTTCGAGTCGGTGTGCCCCGAGATTTTCAATTTAAATGAAGGATGGTCGATCATAAAGTTGGCCAGCTTATCCAAATCTCCGTGCATGCGCTCCAGTATGTCCGACTTACCATGTTCAAATTCCAGGGACTGAAACGCAATTTTACTTTCGATTGGTTCTGCCTCTTTGTTCAGCTCCATATCACCATCCATAAAAATCACTTCTTCTATTCTGAAAAAGTCATCGCCTTGAATGATGAGCAGGTAGTGGCGTTTATTGATTAGTTGAAAATCGTACGACCCGTCCGGACGGAGAAACTTAGGTGCCACCTCCACACCTTGATCGAGATCAATGATGGATACAATCCCCTTAAACGGCTTTTTTGTCTCTGAATTGATCAATGTTCCCTTTAACGTCACCACCGCCTCGGGCTGCGCTTCCATAGGAACGGGAAATGAATGCAGATCAAGATTTGAAATCTCGTTTTCGTCAGAGCGTGCATAATATAACTGCTTCGACTCCGAGTCGATGGTAAAGTAATATTCGCTGCCCGGCCCATTCACGAGAGGGCCAATGTTTTTTGGCTCCGCCCAGTAGCCGCGATCGCGATATGATTTGTAAATATCAAAGTCGCCGAAGTTAACGGGTTGTCCGTTCGAGCTGAAGTAGAGCACATTGAACTTGTGATGGAAGAAGGGACTCACCTCGTGCCCTCGTGTGTTGACAACGGCACCCAGATTTTGGGCCTTGCTCCAGTTCCCTTTCCGGTCACGGACGGTATAATATATGTCGCTGTTGCCAAATCCACCGAGCCGGTCCGAAGCAAAAAACAACGTATCTCCTGAATGCGAAAGCGAAGGTTGGGAATCCCACGAAGTTGAATTAACATTTGGCCCAAGGTTCTTCACATTGCCCCACGTGCTGTCGGATTTCAACTGAGCCTGGAAAATATCACAGTTTCCCAACGCATCCGGAGAATTGCATCGGGCAAAATACAAATACTTACCGTCCTTGCTCAGGCACGCAGAACCTTCATTGTACTTAGAATTGATGGTTGAAAATTCCTGAGCCTCCATCCATTGTCCGTCAATTTTTACGGTGAAAAATAAGTCTTCATCATACCCGCGTGTTTCATGTTTATTTCTTTTCGAGGTAAATAAAAGCAGGTAGTCGACGTTGCCTATGGTCGGTCCATAGTCGGCTTGCATGGAATTGATATAGTCATCCATGCGTATCAACACCCCCTGTGGAGGCGTCAGTGTATCGATTTCTTTTCGATAAGCGACCAGTTCGAAGTATTCTTTCAGGGGTACATACAGGTCGGTGACGCGGTTATTGAGCGTGTCGTATTCCTTGCGTACCTGCCCGAGATCAACATTCCCGTTGTGGTGTTTGAGCACGAGCCGGTAGAGGAGAATGGATTCGCCCTTCGGGCCAAACTTTTCGGAAAGCTTTGCTAACCGCCAAATCATGTTGGTGTTCTTCCGGAAATTTTCAATTCCAAAATTCCGGACGTATTCCCGAAGTGCCGCATACAGTTCGCGTTCGGCCATGGACGCGTCGAGTTGCCGGATGCGATCCATTTTGCCTTTGTCGCTGTACAGGAGAACTTTGTTAATATTCGGAAACTCGAAAATATCCGATTCAGAATAGCGGGTTATGCTGTCGCTGTCGAGTTCTACAACACCGCCTTTTTTAAAGCGATTCTTCTGCGCTTCAGCACTTTGCAAAAATGCTGTGAGTAGTATCAGAACGAATAAATATGAAACCTTCAAGCGCTGCCGTTTTTCGTCATTTTTAAAGTTGACATAAATTTTAATTTTTTACAACGCGGCCCGTCGGTCTGGCCAGTTACATTGTGCCAAATTGTCGGCTGTGTGAACCTTCTTGCGTGAATAAATGCCGCTTTTTCGTGGTTGTTTTGAAAGATTTCATCGAATTTGATGCGTGAAGGGCGTTTTGTCCAATTGCCTGCTGGAGCCGTATCAATCCAACAAAACCAAACGCGCTCAAATGGCATTACTATTGTCAAAATAGTCCTTTACTGAATTTTAGCCGGTTTTTTCGGCTGAAGTGCCAAACTGACATTTATACCAGATGTTTCGAAACTTACCCATACAACTTGTTCAGGAGGACTCTGATGACCTCATTCAGATGATCAATCCCGAACAGGAAAGCGACCTGAAGCCTGAGGATATCCCTGATGAACTTTCCATTCTGCCCATTAAGAACACGGTGCTTTTTCCCGGCGTTGTCATCCCAATTACGGTAGGACGGCAAAAATCCATCAAACTGGTGAAGAAGGCCTATCAGGGCAACCGCATCATCGGCGTCGTGGCGCAGAAGAACATGGTGGAAGAGCCTGCTACCGAGGATTTGTACAGTACCGGTACCGTTGCAAGAATCATCAAGATGCTGGTGCTACCCGACGGCAACACGACAATCATCATTCAGGGTAAAAGCAGATTTGTGGTTCAGGAATTCGTACAGGAAGATCCCTATCTGTCTGCACGTATTGGATTACTTCCGGAACAAACGTTAAGTCCGAACAATAAAGAATCTAAAGCACTCTCGCAGTCGCTGAAAGATTCTGCATTAAAAATTCTCAAACTCAATCCTGAAATTCCTCAGGAGGCACAAATTGCCCTGGACAATATTTCAAGTCTCTCTTTTCTCATCCACTTCCTGGCATCAAACCTCAGCGTCGAAGTTGCGGATAAGCAGAAAATTCTTGAAACACAGGATATCCTGGAGCGAGGCACGGTGTTGCTCCAGTTTATGATGCGGGAAGTGCAGATGCTGGAGATCAAAAATGAAATTCAAAAGAAAGTCCATACCGACATCGACCAGCAGCAGCGGGATTATTTTCTCCGGCAGCAAATTAAAGTACTTCAGGACGAGCTCGGTTACGACGGCCCTGACAAGGAAGTAGAGAAATTGCGAAAGCGCGCGGAGACGAAGAAGTGGCCTAAGTCTGCCCGCGAACATTTTCATAAGGAGATGGATAAGCTGACGCGCATCAACCCGATGGCGGCGGAATATCCTGTGGCGATGAACTATGTGGAGTTCATGCTCGATCTCCCCTGGGAAGATTACACGCAGGATGATTTTGATCTGAAACGTGCAAAGAAAATTCTTGATCAGGATCACTTTGGACTTGCAAAGGTCAAGACGAGGATTCTGGAATACCTCGCCGTGCTGAAATTGAAGCAGGATATGCGGGGTCCAATTCTCTGCTTATACGGTCCTCCGGGCGTTGGCAAGACTTCCTTAGGAAAAAGTATTGCCAAAGCGCTGCAGCGCAAATACGTGCGCATGTCGCTCGGTGGGGTGCATGATGAAGCGGAAATAAGAGGACACAGAAAAACGTATGTAGGCGCAATGCCCGGAAAGATTTTGCAAAACATCAAGAAAGCACAATCTTCAAATCCGGTATATATCCTTGATGAAATTGACAAGGTGAAATCGGATTTTCGCGGCGATCCGTCTTCCGCATTGCTTGAAGTACTCGATCCCGAGCAGAACAATACCTTTGGTGACAACTACCTTGAAGTCGAATACGACTTATCAAAAGTATTATTTATTGCGACGGCAAATTCGTTGGATACCATTCATCCGGCCTTACGCGATCGAATGGAAATCATTGAAGTAACGGGTTATACGCAGGAAGAAAAAATTGAGATTGCGATCAAGCACCTGATCCCGAAGCAGCTGAAGGAGCACGGCCTGAAATCAAGTCATGTGAAGTTTGGCAGGCTTGCAGTTGCGAAAATAATCAACAGCTATACGCGTGAGTCAGGCGTGCGAAACCTGGAGCGGAAAATTGGAACGATGGTTCGTAACGTTGCGAAGTCCGTTGCGATGGAGGAGGAGTATGATAAAGAAATCACCGAGGAAACCATTCGCAAAGTTCTTGGGCCGGAAACACACGATGAGGAATTGTATCAGGACAACGATACTGCGGGGGTGGTGACCGGTCTTGCATGGACGCAGGTCGGAGGAGAAATTTTATTTGTGGAGTCAAGTCTCAGCCGCGGCAAGGGCGGTCTCACCATCAGTGGACAACTGGGAGACGTGATGAAAGAGTCTGCGATGGCCGCGTTGTCGTATTTGAAATACAATGCCGACTCACTGAATATCGATCACCGCGTATTTCAGCAATACGATTTGCACATTCACGTTCCGGCCGGAGCCGTTCCAAAAGACGGACCGTCAGCGGGTATCACCATGCTGACTTCTTTGGCATCGAGTTATACGCAGCGCAAAGTGAAGGCAAAACTGGCAATGACTGGTGAGATAACCTTACGCGGAAAAGTTCTTCCGGTAGGAGGGATTAAGGAAAAGATTCTTGCGGCGAAGCGCAGCGGTATTCGAGAAATCATTCTCAGCGCAAAGAACAGAAAAGACATTGAGGAGATTGAAAAGCAGTATATCAAGGGACTGGTATTTCATTATGTGGAGAATGTAGATGAAGTACTGAAGATCGCCTTGCTGAGGGATAAGGTTGAAAAACCACTAAGTTTTTCGCTGACCGATCCGCCAAAATTTCAGCAGGCAGTAATTAATTAAAGAGAAACAACATGGAATCAACTTATTATACTCCGAAGCAGATTGTCGAGGAGCTCGATAAATACATCATTGGACAGCACGATGCGAAACGCAACGTCGCGATCGCCCTTCGAAATCGCTGGAGAAGAATGAATGTGAAGTCTGAGATACAGGGTGAAATTGTTCCAAACAACATCCTGATGATCGGAGCGACGGGCGTCGGTAAAACGGAAATTGCGCGTCGACTTGCCCGCATCGCAGACGCGCCCTTCGTGAAAGTGGAGGCATCAAAATTCACAGAAGTAGGTTACGTCGGACGTGATGTAGAAAGTATGGTTCGGGATCTGGTCGAGCAATCGGTCAATCTGGTGAAGGCTAAGAAAAAGGAAGAAGTGAAGGAGAAGGCCATCTCGGCCGTGGAAGACATCATTCTGGATGCCCTCATTCCTCCAATGAAGGCCACAACATCGCGGTCCACCGGGTTCTCGTCTTCAGATAATGAGATGCCTCAAAGTGATGAGGAACTCAATGAGCGCACGAGAAATATTTTCCGGGAGAAAATTCGCAATGGTGAACTGGAGGAACGCAAGATCGAAATACACATCAAAGGAAATGGTGGCTCTAATGTGGGCATGATTGGTGCCGGAATGATGGATGAAGTTTCCATGATGAATTTGCAGGAGATGCTGAGTGGCATGATGCCGAAGAAAAGCAAGAAGAGAAAAGTTACCGTGGCGGAAGCACGCCGGATCTTACTCGAAGAAGAAGCAGCGAAACTGATCGACATGGATGAGGTAAAAGAAGAAGCCATCCAGCGCGCTGAGAACGCTGGCATCATCTTCATCGACGAGATCGATAAAGTTGCGAGTGGATACAAGAAAGGTGGCGGAGGACCGGATGTGAGCCGTGAAGGCGTGCAGCGCGATTTGTTACCAATCGTTGAAGGAAGTACAGTGAATACGAAGCACGGCGTCATCAAAACAGATCACATTCTGTTCATCGCCGCAGGTGCCTTTCATATTTCCAAACCTTCTGATCTTATTCCTGAACTTCAGGGTCGTTTCCCCATCCGCGTTGAATTAAGCAACCTGACGCGCGAAGACTTCGTACGCATCTTACGCGAACCGAAAAATGCATTGACAAAACAATATGAAGCACTGCTGAGCGCAGAAGGTGTTGCCGTAACATTTACCGACGATGCAATTGAAGAAATTGCAAACATGGCATTCACCCTGAATGCTGAAGTTGAAAATATCGGGGCTCGTCGCTTGCACACCGTGATGAGTAAGTTGCTTAATGATATTCTGTTTGATGTTCCGGATAAAATTCCGGCGAACAGTCAGATCTCCGTGGATGCCGCGCTGGTGAAAGAGCGCCTGAGCGGATTGATTAAAAACAAAGATCTGAGCGAGTTCATTCTGTGATGCGGTTCCTGCTCCTGACGCTTTTGTTCTTATCCGCGTGGACACTGAGAGGTCAGGAGCAGATTTCGCTGCAAAAGCGGCTCACCGACACCTTACGCGCGTCTTACATCGAGACATTCCCGGATAAATTCTCCATATACCCTGTCATCAAACGCAGCATCGTAGGCTTCAATCTGAAAAAAGAAGGGGAGAGCCGCCAGCTCTCGTATTTGCCGAATGATGCCTTCAACTTTGGTATCGGCGGATATCTTTTCGAGCTCAATCTCGAACTCACATTTTCCTTACCGCTTGATCAGCAGAGCGTGCGGAAGTACGGAGAGTCCGACTCGCGGGGTTTCATGTTGAATGCGATGAGCAAGAGATTGTCATTTGAAATTTTTCATCAGAACTTTTCAGGCTTCTATATTGATGATTCAAAAGTTTCAATACCGCCAGCGAGTCCCTATCCACAGCGCAACGACATCACGACACGGATGTATGGTCTGACGGGAAGCTACCTGCTCAACCACGAACGCTTATCTTATCGTGCCGTCTATAATTTCTCGGAGCGACAAATCCGCAGCGCGGGTTCGATGATTGTTTTCTGGGGATTGACCTCGTTCAAAATGAAGGCCGACTCATCCATACTCACGCAACCGCAGCGGGATCACTACGGCGACGATGTCGACTTCACCACCCTGCGTTATACGACATTGACACTTGGTCCCGGATATACACACACGTTTGTGTACAAAGATTTCTTTATTAATGGCACGATTTCATTTGGTCCCGCGCACAATTGGATCAATTACCGACTTCGAAGTGGTGAAGACCGAAATGAAATAGCGATTAACACGTCCGTTATGGCGCGCATCGGTATTGGTTATAATTCAGAAAGATTGTTTGGAGGTGTGATGTTTCTCACGCAGTCGAATAACGTGCGTTTTGACGAAGTACGTTTCGCAGGCAACAACCAAACCTTCAAGATTCTCGTAGGCTATCGCTTCGGAGAATTTGGCATTTTGAAAAAGCGCGCTTGGGATTTTGTACCGTTTGGGATGTAACAAGATTTGGCGAAGATATTTTCAGAAAGCAATCGTCAACGGCTTTAGGTAGATGCAATTCAAAGGTGTTTCGTCATCGTTCCAAAGTTCTCCCTTTGCGCCAAACGCGTTTCGATCCATCAGCGGTAAATGGGTGCTGGTGCACCGGACGTCCGTGAACCGAATTCTTATCACGTACCATTTGCTTTTCTTCCCTTTTACCTGAGTCTGACAAATTGCTTCAATAAGATGCTTTGCAATTTCTGGAGGTATGTCTTTCGATGGCATCACAGTTTTAACGCGTCCCTCTTGGTTGACGATGAACTTGACGAAACCTGATGCTTCCTTACACGGCAGATTCACATTTTGCAAATACGCCATAATCTGTTTTCGCCATAGTTGAGAACCAGGTTCAGGATTTGACATCGAGGAGATGGCAACTAAAACGATTAAAAACTTAGAAGTCGCGGTGCTCATACATGATAATGAATAAGGAAGGCATTAGAATTACGGGTATTTGTTCCTTGTTGCCGAAGATGACTCCGTCATAATCAATTTCGTCCGTGTACAAATCATCTGTCTGCTCGGGAGCACACCCACCTTCAACGGGAATCGAAAGCGGAATGAGGAGAGCCGTCTTCTTCATGTGATTACGGAGATTTATTTTGCTCCAGTAGTCTACAATCGACTCTCGGATTGACTCTGGGATAGTTTTCGATACAGAGATTTTGTTCTTTTTACGCCGAGGCACGACAAGAACCAGTCCCTTTCGGGAATAGCACCCGGATTTAATGCTTTCATGAAGGTGTGTTCGAAAATCCCGTAAAAGTTCATTTGCGTTACTAACGTCAGCATCCTGTGCAAAAGAGATTAGTGGGATCTGCAGAATAATGAGAAGCTGGCAGATATTTTTGAGTAGCGACTTCACGTTTTGAGTGACTTAAACAAATTGTTAAAGTATCGTCCTTTGAAAATATTAACAAGAGTTAAAACATCATTTGGAAGTTGAGGAAAGTGTATTGAATTTGTCGGAGAATTAGTGGCTGGGCTGCTGGCGTAGTAGTGGTCTTGGTTCTTCGTGGCTCAAATCTTCTTTTGGAGTTATCCGTATTGTAACATTTGAATATTGAGCTACTTTTTTCAAGCTGCATGGAGATAGATTTTTGCAAGACGAATGCGACGAATGCCTTATTGAATCTTTTCGTAGTTGTATATGCCAACTACTGAAAGTTAATAGAAAAATAGTTGGAATGATAGTAGAATATTGGTAGAATACATTTGGATGCGTTTTAGCAATTTGAAATACCTTTGGATAAGGTTCTGCAGGGCTGAGTTTTTACAATGATTAAATTTATAATTTTATGAACGGACTTCCTTTAAATGAGTTGGGTGTTTTTGAATTATGCGACAGCGAACTTGCCGAATTAAACGGCGGAGGCTGGGGTGCACTGGTTCGTATCATCGTTGGCGCAATTGCAGGCGCAATTAGCGGTGCTGCGGTACAGCAGTGCAGCGATGACTGTACAACTGTAACAACGTCGTGTGTCGATGAAAACGGGTGCACGATTACGACCGCAGTGACTACGTGTAAATGACCTAGTTGGCGATGGTCATCGGTCTGCTGGGATCATCGCCATTTGAATTGTTTTTGTCTTCACCTTGAAATGATAGCTTTTAGAGATTTTGTTAGATTCCTAATGGCACCGTCGCTCGAGCGAAAGCCTCTTGGTTTTTGGAGGCGATTTCGGGAAGTTGTTCTGCTTTTTTGTTTCGAGTTATCATTGATTGCGTTGGTGATGGCTTTGATGTATGTGCTTGAGAGGTTTTCAGTGTTACCTGTGGCAGATAATTCTCTTGGGTCTCTCGCAGAGCCACTCGGTTCAATTACACTGTTATTTGTAGGGGTTATAATATTCCCTTTGTTTGAGGAATTGTTATTTCGAGGTTATTTGACATTTCCACGGTATTTTGGAGGATGCCGTTTGAAAAGAGGATTTGGAGTCGTATTCTACCTGTCATCTGCATTTTTTGCAGCTGCTCATCTCTGTAATTTTTCATCTCTTAATCCTTTTTATTCGATTCCGGTCGTAATTGCGCCGCAGTTTATTCTTGGGACTTTTACGGGGTACATTAGAATTGTATTTGGACTCCACTGGAGCTATCTTTTTCATTCTATGCATAATCTTGTCTTTCTTTCTGCCTACATGTTTTTTGGCGAATAAATGCTTCTTTTTGGGCAATTCATGTCTGTGTGGACTTTCGTTCATGAATTTGTAAAAATTCTGCTGGTTCCGATTTTATTTTTGCTTTTCAGCTATCCATATAGCTTGTCTGTATCGACCAAGTCATTTTTATCTATTTCCTTGTTCGTTTTTGTTGTTTTTCAAACGACCTTATTTCTTAAATATTTGAGCTCTGCCTTAAAGAGGCATTTGATCTTTGTTAAGGTCAGAGTCGTTCTGTCATTGTTTCATATTGCAAGAATTATAAATTTTGTCTTGCTTCTGTTTTTGTCGCTTTCTATTGCTTATGGTTCGTTTGATAGCATTATGGACGCATATTGCACGTACTTCTTTTTACTTTGGGCGATACTTGAATACTTCGCCGGTTTTAAATGGGGCATTTATTGCAAGCAAAAAGCGCTGACGGCCCGCCGCGGTTGTTGGTTTCAAGTAAAAAGGTCTAGAATCAAGCGACTTTTGGATATTCTTGATTATATACTCGCAAGAGAGCCCGTCTCAAATCAACAGAGATAGATAGTTAGTACGGGGAGTTCGACTCGCGTGGTTTCATGCGATGAGCAAGAGATTGTCATTTGAAATTTTTCATCAGAACTTTTCAGGCTTCTATATTGATGATTCAAAAGTTTCAATACCGCCAGCGAGTCCCTGTCCACAGCGCAACGACATCACGACACGGATGTATGGTCTGACGGGAAGCTACCTGCTCAACCACGAACGCTTATCTTATCGTGCTGTCTATAATTTCTCGGAGCGACAAATCCGCAGCGCGGGTTCGATGATTATTTTCTGGGGATTGACCTCGTTTAAAATGACGGCCGACTCATCCATACTCACGCAACCCCAGCGGGATCACTACGGCGACGATGTCGACTTCACCACCCTGCGTTATACGACATTGACACTTGGTCCCGGATATACACACACGTTTGTGTACAAAGATTTCTTTATTAATGGCACCATTTCATTTGGTCCCGCGCACAATTGGATCAATTACAGACTTCGAAGTGGTGAAGACCGAAATGAAATAGCGATTAACACGTCCGTGATGGCGCGCATCGGTATTGGTTATAATTCAGAAAGATTGTTTGGAGGTGTGATGTTTCTCACGCAGTCGAATAACGTGCGTTTTGATGAAGTACGTTTCGCAGGCAACAACCAAACCTTCAAGATCCTCGTGGGCTATCGCTTCGGAGAATTTGGCATTTTGAAAAAGCGCGCCTGGGATTTTGTACCGTTTGGGATGTAGTGGAGAAAAAGTGGATTTGGATATGAATACGTTCAATATCGAATTGGTCTAGTCCGCCACCCGTTATAAAGACTGATGGACGGGACGATTTTATTGTTTTCCATAAAGAATAATTTCCTTTTGCTCATTTTCCGACGTGCTGTATCCATTCTCTGAGATGGTGATCTCCCTAAACGGGATTGCTCTCTCGTCAAGAATAACTTTCTTTAGAGTGAATTTCTCAACTTTTTCCCCTTTTATTGTAATGAAAAGTTTTGCAGTTGATGGGGGTTTCCTGCTCTCAAATAGGATCTCGTTATGATTAAGCAGATCCTGAACAATTAAGTCGAGGAACACATCCTTACTATCAAAAAACAGCACAGTGAGGTACAAATGTTGGTTATCGACACAGTTTTGTGGTGATGGTTCAGTATTCAAGTTTATTTTAATTTTCAAGGTATCATTAAAATGATCTCCTTGAAGAGGATCTAAACTGAATGTAAAATTTCGATACGGTAGGATATCAGAGGGAATCTGTGGCGTTGAGTTTGGCGAATAGAAAAGACAATCAAAGCCTGAGGAAAGATTAGTAACCGGGTACGACGTTGACACATTCAGATTTGCAAGTGAAAGCTTTAACTTGCCTTTGAAATGCCTAAGGACTTCAGAATTGTCTTGGAAGTAGATAGCACCTTCCTCAGCCAAGGCATGGGTCAATTGAAGACCTAATCTTTCTGGGTCAGAAGGCAACTCCAATCCTGGGTACACCTTTCCAAGACCGGCTTCTGTTGCTATTGTGAATACCTGATCTTTATGACGACTGGCAAGATTTTGACCAAAGGACCGGGGAGTGCCAGCCATTATTCTTTTCTTCTGCACGTGCGCATTATGTGCAAAAAAGAGGACTCTGGGATTTTTCAGTGGCGCCAATACCCATTCCAGATTATCCAGCATGGCGTCATCCCGGTATGCTGTGGTTTTGTTGTGTGTTAACCTGCCCTCCCAGGTGAGCAATGAAGATTTCAGACCACGCAGAGCCTGGATGTATCTTCGACAAGGGGAGTTGCCCCTTTCGTCATCTTGTAGTTCAAGTTCTGAAAGAGATGAAAGGTTGTCCAAAACTTCTTTGAACTTGTGGACACGGAAATATGCTCTAAGATAACCAGGATCCATGTATGCGAGATCCATTAGAGTTCTGCTGCAACGTTTAGGTAAATCAATCCTCAATGAGCGAGTTAATTCAAGTACTATCTGTGCAAGACGATTTAGGTCCGAAATATCGCCTCCAGCAACATGTATCTTATTTTTTTCCGATCGGCTTTTATTGAATTCACGTATCCATTCAATTAGGTCAAGAAATTCCTTCGTCAACATAACTTGAGTTGATGTAAAGTGTGGGTTTGGTCTACTTAAACGTTCAGTCCGCCCCAAGACATAATCCGAGATAGAAAATGAGTCAACAAATTCAACCTCTGCAAAATAAATGACGTTGAATGAGTCTGATTGAATCAGGTGTTTTGCAAGTTTAGAAAAGAACCGGCGATACTCCTGAGTGCCATGCGTGCTTTCACCGACGCCAACAAATTTAAACTCGCGAACATGATTACTAAGGGTTTTAAAAAACCTAACAGAGTCAGAAGTCCCGATGAGGTTTTCGCTCAATAGCTTAATGCCCGTTAAATCCTGTGATTTGCCAGAGAAAGTAAGAAAGAGAAGGAGGAAAAAAAGTTGATGTTTTTTGTTCATCTACTGAGTTTGGACTATAGAAACTTCCCTATTTGAATGCCGTCCGCGAACTCATATCCATGAGCCCGCTTTATTAATAAACTTATACTTTAAAACCCAATTCCCACACTCACCCCAATTCTCGGCCCAAGACCATAGAGCGTTCTTGGTATCTCCACATCAACATTTCCATCGGTGCGCTTTACCTTGTATCCGGTAGGTGTATAATTCAAACCAACATGGAGGTCAACGAAAAAAGTATCCCCGATATAATACAATTTCCCAAGCGCTAATCCTCCGCTCATACGACGCTGCTGAATTTCATCACCGTTTCCAGCATACTGAATATTCTGATATCGCAGGTATGGTGTGACATACGTCGAACGGCGTCGCTCGTTGGTAATGTAATATCGATAGTCACCGGTGAGTACAAATCCCCTCATCTTCGTGTCGTTGAAGATTGCCTGATCCATGATGCTAACATTCAGGTGAATCGCTTTCTTCGGTTGAATGTATCTCCCGTATTGAATATTCCATACGGGAAGAAACATGATTAATGGGTTGAGAGAAATTGAATTCCGTGGATGTTTATAAATACCGTCGCCGGGTTCTATTTCTTGGGCATTGCAAGTGCTGCTGAGCAATAGGCTTATTATAAACAGCGCGCCAGCGAGCAGGCGTGTCTGAGCGTGGGTCTTCATACCTGTCGAAAATAACCTTAATCTTCCTTACTCTTCGGATAATCAAAAAACTCCTGCGTGCCCGACCCCCATTGGATATCCTTCCACGATTCCACTTGAAAGCGAAAGCAAACAACCCCACAGGTCGGAACGTTATCAATCATCATCGTATCGTCCTGGATGGTATTCACAAAATCGGTCAGGCCAGGATTGTGACCGAATATTAAAACGACATCGTGCTTGTCTTTCACCTCGCGTACCACCTCGAGAATGGTTTCTTCATCGGCATGATACAAATCTCGCTTTGTCTTGATTTTCTCCCGGGCAAACCCAATCTCATCTGCAATGCGCTTACATGTCGACAATGCCCGCTTCGCCGGACTCGAAATCATCAGATCAGGAACAACGCCCCGCTCTTTCAGTCGCTTGCCCATCCGCGGCGCATCGCGTTTCCCGCGGTCATTAAGGGGACGATCAAAATCTGCTTTGTCCGGGTCTTCCCAGCTCGACTTGGCGTGGCGAATCACATAGAGCGTTTTCATTCCTTCCAAGATATACACGTTATCCTGCTTTCACCGCATACTTCCGCATCCTTAAGAAAAAATTAATATATCTTCGCACCATGTCCGGTAAGCGCCTTCGCCGAAAAATCCGCTATTCAGCCGTCTATTGGCTGGTTCGTTGCCTCATCTGGATTTCGAACATCACGCCACGCCGCCTCTGGCTGGGCTTCTGTGGCGCCCTCGGTGCCATTGCTTTTGCTTTTATGGGCAAGACAAAAGCCCTGACGCGCAAGCACCTTTCCCTCGCGTTCCCCGAACTCAAAGCGGCTGAAATCAACGCCCTTGCCCGTCGGAATTTCATCATGCTGGGCAAAAACGCCGGCGAGATACTTCGCGCATCAACGATAAAAACACAATCTGAACTTGAGCGTATTCTCGTCACGCACGGCTATGAGAATTTCGAGAAAGCCAATGCCCGCGGTGCCGGCGTCATCTTTCTCACCTGCCACCTCGGTGCATTTGACCTCCAGGTCACGAACATGGCCATGCGCGGACTAAACCCCAACATCATCGGAACACCACTGAAAGACCCGAAGCTCAACGAACTGCTTTGGAATTACCGCAATGCCCATGGAGCCATCGCGATTGCGCGCGGTAAGGAAACATTCCGCATGATTAAAGTATTGAAGTCAGGGGGTTCCGTTGCCCTGCTGATCGATCAGGACACGCGCGTAAAAACAGTGTTCGTGGATTTCTTCGGTATGCCCGCAGCCACACCCGTTGGCGCAACGGTACTCGCGCTCAAGACCGGAGCTGCCGTCGTGCCCACGTATGTGCATCTCGGCGATGATGGCATGCAACACATGCACATCCTTCCGGAGATTCCGATGCGTGTATCCGGCAATGAAGACGACGACATTCTTCACAATACGCAGGCATTAACTGCTTTTATCGAAAGCGTCATCCGGCAATATCCCGACCAATGGGTGTGGATGCACGAGCGCTGGAAAACGCGCCCCGAAGACGTGGTGGAATAATTACTTCCTGAAGATGAAATACACCGCCAGCACGAGGAAGAAAAATCCGACGGCGTGGTTCCATCGAAACGTTTCTGTCTTGAAAAACACCATCGAAAACACCACGAAGACGGTAAGCGTAATCACCTCCTGAATCACCTTCAACTGCACCAGCGAAAACGGTCCGCCATTTTCCTTAAAGCCCAAACGATTGGCGGGAACCTGAAGGATATATTCAAACAAGGCAATGCCCCAACTGATCAGGATGATGCCGATCAAGGGCAAACTCTCCGTCCATTTCCATTCTTTAAATTTCAAATGTCCGTACCAGGCAAACGTCATGAATGCATTACTCAGAATCAGCAGCACAATGGTGTAAAAGCCTTTCATCGTCATCATTAATTGGGTTAAAAAAAAACAGGCATGGTTTGCGCCATGCCTGAGTAATCCAATGCTGTATTATTTCACCAGCTTCTTGTACTTGATCCGGTGTGGCTGATCGTCGCCAAGACGCTTGCGCTTGTTCTCTTCGTATTCACTAAACGTTCCTTCGAACCAGAACACCTGCGAATCTCCCTCAAACGCAAGAATGTGTGTACATACCCTGTCGAGGAACCAGCGATCGTGAGAGATGATCACCGCACATCCTGCGAAGTTCTCCAACGCTTCTTCAAGCGCTCTCATCGTATTCACGTCCAAATCGTTTGTAGGCTCATCAAGCAGAAGCAGGTTGCCGCCCTGGCGCAACGCAATGGCGAGGTGTACGCGGTTGCGCATACCACCCGAAAGCTCCTTCACTTTCTTTTGCTGATCGGTTCCGTTGAAATTGAACTTGCCCACATACGCTCGCGAGTTCATTTGCTTGCCGCCCAATTCCATCAATTCATTTCCTCCGGTGATGGCCTGCCATACCGTTTCTTCCGGCTTCAGGTCATCGTGCTCCTGATCGACATAAGCAATCTTCACCGTTTCGCCGACTTCAAATGATCCCGCATCAGGTTTTTCCTTGCCGGTGATCATTTTAAACAACGTTGTCTTTCCCGCGCCGTTTGGACCAATGATGCCGACGATACCTGCGGGAGGCAATGAGAACGTCAGGTTTTCATACAACAACTTATCGCCGTATCCTTTCGCCACGCCCTTGGCCTCAATTACTTTGTTGCCAAGGCGAGGTCCGGGCGGAATAAACAATTCCAGTTTTTCTTCTTTCTCCTTCGTCTCCTGACTCAAGAGTTTTTCGTAGGCACCCAAACGCGCTTTTGATTTTGCGTGGCGTCCTTTCGGCCCCATGCGCACCCATTCCAATTCGCGCTCCAGCGTCTTCTGACGTTTGCTTTCGCTCTTTTCCTCCTGCTGCAGGCGCTTCTGTTTCTGGTCAAGCCAGGATGAATAATTACCCTTCCACGGAATTCCTTCTCCGCGGTCCAGTTCAAGAATCCAGCCCGCGACGTTGTCAAGAAAATAACGGTCGTGGGTCACCGCGATCACGGTGCCTTTGTATTGTTTCAAATGTTGTTCAAGCCAGTGCACCGACTCCGCATCCAGGTGGTTGGTCGGTTCATCCAGCAGCAACACATCCGGTTCCTGCAAAAGCAGACGGCAAAGCGCCACGCGGCGCTTCTCACCACCGGAGAGGTGCTCAACCTTCGCGTCAGGTGGAGGACAACGCAGAGCGTCCATCGCACGCTCAAGTTTGTGGTCAAGTTCCCAGGCGTTCATCGCGTCCAGTTTTTCCTGGATCTCACCTTGCTTGGCGATGAGCTTGTCCATCGCATCCGGATCCTCAAGCACCGCTGGGTCGGCAAACTTCTCGTTGATGGCTTCAAACTCTTTCAGCAGCGAAGTCACCACACTGGCACCTTCTTCCACGATTTCTTTCACTGTCTTCGTCTTGTCCAGTTGCGGCTCCTGTTCCAGCAGACCTACCGTAAACGATAAGTCAGAAACAACCTCACCCTGAAACTCTTTGTCGACGCCAGCGATGATGCGCAACAGCGAAGACTTTCCCGAACCGTTCAAGCCGAGTACGCCAATCTTGGCGCCGTAGAAAAACGACAGGTAAATATTTTTGAGTACTTGCTTACTTGGCGGGTAAATCTTGTTCACCCCGGCCATGGAGAATATAATTTTTTCGTCAGCCATAACTCGTTTTGAAATTGGTCGTATAGAGGGATTAACCCCGATGAGGGCGCAATATGGCAAATCCTGATCAAACAGTTTCTCGCCGATGAGTTTTTTAGAAGAGCGTGCCAGAAAATTGGCCGGAAGGCCATTTCGGTCGCTTCCCGAAATAAACTCTGAGGCTGTTTGATTTGATTAATTAAATTTTATTTTTGCGAAAAAATAGCGGAGGGAAAATCACTATGTACTGGACACTTGAACTTGCCTCTTATCTCGAAGATGCGCCATGGCCGGCGACAAAAGACGAGCTGATCGACTATTCCATCCGTTCCGGAGCACCCCTCGAGGTTGTCGAGAACCTTCAGGAGCTTGAAGACGATGGTCAGCCTTACGAGAGCATCGAAGAAATCTGGCCGGATTACCCAACCAAGGAAGATTTCTTCTTCAACGAAGACGAATACTGACAACGTTTGAAAAATAACAAAAGGCCGTTCCAGGTTTGTGGGACGGCCTTTTTTTGTTCTGAGAAGTTTTGTCCCCCTGGCGCTTCCTTTAAGAGGGGCCCTGAGCGGAGCCGAAGGGCCCTCACGCTAGCGACGGCTATGTTGATCACGAAGGTTTCAATTCGCGTCATGCAGGTAACGTTACCAGAGGCGAAGAGGCCCTAATTCATGATCATGCTATCCATCATCGACAACGTTCTGCGCGTTTTCATCACCGAGTCCGGCGTCACCGAAATGCTGTCGATGCCCGCCTCCACCAGAAACGACGCGAAGTCCGGGAAGTCGGAGGGACCCTGGCCGCAAATGCCAACCTTGACGCCCTTTGATCTCGCCGCCTTGATCAGGCTCACGATCATTTTCTTCACAGCGGCGTTGCGCTCGTCGTATAAGTCGGCGACGAGCGCCGAGTCGCGATCAAGACCGAGCGTCAGTTGGGTCAAATCATTGGATCCGATGCTGAAGCCATCGATGTGTTCAGCAAATTCTTCGGCAAGCACAATATTCGAGGGCACTTCGGCCATAAGGTACACTTCGAGGCCATCCTTGCCTCGTTCAAGCCCGTAGGATTTCATCACCTCATACACCTTCAGCAACTCCCCAACTGTCCGGCAAAACGGAATCATGACCACCACGTTCATCAGCCCCATCCGCTCGCGAACCATCCGGATGGCTTTACATTCCAGGCCGAATGCTTCGCGATATTTTTCTGAATAGTAACGCGACGCGCCACGCCAGCCTATCATCGGGTTTTCTTCTTTCGGCTCAAAATAACTTCCGCCAAGCAGGTTGCTGTATTCATTGGTTTTAAAATCAGAGAATCGGACAATGACTTTGTTGGGATAAAAAGCCGATGCAATTTTTCCTATTCCATACGACAACTTGTTGATGAAAAACTGTTCTTCATGGTCATATCCGCGAATGAGAAAACGAATTTTTTCACTCAATGCCTTATCGCCCAATTCCTTGTGGTGCAACAACGCCAGCGGATGTGCCTGAATGTAGTTGTTAATAATAAACTCCTCGCGCGCCAGCCCCACGCCTGCATTCGGAAGATGCGAAAACTTGAACGCAAGCTCGGGTGATGCGACATTCAGCATAATAGGCGTTGGCGTTTCGGGCAGAGAACTCAGGTCGGTTTCTGTTTTCCGGAAAGGTACCTCGCCATCGTACACGTAACCCACATCGCCCTCGCAGCACGAAATGGTCACCAACTGATCCTCCTGCAGCACGTCCGTTCCATTTCCTGTACCGACAATGGCAGGGACGCCGAGTTCGCGCGCCACAATCGCCGCATGGCACGTGCGTCCTCCTTTGTTGGTGATCACTGCTGCCGCCTTTTTCATAATCGGTTCCCAATCCGGATCAGTCATATCGGTCACCAGGACATCGCCCTCGCGGAAGTTGGACCCGTCGGGCGAGCCATCGCGTCCGTCAAGAGAATACATGGTCACAACCCTTCCGCTGGCAACCTTACTTCCAATGGCAATACCCTCGAGCAACAACTTGCTCCGATCCGCTTGCTGGATTTTATACTCCACCAGCGTGCGTTTAGTCTGCCGCGAGTGAATGGTCTCTGGTCGCGCCTGAACAACGTAGAGTTGTCCGCTCAATCCGTCGATTGCCCACTCCACATCCATCGGACACCAATGCTTTTTCTTTTCCGAATAATAGTCTTCGATGGCACACACCCAGCGCGCAAGTTGAAGGACCTGCGCGTCCGACAAACAGAATTTGTGTTGCTGATCTTTCTGCACCTGCACGATGCGTGTCAGCTGACCCGGGTCTTCGCCATAGATCATCTTGCGATCTTTATTGCCCGGCTTCTTCTCAATGATGGCTTCAAACCCTGCCTTGAGCGCGGGTTTAAATACAACATATTCATCGGGTGACACAGAGCCCTGCACAATCATTTCACCAAGTCCATAAGAGGCATTGATGATCACGGCATCCCTGAATCCCGATTCGGTATCCAGAGAAAACGCAACGCCGGATGAAGCGAGATCCGAGCGTACCATCTTCTGGACGCAAACCGATAACATCACATCGAAATGATCAAATTTGAAATGTTGCCGATAAGAGATGGCGCGGTCGGTGAAAAGACTTGCAAAACAATTCCGGACCGATTCAAGCAACCCTTCCGGTCCGCGAACATTCAGGTAGGTTTCCTGCTGCCCTGCGAAGGAAGTCTCGGGGAGATCCTCCGCTGTTGCACTCGAGCGCACGGCCACATCGGTAAATTCCTGATCGTATTGCGCAGACAATTCGCGATAACCTTGTATCATCTGCTGCTCCAGACTCGGCGGAAATTTCCCGTTGCGAATCAGTTGGCGAACCTGCATCCCGCCCTTTCTCAGAGACACAATATCATCCACATCAACTTTTGAAATGATGTCGCGGATTTTTCGCTCCAGCTGGTTGTACTCGAGGAATACTTTGTAGGCATCAACCGTCACGGCAAAGCCATCTGGTATGCGAACACCGAGCGCCGAGCAATGCCGGATCATTTCGCCGAGAGAGGCGCTTTTACCGCCGACGAGATTGAGATTTTCTAACGTGACTTCACGAAGTCTGAGGATGAATTTTTTCTGCATAGATGAACACATTTGGCAGCGACGGAGGAAAAAAACCGTTCCATTGCCTGTGTTCAATCGATTGCGGGATAATGCCGCTTCAGAGGGAGCGGAACTGCGAATTTATTCTACACGGACAAGTGAGGGGCGTGGGAAAGCATCGGAATGGTTAGCGGGTACGGGCAGTGCCCTTGATGTGATCTTCAGGACGATTGACGTTGTTTTCCAGAGAGCTCACCCCTTTAATCTCAAACTTGAAGTTCAGGGCGCGCTGAAATTTTGCCATCAAGTCCATATTCACTCTTTTGTCGCCTGAAAATAATTGGGAAATAAAACTGTCGCTGACGCCAATTTTTTTCGCCAGTTCGGTTGCCTTCAAATCTCCCATATGCGCAGAGACGACTTGCATAATGGAAGCATGCAGAACGTCTCCTTCAAAGGCTAACAATTCTTCATCGGTAATCTGAATTTGTGGTCGTTTCATAAGTGTAAATATTATGCGGACTTGAACTCGTACTCATAAGAGCAAATCGCGCTGATTCTGCCTTTTATTTTCTTGGAGAGACCTTCCGATGTTTTGTGCCGAAGCAGTTCACAGAGGACTATCTTCTTCGAATTCTTAAGGTCTCCAAAAAATTCACGGCAATAAACCCGCGAATTCAATACTCCGGAAAACTTCATTGCCGTTGCTCCTCGCGTTTCCTGATCGTGTTGCTCCGGGCCGTAAAGACCCGCATTAGTGGAACCGTTAAGCATGTGCCAAAGAATTATCAACAGTTTCTTTTTGTTCTTTGAAACCGACAAAAAACTGGTAATCTCATCGTAATTGACTTCGTCGATAAAAAAGTCAATCGGCACAGGCGTCCTGGTTGGTAAGTTAGACTTCACCGAAAGTATCAGGGCGTCAAATGGAGCTCGAATTGCAATTCTCTTCACAAAATTAACCTATTGGTTAAAAAATCCGAAACACTCCCCGAAATAATTTTCAAGGGAGGCGAATTAGAAGAAGTGCGGTTAGCTTGTTAAATGAGTTGCAGGAATTACATCTTTTCGAGAAGAATAATGCTTAAAGGAGAGGCTTTTGTGGAAAAAAATTGAATAGAACTTCCTAAGATCGGTGCGACCGCATCAATGCCTCTGCCACGACAAGATCCTCCGGGGTTGTTATCTTGATGTTTTCGTAACTGCCCTCAAACAGTGAAATGCGGTGTCCCGACAGCTCGGCAACGCTCGCATCATCTGTCATGCTCGGGTCTTCTTTCAATTGATAGGCCTTCTTGATGAGTTGTACCTGGAACGTCTGGGGAGTTTGAATAAGCCTGTACTTCGATCGATCTACGGCTTTCGTTGTATCCTGATCAGTAACGCGAATGGATTCCTTCAGGCGCACCGCAGCTACCGCTGATTCATGCACTGCTGCCAGACGGAATGATGCCGCAATGATATCGGCGCTGATGAGGGGACGAACACCATCATGAATTGCAACCAATCCTGCGTCACCTTCAATTTTGCTCAGACCGTTCTTCACGGATTGAAATCTCGTCTCCCCACCGAAGGCAATTGTGACCGGTCTTGTGAAGTTGTATTTCTTCACAATGTCATTCCAGATCTTCAGATCATCTTGCGGGAGAACGAGGATAACCGTGATGTTTTCTGAATAGCGATAAAAAGCGTCAATGGTATGCAACAGGACAGGCCTGCCAGACAGTTCGAGAAATTGCTTGGGGACTTTGCTTTTGATTCTTGTTCCCTTTCCACCCGCAACAATAATCGCATATTCCTTCAATTCCATAACTTTAATGTAATGATGCTGATTCGTTTTCTTGTTCTGGCGTTCAATGTCGCCGTCATCGGGTTTCTCATCTATCGCTTGCTGACGTTAGCGAAGGTGCCCATGGAAGCGCAAAAAAAAGCCGCCATAGTTGCAGGCGGCATATTGTTGTTGGTGGCGCCGATTGCTATGTTCATCGGTTTCGTTCCGCCATCGCTGTCTTATCTGCTCATCTACCCGCTGATCATTTCCATCTACCTGTACATGATCCGCGAGTTGTGATTAGAGAATGAGCATGGCATCGCCGTAAGTGAGAAACTTGTATTTCTCTTTCTTCGCAACCTTGTATGCTTCCATGATCAAGTCGTAGCCTCCAAATGCAGAGGCCATCATCAACAATGTTGACTCCGGCATGTGGAAGTTGGTGACCATCGCGTTACAAATCTTGAAATCGTAAGGGGGGAAGATGAATTTATCTGTCCATCCCTCGCGTGGCTTCAGCCTGTTGGTTGCAGACACGGATGACTCCAGTGCGCGCATCGTTGTTGTTCCAATGGCGCAAACACGCTTCTTGTTGTCGAGCGCTTTATTCACCATGTCCACTGCATCATTACCCACAATGAAGTTTTCGCTATCCATCTTGTGCTTGGTCAAATCTTCCACGTCAACGGGACGGAAAGTACCCAGACCAATATGCAGCGTTACGTAAGTCATGTCGACACCTTTGATCTGCAATCTTTTCAACAACTGGCGTGTGAAGTGCAAGCCGGCAGTCGGAGCTGAAACGGCTCCTTTGTTTTTAGCATAAATTGTCTGGAAGCGTTCCTTATCGTCCGGCTCAACCTTACGCTTAATGTATTTTGGAAGGGGAGTTTCTCCCAGTGTTTCAATCACCTTGTCAAAGGCCACAGAGTCGCCATCAAAAAGAAAACGGATGGTCCGTCCGCGTGAAGTCGTGTTGTCAATGACTTCGGCAACGAGGTCACCGTTTCCAAAGTAGAGTTTGTTTCCAACGCGGATTTTACGAGCCGGGTCCACGAGAACGTCCCACAAATGCATATCGGCGTTCAGCTCGCGCAGCAGGAAGACTTCAATCTTTGCACCAGTCTTTTCTTTTCGGCCGTAAAGACGCGCCGGGAACACCATCGTGTCGTTACCAACCATCACGTCGCCTTCGCCGAAGTACTCCACTATCTCCTTGAAAACCTTGTGCTCAATCTTCCCGGTATCTTTATGCACGACCATCAGACGGGATTCGTCCCGGTTTTCAGATGGACGATTGGCAATCAGGTTTACAGGAAGTTCAAACTTAAATTCAGATAGCTTCATAAGTAATTTAAAGACAAGGTTTTCCCAATCAAGGGTATTTTTTAAACAAGGTTGCAAAAATAGCGCATTATTTAGGATTTGCGACAAAGCAACCGGGGATTTTGATTTTTGTAACAAAAACCGAATTTTTTCAGTCTATGGAAGTAATTCGGCCTAAAAACCGACTACTAACCATCAAAATCAGTCCATGAAATTACTCCAGCAGATTTACGAAAGCTTCCGTTTTGCCTGGCGCGCGCTGCGAAGCAACCTCTTGCGTACCATTCTTTCGCTGCTGGGCGTTACTGTGGGTATTTTCGCCATTATCACCGTTTTGACGCTCGTTGATTCGCTGGAAAAGAACGTCAAGGATTCGCTCAATTTTCTCGGGACAGGCGTCATCTACGTTGAGAAATGGCCGTTTGTCGCCGACAATAGCGGCGAATACAAGTGGTGGGAATTCTGGCGTCGTCCGAACGCGTCTTACAGCGAGTTCAAATTCCTGGAGGAAAACCTGAAGCACGCCAGTGGTATTTCGATCTTCTCGGGTCGTGGAAACATGACCATCAAGTACAAGAGCAACAGCATCGGCCAGGTACGCCTGATTGGGGCGGCTGAAAACTATACCGACATCTTCGAAGTGAACGTGGAGCGGGGCCGCTACATGACGCCAGAGGAAACCCTCGCCGGCCGCAACGTAGCCATCATTGGCTGGGAAGTGGCAAATACCTTATTCCCCAATGGTGAAGATCCTATTGGAAAGCAAATCCGGGTGAAGAACCTGAAGTATTTTGTCATCGGTACGATCAAAAAGGAAGGGCAGAGTTTTATGGGAACGCCCAGCAACGACTTTGCCGTGATCGTTCCCTACCAGGCATTCCGCAAACTATTCATGACGGGTACGGGCCTCTGGAATGAGACAACCTCGCGGATTGGTATCAAGGGTTATGAAAACGACATCGGTCTTGTGGAGTTGGAAAACGAATTGCGCGGCTTGTTGCGCGTACGCCGCGGACTGCGCCCTGCGGAGAAAGACAACTTTGCGCTTAATCGCCCTGAGGCAATCGCCAATGTGATCAGCGGTGTGTTCGATGTGGTTGGTCTTGCAGGCTGGATTATCGGAGGTTTCTCCATCCTCGTAGGAGGCTTCGGTATCGCGAACATCATGTTTGTATCGGTGAAGGAGCGAACGAGCATTATCGGATTGCAGAAATCGCTGGGAGCGAAGAACTACTTCATATTGTTTCAGTTTTTGTTCGAAGCGGTGTTCCTGAGTCTGATTGGCGGACTTGCCGGACTCATACTGGTTTATTTCATCACCTTGTTACCTTTTGGATCACTTGAGGTGACCATGAGCATTGGCAACATTGTACTTGGACTCACCGTCTCCTCGGTCATTGGTCTGGTATCGGGCATCATTCCCGCTCTTATCGCTGCGCGCCTCGATCCAGTGATTGCAATCAGGGCAACATAATGAAGACATGAATATTTGAAATGAAATAGCCGGCCACGAATGTGAGCCGGTTTTTTTTATGACCTCAATTAGAAAACAAAAAGGCTGCTCCTTCGAACAGCCTTTTGTTGCACACAGCCATGTGATATCGGCTTATTCTTTCTCTTCCAGAACAGCTTTGCCGTCAGGACCTGCTATCTTATCCTTAATCTTCTTCTCCAGTTCTTCCATCAGCTCAGGATTGTCTTCAATCAATTGCTTGACAGAATCACGCCCTTGTCCAAGTTTGTTTCCATTGTAAGAGAACCATGAACCGGATTTCTGAATCACCTCAAGCTCCACACCGAGATCAACAATTTCACCGGACTTCGAAATACCCCTTCCATACATGATGTCGAACTCAACGACCTTAAACGGAGGCGCTACTTTGTTCTTCACTACCTTCACCTTCACCCGGTTTCCGGTAATGTCGTCTGCGGCTTCCTTGATTTGACCGATACGGCGAATATCCAAACGAACCGACGCATAGAACTTCAATGCATTACCGCCGGTTGTTGTCTCCGGATTACCGAACATCACACCAATCTTTTCACGCAGCTGGTTGATGAAAATACATGAGCAGCCAGTCTTCGCTATGGTACCCGTGAGTTTACGCAAAGCCTGGGACATCAGACGCGCCTGCAGGCCCATTTTGCTGTCGCCCATTTCACCTTCCAATTCGCCTTTCGGCACCAATGCCGCTACAGAGTCGATAACGATGATGTCGATCGCACCGGAACGAATCAGGTGGTCGGCAATTTCAAGCGCTTGTTCACCGTTATCAGGCTGAGAAATAAGGAGGTTCTCGGTGTCGATACCAAGCCTTTCCGCATAAGACTTGTCGAAGGCGTGTTCCGCATCAATGAACGCGGCCAACCCGCCTTTCTTCTGCGCTTCCGCGATGCAATGCATGGTCAGGGTTGTCTTACCAGATGATTCCGGACCGTAAATTTCAATCACGCGGCCGCGGGGAATACCGCCAACCCCCAGAGCGATGTCGAGGCCAAGAGAGCCTGTGGAAATGGAGGCAATGTCGGTGACTTTGTCGTCACTGAGTTTCATGACAGTGCCCTTGCCATAGGTCTTCTCGAGTTTGTCGATGGTGAGTTGAAGTGCTTTGAGTTTTTCTTTTGCGTCACTCATGGGGAGTTATCGTTTATCGTTTATTCGTTTGTTAAATCTGATTTCAATGGTCAAAACTAACCGGATTGAAATACTTTTTCACTTAAAAATTAAAAACATGTAAAAATGTTCAGGCGTACTGACATTTGGTGTCGCAACGATGAATGGCTCCCGGAAGCCACCAGGTGCTTTGTTGCTGTGGGTCTGTTACCTTTGACATTGGATTTTGAAACATGAAAGGAAAACGCGGTAAGATTCTGCGAAAGATTTTTCTGGGCATCGCACTGCTTGTGGGTCTGGCTGTTGCCATTTGGTTCGATCTGGTGGTGTATGGTCTGCGCCAGGCAAAGGGTCAGTTGAACATTGTATGGAATGCCCGTCCTGTGGAGGAATTCATGGCTGACCCTTCGTTTCCGGACTCACTCAAACAAAAACTCCGGCTTATTGAGGAGGTTCGCCAATATGCAATCGACTCTCTTGGGCTGAAGGACACGCGCAATTACAAAACTTTGTATGACCAGAAGGGAGAGGAGATCATGTGGGTGGTCACGGCCTCTGAGCGTTATCAACTCAAAGCAAAAGAGTGGAAATTTCCCGTGCTGGGATCGGTTCCCTACAAAGGTTTTTTCCGAAAGGACCTGGCCCTTGAACTTCGGGATGAGCTGAAGCAGGAGGGATGGGATGTGAGCGTGCGCAATCCAGGCGGCTGGTCGACACTCGGCTGGTTTACGGATCCCATTCTCAGTAAAATGCTGGAACGCTCCGAAGGCGATTTGGCAAATTTGATCATTCATGAGATGGTGCACTCCACTATTTTCGTCAAAGACAGTGTTGACTTCAACGAGAACCTCGCGACCTTTATTGGCGACCGCGGCACCGAACGGTTTTTGATTGATCACTTCGGTAAGAACTCCCCCGAATACAATCAGTATATGAACGAGGACTCCGATTACCTAAAATTTACGGAGCACATGCTTCGCGGGAGTGAGGCGCTTGAGCAGCTGTATGCATCTTTCAGCAGCGCCCAGCCGACCGCAGAAAAAGACACCCTGAAATGGCAAACCATTAAGAAGATTGTGTTTGCGCTGGATACGCTTTCATTGACCGGCGAACGCCCGGAAAAGCCTTCCTCCCGGTACCAAAAGGCGCTGCCCAACAATGCCTATTTCATGAACTTCCGCCGGTACCAGTCTCAGCAGGACGTTTTCTGGAAAGAATTTCGCGAAGTTTATCAGGAAAATCTTCGGCGCTACATTGCTGAGGTGTCGCGCCGATACCCGTTTTTATAGCCGAAAATGGAGGCATGTTACCCGACTGTTACGCGAACAAGTCGGAATTGTTAAGAACGAAGGCCGCATTTTTAAAACTCTTAAAACGGCTTACTTTTACTGTTAAAACGGAAACTATGGCAAACAAGCAAACACATAAAGTGCTTGTGGTGGATGACGAAGAACCCATTCTCGAACTGCTCAGATATAACCTGGAAAAGAATGGTTATGAGGTGAAGACGGCGCAAGACGGTGCAAAAGCAGTAGAAATTGCCCGCAAATTTCTCCCAGACCTCGTGCTGCTGGATATCATGATGCCCAAGATGGATGGCGTGGAGACCTGCCGGCTGATTCGTGAAATTCCAGAAATGCAAAAGTCGTTTGTGGTGTTTCTCACCGCCCGCTCGGAGGAGTATTCGGAAGTTGCAGCTTTTGATGTCGGAGCCGACGACTACATTACCAAGCCCATCAAACCCCGCGCACTGGTGAGTCGCATCGGCGCTTTATTCCGTCGCGATCTCAAGAAAACTTCTCAGTCAAATTTGATTACGCTCGGTGATTTGACTATTGATAAGACAAGCTATACCATTAAAGTCCAGAACCGGGAGATCAATCTGCCGAAAAAAGAATTTGAATTGCTCTACTTTCTGGCGCAGAACCCTAACAAGGTATTCAGCCGTGAAGATCTGCTTCAGAACATCTGGGGCTCGGACGTATATGTACTTGCACGTACGGTAGACGTACACATTCGAAAAGTCCGCGAGAAGATTGGCGAAGACTACATCACGACTGTCAAAGGCGTGGGGTATAAGTTTAGTTTGAATTAAAATACCTTCAAGCATCCCGTTCTTTTTGAAGATCGAACTGTATCTTCACACCGTCTATTTACCTAACCATCCGAAAGACCCTATGCGCAGAACGCTGCTCACCGCTCTTTGCGTTGTCATGTCTCTTTATGCCAGCGCCCAAAACCTAAACGTTCAACTCGGTCCAGATTTTACATCAAGAGACCTCATCGAAAAGGACGAGACCAGCAAATACCTTTTCAGAGGCTCCGGAACCATTATTCCAGTCGATCATACAATTGATCTTTCGTCAAAAAGGTCGTTTACAGTTTTTGATAAAAAAGGACGGTATTTCCTATACAGTGAGGGCTACATCAATCCGACCGGAGTAAAAAAGTTTGCCTCGGAAACAGGGCTGGAGAAGGGAGAGGAACTGGAGGATGTACTTGGACTGGTTAATCACCAGAACAAGATGTTCGTCTTTTACACCGTATTGTATCAGAAGACAAAGACAATTAATCTTTATGTGAACGAAGTTAATAAGGATTTGATTGTCATGGGTTCTCCGATTCGTCTAAAAACCTACGACAACGCCGGCGAGATCAGCGCAATTCAACTAAGAATTTCAGAAAACCGGGAGCATTTTCTTTTTCTTGATTTTGCCAAAACCAAAAAATGGGATCCGATAAGAGTTGGCTGTACCGTTTTTAGCGGCAACCTTGAGCAGGAATGGTCCGACATGCTCGAGCTGAAAAATGTGCGCGCGAATTTTGACTACGAACATATATTGATTGACAACAGCTCTAATGTTTACATGCTCGGCACCAAGTATGATGGTCGGAAGGAAACGCCGCTTCTGTGTTATTACGATGTAGCCAAACGCGCCTTTCGTCAATATCAGTTTGACCTTCCCGATGGAACTTCCCACAGTACCTTGATGAAACTGCACAAAGGAAAAGACGCCTACGTGGTAGGGTTGCATGTAAAAAAAAAGGTAGCGCACAATTTTGTATACAAATTTGACACAAAGGCAGCTTCGCTGAAGCGTTATGAGTTTGTAGCGCTGTCGCCTTCAGTTTCTAAACCTGTTTCAAGGTTGACCATGTTCATCTCTGACTTTGCCGTGCTAGCCAACGGAACAGTGATGTCCGTTATTGAAGGCCGAACCGACGTTTATAAAAACAATATATACCTGCATACCATCTCCGGTGTTGCTGTAATCGTTGGGGCAGGAAACGGGAAACAGTTCGAGCGATTTATTATGAAAGAACAAATTTGTGCCGGATACTTGGCTGGTGTCCGCCTAATCGCTGCTGAGGATAGGGTATTTGCGGTTTATAATGATGACGGCAAGAACCTGAATAAAGCGGTCAGCGATCGCAGAATTGGTCGTTACATAGGAAGGAAGGATCTCCTGCGGGATTCTCCAGTGATTACAGTACAGCAAATTGATGCTACGGGAAAGCAGGAAAAATTTGCGCTTTCCAAGTCACCGGAAGCTTCAGGTTTCAGCATTCTTGTGTTTAGTATCCAGAGGATTGATAATAATACATTTTTCGCTGCTGCAATTAAAGCAGACCGTTGGGACATACGTGAACGCTTTCTGTTACTCGAGATAAAGTAAGGGAGCCCCGGAATCCTGGCGCTTTTTTACCACTGCTTGCCGAAACCGTCAACGAAGTAACCTATCTTCGCACCATGGTTTACAGCTCCAGGGTACTGGCATTCCTGCTGGCAATTTGCATCTCCCTCATCACAACGGCATTCCTGTCGCTGTTTCAGAGCGTTGACCTGAATGCCCTGATTGTGGGCATGGTGATCAGCTTTTCTGTTTCCTACCTCTTGATTTTTGTTGTGCTCGAATTCCTGATTTTCCGGGAAATCAACAAAATCTATAAGTTGATGAACAAGCTCAAGAAAAAAGAGCTTCAAGGTCTGGGTAAACAGAAATCAGGTGCCCTCAACCCGCTCAAAGACATCAACCAGGAGATTTACTCGTTCGCGGATCTGAAGCAAAAGGAGATTGATGAACTGCGGAAGCTCGAGGAGTTTCGCAAGGAATTTATTGCCGATGTTTCACACGAGTTGAAGACGCCTATTTTCGCCGCGCAGGGCTTCGTGCATACCTTGCTCGATGGCGCCGTGAACGATAAGAACGTTCGCACAAAATTCCTCAAGAAGGCGGCAAAAAGTCTCGATGGACTCGATATGCTCGTGCAGGATCTGCTCACCTTATCGCACATCGAAACCGGTCAGATCAAAATGCATTTTGATTACATCGATATGTATTCGCTCACGCAGGATGTATTTGAGCAGTTCGAAGGGAAGGCGGATAAGAAGGCCGTGCGGCTGCGCATTGACGGGCCGGTGCAGAAGGTCATGGTGTATGCAGACTGGCAGCGCATGAGTCAGGTGATGACCAACCTGATTTCGAATGCCATCAAACATTCCTTCGATAATGCCGAAGTCGTTGTCAGTTTTGGATACACAAAAAAATCGGTGATCACCAGGGTGCAGGATTTCGGTGAAGGAATCCCTCCGGAGCACATCAACCGCATTTTCGAACGATTCTATCGCGTCGATAAAAGCCGAAGCCGCGAGAAGGGAGGAACTGGCCTTGGTCTGGCAATTGTAAAGCACATTTTAGAAGGACATAACACCAAGGCGGTTGTGGACAGTACGCCCAACAAGGGCTCTACTTTCAGCTTCCGGTTGCCAAGGGTTAAAAATGAAAAAACAGATGGAGGAGATTGAGTTTTTTGATTTGTCGGAGGATCAACCTTTGCGCCCGCGTTATGAACGTCCGAAGGCGCCAAAGTTCCGTTTCCGGGAGGCCATCCTGTTTGAAGATGACGACCTGGTTCTCATCAATAAGCCGCCTTTCATGTCCACGCTCGCGGATCGCCATGAGCCAGTCAACATTTTAAAGGAGGCCAAAAAGGTTTACCCGGACGCACAGGTCTGCCATCGCCTCGATAAAGACACCTCGGGCGTTCTTGCAATTGCCAAAAATCCGGAAGCATACCGGCATATGAGTATGCAGTTTGAGCACCGGGAGGTCAATAAGATATACCATGCCGTGGTCGACGGAATTCATCAGTTCGATGAAACGCTGGTCGATTTGGCCATCCAGAAGAAGGACGATGGGGTGGTGGCGCTCAGCCGTCAGGGAAAGCCCGCACAGACCTATTTCACCTCCATGCGGTCGTACCGGGCGCACACGCTGGTCGCCTGCAGGCCGGTCACCGGAAGGATGCACCAGATCCGTATCCACCTTGCCTCGCTGGGGGCCTCGATTACGGGCGATGACGTGTACGGAGGCAAACCGTTCCTGCTTTCGGAGATAAAACGCGGATTTAATTTGAAAAAAGGAACCGCCGAAGAGTCATTTATGAAACGAATGGCACTTCATGCGTACACCCTCGAATTCGCGGATTTGGCCGGAAAAACGCAGAAAATCACGGCTCCCTATCCCCGGGACATGGCCGCGCTGATACGTCAGCTGGAGGCTAATGCCTGATTTTTAAGCAATTTCTGCGGGTTGCTTGCATTTCCGAAGTCAGGGTCTTACTTTTGTGTCCCTTTTTGAAAGGAAGGGTGAGAAGTTTAGAATTTTACCAATAAAATGGATCACAATAGCTATAAAACCACGCACGCCAACAGCGCTACAGTTGAAAAGAACTGGATAGTTGTTGACGCGAATGCACAGGTACTGGGCCGTGTGGCAAGTCAGGTTGCGAAAATCATCAGAGGTAAGCACAAGACGTCTTATACACCGAATGTGGATTGCGGCGATCACGTTATCGTCATCAATGCAGAAAAGGTGAGAATGACGGGCAAGAAGTGGACGGACAGGGTGATCTTCACCCACTCGGGTTATCCGGGAGGTCAGCGTGAGCACACGCCGACTTTGATTCGTTCCAAGCACCCTGAAAGACTGATTGAGCACGCCGTACGCGGAATGCTTCCCAAGAACAGACTGGGTCGCGAACTTTTCAGAAGCCTCCATGTTTATGCAGGAGCTGAACACCCTCATCAGGCACAACAACCTAAGGAAATAAAGTTCTGATAAATGCAGATCATCAACGCAATCGGTAGAAGAAAGACCTCCATCGCCAGGGTGTACATCAAGCCCGGTAAAGGAGATATCATCGTGAATAACCGCGAACTGAAGCAGTACTTCCTGTCTGAAATTCATCAGACTACCGTGAAGCAACCGCTCACTTCAGTAAAAGCTGAGAATCAATACGATGTAACCATCAACGTTGAAGGTGGTGGCGTGAAAGGCCAGGCCGAAGCAGTTCGCCTGGGTATCGCTCGCGCGCTTGTAGAAGCGAACGGCGAAAACAAGGCTTCTTTGAAGAAAGACGGCCTCCTCACCCGCGACTCACGTATGGTTGAGCGTAAGAAGTACGGAAGAAGAAAGGCGAGAAGAAGATTCCAGTTTAGCAAGCGTTAATCGAACTACGACAATGGCTGAAAAATTAACATATCAGGATTTGCTCGATGCAGGTGTTCACTTTGGTCACCTCACCCGCAAATGGAACCCGAAGATGGCCGAGTACATCTTCATGGAGAATAACGGCATACACCTCATTGACCTGAACAAGACAATGAAGTGCCTTGACGACGCTTCGTTCGCGATGAAAAACATCGTTCGTTCTGGTCGCAAGATTATGTTCGTTGCAACCAAGAAGCAGGCTAAGGATATCGTGACTGATGAGGCAAAGCGCCTGAACATGCCTTTTGTAACTGAGCGTTGGCTCGGTGGTATGTTGACCAACTTTGCAACCATCCGCAAATCATTGAAGAAACTCGCTCAGATCGAGAAACTCATGAAAGACGAAGCATTTGCCAACATGGCGAAGCGCGAACGTCTGACCGTGAGCCGCGAAAAGGCGAAACTTGAGCGTTTGCTCGGTGGCATCACCGATTTGAACAGACTGCCTGCAGCGTTGTTCGTGATCGATGTGAAGCGCGAGCACATCGCTGTCACTGAAGCTCAGAAATTGAACATCCCTGTTTTCGCAATGGTGGATACTAACTCTGATCCTACGACAGTTGATTTCCCTATCCCTGCCAACGATGATGCATTCAAGTCAATCTCAATCATCACCAAGCACATTGGTAAAGTGATCGAGGAAGGTTTGATGGAGCGCAAGAAGGATAAGGAAGATGCAGCGCACAAGAAGGATGAAGACGACAAAAGAAGGGTAGACGAGGCAGTAGAGGAAGCGAAGTAATTCGCACTGCCGGTGTACATCACCTGGTCTTTGTACTGGAAATATACACTAAACATCGGCCCTCGCCGGTGTTTAGTTTTTTTAGGACGTTCCGTCCCACAACCAAATCAGAAAATCAAAAACTGTAAATAGAAACAAAACTATGTCAGCAATTTCAGCACAAGATGTAAACAAGCTGCGCCAGATGACGGGTGCAGGCATGATGGACTGTAAAAAGGCTTTGACCGAAGCGGAAGGTGATTTTGAAAAGGCAATTGAAATCCTTCGTAAGAAAGGACAAAAAGTATCTGCTAGCCGTTCGGATCGTGAAGCTAAGGAAGGTACTGTATTCGTGAAGGTCAGCGACGACAAGAAGGAAGCTGTACTCATCGCGCTGAATTGCGAGACTGATTTCGTGGCTAAGAACGAGGAGTTCCAAAACCTGGGTAAGTTGATCACAGAAACTGCCTTTGCTCAAAAGCCTGCGAGCAAAGATGCATTGCTTGCATTGGCTGCCGGAGGTCTTACACTGAATGATAAAATTGTTGAACTCATCGGAAAGATTGGTGAGAAGATCGAAGTGAGCGAGTTTGTTCACATGAAAGGTGAGGCAGTTGTTCCGTACATCCACGGCGGTTCAAAACTCGGCGTTTTGGTAAGCCTGAAGGGTGTGAATGGCGCGGATGTTTCTGATGCTGGTAAAGATGTCGGTATGCAGATCGCGGCGATGAATCCTGTGGCTGTTGATGAAAAATCAGTAGACAAGTCGGTGATCGAGAAAGAACTCGAAATCGCAAAAGCGCAGATTTTGGCGGAAGGCAAGCCTGAAAATATGGTTGAAAAAATCGCTCAGGGTAAGCTTCAGAAGTTCTTTAAGGAGAACACACTCCTCCACCAGGCATTTGTAAAGGATAATGGCAAGACGGTAGCTCAGTACCTGGATTCAATCACTAAGGGATTGACCGTTGCAGAGTTCCGCCGTGTTTCCATCGGCTAATTCTTAATTCAAGAAAATGAAGAGGCTGTCCTGAAAAGGGCGGCCTTTTTTTTAGCCAGAAGTTTTAGTGATAACGAAGGAGACCCCTGAGCGGAGCCGAAGGAGAACCCTGAGCGGAGTCGAAGGAGAACTCGTGATCGAAGACTTCATCGTTGGTCAGTCTGTTCCAGCAGGAGACCCAATTCACAACGCAAGCGCCACTCCAGACGAGGCTTCAACGGAGTGCCTACTGCTATTTTCAATTGAGCATGCTTCTTAGAAATCATCGAGGCTTTTTGAATAGCCCGGGTAAATTCATAAATTCATTTACTCCTTACACAACCCTTAAACTTCAAGAATTATGGATTTTGCTCAAACTTCAGCGCTGGTGGAGGCCAGCATCAAAGGTCTAGGTGTGGATCCGGTTGCCTGCAGAGGTAACGCACAGGGCCAATGGTCGTTACTGTATCGCGGTGTTACGGTCTGGATTGATGTATTTCAGAATCAACAAAATCAGAGCTGGTATTTTCAGGTAATGAGCCCATTACTGGAAGCACCGGCGAAAAATGCCGAAGCCTATTTTCAAAATTGTCTTGAAATTAACCACATCCTCTATGGTTGCTGGATTAGCAAACGCGACAACTGGACGTATGTCATGTCTTTGCGCGAGGCGTTAGGTCTTGATCAGAATGAAGTAAACGCCACGCTGGATCGCGTTGCGATTTACTGCGCCGATTACCAGGGCAAGCTCAAGTTTAAATTCGAGGGCAGCTGGCTCCCCAAGACAACCACACGCGAAGGTGGGACTTCTGACAGTTAAGAAATGCATGATGAAATGAAACCTTTTACGGTATTTCACGTGGCGGACATTCAGGGCTGGCAACAGCCCTAAACACTTAATGCCGATGAAGCTGGTCTTTTAGATTCGCTACGCGCGGGTCTCCTTTTTGTTCTTCTTTTATGTCCCTGCTCAAGGGACGCATTCATCACATTTAATAATTTTCAAATGACCACTTCAAGGATCAAATCCTTTTTTCGTCTTTTTATTCAAGCCGTTCGTGGCGACCAACAAGACTATACATCGCTTTCCATAGACAAGGCGATCTTTCTGTTATCCATTCCAATGATACTCGAGATGAGCATGGAGTCGATCTTTGCCGTCGTTGATGTATTCTGGGTTAGTCGGCTGCGCGATAATGATGCCGTCGCGACGATTGGGCTGACGGAATCCATGCTGACGCTTGTTTACTCTCTCGCCATGGGGTTGAGTATGGGAGCAACGGCCATGGTCGCCCGCCGAGTAGGTGAGAAGGACGTCGCCGGCGCCGAGTCGGCAGCGCTCCAGGTGCTGTACATCGGTGTTACTGTTTCCGTATTGATTTCGCTCGTTGGGTTGTTCGCGGCAGAAGATCTGCTTCGGCTCATGGGAGCCAGCGAATCGCTTATTGAACGCAACGTAGGGTACACACGCTGGATGCTCGGCGGCAATCTCTCGATTGTACTCTTGTTTCTGATCAACGGAATTTTCCGCGGCGCCGGCGACGCGTCAATTGCAATGAAGTCGCTGATTCTGTCAAATCTTCTCAATATCATCCTTGGGCCGATTTTCATTTTTGGCTTGCGACTTGGGGTCGAAGGAGCCGCGATTGCGACAACCATTGGACGCGGCTGTGGTGTTCTCTTTCAATTGTATCACCTCTTCAACGGTCGCGGTGTGATCAAACTGATGCTAAACCGGCTCGCAGTTCAATGGGATATTGTTGTTCGCCTGCTCAAGGTTTCTGCAGGGGGTACGGGTCAGTTCCTCATCGGATCAGCGAGCTGGATTGTGCTCGTTCGCATCATGTCCACCTTTGGCAGTGAGGCTGTGGCCGGATATACCATCGCGATTCGTTTGATCATTTTCACCATTCTCCCAGCCTGGGGGATGGCAAATGCGGCAGCGACTCTGGTCGGGCAGAATCTCGGCGCTGGTTTTCCGGATAGGGCGGAGAAATCCGTTTGGCGCTCGGCTTATTTAAATATGATATTTCTCGCTGGAGTCACCGTCATATTTTTAGTCTTCGCGGAGCCTCTGTTGTCTATTTTCACAGATGATGCGGCCGTACTGCGGAATGGAAAGCAGTGCCTCCAACTCGTCAGCCTGGGTTATATCTTCTATGCTTATGGCATGGTGGTGTCGCAAAGTTTTAATGGAGCCGGTGATACGAGAACACCGACGATCATCAACTTTTTTGGATTCTGGCTATTTCAGATTCCGCTTGCATATTTACTCAGCATACAATTTGATTTTGGAACACCAGGAGTGTACATCGCCATATCGGTTGCTGAATCGGCCATCGCCGTTGCGAGTATCATCATTTTCCGCAGGGGGAAATGGAAGACGGTACAGATATAATCGAATGAACATAAAAAGAGGGATGCACTATCCCTCTTTTTTTTGATTTGATCGAAAGGCGGCTTTAAAAGCATTGCCGAGTTCTTCTCCTGCTTTTTTCAGGTTTTGTTCCACTTCCTTCCAGCGTTCCTTGTCTTCCGCTTCTTTTTTGAGCTTTTCTGCCGATACCTTCAGCTCTTCATATTTCTCGTCGAATTCTTTCTTCAGTTTGTCAGCGGCTTCATTCAGTTCCACGATGAAGTCGTCGACCTTTCTTCCAAAATTCTTGAAAGTTTTTTCCGCTTTTCCTTCGTCCTGATTTTCCATAACGGTCGTCGTTTAGGGGTTTGTTGCACGATATTACCGAAAAAATCGCGGAAACGAAGCCACCGGACGAGTCATCGGGGATGCTTCTTTTTCTTATTTTTGACCTAAATTCCCCTATGAAATACAAATCAATTCTTTCGCTGCTGGTAGCCTGTGCGTTGGTTGTCTCCTGCCACAGTTCAAATCATCATCATAAAAAGAAGCTCAAGCCGGGTAAGCCCATTCCTTGCCCTCAAAAGGATTGTTAAATGCAACTGAAGAGACTGGTTATCGCCATCGACGGGTATTCGGCCTGCGGTAAAAGCACAACTGCAAAAGAGGTGGCGCGTATTCTGGGCTATCGTTACATTGACACGGGAGCGATGTACAGGGCAGTAACCCTCTATTTTCTTGATCACCATGTTGCGCTCACCAACCCGAAAGAAATTAATCGTGCATTGGAGCAGATTCACATCAGCTTCAAAAATAACTCGAAGGGTATTTCAGAGACTTATCTCAACGGTCTGAATGTTGAACACGATATCAGAACCATGCGCGTTTCGGACTGCGTCAGTCCGGTCAGTGCAATTAAGGAAGTTCGTGTCGCGATGGTGGAACAACAGCGTCGGATGGGGAAGGAAAAGGCAGTTGTTCTCGATGGCCGGGATATCGGGACAGTGGTATTTCCTAACGCTGACCTGAAACTTTTTATGACTGCCGACGTGATGGTCCGCGCGCAACGCCGTCAGCAGGAGTTGATGCTGAAGGATCAACTTGTTGACCTGGATGATGTCATTGAAAACATCCGGCAGCGCGATTTAATTGACACCACACGGGCAGAGAGCCCTCTGCGTCAGGCTGAGGATGCCCTTGTCATTGATACCACGAATATTACTGTGGAGGAGCAGGTGGATGAAGTCGTTCGCCTCGTGCTCTCGAAGTCGCTTTTGAAAAAATAAGATGATGAGTAAACTGTTCGGCAGATTCGTGAGGTACTTCTTCAGCGGTACGTTGTTCATCGTTCCGCTTGTTGCTACAGCGTATTTTATTTTCATCTCTTTCCAATGGCTTGACAACCGCCTTAACCTTCCTTATCCGGGTCTTGGCTTTGTCATCATCATTGCCTTCATCACCCTCATCGGATATCTGTCCACGAACTATATCTTCAAAACTTTTGGCAAATGGTTCGATCGGGGAATGAATCGCATCCCGTTGATCAAACAAATTTATTCGACGGTAAAAGAACTGTTGGGTGCTTTCGTCGGTGATAAAAAGAAGTTCAATAAACCTGTTCTTGTTCGGATTAATAAAGATAATAACATCTACCAGCTTGGGTTTATCACTCAACCCGATCTTGCCGAGCTCGGGCTGCACGATATGGTCGTTGTTTATTTCCCGCATTCCTATGCTTTCTCGGGCATTCATTACTTCGTGTCGAAGGAGAATATCACCCCCTTAAATGTGCCAGGTCCTGTAGCTATGAAATTTATTGTCTCTGGTGGCGTGACTGGACTGAAGGAATGACAAGCTGACAAGAGTTTGATGATCTTGTTGGCCAACGAAAAAATTAATGTTTTCAACATTGCCTCACGTGCGGGCAATATTAATTCGAAAGGCAACTTTTAGTCAATTAATCACACCCGATCCAATCAACTCATCATCGAGATGCCATGCTGCAAATTGTCCAGGTGTCACGCCGCGCTGAGCATGATCAAAAATGATATAAAGTCCGTTCTCTCGCTGCTGCAGCGTGCAAGGTTCGAGCTTTTGGCGGTAACGGATCCTTGCCATATATCTTCCGGAAGCTCCAACTTCTAATGCGAGATCAGGTCTTACCCAATGCACATCACTTTGTTGAATGAATAATCCTTTGCGGTACAAACCTGGATGGTGGTCACCAAGACCTGTATAAATAACATTCTCATCCGTATTGGTGCCGATGACAAACATACGCTCTGAGTGGCCTCCGAGATTTAAACCCTTGCGTTGACCGATAGTATAAAAGTGTGCACCGTTGTGTTCTCCAATAATTTCACCGCGTATGGAATCATATACATACGGTCGGGTCACTTGATCAAGATCGTCGTCTGGAACGGCATTCGAATACACGGGGGCGTCAGCAGGAATTTCAACAACTTTTCCCTTCTTCGGCACCAGACGTTGCTGCAGGAATTCGGGTAAATGAACCTTGCCAACGAAGCAAAGTCCTTGTGAATCTTTCTTATCCGCAGTTACCAAGCCAATCTTTCGCGCAATCTCTCTGACTTCGGGTTTTAATAACTCTCCAATAGGGAACAGCGATTTTGATAGCTGTGCTTGTGTCAGCTGACAGAGGAAATAACTTTGATCTTTGTTCGGATCTTTCCCGCCAAGTAATTGATAAGTTTCTTTTCCGTCTTTTACAATTGTTCCTTTCCGCGCATAATGTCCGGTCGCAACATAATCAGCGCCCAGCTTCATTGCGGCGTTCAAAAATACATCAAACTTGATCTCCCGATTACACAATACATCGGGATTGGGCGTTCTTCCACGTTGATACTCGGCAAACATATAGTCAACAATGCGTGCCTTGTATTCTTCGCTTAAATCAATCGCCTGGAAAGGGATGCCAAGACTTTGCGCGACGATCATGGCGTCGTTGCTGTCGTCGAGCCATGGACATTCGTTGCTGATGGTCACGGAGTCGTCGTGCCAGTTCTTCATGAACATGCCGATCACCTCATAGCCTTGTTCCAGCAGCAGCCACGCAGCCACGCTGGAATCAACGCCACCTGATAATCCGACAACGACTCGTTTTTTCATCGTATTATGGTAAAGTGTTTTTGACGGTTAAAAGTTCATTTACGGTCTGATTGAATTCTTCAATGAATTCCTGGTAATATTTTCCAGTTCCCGGTCCCGAGAAACCGGTGTGAATCTTTGCCACTTTCCCGTCTTTGCCAATGAATATAGTCGTGGGAAATGCAACCACTTTATTCAGGGCAGGTAATGTTTCAGCCGCTTTTATTTTGTCGTTCACGCCTGCAATCAGAACAGGATATTCCACGGCCATTTTTTCAATCATTTTCTTGACGCGTTCGCTGGCATAAGCGAAATCATCTTTGCGCTCATAGGCAAGTCCGATAATTTCAACGCCGCGATTTTTGTTGTCGCGATACCAGGGGGCGAGGAAACGCGTTTCATCCATACAGTTTGGACACCATGTCCCAAGCAATTGAACAATGATAACTTTGTTCTGGAAACGCGCGTCATTGACCGACACGGAATCGCCGTTGGCGTCTCTGAACTTGAAATCCAGTTTCTCATATCCCGGTTTCAAAAATGTCAGGGAGGATGCGTCGGGCAGTGCGGCTTTTTCATCGCGAACGGCAATCCACGTTTCACGCCCGGCCTTTCCCGAAAGAAAAAGTCCTGCAACGGTGTCACTACCGGTTTTAGCCGCCATGAACAGATAGGCATGGTTGCCATCAAATGTGCTCATATACAGAGAATCATTGATCACGTTTCCCTGAATGTACCGGTAATCTCCCGTTGGCGTGAGGAAGGTCGCGGTTACGCTGTCACCCTGTTGCTCGAACACACCTACTGCAACCGTTGTATCTTTGTCGGAAGTAAACAGAACGCGGTACTTGCCTGTATAGTCCGTTGTGCCCGATTGGCCTTGACGAATAAATCGATCGCTCTTTCCAAACTCGGCATGGAAGGGGATGGGGTCGCCGGGCAGGTAATTCCGGACAAATGATCCCTGCATGTTGTCGCCGTTGATTCTGGCCCTCAGGCTCGCGTCGAAAATGTGCAGCGTTGCAAACAACGAATCACCTTCTGTTTGCACTTCATCCAGCAACAACCGCTCGCCGGCATTGAGCAAAAAGACATCAAGACCGCCTTGTTCGTCTTTGGTGACTTCCATATTAAAAGGGAGCAGTTCTCCCTGGATTTCCAATTCTGCCCTCCAGCGGCCGGTTTTTACCTCCTGTTTGGTGCAGGAGAACGCCAGAAACATCACCGCTACTGCCACGATAAATCTCATATATCTGTTTATTAAATCCGATTGCAAAAATGCATGAAATCATTCACATATTGCACGACCTAATGTATTAACAATCAAGATTCATGGGGCAGCTCGCGCACCTTCGCGTTTTGGAACTCGCCAGCGTTTTGGCCGGTCCTTCAGTGGGACAATTTTTCGCAGAACTCGGGGCGGATGTGATCAAAGTCGAAAATGTCCGTGCGGGTGGTGACGTGACCCGCACGTGGAAACTTGCCACTGAAAAAACCGACGACCGATCCGCCTATTTCTGTTCGGTGAACTGGGGCAAAAAATCGATCGCTGTTGATTTGAACACGACCCAGGGACGTTTAATTGTACATCGACTTGCGGCAGTCAGTGATATTGTTCTGGTGTCGTATAAACCGGGGGATGCAGAAAAACTGGGTGTCGATTTCGAAACACTATCACTCAGCAATGATAAGTTGATCTACGGCAGCATCACGGGTTATGGAGCACATAACCCTGACGTTGGTTATGATGCGATTATCCAGGCAGAGGCTGGCTTCATGTTATTAAATGGCGAGCCGGGAAGATCATCCCTGAAGATGCCTGTTGCATTGATGGATGTTCTCGCAGGACATCAACTCAAGGAAGGATTGTTACTTGCATTGATGGAACGAATGATCAGCGGTAAGGGAAAGAAGGTGGAGGTTTCATTAATTCAATCTGGCGTTGCCTCGCTCGTGAATCAGGCAACCAATTATCTTATTGCAGGAAAGACTCCTGCCAAGCAGGGAAGTATTCATCCCAACATCGCTCCTTATGGGGATATGTTTACGACTGCCGATGGAAAGGAATTGATACTTGCGGTGGGTAACGACAGACAGTTTGAAGACTTGTGTTTCTTACTTGGCATTCCGGATGTATCGTCGGATGAAAAATTTAAAACCAATTCTTCGAGAGTACTTCATCGGGCTGAATTACAAGATGCGCTTCGGGAGCGAATTAGTTTACAACGCAGTGATGAATTTGCCCGTGAACTGAAAGAGAAAAAAATTCCTGGCGGGCTGTTGAATGATTTGCGGCAGGTATTTGAGATGAAGGAAGCCAAGGAATTATTGATGGAACAAGACGGACTGAAAGGCGTTCGCAGTTTTGTGGCGATAAATGACCAGAAGTCTGATCTGTCATCTCCGCCGAAACTAGGTGAACATACCGACCAGATATTGCGCGACATTCTGCATATGGGCGATGGTGACATTGAGCAGCTGCGAGGAAAGAAGGTGGTGGGGTAGTAGCAAACGCCTCAAAGTATTGTACAGGAAGCCTTGTCCCGGCCGCGTAAAGCTGTTTGATATTTCGCAGTGAAAAAAGTGACCGTATTAAGATTCCATCATGTGGCTCGAAGCCTGACTGATTTGAATTAGCCTGATCATATAATTTCATCTTTCAGTTTTTACAGTCAAATTGCACTTCGATAAATAAAAGACGTGATGAACCGAACTGCAATCGTCTCTTTGATTTTCTTGAGCCTGGCGATCGCTTGTGATTATTGGCTTGCACCGCGTGGTCGGGGTGAAGTCTTTAACGCAAAAATGCCGGAACACATCACAATTGATTACGATCCGCTTGAGGGTTATAGAATTCTGGAGCACGGCTCCATTCACGTTGTAGATGAACGTATGGTTTACGCCAGCGATACCCTATCAGAAATCATTGCCTATGACGCAAGTGAATCCGCCGTCTTTATCAAGGCAAAAACGAGGTCGGATAGTGTACTGTATTTGCAGGTCAGGGTCTTGAATCGGGATAAAGATCAATTGGAGTATGAATTACTTCAATATGCGAGTCAAGGAACTGAAGATTGGGTTGACGTTTCCGACCGTACGCGTATTCGGCTGATTTATCTCGCAAGGACGTATGCATTTGCTTTCGCAGCTTTGTCCTTTATTGTCTTTGTGGCTTCGTGGGTTTGGAAAACGCTTCGACGGTGAAAGATCAGCCTGTCAAACGAAGTGTTATCCGGAAAAAAGCGACGAAGATGCTCGGCATTAGTTTCCTTCAAGCCTCAAAGGGCGTGACTCATTCCAGATTTTAGTTCAAAACGCCTTTCTGTTAAGCGTCTATCCTCCCACATTCTACCACTTTCTCCATTCTCCGCATTAACGCGGGTTTTTCAGACTGATTTCCCTTTTAAGCTCTAAAAAACGGTTTTCGATCCGTACGCCCCATTTGACAGGGGTGGTTAAAAACCCCTTTTCCACCCTTTTTGCCCTCAAAATGTAAGAAAATGTAAAAAAGTGGTGGAAAGTGGTGGAAAGTGGAACAATTTTGTTATGTTTGCTTAGGAGAAAACGACAACCACTACGTCCGTGACCTTCTTCACCAGTGAATATGAGTGTAAGCTTGACGCCAAAGGGAGGCTGGTACTTCCTTCGCGTATCAAAGCGCAATTGCCTTCGGAAGGAGGCAACGAGCTGGCTATACGCAGAGGTTTTGAGCAATGCCTCATTATTTACCCAATGGTGGAGTTCCAAAAGGTCTTCTCAAAAATTTCCTCATTGAACGAGTTTAATGAAGAGTATCGGAAGCTGCAGCGAAACTTTTTGTCTGGCGTGATGACCGTCGAGCTGGACAACAATGGTCGTCTGCTTATTCCCCGCAACATGCTGACCTATGCGCAGATTGAAAAAGATGCGCTTTTGGTGGGAACGGGGAACAAGGTCGAGGTGTGGAACCCTGCGATCTACGAAAAGCATCTGATACAGGATCCTGGTGAGTTGTCAAAGCTGGCGCAGAAGTACCTCAACGAATAAGGGTGATGGCGGAAGGCTACCACATCCCGGTCATGTTAAAGGAGTGCATAGAAGCACTGAACATCAAACCGGACGGCGTGTACGTCGATGCGACATTCGGAGGCGGGGGACATAGCAGAGAGATTCTCGCGCACCTGGGAGACAACGGAAGGTTAATTGCCTTCGACCAGGACGAAGATGCAGCCCGTGAGGCTGAGAAAATTGAACATCGTTCTTTCACATTTTGTCAGGCCAACTTCATGTACCTCAAGCGGTACCTGAAACTGAACGGCGTCACCAGGGTCGATGGCATTCTCGCTGATCTCGGAATTTCGTCTCATCAGATTGATTCTCCCGAACGTGGTTTCTCAACCCGCTTCGATGGTCCGCTCGATATGAGAATGGATCAGGGAATTGCAATCACCGCAGCCAGCATACTCAATGAATACAACGAAGAAGACTTGCATAAGATCTTCGGAATGTACGGTGAATTGAAAAATGCAAGAACCGCTGCGCGTATCGTCACTCAGTTCAGGGTAAACCAGAAGTTTTCGAGAACAGAAGATTTAAAGAAAGCATTACAGTCTGTCGCTCCCCGCGGCAAAGAAAATAAATACTTCGCCCAGGTGTTTCAGGCGCTTCGCATCGAAGTGAATACGGAGATGAAAGCACTTGAAAATTTTTTGCACCAATCTGGCGAAGTGGTCAAGACGGGAGGACGACTGGTTATCATGTCTTATCATTCCCTCGAAGATCGAATGGTGAAGAATTACATCGCGAAAGGAAAAGTGTATGGTGAAGTTGAAAAAGATTTTTACGGCAATATGCTCCGGCCCTTTGAGGCGGTGAACAGAAAGCCAATCGAGCCTGCGGAAGAAGAAATCGAAAAAAACAAACGCGCCCGAAGTGCCAAGCTGAGGGTAGCAGAAAAATTATAACATGTATGGCAGAAAATAAAGTGAAAGCAACACCACGTGAGACCGTAATGCCCAATCCGGGTATCTCTGCCGGTCGAGGTGTGTTCTCCGGACTGGAAAAGAAGCTGAAACTCGAGACCTACTTCGAAGAAGGTTTCCCCATCCAGTATGTGCCGAAGATTGTATTTGTTCTGGTGCTCGGCCTGATTTATATCGGCAACACCCACCATGCGGAGAAAACGGTTCGTCAGATCAATAACATCCAGGCGGAAGTTGAAGATCTGCGTGCCGATTACACCACATTAAAATCAGAGTTGATGTTTGCGAGCAAGCAATCAGAAGTTGCGCGCAAAGTGAAAGAATTCGGATTAAAGGAAAGTCTTAATCCCCCAACAAAAATCGTCGTAGAAGAAGGTGAATATTAAGAGGTCCATATTACTTCGCGTTCGGGTAGCGTTTTTGTTTGTGCTGCTCTTTTCGATAGCCATTGTCGTTAAGATCAGTCACGTGCAGATGGTGGACGGGAAGAAGTGGGCCGACATGGGTGAAAGAATTTCTTTTGATTATAAAAGAGTAAAAGCAACGCGGGGAAATATTTATTCGGACAACGGAAGCTTACTCGCGACGTCATTGCCATTCTACAAAATCGCCTTCGACGCGACGCAGCCAAAAGAAGAAGTCTTCAGAGAGAAAATTGATTCCCTTGCAATTCTGCTCTCGAAATTTTTTAAGGACAAGAGCAAGCAAGAGTATAAGCGCATGCTCATCGATGCCCGCGAGACCGGTAAGCAATATGTGATTGTTAATCGAAAGCAGATTGATTACCAGGATAAGAAGATGATGATGGAGTGGCCCATCTTCAGAGAAGGCCGCTTGCGGGGTGGAGCTATTTTTGAAAAAGTGGACGTGCGCTACAGACCTTTTTCCAACTTGAGCAAAAGAACGATCGGATTTGTCAATGAAAATGAAACAGGTGCTGGTCTTGAATTCAGTTTTAATAAACAGCTCGGTGGCCAGGACGGGTATGCCTATTATCAAAAAATAGCCGGTGGTGTTTGGAAACCAATTTTCGATGCCAATAATGTAAAGGCCGTCAATGGCCTTGATATTCAAACTACGCTGGATATCAATCTGCAGGACGTCGCTGAGACCGCACTTCACAATGCCATGATGGAGCACGATGCCGACGACGGACTCGTGGTGGTCATGGAAGTAAAGACTGGTGAAGTCAAAGCGATTTCCAATCTCAGCAGCGACGGAAACGGGAACTTCTACGAGAAATACAACTTTGCTGCTGGTAGAAATTTTGAACCTGGATCCACCTTCAAACTGGTGACTATGATGGCGCTGCTGGAGGATACCAACATCGAACTTTCTGACAGCATTGAAACGGGAAAAGGAGAGTACACTTTCTACAATCGTACCGTACGCGATCACGAAGAGGGAGGCCTTGGCCGAATCAGTATTCGCGAGGCATTCGAACATTCTTCCAACGTCGCTATGGCGAAGCTGGTCGATAAGCATTTCGGTGTAAAGCCTGAAAAGTTTGTGAACTATGTTGACGAGCTGAAACTGTCAAAGCCGCTGGGTATCCAGCTCGTGGGTGAGCCCATGCCCAAGATTAAGCGGCCGGGCGACAGAGGCTGGAGTGGTATCAGTTTACCATGGATGGCGTACGGTTATGGTTTTGAAATAACTCCGCTTCACACGCTGACGCTCTACAACGCGATAGCGAACGATGGCAAAATGATTAAACCCATTTTCGTGAAGAGCATTCGCCGCGCTGATGAAGAGGAGGAAACTTTTGAAACTGAGATCCTGAATAGCAAAGTATGTTCTGAACGAACTCTTGGTCAACTAAAAGAACTACTTGAGGGCGTTGTTGAAAATGGAACCGCCAAGAATATTCGTGGTACGCACTACCGCATTGCGGGTAAAACAGGTACAGCGCAGATTTTGGAAAACGGAAGATACACCAAACGTTATCTCACATCTTTTGTCGGGTATTTCCCTGCTCATAATCCCAAGTATAGTGCGATTGTATTGATCAAAAATCCTCGCGGATGGCAGCAGTATGGGAGCAGCGTGGCAGCTCCTGTTTTCAAGCAGATTGCTGATAATATCTATGCACGTGATATCGAATTACATGAACCATTAATGACGAAAAAGTTTGCAAATGCTGAAGCACTTCCGGTGATTCGCGCGGGTTTTCAGCAGGAGCTTACGATGCTGTGTAATGAATTGGGAATTTCCAACACCTCCGATTCAGATGAAGAGTGGGTGAGGGCCGCGCGGAATGGTGCATCGGTAAAATGGAAGAAGAATATCATCGGGCGTGAGATTGTTCCGGATGTTACAGGCATGAGCTTTCGTGATGCTTTATACCTGCTGGAGCAGGCAGGCTTAAAGGTATTTTATGACGGTAAAGGGCGGGTTGTGCGCCAGTCACTTTCTCCGGGCGGCAGAATCAGCAGAGGAGACAGAATTTTTATTCAATTGGGGTAATGCAGGAACTGAAAGACATATTGTACAAGGTATCGCTCACGTCATCTTTTGGTGATATGAGTACGATGGTGAAGGGCGTTACCGCTGATTCAAGAAAAGTCGCTTCCGGTTTTGTGTTCGTGGCAGTTGCCGGTACACAGTCGGATGGGCATCAGTTCATTGATAAAGCAATAGACTCCGGTGCGGCGGTTGTGGTGTGTGAGCGAATGCCCGCTACCGTCAATGAAGCCGTGACCTATGTGACGGTAAAGAACAGCGCACAGGCGCTCGGTATCATCGCTTCGAATTTCTTTGGAAAGCCGTCTGAAAAATTAAAGCTGGTTGGGGTGACAGGTACAAATGGCAAGACCACAACGGTCACGCTACTGTATCGCCTGTTCTCCGTTCTTGGTTATAATGTCGGGATGATTTCTACGGTGGAGAATAAAATCATCGACGAAACCATTCCTTCGACGCATACAACGCCTGATCCAATCCAGCTGAATGAATTGCTTGCCAGGATGGTTCAGCGCGGCTGCACGCATGTGTTCATGGAAGTGAGTTCGCATGCGGTTGATCAGGAGCGCATTGCAGGCGTGAAGTTCGCTGGTGCGATGTTCACCAACATCACGCACGACCATCTCGACTATCACAAGACGTTTGAGAATTACATCAAGGCCAAGAAGAAATACTTTGACGAATTGTCAAGCGACGCTTTTGCTTTGGTAAATGCAGATGACAAACGCGGGATGGTGATGATTCAGAATACAAAAGCAACCAAGTACTCCTTCGGTTTGAAGAAGATGGTTGATTTTAAAGGTAAGATCATAACCAATTCCATTGAGGGTCTTGAATTGGAAGTGGCGGGTAAGAATGCCTGGTTTAAGATGATAGGTGATTTTAATGCTTATAATCTTCTTGGCGTATATGGAGCTGCTGTTTTATTGGGGGAAGATTCGGACGAGGTGTTGACCAGATTATCCTCCCTGCACGGTGCTCCCGGAAGATTCGAACTGGTTACACCCGGAGCCAAAGTCACTGCGATTGTAGACTACGCGCATACACCAGATGCTTTGAGGAATGTCCTGGAGACCATCGCTCATTTCAGGACAGGCGCTGAGAATGTGATTACGGTGGTAGGCTGCGGAGGAAATCGCGATAAAACGAAACGCCCTCTGATGGCAAGTATTGCTTGTCGGATGAGTGACAAAGTAATACTGACTTCTGATAACCCACGAGATGAAGATCCGATGGAGATTATCAAGGAAATGCAAACAGGAATTTTACCAACGGAAACACGAAAGACGATCGTCATCGCGGACCGCGAGGAGGCAATTAAGACGGCGTGCATGATGGCTAAGGAAAGAGACATCATTCTGGTCGCCGGAAAAGGCCACGAGACTTATCAGGAGATCCGGGGAGTAAAGTATCCCTTTGATGACCGCGAGGTGGTGGAGCGCATGATTAAGCTGATGGATTCATAAAATATTGATGTAAAACGATATGCTGTATTATTTTTTTGAATACTTAAATGGTCTCGATATTCCTGGAGCAGGTGTGTTCCAGTATATATCATTCCGTGCAGGTATGGCAGCACTTGTATCGCTGGTGATTACAATCACGTATGGAAAGAAACTGATCAACTACCTGCGCAGAAAGCAGGTGGGTGAAGATATCCGCGACCTTGGATTGGAAGGCCAAATGCAAAAGAAGGGAACCCCCACGATGGGTGGCATCATCATCATTCTGGCCATCCTTGTACCTACGCTTCTTTTTGCACAGCCGGACAATATATATGTGATTCTGCTTGTCACCGCCACGATCTGGCTTGGGCTGATTGGATTTCTCGATGACTACATCAAAGTATTCAAGAAAGACAAGAAAGGTCTGGCCGGAAAATTCAAAATCGTCGGACAGGTTGGTTTGGGGTTAATTGTGGGGCTCACACTATATTTTCACGAGGAGGTGGTTGTGCGCGAGCAGGTTCTGAGCGAGAGCGAAGTTCGTTCTATTCAAATTCAGGAGGCAGAGGGAGAAGTGAATATGAGCGGGCGATTCAAAGACGTGAAGTCGATGAAGACGACAGTACCGTTCATGAAGAATAATGAGCTGGATTATCGGTCATTGATTCCGTTCATTCCTGCGGATTATACTTGGGTGATTTATACTCTTGTCGTCATTGTTATCATCACTGCGGTGTCCAATGGTGCCAACATAACCGATGGTATTGACGGTCTTGCTGCGGGGACTTCGGGTATTATCGGATTAACGCTTGCAATCCTGGCGTATCTCTCTGGCCGCATTGACTTCTCGAATTACCTGAACATCATGTACATTCCTAATTTATCTGAACTGGTAATTTTTTGTACGGCATTCGTAGGGGCCTGTCTGGGTTTCCTTTGGTACAATGCATACCCGGCGCAGGTGTTCATGGGTGATACAGGTAGTTTGACCTTGGGCGGCGTGATTGCAGTTCTGGCCCTAGCGGTGAGAAAAGAATTGTTGATACCTGTATTGTGCGGGATATTTCTCATCGAGAACCTGTCGGTGATGATACAGGTTGCGTATTTCAAATACACCAAGAAGAAGTATGGTGAAGGAAGAAGAATATTTTTGATGTCGCCGCTTCATCACCACTATCAAAAGAAGAATATTCCAGAAGCAAAAATTGTAACCAGATTTTGGATCGTCGGCATTTTGCTGGCTATCCTGACTTTGGCAACGTTGAAACTGAGATAATGAAAGAACGCATCGTCATATTGGGAGCAGGGGAGAGCGGAACTGGCGCAGCCATCCTGGCGAAAGCGAAGGGGTACGATGTATTTGTATCTGAGCAAGGGGCTATCAAGGATAAGTATAAGGAAGAACTGTCGGCGAACAGCATCGGGTTTGAGGAGGGTAAGCATACGGATAGTTTGGTTCTCAATGCGAAGTTAATTATTAAGAGTCCTGGCATCCCTGACAAGGCACCGGTGATTGTAAAAGCAAAAGAGGCCAATATTGAAATTGTTGATGAGATTGAATTTGCTTTCCGGTTTGCACCCGACAGCAAAGTAATCGCGATAACCGGCACCAACGGAAAAACCACAACAACACTGCTGACGCATCATCTTATGAAGACGTGCGGCTTCGACGCTGCTCTTGCTGGAAATGTAGGTTTCAGTATGGCACGCCAAGTGGCGGCAGAAAAGCATGATTGGTATGTACTGGAGATGAGCAGCTTTCAACTCGATGGTACGGACACATTCAAACCGGAAATTTCCGTGCTGCTCAACATCACACCTGATCACCTGGATCGGTACGAGTACACAATGCAGAATTACGTCAACTCCAAGTTTCAGATCGTTGAAAATATGACGAAGCAGGAGCACTTCATTTTTTATGGAGACGACGCTGTCATTACGCGGGAGCTACATAGCCGGAGTCTCGTACCTAATCCGGTGGACATCTCCCTGCAACCTTCGTCGACAGCTCCGGTGAAATTCAATGGAAAGAAGATGTCCTTCGACATTGCCGGACAAAGAATCGAGATCGCACAGGAAGAGACAACGTTAAAAGGGCCCCATAACCTCATCAATACGATGGCAGCGGTTTCGGCTGTTTTACTGGCGGGCGGAAAGCTGGAACAGATTAAAGAAGGGCTTAAGACTTTCAGGAATGCGCCGCACCGTTTGGAAGTTGTGGGTGATATCAACGGTGTTCAGTTCGTCAATGATTCTAAGGCAACGAATGTAGACTCCGTTGTTTATGCGCTCGGAAGCTATGAGGGGAATTTGATTTGGATTGCCGGAGGTGTCGACAAAGGCAATGACTATAATATCATCAAGGACGAGGTAGCGCGCAAAGTGAAAACTTTGATTTGCCTCGGTAAGGATAATGAGAAATTGAAGAAGGCATTTCAGGGTGTTGTTCCGGTGATTCTCGAAACACAGCATGTGAAGGAGCTGGTCCGGTTAGCACTGCAGCATGCGTCTGCGCATGACGTGGTGTTGCTTTCTCCCGCGTGTGCGAGCTTCGATTTGTTTAATAACTATGAAGATCGCGGCAACCAGTTTCGCGAAGCTGTATTGGAATTAAAAAAGGAAACCGAAGGCTGATATGATGGATAAAGTCAAAACATGGGCAGATAAAAACCTCCAGGGTGACAAAGTCATCTGGGCGGTGGTATTTGCGCTTTCTTTGATCAGCATACTGGTCGTGTACAGCTCGGTAGGCACACTTGCTTTCAAAAAATCAGCGAGCCCTGAGCGTATTTTAATTACGCACACCATGCACGTCTTGATTGGCTTGACGGCAATGTGGTTTGCTCATCGCGTGGACTATAGATATTATTCCAGAATATCCCGATTTGCTCTTTGGATAAGCATTCCTTTATTGATCTATACCTGGCGTAATGGTATTTCAGTGAACGAAACATCCCGATGGATTCAGGTTCCTTTGTTCGGTTCGTTTCAGCCGTCCGACTTTGCGAGTCTTGCGCTGATTGTGAATCTCGCCGCCATGCTTTCCAAGCGTCAGCAAAACATTGATGACATCAAGGAGTCGTTGATTCCAATTCTTTTCTGGTGCGGAATGATTTGTGGATTGATTGCATTGACGAACATGTCAACTGCAATTCTTCTGCTCATTACGTGCATGCTGTTGATGTTCATCGGTCGTGTCCCTACGAAATATCTGGCAATGCTGTTTTTTGTCGGGCTGCTCTTCGGTGCACTCGCCTTCAAGTTTGGTAACCGTGGCGGCACGATGGTGTCGCGTGTTCAGCATTTTATCGCTGTGCTGGAAGGAAAAGAAGAACCGCAGTTCCAGGGTAAGCATGGACTCATCGCCATCGCAACAGGAGGAATATTTGGAAAAGGGCCGGGTAATAGTGATCAACGCAATATTCTTCCCAATCCATTTGCAGATTTTATTTATGCCATCATCATCGAGGAGTACGGACTGGTAGGGGGAGTTGTCGTGATTATGCTCTACCTGATCTTGCTCCACCGCGGAATGAAAGCCGCCTACAATAGTGAGCGAGCCTTTGGGGGCTTACTCTCGGCTGGATTGTGCTTCGATCTGGTATGTCAGGCGATGGTGAATATGGGTGTGGTTGTTGGTCTCGGGCCAATTACCGGTCAACCTTTGCCGCTCATTTCAATGGGAGGTACTTCGATGGTGTTTACGGGACTGGCATTGGGTATTGTACTCAGCGTCAGCAGAGGCGAACAGGATGCGGTCTGGGATAAGTCTTCGAAAGAGGAGACAAAGCAATCAAAAGAAGATACAGATAACGAGATAACGCCAAGTGTGGCTTAAAAGCATTGAGTAAGAAAGAACCATATCGTTTGATCATTAGCGGTGGCGGCACAGGAGGTCATATATTTCCTGCGGTGGCAATTGCCAATGCATTTAAGAGCAAATATCCTGACAGTGAAATACTGTTTGTAGGCGCAAGTGGAAGAATGGAAATGACGAGAGTTCCGGAAGCAGGCTACAAGATCATCGGTCTTTGGATCAGCGGTTTGCAGCGCAAACTCACGTTGTCGAATCTATTGTTTCCGTTGAAGCTTGTGGTCAGTTATTTCCGTGCAGCGGGTATTGTCAGGCAGATCAAGCCTCACGCGGTTATTGGTACAGGTGGATATGCAAGCGGACCAATGATGATGGCCGCAACGCGCATGGGCGTGCCTGCGCTTGTGCAAGAGCAGAACTCATTCGCAGGATTAGCGAACAAACGAGTTGCAGAGAAAGCTTCAAGCGTTTGTGTTGCGTATGAGGGCATGGAGAAATATTTTCCAAAGGAAAAGATCAGACTCACTGGAAATCCGGTACGCAAGGATATTTTATTGGTAGGTGAGAAGCGTGAACAAGCGCTCCGTCACTTTGGACTTGATGCGAACCGAAAAACATTATTGGTGATTGGAGGAAGCCTTGGAGCAAGGACCATTAATGAAAGCATGATCGCGGGGCTCAACCGGTTTGAAGGCGCACCTATTCAGGTATTGTGGCAAACTGGGAAGGCATATTTTCAGACATGTATGCAAGCCCTGGAGGGTAAAGATTTGAAACACATTCGCGTGTTCGAGTTTATTCGGGAAATGGATCTCGCTTATGCCGCTGCGGATGTAGTGATTTCGCGCTCTGGGGCGCTTGCGGTGTCTGAGTTGTGCATTGCCGGGAAGCCCTGCATCCTGGTTCCCTCGCCAAACGTCGCTGAGGATCATCAAACAAAAAATGCGATGGCTTTGGTCAATAAACAGGCGGCGGTGATGGTTTCCGATGCAGATGCGGGAAAGACATTAGTAGATGAGGCTGTCAAGGTTTTGTTTGATGAGAACCGGAAGGCACTACTGAGCAAGAATATTACGGCAATGGCTAAGCCCCGGGCAACCGAGGACATTGTCGATGAAATAGAAAGAATCATTGGTATTAAATAAACGGAATTGAAACTGGAGCAATACCATAACATATACTTCATCGGGATCGGCGGTATCGGTATGAGCGCGCTGGCGAGATGGTTCATGAAAAAGGGACTGTTCGTTGCTGGCTATGATAAAACGTCAACCCCCCTGACGCAGAAGCTGGCTGAGGAGGGTATGCAGATTCATTATGACGATGCCATTGAAAACATTCCTCAACAGGTATTATCAAATCAGTCGGGTACTTTGGTCATTTATACGCCAGCAATTCCAAAAGATCACCTGGAGTATAATTATCTGAAGACAAAAGAATACACCATTCAGAAGCGTTCTGAAGTGCTTGGGTTGATTTCCAAAGACTACGTCACTGTTGGCGTGGCGGGCACGCACGGGAAGACCACTACTTCGTCCATGGTGGCACACATCCTGCATAGCGCAGGAAAGGATATGGTGGGATTCCTTGGCGGAATTACCGCGAACTATGGAAGCAATCTTGTGATGCAAGGCGAGGTCACTAAAGAAACCATTGCTGTCGTCGAAGCCGATGAATTCGATCGCTCGTTTCTGCGCCTCCATCCTCAGATCGCCATCGTGACGTCTGCAGATGCTGATCATCTTGATATTTACGGCGATCACGAAAGTGTGCTGAGTTCGTTCCGGGATTATATCCGACAGATAAAGCCGGGCGGACATCTCATCATCCACGAAAGTATTGCCGAACTGCTGGCCGCGGACGCGGACCACGTTTCTAAACATATTTACAGCATGAGCCGGGGACAATTTTTTGCCGGCAACATTACTGCGAAGAGCGGATTTTTTGAATTTGATCTCCATGGATTTGGTAAGGTCGAACACATCAGGCTCGGTGTCCCCGGTTTTCATAATATTGAGAACGCCATTGCTGCGTCTGTTGCAGCGACACAGTGTGGCGTTCCGATGGCAATGATTAAGCAAAGTCTTGAATCATTCTCAGGTGTGAAGAGGAGATTTGAGTTTGTCCTCAAAGGACGCAGGGTTGTATTTGTGGATGACTATGCGCATCATCCTGCCGAAATTGAGGCGTTTCTCAAGTCGATGAAATCGATGTATCAGAACCGCAAGGTGACCGTCATCTTTCAGCCTCACTTATTTTCGAGAACAAGGGATTTTGCGCCCGGCTTTTCTGAGAGCCTCAGTATTGCAGATGAAGTGCTCCTGCTGGAGATTTACCCCGCAAGAGAACTTCCTATTCCGGGGGTAGACTCGAAAATGATTTTTGATAAGATCACGTCAAGAAAGAAGCAACTCATCAGCAAGCATGAGCTGCTGAAGACGCTGGAAGATATGGATCTTGATGTCATTGCAACAGTTGGCGCAGGTGACATTGATACATTTATTGCTCCGATTAAAGAAATGCTCTTAAGACGATATGAAGTTTAAGTTCAATATCCGACGTGAAGTAAAGATCGTCACCATTCTTGTGGTGGTGTTTGCGCTTATTGCCTTCACGGAGCGGATGAAGGGAGAGGTTTCGGTCGGCGATATTGAAATTAATATTTCGAATGTTCATGAAAATCATTTCGTTGAAGAGAGTGACATCATGAACCTGATGCAGGTTGATCTTGCTCAGATGAAGGGGATGAGCATTGCAAAGGTCAACTTCAAGGAGATTGAAAATCGGATTAAGAAAGATCCGTTCATTGAAGATGCAGAGGTGTACAGTGATTTGAAAGGGAATATCATAGTGAATGCGGACTTGCGCCGGCCAATCGCGAGAATTGTGAGGAATGATGGTCCTGATGGATATATCGCCGAAGATGGAACCGTCATGCCTGTGTCCGATAAGTTCACACCGCGTGTTGTTCTTATCAGCGGCACGTACGTACGGACGTTGCTCAGTCAGCACAATATCCTAAACCTTGATCAGGGGAAGAATATCATGGAGATGCTGAATATGATCCAGGAAGATGCATTCTGGAAGGCACAAATTGCTCAGCTGGACATTGACGGAAAAGGCAAGGTTTCAATTATTCCGCAGGTAGGCGATGAGTCCATTCAGTTCGGATATGCCGAAGATTTGGAAGTGAAGTTCAGGAAGTTAAATATTTATTATAAAGAGATTTTGCCGCGAGTGGGTTGGAATAAATACAACAGAGTGAATGTTGAGTTTGAAGGACAAATTGTGGCTGAATAATTTTTTGATGTGACGAATAATATTTTTTAATACAGTATCAGACAACCACTATAACATAATTTACAACCATGGAACAGGAAAAAATCGTCGTCGGCCTCGACATTGGTACAACTAAGATTTGTGCCATTGTCGGACGCAAGAACGAGTTCGGCAAGCTGGAGGTGCTCGGAATGGGAAAAGCGGAATCGGAAGGCGTTGTTAAGGGCATCGTGTTCAACATTGACAAAACTGTGTATGCAATTGAGAAGGCAATTAAAGAAGCGAGTGATCAGTCGGGGATAGATATCGGTGTGGTCAATGTGGGTATTGCAGGACAGCACATCCGCAGTTTCATTCAGCATGGAGGCATTACACGTTCCAGCAAAGAAGATGAAATTACCGTTGACGACGTTGAGAGACTGACTCAGGACATGTATCGCATGGTCGTTCCTCCAGGAAGTCAAATCATTCACGTCATGCCCCAGGATTACATGGTCGATTATGAAGAGGGCATTAAAGAACCGGTCGGTATGTCTGGTGTTCGGCTCGAAGCAGATTTCCACATCATCACTGCTCAGACCAATGCCATCAACAACATCAACAAATGTATTCGCCGCGCAGGCCTTGAGATTGAGGATTTAATTCTTGAACCTCTTGCGTCAAGTCTGGCAGTTTTGAGTGATGAGGAGAAGGAAGCAGGGGTATGTTTGATTGATATCGGCGGAGGCACCACGGACATTGCGATATTCTATGATAATATTATTCGTCATACCGCTGTGATTCCATTTGGTGGCAACATTGTTACGAATGACATCAAGCAGGGTTTGATGGTACTTCCACAGCAAGCTGAACAATTGAAGACGCGGTTTGGAAAAGCAATTTCTGAAGAGGCGAGTCCAAACGAGATTGTATCAATCCCAGGTATCCGCAATCGAGCGGCAAAGGAAATCAGCGTGAAGAATTTATCGAATATCATTCAGGCACGCATGGAAGAAATTGTTGAGATGGCTCACAATGAAATTATAACCTCGGGCTTTGAAAACAGACTGGCTGGAGGAATTGTGATTACTGGTGGAGGTTCTCAACTCAGCAGCCTGAAGCAGCTTGTTGAATATATGACCGGAATGGATACGCGTATCGGCTATCCAAATGAACATCTGGGCAAGAGTAAGATTGAGGCAATCAAGAGCCCGATGTATGCGACAGCGGTAGGGCTTGTGTTGTCTGGGTTCCGTTCATTGGATGAGCGAAACGATCGATATAAAGAAGCGCGCGAGGTGGTTAAGGCAGCGCGTACGGTGAAGAAAGCTCCGGTTGCTCCAACCCGGAATTTCTTTAATGACATCCTGAATAAGACGAAGAGCCTGCTCATCGACGATCTGGATGGTAAAAACGAATATTGACAACCACTAAATCAAGTATATGTTCGAAACAGGATCATACAAATTTGAAATCCCCAAACATGGCCAGCATCGCTCGATCATTAAAGTGATCGGTGTTGGCGGGGGAGGAAGCAATGCGGTGAATCACATGTACAAGCAAGGCATTAAAGATGTCGAGTTTGTTGTGTGTAATACCGATTCCCAGGCGCTCAACTTAAGTCCCATTCCCAACAAGCTTCAGATCGGTGCAAACCTGACCGAAGGATTAGGCTGCGGAGCAAATCCTGAAGTTGGAAAGAATGCAGCGCTGGAAAGCAAAGATCAAATTCGGGAAATGCTCACGGGCACTAAGATGGTCTTTATCACAGCGGGGATGGGTGGAGGAACCGGTACAGGTGCTGCGCCAGTGATTGCAAAAATTGCGAAAGATATGGACATCCTCACGGTAGGCATTGTGACTGCGCCATTCTCTTTCGAGGGAAAGAAAAAAGCAGGCCAGGCCGAATATGGTATTGAGGCCTTGCGTCAGACTTGCGATACGGTGCTGGTCATCCTCAACGACAAGCTGAGAGAGATTTTTGGAAACCTGAGTATTGGTCAGGCCTTTGCTCAGGCAGATAATATATTGACAACGGCAGCAAAGAGCATCGCCGAAATCATCACGCTCGCAGGATATGTGAACGTTGACTTTCAGGATGTGCGCACAGTGATGCTGAACGCGGGCGCAGCTGTTATGGGATCAGCAGAAACGCGTGGTGAGAATCGCGCACGCAAGGCCGCAGAAGGAGCGCTTTCTTCTCCGTTGCTGGATAACCGCGATATCATGGGTGCTAAGAAGATTCTTCTTTCCATCATCAGCGGTGTGGAGGCTGAACTGCAAATGGACGAGTTGACTGAGATTACGGAATACATCCAGATGCAGGCGGGAGATGAAGCTGAGATGATCTTCGGCCATGGCGTTGATTCTGATCTTGGAGACAGAATTCGTGTAACGGTAATTGCTACTGGTTTTCATGCCGATGCTAAACTTCCCGTTACCAGAAATAACGGCTCGGAAAAAAAGGTTCACGAACTTGAAAAGTCACAGGGCTGGTTATTCACACCAGATAACACGGTGAACCAGAAGAACGAAGTTCAGCTCAAGACGAAGCCCGAACAAAAGCCTCAGGTGAAGCCTGAACCGCGCAAAGATCTTCGTGACGATAAGTTCAACGAACGTGAATTCAATGTATTTCACCAGCCCGTCAATCAGCAGCAGGAATTGCCTTCTGCCGAGCGGGAGCAGGAACAATATCAGCATGAAGATGACTTTGATGCACTGACTGAGAAGTATGGCGATCAGCTGCTCGACGAAAACGGCATGATGGATCTCCGCACAACCAAAGACAGACTTCAACAGCAGGCGCGTGAGCGCAAGGAGCAACTTGCTCGTGCCAAGAAGAATGAAATGACGAAGGAAGAATTCAACGAGAAGTGGGCACTTCCTGCTTACCTCCGCCGAGGAATTAAGATGCAGGACGTTCCGCATTCTTCGGAGCCTTTCATTTCAAAGTATAACTTAAACGACGATAATAATTTATTAGGTAATAATAAGTTTCTCCACGACAACGTGGATTAAGAAATAGCATTCCGGTGTGACAGGTGATTTACTCCATTCGTAGTGGTTGTTGGTTGTAAATATTTTTTGCCGGCACCGGATGCTTTTTAAAAAAGAGCGGCATTTGCCAGGCCAGCCGGGCCAGGAAAAGATTCTGCTATTTTTTCATCTAAACCTCGCACTCGCGAGGTTTATTTTTTTGAGGACTTGATAAAAAGGTTGCATCGGAAGCGAAATTTATTTCTGCTTTGAAACAGCTGGTTTGGCCTTAAACTTGATTTACATGAAGTACCAAACAAAGTTGTTATGAAACGATTCATCCTCTTCTCGCTCATTCTGATATCGTTTACTTCATGTGACATCATTTACGTGAATCCGGGAGATGGCCGTGATCAGTTTCTTGGAGATTACCATGTCGAAGAGTATAGCACCACATACCGGGCCTGGACAAACTACTCCATACACATAACCCGATCATCCGCTTACGATGAGATTTTTCTCAATAATTTTTACGGCGCTGATTTGTGTATTTATGCAAGAATTCAAGGCGATCAGATCACCATTCCCTTTCAGGTGGTGGATGGATATGAAGTTGAAGGAAGTGGTTATCTGACCGGACGTCGTATCGAAATGACTTACCGGGTAAAGGATCGCTACCAGTATCGACCTGTCAGTGATTTTTGCGAGACAACTGCTTACGCAGATTTCTAGAATCTCATGAAGAACTCTGTGCCCTGGCCGACAGTTGACTTTACCGTCAAGGTTCCCTGATGCTGTCGCATGATTTGTCTTGACAGGCTCAACCCAATACCTGAGCCTGTTTTTTTTGTGGTAAAGAATGGAATAAAGATCTTTTCCATTGCTTCCGGATCAATTCCGGTTCCATTATCCTTTACTGAAATGACGGGCCTCGACTTTTCTGTGAGTCCGGCCTTTAATTCAATACGCTTGTCTGTGTGGTCTTCAAAAGCCTGCATGGCATTTCTGAACAAGTTGATGATGACTTGCTCAATCATGTTTTTATCGGCTACCACCGTCAAATCTTCAGGATAAACACTGATCGACACTTCAATTTGTCTTTCGGAAAGTTCCTTGCGATGAAGCATCACCAGTTCATCCATCAGACCTTTTACTGGAATGGGAGAAGGCTTTGGTTTTGGAATGCTGGTCAGGCTTCTGAATTCCTTCACAAAATGAATCAAACCTTCGCTGCGTTTGCTGATCGTCATGAGGGACAAGTGAATGTCGTTTAATTGGTCTCGCGACATTGGAGCAACCTGTTCCTCGGCAAGATGTTGCTTCAGATCTTCCTCTACGATACCAGCGAGTGAGGAAATCGGAGTAACGCTGTTCATGATCTCGTGCGTCAGTACGCGCACAAGATTTTGCCAGGCTTCCATTTCCTTTTCTTCAAGTTCTGACTGGATGTTTTGTAACGACACCAGTTTGACGTTTTCGCCCCGGAGCGTGAGTTCGATGGCATAGATAGAGAGCTGGACAATGTCGTCACCAATTTTCAACCGCATCAATTCTCTTCCCCCGGTTTTCAATTTCAGAAATGCATTTACGAGGTTGTCGCTCACTTCGTTGAGGTCGTCCAGATGCTCGGCTTTGGTTACTTTAAGCAGTCTGCGCGCTGCACTGTTGAATATCTCAATCTTGCCGTCTTCTCTGAATATTAACAGGCCGATGCCGACGTGCATGACGATATTCTTGAAGAAAAGAAATTCCGAGTCTTTTTCTCTTCTCGAACTGCGAAGCTTGTTCATGGCTTCATTCAATTCCTGGTGCAACCGGCGTACGGTCGGGTCGTCACTTTCGGTTTTGAAAGAATAAGAAAGATCATCAAAACGGATGGAGTCTAAAAACGACGCAATGTTTGTGTTTGATCGGTCAAGATAATCAACCAGATATTTGATTTGAATTAAGCTGACAATCAGAAAGAGGATGGCGTAAATGGCATCACCCTTTGATACCGTGAAATAGCAAAAAAGGAACAGTGTTCCTGTGAGCATGGCAACTCTCGGGACTACAGGTGATCGCCAGTTAAATTGCATGGTCGTTTATTTATTCCGCGGGATCAGTGAGTATATAAACCTTTGTAACGGAATAAGCGCTGGTCAGTTTCAAAGACCGTATTTCTCCATCCGCCTGTAAAGCGATGCCCTCGTTAGTCCGAGCTCGTCTGCAGCCTTTGAAATGTTTCCGTTATGCATCTGCAACGCTCTGGCTATTGCCGCTTTTTCAACTTCGTCAAGGTTCAGCGTGTTCGAAGTATTGTTGTTGCTCAACGAACGGCTGAGGATAAAGTCCGTTTCCTGCAGCATATCCGAATCCGTCATGATCACGGCACGCTCAATGCTGTGTTGCAGTTCACGGATATTTCCGGGCCAGGCGTAACGCTTTAACTTATCCATAGCCTCCGGTGAAATCCGTGTCACCATTTTATGATACTTCTTGGCGTAGTAGCCGAGATAGTGTTGTGCAAGCAAAGGAATATCTTCAACCCGATCACTCAATGGAGGAACCGGAATTTCAACGGTATTGATACGGTAGAGCAAGTCCTGTCGAAAGGTTCCCTCGGCAACCATCTTGTGCAATGGCATATTCGTCGCGCAGATCAGTCGGATGTCTACGGACACTGGTTGATTCGCGCCCACACGCGTCACCTGTCTGCTTTGAAGCGCCGTGAGCAATTTACTTTGCAAAGCCATGCTGAGGTTCCCGATCTCGTCCAGGAACAAGGTACCCCCGGATGCAAGCTCAAAACGTCCAGGACGATCTTCGCGGGCGTCAGTGAACGCGCCTTTCTTGTGGCCAAACAGTTCGCTCTCAAACAGACTTTCAGTAATTGCGCCCATATCAACCGTCACAAAGCTGTGATCTTTTCTCAGCGACCGCTGATGAATAGCGCGTGCAATCAACTCTTTACCGGTTCCATTCTCCCCTAAGATGAGCACGTTCGCATCTGTCTTCGCCACTTTGTCAATCAGGCCGAACACGTCCTTAATAGCAGGGCTGTTACCGATGATGTCAGCAAATGGTTTGCTGATCTGTTCTTCGAGCATCTCCTTTGCTTTCTTCAGCTTGTCAACCTGGTTATATGATTGCTTCAGTCGGATTGCAGTTGAGATGGTAGCCACCAGTTTTTCATTTTGCCAGGGCTTTAAGATAAAGTCTGTAGCACCCTGCTTCAGCGCGCGCACGGCCATCTCGACGTCACCAAAAGCAGTGATGAGAATGACTACGGCGTTGGGGTCGCGCTCAAGTATTTGCTGGAGCCAATGAAACCCTTCCTTTCCACTGGTGATGTCTTTGCTGAAATTCATATCCAGCAGAATTACATCATAGGTGTCGTTGTTGAGGAGAAATGGAATCTTGTTGGGATTTTTCTCAATGATGACATGATGATTCTGTTTCTTCAAGAGCATTTTTGCTGCGAGCAAAACGTCTTCGTCATCATCAATCATCAAAATTTTTCCGCCTTCCTGACTCACGTTAAGTTATTGTAGTTTAGGTGAACGCATCTAAAAGGAAATTACCGTGCCAATCCGGAACTGCCTGTCACTCAAGGCGCTTGTCCCGTGGTCATGTCCTTGCCTGTACAAAGATGTTCAAAAATGAACAGAAAGTAATCGCTTACGCAAAGAAAGAAGAAAGACGTATCAGGGGGTACCGGCCTCGGAGATTTCGATGGCCTTCCCGGTGCCGGCAAATACTCTTCGGTCTGTGAATACAACCCAGCTCGTATTTTTGGCTGGCAGAGGCAGTTCGCGCGACTCACCCGACAGCAAGTCCAGGAACTTGATCTTCTTGTCGTGGATATAGTATAACTCCTCTCCGATGAAGTTGAAGTACGGAATGCCCTGCCCGGGCAACTGCCGAATGACACGACCCATGGAATTGAGCACCAGAATCCCTTTCACCGGATGCAACAGGAAGAGGAATCCCTGATAATCACGCATGGCAGTAAAACCAGTAGCCGGACCGTTGAGGACGCTGTCTGTGTTGATTTCTACCTCGACAAGGGATGTTTTCATATTCACCCTTTTCAGGCTGTTATCGGACTCGTCAAGAACCCAAATCTTAAATTCGCCCGAGGGGGCTATCAACCAGGACTGGCCGGCCAGGGCAGGATCCAGCTTATTGGAGGCAGTGACTTCGAAGGACGGACTCAGGAACTGGAAGATCTGATTTTTTCTAAAATACGCGAACAATCGTGCGCCGTCACGTGGATCAAAAACAGTCGGGGTGGGGGTGTTCTTGAATGATAATAACAACTTCCCGTCTTCGTCATAGCGCTGCGTCTGGCCGTCTTTGAGGATCACATATAGTTCTCCTGCACGATCCACGGTCATGTACCGGATGCTGTCCACGAGGGGAACGGTACGCACTTTTTTCTGGGCATGGAGTGCAGAGACAGAAAGCACCAGTAACAAAATGAAATTAATTTTCATTGGCTTATCCATTGAAGGTCTTTAATTCAACTTGTGTGCCATCGTATGTGGCATAGGTGTTAAAGTTAACCCACTCGCCGAGATTAATATACGAGCTGTTTTCGCCTACTTTTAAATTGAGAGGCAAGTGACGATGGCCAAAGATATAATAGTCATGGTGCGTCGTCTTTTCCAGTTCCCGGCAATACACCCATAAGAACTCACCATCTTCGCCGAAAAATTTTTCTTCCTCTTTCTTATGGTTTGCCAGTCTGCTCTTTCTCGACCAGAGGTTGGCTATTGCAATACCGAGATTCGGATGGAGGCGCGCAAACGCCCATTGACAAAAACGACTGTTAAAAAATTTCTTCAGGATTTTATAGGTATTGTCCCCAGGTCCTAAACCGTCTCCGTGTCCGATCAGCAAGGTGTGATGTTGTGTCTTGAGCACATGAGACTCGCGATAAATGGTAACACCAAGTTCTTTTTGAAAGTAATCGAACATCCACATATCGTGATTACCCGTAAAGAAGATCACCGGTATTCCCGAATCCGTAAGTTCTGCGATCTTCCCTTGCAAACGGGCAAATCCTTTGGGGATGGCATGCCTGTACTCGAACCAGAAGTCAAAAATGTCACCCATTAGAAAAATCGTATGGGCATCATGACGAATCGATTCAAGCCATCTGATGATTCGTTTTTCTCTGAGCAGACTTTCTTCCGCGGAAGGAACTCCGAGATGGAAATCAGAAGCAAAGTATAATTTCTTTCCCTGGAGATTTTCTATTCGGATGGGGCTCATGTTCAGTTCTGAAGTTTCCGTCAGGATGGCTTTTGACGGTGAGCAAAGATAAGAAATAAAAAAACTCAGGCTTGTGACCTGAGTTTTTGAAGAAGTTTATCGTCCGACGGTATCCGGTGAATCACCCTCCAGCGTAGGCGGTGTATCTACCCCTGGCTGTTCGAGTTCGTGTTGTTTCTTTTCATATTTACCCTGACCATTGGTAAACTGCTGGTAAGTTGTTGGCTTATCAAAAGGTCTCTTACCAATCAATCTCTCTAAATCTGACTGGAAGAGAATCTCTTTCTTCAACAACTCTTTGGCGACAATCTCGAGGTGCTCACGATGCTTGGATAACAAGTCGCGGGTGCGGTTGTAGGCATCATCGATGATCCTTTTTACCTCCTGGTCGATCCGTTGCGCGGTCGCGTCGGAATATGGCTTCTGGAATGAATAGTCGGCTTGTTTCGAGTCGTAAAACGACATGTTGCCAATTTCTTTATTCATGCCGTAGATGGTGACCATGCTGTAAGCCATTTTCGTGATTCTTTCAAGGTCGCTCAACGCGCCGGTTGAAATCTTTCCGAAGGTAATGTCTTCCGCCGCACGGCCTCCGAACGCCATACACATCTCGTCAATCAATTGCTCCGTCTGATACAGGAACTGTTCTTTCGGAAGATATTGTGCATATCCCAGTGCCGCGACACCTCTGGGCACAATACTCACTTTTACCAATGGATCCGCGTGCTCGAGGAACCAGCCCGCCACCGCATGGCCAGCTTCGTGATAGGCTACAATTTGCTTTTCCTCCGGAAGTATTATTTTATTCTTCTTCTCCAGACCACCAATGACACGGTCAATGGCATCCTGGAAGTCCTGCATATCAACTGCTTTCTTGTCTCTACGGGCGGCAATGAGTGCCGCTTCATTACATACGTTGGCAATTTCTGCTCCGGCAAAACCAGGTGTCTGAGCAGAAAGCTTTTTCGTATCTACGGTCGTATCAAGTTTAATCGGTTTAAGATGAACTTTGAAGATGGCTTCGCGTCCAACAACATCGGGTTTGTCAATGCTGATTTGACGGTCAAATCTGCCCGGGCGGAGCAATGCCGAATCCAATACATCGGGGCGGTTTGTAGCCGCCAGAATGATCACACCAGAGTCGGTCGCAAAACCGTCCATCTCAACGAGGAGGGAGTTCAATGTATTTTCACGTTCATCATTCGCGCCTGGTAACTGACCCCGTCCGCGTGAGCGACCGATCGCATCAATTTCATCGATGAATACGATACAAGGAGCTTTTTCTTTTGCCTGCTTGAACAAGTCACGCACCCTTGCTGCACCGACACCGACAAACATTTCGACGAAGTCGGAACCCGACAATGAAAAGAAGGGAACTGCAGCTTCTCCGGCTACTGCTTTTGCGAGCAGTGTTTTACCAGTTCCGGGAGGGCCTACAAGCAAGGCACCTTTCGGAATCTTACCACCGAGTTTTGTGAACTTGGTAGGAGTCTTCAGGAAGTCAACGATTTCTTTAATTTCCTCTTTCGCCTCATCCAGACCAGCCACATCCTCGAACGTGATCTTTACTTTGTTTTCGGCATCAAACAGAGCTGCCTTCGACTTGCCAATATTGAATATTTGTCCCCCTGGTCCGCCGCCGCCGGTCATCCGGCGCATGAGCATCCAGAAGCCGAATAGCAACAGAAACAGGAATCCCCATTGCAGGAAATATCCAAAATAGTCCTGGCGATTTTCTGATTTGTATTCCGGGCGCTCGGAGTCCGGAATCTTCTTGACCATTTCTTCGTACTTCGCATCAAAGCGATCGACAGAAGTAATCTTAATTTTGAAGTGAGGACCTTTCTCGATTGATTGACCAAAGCTCGGTTCTCCAATTTCATTTTTGTATTTCTGGTTTCCCAGCGCTTGCTTGTTCAGCGTCACCTCAACGATTTCAAGATTTTTTACAAGCGTTACCTTCTCCACATCGCCTGAGCTGAGCATGCGTTCAAGGTCCCGCATGTCCTTCTCCTTCAATTCCGATGCATTGTTGAAAATCATGACGCCGAGAATCACCGCGATGGTCACGAGAATCACCCAGGTTTGGTAGTTTCCTCTCGGAGCCTTCGGTGGCATCAGCGGTTTATTATCGTTTTTCTTATCAGCCATTGTAGTTTATAAATCAAATTCTATTGAACACTTGAATAACGCGAAGTCGTGGATTTAGTTCTGATCGTCAGATATTTCGCTGATATCTGCGTCACCCCAGAGCCTTTCCAGCGCGTAGAAGGATCGCCGATCTTTTTTGAACACATGGGCCACAACGTCTATATAGTCGAGCAGCATCCACTCTTTATTGTTTTTTCCCTCCGTATGCCACGGATTTTCTTTGAAGACTTTGAAAACTTCCTGATCGATGGAATCGGCAATAGCATCGAGTTGCCTGTCGGAGTTCCCGGAACAAATTACGAAAAAATCAGCTACTGCATTTTTTACTTTTCGGAGGTCCATCACGACAATATCGGTGGCCTTCTTCTCCTGCATTCCTTTGACTATCGTTTGACTTAACGCTTCAGAGTTGGTGCCTTTTCTCTTTTTGGCCATTAAAACAGATTTCGTTGTTATTTTTGGGGTATAAATACTTTACAAATTAAATAATTCCTTTTGTATAAAATCCCTGCCAGAACGCTTTTCACGGGCAAGAGGTTGATTTTTGTGCCAGAATGTCATTCGACAAACTCTTTGCTCTCAGAAATGCTTGACCATCAGGACTTGCCGGAGGGTACTATTCTGGTGACTCAGAACCAAACGCAGGGCCGGGGACAACGCGGGAATACCTGGTTATCGGAGCCGGGGCTCAATCTGACTTTTTCTTTGCTTCTCAAGCCGGCTTTTCTCCTCGCGCGGCAGCAATTTCAACTCAGCATGGCCGTTGCGCTGGCCTGCCAGCGGTGTTTAACGCAACTCGGGGTACCCGCGTTGGTGAAATGGCCAAATGATTTGATGATTGCGGAACAAAAGGCCGGCGGCATTCTGATCGAAAATACCCTCAGGGGAAACGGTATAGGCGCATCGATTGTAGGCATCGGCCTCAACGTCAACCAACAGCGGTTTGTGCTGCCCACCGCGACCTCCGTCGCCCTCGCAACGGGCAGGCTACACGCTCTGGATGAGGTTCTGGAATTACTTTGCGACACGTTGGAGGCGGAATACCTCCAGCTCAAACAGCAGAGGTTCGATTTGAAGACCCGCTATGAATCGGTGCTTTATTGGAAAGGATTTCAACGAACGTTTTGCAATGCACAAGGTTCCCGGTTTGCCGGCATCATTGAAGGAGTTGAGGACGACGGAAGATTGCGCGTTTTGGTCGATGGCCAGCCATTATTCTACGATTTAAAAGAAATTACATATGTCCGGGAAGATTGATTTTGTACAACGGTTTCGGGAAGTTTTTCAAACAGAAAGCCGGATTATCGTAAGCTGTAATAAGCGAATGGCCACCTACCTTCAGCAGGAAATCGAAGATTTGGGATTCAATATCGAGCGCCAGTTTCAAACGGGCGTTGAGCTGAAAGGTACGTTGCAGGAATGTATTAAGCTGAACCTCAACCTCCGGTGTGCGAGTCAGGTATATTATTCATTGCATAGTTTTCGCTGCGACAAGCCCGAGCAGCTTTATCAAAAAGCCAAAGAGTTGCCGTGGGAGGAATTGATCGATGCGGATGGATATTTTTCCGTGACCAGCAATGTCAATCATTTCACCGTTAATAATCCGCTGTTCATCAACGTCAAAGTAAAAGATGCCATTGTTGATCGCTTTCGGGAGCGAACCGGAAAGCGTCCTGACTCGGGACCTGATCTCGAACGTGTTGTTGTTCATGTATTCTGGCGTGAGGAGCGAGCCGAAATATTTCTTGACACTTCCGGCCTGACGCTGGCCAAGCACGGCTACCGGAAAATTCCGGGTAAAGCACCCATGCTCGAAGCACTTGCCGCAGCGACAGTATATGCTTCCAAATGGGATCGCAAGAGTGCGTTCATTAACCCGATGTGCGGGTCGGGTACGCTGGCCATTGAGGCATTACTCATTGCTTCCAATCGAAGACCTGGTTTGTACCGCGAGAATTACGCCTTCATGCATTTGAAAACGTTTCGCCGCGACTACTATTTGGATGAGTTTGAATTACTGAAGCGTAAGGTGAGAGATGAACATCTGCCTTTGGTAATCGCCTCGGATATCAGTGAAGATGCCGTGTATGTGGCAAGGGTAAACGCCAAACAAGCCGGCGTTGATCAGTTCATTAAATTTTCTGTTTGTGATTTTGCAAATACGACAATTCCTGCCGGTAGCGGAGGGGTTGTCTTCTTTAATCCGGAATATGGCGAGCGGTTGGGAGAGGAGCAGGAGTTGGAGGAAACGTACGCGCGGATCGGTGATTTTCTGAAGAAGCAGTGTAAAGGCTATGCAGGATATATCTTTACGGGTAATCCGAATCTCGCAAAAAAAGTTGGACTGAAGGCGAGCCGAAAAATTGAGTTTTACAATGCGAAGATAGATTGCCGTCTTCTGGAGTACGAACTTTACGAAGGCACTCGTCGGAAAGAAAAAGAAACGCCCCGCGATGCGGAGCGTTCTTTAGGTGATTAATCCATGCTTAGCTGACGCCAGCTTTAGAGCGTTTCTCTGAGCCTGCTGACGGATTGCTGCTTGTTGTTCCAGTACCGGCGTTGCCGATGAGATCCGAACGATTCGATTCCGTGCCACTCAAATCAGTAATGCCGGTAGCATAACCTGCTGCGTAGTTTGTACCCGTCGTTTCACGTTTTCCGACGCGAAGTCTGTTCTCTACGTGACGTACGCCTGAGATTGCTTCTGCCAGATCTTCCGCACGACGTTTTTCATTTCTGCCGTCGACTGTTCCGGTGAGGGTAACCTCGCCTGAATTAACAGTGACTTCGATATCCGATGCATCGATCATTGGATCATCGCTTAAGCGGTCATTAATGTCTTCCTTAATCCGATCATCGGACCGGTTGTAGTTTCTTGGACCTTTGCCGCGGTGACTGTTGCGCTCATCGCGATTCCTTCTGCGCTCAGCCTCGTCGTCACCGAACCAGGAAGACACTTCGTCTTTGGTTTTATCCCACCAGTTCCGGTCTCCTTCGTGACGTTGCTGACCAAAGCCACTGCTTCCGAAATTTCCGCCATAGTTAGAACCGCTGTAGCCGCCGTAATTTCTTCCTGAACCGGATCCTTCGAAGCCATAGTTAGAACCTCCCATGCCGCTGCCTGAGCCCATGTTTCTGCCCATCCCTTCGTAGTCACGGTCGTATAATCCGCGTGAGCTTCCAAAGGAGTTGCCTCCTTGTCCGAATGAGCTTTGGCCCTGATAGCCGCGGTTGCCTTCATACATACCTCCGCCGTAATTGGAACCGAATTCGCGGCCGCCATATCCAAAGTTGCGGTCGCCTCCAAAGCCAGAGTTTGATCCCCACTCATTGCTTTGTTGTCCCTGATTACGATTCATGTCTCTGTCCCAACGGTTGCCCTGACGGTTTTCCGAATCCCGTCCAGATCGCGACCCCCGGTCTTCCCAGCTTCTTTCGTTGCTGTAATTGTTTTCGTCGTTCCAATCTTGTTGATTAAAGCGCTCGCCGCGCCTGTCATTGCGATTGTAGTCTGCCATAACTTTTGCTTTTAGAGTGGAAAATAAATACAGCAGACAGACGGGTAAAAATTATACCTCTTCGGAAACGTGTGAATACGTTGCCGCTGTGGAGGCGTGTACACATGATCAAGTTGGCAGAACCGGCTATTTATTCCAGACCAATCATCATAAATGCTCCCCAGAATATTGGATCCGGAAACTCGTTGCGTAATTCTTTCTTCGCCTCTATCATACTTTGTCTCATGTTTTTAGTAATGAACCATTTCTGATAGAATTTAAGCATCAGTTTCTGTGTGGCTTCATCATCCACTTTGAACATACTCATGACAAGAACCTTTGCACCGGCTACCAGGAATGCACGCTGAAGTCCATATACGCCTTCGCCCGCTTCCAAATCTCCAAGGCCGGTTTCACAAGCACTGAGAACGACCAAATCGGTGCGGTCGAGATTCAAGCTCATCGCCTCGTCAGCGGTCAGAATACCATTTTCAAGATTGTAATTGACAGACGTCTTATCCAGTAAATCACCCGCTCCGCGGAACAGCAGGCCGGTTCGCATCAGGGGATTTTGAGCAAGCAACGCTTCATTACCTTCCAGCGCATTTTCCATCGTGATTTCAGCAGATGGTCGGTACAATCCATGCGTCGCAATGTGAACCACTTTTTGGTCTTTCAATTCTTTCAACTTCTCTTCGGTTGCCTGCTTGTCGATGAACTGAGATGTCACCCAGCCTTTTTCACGGAACGAAAACTGAAGCTGTGATATCTCGCGCTCTGTTCCTGGCAATTGTGGGATCAATTTTGTCTCATCCGCAGATGCGGTGTAGAAAAGCGGATTGCCGAACATGGCCGCTGTATTGTATTGTGCCGATGGTCTGTATTTCACCTTTCGGAGGTAGATATCTTTGGTGTTACTTACCAACACAATGTTGGCGTTGTCGATGATATACCGTCCGTCGGGCGTGGGGACGGACTCCAGGTTAATTTGATTATATACTCCGTCTGCCGAGAGAAATACCGTGGAGGCAACTCCGAGCTCATTGATGATCGGTTTCCAATACACGTTATACGAGTACTCATCATGTACTTTGCTGGTTATCGCATTTCGGTAATACTTGAAATAACGCGTTTCCATTTTCTTACCGTCTCCCAGGATGATTGCCTTCGGTTGCTTCTGTTCAGGCTTGATGTACAAAGCCGCATAAATCACAGAATCGGTGAACGTGTGATCAAAGTAACGATAGCGTACCATCTCGAGCGCGACTTCGTTCTCACGGAGTGATTTGCGAACATCGTCATAAGTGATCTTCTTATTGTCGAGGGTTTGCCCGAAGAGTTCTGACTTCTGACTTAATTCTTTTTCAAGACGCTCAACCTCCTGATTCAAGGCAATGGGGTCGATCCTGTTTTCCGCCAACTGAGAAGCACTCATGGAAAGTGCAAGTGAAAGCATTTCTTTTTTCTCAACCCAGTTCTTGAATTGTTTTTTCAATTCTTCATCGGTACTGTTCATGATGCGCTCACGAATCTTGATGGATGAACTCAGCAGCAATGCTTTCGTCAATAATTGGTAATTGTAAACCTTGCCCGTCAGATCGCGAAAGTCCTCCCTGTTGCTGAATGCAAGCGTATTGTAGAATTCAAAATCAGCCTTAATGGTGTTCCAGTATTTCGCTTTTTCCCTTTCTGACAACGCCGGGAAATATTGCTTGATGAAATTCTCGTAGTTGTCCAGCGCTTCTTCAATTAAATTCTTGGAAGACTTGAACTGTTTTTCCATGTAGTACACCTTACTCAGCTTTGAGAGAACCTTAACATATTCAGGATGCGTCTTGCTGAATGCATCGGAGTTCCGGTACAGTTCCTGCGCTTTTATGTAAAACTCTTCTGCCTTTTTATAGCTTTTGAGCTGGTAGTACACATCACCGGTCAGTACATAAATGGAGGCGGCGTTGATATTGTCTTTTGTACCTGTTTTTGATCGCCAGATTCCTTCCGCCACGGTCAATGAATTAAAGGCGATGTCGTACTTCTTCTCTGAGATATAAAGCACCGCAACGTTTTTAAGAATTTCCGCATAGCTCGGATTGTCCTTTCCCAATTTCTCCGCCATGATGTCTCTTGATTCAATCATCAACTGCTCGACTTCCTTGCGGTTGTCGCCTTTGTAGAATTTAATCAAGGCCAATTGCGAGATGGATTTGGCTACTTCAATATGGTTGCGACCAAATTGTTTCTCCTGAGAGGCAAGCGCCTTGAGAACAAATTCTTGTGCCTTGTCCAGGTCACCGAGCGTATAGTAAATATCTGACAGGAGCTTTTGAGAAGGAGCTGTTTTTGTTGAATTCTCTCCGTAGACCGTTACAGCCAGCTTATTGGCGCGGGTCGCCACTTTCTGCGCCTCGGTATAGTCACCTTTCAGAAGCAATATGCGTCCCTTGTCCACCAGAGGTTCCAGCAAGCGCAGCGAGGTTGCGCCATAAAGTTTCTCGTATTCAACCAGCAACTGATCCAGCAGTCGTTCGGTTTCTGAGTATTGGCCAAGCTGAATATACAGCGACGAGAGTTCCTTGGTTGCGGAAAGCTGATCTCCGGCATTCTGTCCCGACTTTTTAGCAATAGATTTTGCTTCTTTCAGCTTTGATTCGGCGTCACTGAAAAGCCCCTTAATACCGAGTAGTTTTGCTTCGGTCTGAAGCGCACTTGCGTAAGCCGCATCATATTCTACATAATCTCTGTTCTTCTTCAGGTCGATAACCTCTACCGCTCTCTTGATGTCCGCTTCGGCGGCTTCGAACTGCCCGATCTTGAGTTCCAGTCTTCCAATGTTGTCGTGTTCGACACCAAACAGAATATCGTCATTGCTGTACTTATATTGCGCAGCGTCGCGAGCCTTTTGCAACATACGTGAAGCCTGCGCATACCGGTCAGTCAGTTCATACCACTGAGCAATGTGATTGTAGATGTTGATCAAGTCTTCGTGCTGCTCCCCGATTTCCTTCTCTACAATCTTGAAAAAGCTCTCCTCATAGATCTTTCCTGCTTCTTCAATTTTGTTGGTATAATCGAGATAGAAGTTAGCCAGTTGAATACGCGCAAGGTGATAATCCGGCGCATTTTCCCCACAAAGTTCCTTCCTGATTTCGGTCAATTGGTTGAGATAGCTCTCTGCATTAACAAGCCGGCGTTCGGAAATGGCAATGTCGACGAGGAACTGCAGAACCTGTACCCTGGTGCTGTAGTTCTTCGGCAGCACTTTTGAATTTAATAGTGCAAGTGCCTGATTCTCGAGATCCTTGGTTTGCTCTTTCGCCAGTTTGGAGTTGAATTCTACCGCCTTGATCTTCATCTTGTGGATGGAAGTCTTCGGATAGAATTTGTCTATAATTTTTTCATACTCAAGTTTCGTGTTCTGGTATCTGGAGAGCAGCTGTTTCTTCAGAAGATCCTTGAGGTATGCAAGATAAATCTGATGCGCCAGTGTGTTCGTAGGACTGGTTTTTCTTTTTAATTCACCAAGAATTTTGTCGAACTCAAGAAAGTTGGGCAGGGTCTGATTTCCATTATCCACCAATGCTTTTGCCCAATAGTATTTATAGGCAACCTCCGCGAGACTCGTTTCTCCGAGGAATCGCCTTCTTCCTTTCATCCATCCGTCTATTGCATTGCCGGCAACTTCCACGTCTGCATTATCTTCATTGGCACCTGGGATGGCTATTCTGCCTTTTTTGGCATAGGCATACAGATATAGTGTCTTGATCCGAGCATATTCATTATATCTTTTGAAGATTTCCTGCTCGTTCAGGCGGACTGTCTTTATCTGATCCTTTTCAACAACTGCTTCTTTGTCAACGGCTCTTTTTTCATAATAGGTTTCGACTTCCTGCAATAGTTGAATTGCTTTGTTAATAAACCCTTGTCCAATCATTGCTTCCGCCCTGGCCACTGTAATACGCGCATCAAGCGCTTCATTCATCTTTTCGGCTTTCTTCAGCAGTTGCTCGGCCTTCGTGAGGTAGTCCAGCGCAAGACGATAGTTGCCATATTCCAGATATAATTCAGACACCTCGATGAGAATCTCCGGATAGCTTGAACTGGTCTCTCCATACAACTCCCGGCTGAAATCCAAAAGCTTTTGTATGTTGTCGTCGAGCGTCATCAGCATCCCGGTTGCGTGGCTGATTTTGACGTCCATGAGGTAATACTCGATCAAATAAGGGTTGGGTACTCCCTGCTTCTCTGCCTCTGGTTTAAATTTCTTAAGTGCGGCTGTTGCACTGGGGAAGTCGCCCGTGGCGTACGATTTCTTAATTTTTCCCAAAGCCTTGTCCAGCTTCTTGTTTTGAGACGAAGCGTTATATCCAAGGCTGAGGATCAATACAGTAAACAGGAGCAGGCGCAGCTTCATAATAATCTGGTTAAGGGCATTAGCAAAGTTAACAAAAGCGGCCGATTTCTATCCTTCCGGCGATAACGGGATTTTAAGCATCAGATGACATTACATGTCGGTGATCCTGCTTAACATTGCATCCATGAACACCAGAATTTTTTCCGTTTACAGAAGTTCTGCTGGTAGCGGAAAGACCCGAACTCTTGCCAAGGAATATTTAAAGCTGGCGCTGAAATTCAAAGCAGGATATTTCCGTCACATTCTGGCTGTTACCTTCACAAACAAGGCATCGCAGGAAATGAAGGACCGGATTCTGGAATACCTCGACGACTTTGTCCACGGAAGGCAGCAAGGGCTTGCCCGGGAAATTCAGGTGGAAACCGGGCTGGATCCGGTCATGTTTCTTCAAAACTGTGAGGACGTACGAACGACCATTCTTCATCACTACGACGAATTTTCTATCAGCACGATTGATGCTTTTTTTCAAAAAGTAATTCGTGCATTCACCAGGGAGTCGGGTATAACGGGGGACTACCGGCTTGAAGTGGAGACGGATGCGGTATTGGAAGAAGTCGTCAATGGATTAATTGACGAAATGGAAGAAGGAGATCAACTCACCGACTGGGTGGTTGAATATGCCCGGCACAATCTGGAGAACGATAAAGCATGGGATGTGCGCCACGGTCTCCGGATTTTTGCAAAAGAAATTTTCCGTGAAGAATTCAGGGATATTGAACAGGAGGTGCTGGAAAAATCGTCTGACCCGGCTTACTTCCGGCGCGTACGCGAAGCGTTGCTTCCTTTGTCTCAATCGTATTGCGAGGAGTACTGCCGGATTATGGACTCGGCCATCGGCGTTCTCAATCATTATGCACTTGAGCCGGAAGATTTCAAATCCAAGTCGCGAGGGCTTGGCAATTTTTTCCTGAAGGCCAATACATTGAGGAAATTCACTCGTGCTGATCTGCTCAAAAATATACCCGATCAGGTTAAAAACTATGAGAAGGCGGAGTGGAGACGACCAGAAAATCTTCCGGCTTCAGACTCAAGGAAGAAGAAAGAGGTTTTGGCTGCTGCGCCTCAATTAATTCAGTCGTTGGAAGATTTAACCAACCTGTACGCTACCTCTCATCAAGCGGCATTGAGCGCTGAACTCATCTTAACCAACTTCTATGCCTTTGGTTTAATTGCGGATCTTTCAAGAAAGCTCAAAGAATATAAAGACGATCACAACCTGATGCTTCTTGCTGACGCACCGAAGTTTCTGAACGGTGTCATTCAGGACAGTGATACCCCATTTATCTATGAGAAGGTCGGCTCATTTTATAGGAATTTTCTAATTGACGAGTTTCAGGATACCTCGGGTCTTCAATGGAAGAATTTTTATCCGCTGATCATGAACTCCGTTGATCAAGGTCATCCGAGTTTAATTGTTGGCGACGTGAAGCAGGCTATTTACCGTTGGCGTGGAGGAGATTTGGACTTATTGCAAAACCAGATCGTTCCGGCAATCGGAGAGCAACGCGTGGACGTTCGTGTCCTGGATACGAATTACCGAAGCGCCGGGGAGGTCGTAGGTTTTAATAATGTTTTCTTCAGAAGCCTCTCAAATTACATTGCACAATCCACAGGGTGGTCCGTCGCATCGGACGCATACGCAGACGTTACCCAACACACGAACGGTACATCCGGTGGCGTCGTGGAAATTTCGTTTCTCGAATCAGCTTCTCCCTTATTTCCTTCAGCCGGTTTGTTGGCAAAAGACCATTGGAAACATGCGGCATTGATTGAGCTTGTCAAGCGAATTGAACTGCTTCAGCAAAATGGCGCCAGAGGAAAAGATATTGCCATATTAATTCGCCGAAATCAGGAAGGGCAGGAGATTGCCGATTTCCTTATGAAGTATAAATATTCTGAGCACGCCAAACCTGGAGTCAATTACAACGTCGTGTCGAGCGAATCTCTGCTCATCTACAGCGCTTCGTCTGTCAATTTGTTGCTTGGAGCGATGTATTACCTGCTCAACCCGGAAGACAACATTGCGCGAGCCAGACTCGCATTTGAATTTCATCGCTTGTCGGGATTTGATAACGGTATGCACGACGTTTTCTCAGTCACGCGGCAACTTGATTTTGAACAGTCGTTGCCGGAGGATTTTGGTAAACAAAAGGCTTGGTTGAAAAAGCTACCATTGGTTGAACTGGTGGAGAACCTGATTCAGATTTTCAGCTTACAGCGGGTGAAAGGTGAATTTGCTTATCTCTCAGCGTTTGAAGATCTGGTCATTGAATTTCAGCAACGCGAACGTAATGATTTGGGATCTTTTCTGGAGTGGTGGGAGGAGAATAAGGACAAAAAGCCAATTCAGTTGTCGGGCAGTCTTGATGCGATTCAAATTATCACAATTCATAAAAGTAAGGGATTACAATATCCTTTTGTATTGGTGCCTTTTTGTTCGTGGGGAATTGATCAAAAAGGAGCACTGTCCTACTTATGGGTCAAGTCGGCTGATGAATATTTCAGCGATATAGGCTTTGTGCCGGTTGGCTATAGCGGTTCCCTGAAGGATTCCCACTTTGCGCAATATTATCAGGAAGAATCTAATAAGCTCAGGCTCGACAACCTGAATGTATTATACGTCGCTTTCACGCGGGCAGAGACAGGACTCTTTGTTTTCGCGCCTGCAAGAAACAGGGAAGGTAATGTCGACAAATTGCTTGAGAATGGAATTGAGACAAGCCCCGAACTTTCCAGCTACTGGGATCCTGTAATTAAACGTCTGCAAATAGGTACAGTGGGCCCCTATGTTCCAGCGAGCGAATCGAAAGAGTCTACGGTCAGTCTTCCGTTTTATCACTCCGGAGTTTGGCGCGACAAGCTGGTCATCAGGCTAAAAGCGAAAGCGCTATTTTCCGATAAGGGACGAACTGACGAGTCGCGGCAATATGGTGTGCTGGTGCATGAACTGCTCTCTCAAATCATCCATGTTGAAGATGCCGATCGCGTATTTGCGAAAGCCATGTCTTCCGGTGTTATCAATGCCAACGAGTTGGAAGAGGTGACACAAATTTTTACGGGAATGATGGAGACTGAGCAGGTGCGCCATTGGTTTTCAACCTCATGGGATGTTCGCACCGAAGTTCCGGTGTTGCTTCCGGATGGGAAAGAACATCGCATCGATCGGATTTTGATTCAGGGAAAACGTGCTGTTGTCATTGACTTTAAAACCGGAGATAAACGCAAGGATGATGAAGCACAGGTGATGAATTATATGAACATTCTTCGCCAGATGAATTTTTTGGAAGTGGAAGGATACCTGATGTATTTAAAGAACCGGGAGGTAGTACAAGTGCGTGCTGGCAGCAGGCAGAAACTTGTGTCGAGAAAGAATGATAAAGATCAGTTGCAGCTCGGCTTTTAATCTTGTTTGAAAACTATGAACAGTTATACTCAATTTTTAAGTGAGGTTGCGGCCGATGTTTCAGCACGGTATTCATCGCTGGACAAGGTAACCATCGTGTTCCCGAACCGTCGGGCAATCCTGTTTTTTCGTAAATACCTCGCTGCGCATATTTCCAAACCTGTCTTTTCTCCACGGATGGTGACCATCGAGGAATTTATTCAAAGTTTCTCCACACTGCGTGTACTTGATAAGTTGCAATTGATTTTCGAGTTGTATAAATCCTATTGCAAAGTGATGTACCGAAATGGCACGCCCGAGTCTTTTGATCGGTTTTACTTCTGGGGAGATATGTTGTTGCGTGACTTTGATGAAGTTGATAAATATCTCGTCCCGGCAACGCAGCTATTCAAAGATTTAAGTCATCTCAAAGAACTTGACGGTGGTCTGGATTTTCTCACGGAGGAGCAACGTGCTTTCCTCGCTGAGTTCTGGCGTCACTTTGATGAAAAGACAAGCGTTTCGAGGGAGAAGTTTCTTCAGGTGTGGCGAAAGTTGCCGGAGGTCTATGAGCAGTTTCGCGAAGATTTAAGCTCACGTGGTCTGGCGTACGAGGGAATGATTCTCAAAGAAGTTGCTGCCACGCTCGCCAATCGAACCGAGCCTTTGCCAGAATTGGCTGACTTGATTTTTGTAGGCTTCAACGCGTTGACTACTGCTGAAGAAAAGATTTTATCCTGGTTCGTCACCCATCATCATGCGGATGCATTTTGGGATGCCGATACTTACTATGTGAACAATGAAGGGCAGGAGGCCGGCGATTTCTTCAGGATGTACCAGCGGCACACCATTCTTGGAAAAACATTCCCGGAAAATTTTCCCTCCAACTTTGACAGAAAAAGGAATGGAAGCCCTGTTCGTGTTTTCGCAACATCTCAGCCGGTTGCACAGGCAAAATTGCTGGCGTCCATCCTCCGCGATGAGTTCGCCAACGGGATGCAACCGGATGAAACACTTGTCGTCGTTCCTGATGAGAAGTTGTTGATTCCGCTGCTGCATGGTATCGGGGATGCCGTGGATAAGATCAATGTAACGATGGGTTTTTCATTGACACAGACTCCCATGTACAACCTCATTGAGCTGCTAACGGAACTACATTTACACGAGAAGGAAGGCAACTACAATCACAGGCAGGTAACGGCTTTGCTTGGACATTCATATTTACTCGCAGAAGATCCGGCGGTTTGTGCTGCCAAACGCAAAGAAATTCTGAAGACAAATTGGGTAAGTATCCCGAAAGGATTTTTATCCGCTGACACGGATTTGCAGCGACTGATTTTTGCGGGACCTGAGGAACATTCAGAATATTTGAAAGCATTTGTTCAATATCTGCGGGAAGTCACCTTGCGCTGCGGTGATTTGCCACGGGTTGAAGCAATGGATAAAGAGTTTTGTTTTCAATTTGTCACTTTACTAAATCGCTTTGAGTTATTGCTGGACGAAGCATTGCAGTCTGGTTACCGCGTTACGGTTGAAGGAGCTGAACGCCGTGATCAGATTAAAACATTTCTCAAACTATTTACTCAGATTGTCTCCGGACAGAAAGTACCGTTCTCAGGTGAGCCTCTTGCTGGTTTGCAAATCATGGGTGTACTGGAGACACGTAATCTTGATTTTAAAAATGTTTTCGTCTTGTCGCTCAATGAAGGTCAGTTACCATCACATCAATCGAGAGGTTCTTATATCCCATTAAATGTCCGAAAGGCATATCAGCTCCCAACGCCCGAGTATCAGGATTCTATTTATTCGTATCTGTTTTATCGTATGCTTCAGCGTGCGGAAAATGTCAGTCTTTTCTATAACTCGGAAACAGACGTTCTCGGCCAGGGTGAGATGAGCCGTTATTTACAGCAGTTGGTATTTGAATCGGGTTGGCCCATTGAAAGAAAGGTTCTTCATCACGATCTCAAACCATTGGCACGACTTCCCATTACGGTTGAGAAGCATGCGGATGTTTTACCTCAACTGTACAAAATCAATGAAGGTAAAGGTAATTATGTGGGCATCTCGCCGTCGGCGCTGAATACCTACCTCGAGTGCCGGTTGAGATTTTACTTTCAGTACGTTGCGGGCATTCGCGATCCCCGTCAGGTGGAAGAGGAGCTGGATGCCCGTGCCCTTGGAAATTTACTTCACCTGGTCATGGAAAAATTCTATCAGGGTATTCCATTGACGCGAGGGAAGAAGGAAGTGAGAAAGGAACATTTTGAGAATGTCGATTCGAAAATGGATGCACTGCTGGATGTTGTCTTTATTGAGCAATATCGACTTGATCCAGCTAAGAAGGTCCGGTATAAGGGACAGCAATTGATTGTCCGGGAAGTGGTGAGAAGATTTGCAAGAAGGATATTTGCCTTAGACGAAGCCTACGCACCATTCGAATTGGTGGCGATCGAACAAGCAGGTCTTTCGTGGGACGTGAAACTGAAAGCGGAGCCATTTAAAGGTGTACTCGGCGGTAAGGTGGACAGGGTGGATCGGAAGGGCGATGTGTTACGCATTATTGATTACAAAACGGGCGGTGATGAAATTGAATTCGCCTCTGTAGCGGGGCTTTTTACGAGGGAAGAGCGGAAGAAGAAAGCCGTATTTCAGACCTTTCTCTATGCCCTGTTATTTTACAAACAATATGCAACGACCGAGACTACGCGCGTTTTACCTGGTCTGATGAATAAGAAGAATTTGTTTGATGCAGATTTTAAATTTGGTTTTTCTCTCAATGGTGAAATTGTTCGCGACGTGGTGCCGTTGTTGGAAGAATTTGAATCACATCTCCAGAAGTTGTTCGAAGAGATTTTTGATCCTGCAGTCCCCTTTGATCAGGCGGCCGATGAAGATATTTGCGGATACTGCTCGTTCAGCGAAATATGTTATCGAAAGTCGGCGGATAAATGATTGGCGATAGACGATAAGGGCGCTGACGCGATGACTACACGCGTTTTGTCCGACCATCGGATGAGTCTAATTTCACCTTCTGCAATTTCAATCCCGGTGATGTGACCGTCCTCAAAACAGCAGCAACCCGTGTTGAAGTAAGAGGGAACCGGGTCTTCGTCGTATTTATTTCCGGCGATGTTTGTCCATTGCCGCTCCGCATTGATCGCCTCCGCCCATTGCGGATTGTCACGTTGCAAAGCTTCCGCTTCCTTTCTTCTCTGGTATTCCAGTTCTGTTCTTGAAGCAAATACCGGTTGATGAGTGTGCCCGGTGATCAACACAACTTGATGCTGGTCGCACGACCATTCATACATCAGTTGGTTGTGTAAGGATTTTAATCCCGAGTTCTGCGAAGGCGTGTTCGTGTTCACGGCGAGATAGGTTTGCAGCGGAGCCCATATTTTGGCGACGAAAAACTTAGTCATGAGATTTCCGTCGCTCTGGCGATCGCCCTGGTGCCCGTGCGTACACAGAATATCGAGAGGTTTATCCCCGATGGTTGTCCGGAGGATGATGGCTTCAAGGGCAACTACTTGATTTCCGTACAGGTCCTTCAGGATGCGTTGTGCATTCAGATCAATTTGCCAGTCGAGGTCATGATTGCCAAAAATTTTCGTGAACGCATTTCGGTCGGCGAACCGGCGCTCCGCAGCAAAAGCAGCCTGGTGGTGTCGCTTGACCTGAAGGATGGTATTTTCCCAAAATTCTTCGCTGTCGCCGAGACAAATCAGGTGATAGTTTTCCTGGTTATAGTGATGAAGTGCAGCGAGGTAGTTGGGTTCTGCCTGAACAAAATCATCCGCTCCGTTTCTTGCGCCCTTATGCTGGTCTGAGAAGAGAATGAATTTGTGTTGTTCAGGAACAAAGGGGAGAACAAACCCGTCTTTGCCTGGGCGGTTTTCCAGGTTACGCAGCAGTTGAGACAAAGCATCAAAAATTCGCTCTTTATCGGGACGTGATGAAAAGCGCTCTGCCAGCCATTGAATGGGTCTGCGAAGCAACGCGCGAAGAACGGTTTTGAGTTTGGTCAATGGAATGGCAAGTCTTGCTTACAATTTATCAATTTACCCGCAACGCGAGCAGCAGTGCGGAAGGCATATTTTTTTCCAACGCATGAGATTAACATAAATTCTACTAATCCTGCAACTATGGTTAAAGATTTGGCTGTAACAAGGTCGCTGCTGTTGAACGCACCGGCTGAGAGGGTTTGGGAAGCGCTGACGCATCCAAAGATGACAAACCAATATATGTTTAATTGCGAGGTCGAGAGCAACTGGGCACAAAAAGGTGAAATCACCTGGAAGGGTAAGTATCAGGGAGAAGAGATTTTTCAACGCGGGGAAATTGTGGATATCGTTCCGGGAAAGTTGCTGCACTACACGACGTTTGATCCGCACAGTGGGGAAGAAGATGCGCCCGAGAACTATGTTCATGTCAGGTATGAACTTACCCCTATGGGACATCAGACCAGACTGGTCACCACGCTGGAGAATTTTGGTGGCGACGAATTGCGTGCAGAGCATGCGGCACTTGCGTGGGATCTGGAAGTTCTGCCCCGGCTGAAATCACTTATTGAAACGACGTTGTGACGAAGCGGCAGTTCTATTTGTGATAAATTGGTGATGTTCTCATTCGCGTAAGGTCGTCATTTGTTTTCGCTTCGTGCGGCTGATGGGCAAGCGATACATTTGTTCATCAAACCTGAAGCATGAACATCCATCAGTTTAAAGGACTACGGCTCATCGAGAAGCAGGAATATCTTTCCAAGAATGGTCGCTACATCATCAGTACCAGTTTTTACGGTGCCTCTGTCAAATTGTTTGCCGTCGGTTCCGCATTCATCGAAGTGTACTACCATCCCGTATTGAAAAAGATCATGCGTATATCCGTTGCGACGGACCGTGATTTAAGAAAACATCTTGAGGCAATTACGTTGAATTTGGAATGAGCTGACGATTGCGATATTGGCATGTATTTTTTATTTCAATAGGTACGATCTATCTATATATACAATCACACGAACGAGAAGAGGGCAGACCCGTAAGTCAGTCCTCTTCTTTTTTTGATTTACATCATGAGGATAATAGTGTTGTATCTGGCATTCATGGCATGTGCCATTGGCGTTCGGGGACAGGACGTCCCGAAGCTTGATGATTTAAGGTTCATGTCGGGGCAATGGGTGACAGACGGGCCGTGGGGTATTATGGAGGAGTTTTGGAGTGAGCCGATGGGTAATTCGATGATGTGTGCTTACCGTTGTGTGAAAGAGGGAAAAGTCGTGTTTTATGAATTCATCGTCATTGAGCAAACGGAGGAAGGCCTGGTCATGAAGCTGCGGCACTTCAGTCCCGGCAATTTGGCATGGGAAGAGAAAAACACCCCTTATACTTATCCGTTAATGTTTCTGGATACAAATAAAGCCCGATTCGAAAGACCCGATAAAAAAACTGCGCTCACCTTCGAACGTGTCGATGAGCGCAATATGAAAGTTATTCTTGAGCGTGAAAAGGAGGGAGCCTGGGTTGAAGATGTTTTCAACTATAAGCTCTCGCCAAAGCAATAAGCCATCAGCGATGAAAACTTTCGCCGATGAATTTCATGACTTCAGGTAATGCCTCGCGCCAGTAAGTCCACGTGTGACCACCCTCGCGGACGCGAAACTCATGGGGAACTTGCTTGTCAATGAGCAACGCGTGAAGGGCCATGTTGCCTTTGATCAAAAAATCATCATCTCCACAATCTATGTAATATCTTAATTTTTTCAGGTCGTCTGTTTTTGCCGCCTGGATGAATGGCAGAACCGAGTTCTTGTTGTAATGATCGCTGATTCGGTCTTTTCCTTTCAAATCTTTTCCGTAAGGGGTTCCAAATACAAATGACCATCTGTCATCCGGTGTGTTGATGATTTCTTCATTGGTCAGCACCCCGGCGCTGAGGGGAGCTACCGCCGCAAACAAGTCCGGATTCTTAAGCGCCAGAATCAATGACCCGTGGCCGCCCATCGATAATCCGGCAATTGCACGATACTCTTTCTTGGGACGAATGCGATAAGCGCTTTCAATTTGAGGAAGAAATTCCTTAATGAAGAAATCCTCGTACCGTTGCTTGCCGTCGTAGCTGTTTACGTACCACGTGACTCCCGCATCGGGCATCACAATGATCATAGAAGGTGCGGCTCCGCTGTTAATGGCCTTGTCGGCGATGAAGGCAACTTCACCAAACTGTGTCCAGCCAGTTTCGTCGTCGCTGAATCCATGCAGCAGATAGAGAACAGGGTAACTGCGGTTTGACGTTTCGTAGTCGGGTGGGAGATAGATGCTGTATTCAACATCTTTTCCCATGGCATTGCTTTTAACTTTCAAGCTCTCCTTGACAATACCTTTCTGGGCAAAGCAGGATAAGGCGAGAAACATCGTAAAGAACAGTGATAATATTTTCATAAGGGATTTAGTTACCCTTCTAATATAAAAATGTCCCTGTTCTGAAAAGGAAAAGTTTTTACAAATAGCTCATCCATTTGTACCGGCGGCTGCTTTTGTATTGATGGTACCAGCGACACAATGGGTACACTGCCACAACGACCAGTATCCAGGCCACGTACACCCACGCCAGCGAGACGCCTTCACCGGCCGGAATTCCCCCAAACGTGGCGTTGAGATGAAAATCAATTTCGTTAAGCGATTTGCCGGATCTGAAAAGATACAAAGCCAACGCTGCCGCATGAATGACAAAGAAATGAAGGATGTAATAAAATAACGGCACGCGGCCGATGACGAGCAATGCGTCGACCAGTTTGCCTTTCGCGGTTTCGAGATACGACATCACGACCATGACGACTCCGAGCATCAGCGAAGCATAGGCAAGCGACGGCGGATATTTGCTCACGTTCATGAAACTGAGGAAGGTTTTGAAACTGGAAGCCTGCACGGACCAGTGTGCTGGATCACCGTAACTGTTGATGCCTCTGAGAACGATGAACAAAGCAATTGCGCTTAATCCATAATTGCGGAGTTGTTTTCGCCGAATTATTGCATCGTAATTTTTACCGTACCAGCTTCCAAGTGCGTATCCGAGCAGCATGATGCCCAGCCACGGTAGAAAAGGATACATGATAAACAGGGCTGTGTCTGGTGTCGCCTGAATGAAGTTAAACTTAAAGGCAAATGAGGCAGGTATTATCCAAACACTGTCGTTCGCAATAGGAATGAGGTTGAGTGCCTCATTACCCACAACGAGAAGAAATCCGATAACAGGCAATGATTTTGCCGGCAAATGGATCAGTGCTGCCATGACAACCATGGAAATTCCGATGGCATAAATCACCTGGAAGAAAATGACGTCGTAGTAAAGTTGAAAGAAGAAGGAGAATCTCATCACCGTGACTTCGAGAATCATAAGCCATAGACCTCGCGTCAGCAGAAAAAGAGATAATTCTTTTTTGGTTTTCTTTTCGGCAGAAAGACAAATGGCAGCCCCGGCAAGTAACACAAAGGTCGGGGCGCAGAAATGGGTGATGAATCGGGTAAAAAACAGTAGCCCGGTCGTTGTTTCGGGGTTGGTTGGGTCCGCGGTCTGGGCGCCGGCGTGGAAGAAATCCCGGACGTGATCGAGGGCCATAATCACCATGACAATCCCACGCATGAGGTCAATCGATGAGATGCGGGTAAGCACGCTGGTGGAAGCCAGCTGGGTAGAAGAATGTGTCATGGTTGAAGTTCTTTTTTACGAAATTGCGCCTTTCAGGTTAACGTGAACTTAGACCAATTCAGATCAGAAGCCAAGAACCGGGAGGCGGAAAACAAAAAGTTTTTGACCGGCTTGAAAAAGAAAGACCCCCGAAAGGTCGACGACGTCTTTCACGCCGTTCACGAAGAGGTGTTCAGCGAAGTCGACTGTTTGACGTGCGCCAATTGCTGCAAGACCACCAGCCCCATTTTTTACGAAACGGATATTGAGCGTGTAGCCAAGGCGTTGCGGATGCGACCTGGTGACTTTGTTCAGAAGTACCTTCGGGTCGATGAAGACGGTGACTATGTGCTCCAAAGCGCGCCATGCCCTTTCCTGGGCCCCGATAACTATTGCTCCGTGTACGAGAGCCGGCCAAAAGCCTGCAGGGAATATCCGCATACGGATAGAAAGAAAATGGTCCAGATAACCACGCTGACCTATAAAAATACATTGGTGTGCCCTGCCGTTCTGGAAATGCTCGAGCGCATACGAAAACGGGCGCTTTTGTAAATGAAAAAGGCCGCCATCAGGCAGCCTTTCCGGAAGTTCTTTATTTTTTTCGCTTACGCCAGCTGTGCTTCAAGTTTCTGTGCAAGGACAGACTTGGGTACAGCGCCAACTTGCTTGTCGACAATCTGACCGCCTTTGAACACAAGCAGGGTAGGGATGCTACGGATGCCGAAACGGGCAGTGACCGCTGCGTGCTCATCCACATTTAATTTTGCAACAACTGCTTTGCCGTCGTATTCATTTGCCAATTCCTCAACGACGGGACCAATCATTTTACAGGGACCACACCACTCCGCCCAAAAATCAACCAACACAGGTTTGTCAGAATTAATAGTAGCATCGAAGTTGCTTTCGGTAAGTTCAAGCGCTTTGCCCATTGTAGTAATTTTTAATGTTTCAAAAGGTTAACACAAAGGTATAGGCATTAGTTCAAATTGTCACCACATCGGGCCGGTTTTACAACATAATCTCCACTTCAGCCACCCTCTTCATTTTCTTGACCATATCGTTGACCGGATTCACCCTAAACTTCCTTGAAATCAGTTCCAGAACGAGATTTTCGTTGTCGTCTCTCAATTTCAGGTACAACGGGGTGCTACCGGAAAACTCCTGGCACACCTCTTCAATCTTGCCAATCATGTCGGCGGTGATTTCGCTCGTATTCACCCGAAGCTGAACTCCTTTGCTGCGCTTCAATCCAATTTCATTCAACAGGTCAATGTTTCTGATTTTGAATTCCAGATTTTGCTGGCCCCATGAATTTCTCACCACAGCACCTTCGATAAACAGGAACCATCCCATGTTCATGAAGTTCTTGAATTTCAGATAATCCTCTCCGAACAACATAAACGAAGTATTGCCACTGTAATCCTCGATGGAAAGTTTGCCGAAGGGCTTGCCGGTTTTTGTTGTCCGGTGCTCGACACCGGTCACAATGCCACCAATCTTCAACTCGCGTCCCTGCAAGGGATCCAGTTCGTTCAACTGATTACAGGCCACCGTACAGAACGTCTCCATCTCAAACCGGAAATGGTCGAGGGGGTGTCCTGAGATGTAGATGCCAACAACCTCTTTTTCCAGGTTGAGTTTTTCAATCTCACTGAACGGTTCTACAGGTTCGATTTTCGGCTTCGGCATCGCGGTCCCGGAGGTGCCGCCAAACAAGCTCGCCTGCGCGCTCAGTTCTTCCATCTGAGACTTCGCCGCAAAACGAATTGCTTTTTCAATCAGGCTCACATCTCCTTCACGTGCATATACATATTGACGGCGATGAATGTCCTTGAAGCAGTCAAATGCTCCCGACAGTGCGAGGCATTCAAACGTCTTCTTGTTCACCGATCGCTGACTCAAACGTTTTGCAAAATCAAACAGGTCGGCAAAAGCGCCGCGTGCGTCGCGTTCCTGGATAATCGCCTCAACGGCAGAATCACCTGCACCTTTGATCGCTCCAAGTCCAAAACGAATTTCCCCGGCTTTGTTCACTTCAAAGTACACGCCGGATTCATTCACGTGCGGACCGAGAACACGTATGTTCAGGTTTCGGCACTCCTCAATGAAGAAGGTCACGTTCTCCAGGTTGCTCTGTGAGTGCGTGAGCACTGCCGCCATATATTCGGCAGGATAATTTGCTTTCAGATAAGCCGTATGATAAGCCACGAGTGAATAGCACGTCGAGTGAGATTTGTTGAACGCATATTGTGCAAACGCCTCCCAGTCCAGCCAGATTTTCTCGCAGATACTTTGTTCATGTCCGTTCTTGCGACAGCCTTCGATGAACTTATCTTTCATCTTATCGAGCACTGCCTTCTGCTTCTTACCCATCGCTTTTCGCAGCACGTCTGCATCGCCTTTGCTAAAGCCTGCAAGTTTTTGCGAGAGCAACATCACCTGCTCCTGATATACCGTAATACCGTAAGTCTCCGAGAGGAATTCTTCCATCTCGGGCAAATCGTATTTAATTGGCGAACGTCCGTGCTTACGGTTGATGAACTCAGGAATGTATTCCATCGGGCCCGGGCGATACAACGCGTTCATCGCGATGAGATCCTCAAATTGATCGGGCTTCAGCTGGCGCAGGTATTTCTGCATACCCACACTTTCAAACTGGAACGTTCCGGTGGTTTCGCCTCGTTGAAATAATTGATACGTCTTCACATCATCGAGTGGAACTTCCTCGATGTCGATGTCAATGCCGCGACTCTTCTTGATATTCTTTAATGCCGTCTTGATGATGCTCAGCGTTGTTAAGCCAAGAAAGTCCATCTTCAGCAACCCGGCGCTTTCCACCACGCTGTTGTCGAATTGGGTGACCAGCATGTCAGAATCTTTCGCGGTCGCGACGGGGACGAAATTCGTCAGGTTATCGGGGGTGATGATCACACCACACGCGTGTACCCCTGTGTTGCGGATCGATCCTTCAAGAATTAACGCCTGTTGCAAAACCTGCGCTTTCAAATCTTCGCCCTTCCGGATGTCGTTCAGCTCTTTCACTTCTTCGAACGCCGCGTCCAGCGAAGTTCCGGGCTTCTCCGGAATCATTTTCGCGAGAAGGTTTGCCTCGTTTAAAGGCAATTCCATCACGCGTGCGCAATCGCGAATGGACGACTTCGCCGCCATGGTGCCATAGGTGATGATCTGCGCGACCTGACTCTTACCATATTTGTCGATCACATATTTCAATACCTTATCGCGTCCTTCGTCATCGAAGTCAATATCAATATCGGGCAACGATACACGGTCAGGATTGAGGAAACGCTCAAACAGCAAATCATATTTGATCGGGTCCACGTTCGTGATTCCAATACAATAGGCAACGGCCGAACCCGCAGCCGAGCCGCGACCCGGCCCCACACTCACGCCCATTTCACGGGCCTTTGAGGTGAAGTCCTGTACAATCAAAAAGTATCCAGGATATCCGGTCTTGCGAATGGTTTCCAATTCGAAGTCCAGACGATCGCGAATGGGTTGGGTGATCTCTGTGTATTTCTTCTTCGCACCTTCGTAGGTGAGGTAGCGCAAATACTCATCTTCCGTTTGGAATTCTGCAGGAATATCAAATTTGGGAAGCAGTACGTTGCGCTCAAGGGTGTATTGTTCAATCTTGTCGACAATCTCACCAACCGTGATAATGGCCTCGGGTAAATCGCGGAACAGATTCTTCATCTCTTCTGCTGATTTAAAATAATATTGTTCGTTTGGGAGGCCGTAGCGTGTACCCCGACCGTTGCCCACCGGTGTCGATTTGAATTCGCCTTCCTTAATGCACAACAATACATCGTGGGCGTTGGACTCATCCTTGTCTACATAGAAGAGCTCATTTGCCGCGAAATATTTCACGTTGTACTTCCGCGCGAACTTCAGCAGAACTTCATTCACGTGATTCTCCTGCGGTATATTGTGCCGGTTGAGTTCAACGTAGAAGTCTTCGCCAAAGAGCTCATGCCACCAGCGGAATGCTTCTTCAGCCTGTCGTTCTCCGACATTCAATATCAGGTGTGGAATTTCTCCATTTAAACTCCCCGTCGTCGCTATCAGATCCTGTTTATATTCCGTGATGAGCGCCTTGTCGATACGCGCATAGATACCATAAAGCCCTTCGAGAAATGCGATTGAACTGAGTTTGGCCAGATTGTGATAACCGTTTTTATTCTTGGCGATCAATACCTGGTGAAAGCGGCGGTCGGGATTGTCTTTGGTAAATTTCAGTTTGCGTCGTTCTTCGGCCACATAAAATTCACAGCCGACTATCGGTTTGATCTGCTGTGATATTGCTTCTTTCACAAACTTGAATGCGCCATACATATTACCAAGGTCGGTGAGTGCCAGCGCCGGCATGTTCAATGACTTCGCTTTCGATACCAGCTGCTTGATGTCGGGCGTTGCCTGGAGAACCGAAAACTGTGAGTGGACGCGCAGGTGCACAAAAGGTTTGTCCGTCAGGTCAACCTGAGTCGCGGCCTCCGTGTACTCAATGTCTTTTTTCTTTTCGCGCTTCGCAAAGTTGGCCGCTTCGAGGTTAGGCTCTTCGTAAACAATTTCGCTCAGCGGCGTTCCATCGACAGGATTTGTAACTTTTGCCTGCAGCAATCCGAAGTAACATCGGGCGGTAGCCGCCACGTCATAGGCGGCGTCGTGCGCATCGCCGAAATCTTTGCCGAATAATTTCGTGTGCAGTTCGACCAGCCGGGGCATTTTCAATTTGCCTCCAATACCGCCTGACAGCTGACAGAACTCCGTCGATACAATGCCTGTGTCCACTTTCGCGGTTTCCAGTAGCCTGTCCGTTGACATCCCCAGGCGAATCAACTCCGCGCCCAGAATGCTGATGTCAAACTCAATGTTATGTCCCACCAGCAACTGAGTTTGTTCAAGATCTTTTGAAAACAGCTCAATGGTTGCCTTCAGGTCATGGCCCTCTTCGAGTGCGCGTTTCGTCGAGATGCCGTGGATTTGTTCGGCGTTGTAGGGAATGTCAAAACCATCGGGGCGGATGATGTAATTCTTCTGTGACAGAATTTTGCCACGATGGTCGTGTAGTTGCCATGCGAGCTGCACCACTCTTGGCCAGTTGTCCAAATCGGTGAGGGGCGCAGTCTTATTTTTCGGAATACCGGTGGTTTCCGTATCGAAAATCAGATACATGAAAGGTCGTAGTGGTTAAAAATGTAAAGTTACCGTCCTGAAGTTCCCACCCAAACGCGATTTTTGTCCCAATTCGGCATTTTTTTCCTTTTTCGGAATGGATAATAGAAGCTATTGATGAGCTAATATATTCCCAGTGGTTGTGATACAGTGAGTTACAAAACAGGCCTGCGGTTTGATTGGTACTATTCAAATAAAAAATTATGAAACCGCTTTTTCAAAAAATCGCTCAGTTCCTGAAACGTGAGTGGTTTTTGTTGGTGATGTTGGCAATGATCGGGTTGATATTCGTGATCTTCAATGCGTGTTCAGGTCTCTGATTTTTGTTCAGATTAGGCTGTTATTTAGACATATTTTAAAATAGTGATCCTTCATTGTTTGGTATTGGGGTGGGGAGTATTTTTGGCCACTTCATATATATCCCAATAAGCATCCTATGAATTGGTTCACCAGATTTTTCTCGAGTTCAATCGGGAGAAAGTTTATGATGGCTCTCACCGGCCTGTTTCTGATTCTTTTTATTACGGTTCACCTGATTGGCAATCTTCAGCTGCTCAAGTCTGACGGCGGAGAGGCCTTCAATGTTTACGCGAAGTTCATGACCAGCAACCCGCTGATTAAAGCGGTGTCGTACATCAACTACACCATCATCCTCGTGCACATCATCTGGGCGATCTGGCTCACCAAGCAGAATCGCGACGCCAGAGGTTCAGAAGGTTACGCGGTGAGCAAAAACCCGTCAACGTGGTCTTCACGAAACATGGGCATTCTTGGTACGCTGATCCTTATCTTCCTTGTCATCCACCTGCGTGGCTTCTGGTACGAGATGCACTGGGGCGGCATACCAACAAAAACCTACAATGGCGTTGAAGTTAAGGACCTGTACACCGTCGTGGCGACGGCTTATGCCGAGCCGCTTTATGTAATCATCTATATTATTAGCATGGCCGTCCTGGCTTTCCACCTGTATCACGGATTCGGAAGCGCTTTTCAGACCCTTGGTCTAAACCATGTGAAGTATAATCCTGTTATTAAGTTCGTAGGCGTAGCGTATTCGATCATTATACCTGCTCTGTTTGCGCTTATTCCTATCGTTATGTTTCTCAACCGCTAGAACCTTAGTCTATGAAACTAGATTCAAAAATTCCCGAAGGGCCAATAGGAGAGAAATGGTCCAAGCACAAGTTCAATCTGAAGCTTGTTAACCCTGCGAACAAACGAAAATACGAAGTGATTGTCGTGGGAACCGGGCTTGCAGGTTCTTCCGCAGCGGCGACGCTCGCTGAGTTGGGATACAACGTGAAAGCGTTTTGCTTTCAGGACAGCCCGCGCCGTGCGCACAGCATCGCGGCACAGGGTGGTATTAATGCAGCAAAGAATTATCGCAACGACGGTGACTCTGTTTACCGTCTGTTTTATGATACCGTAAAAGGCGGAGACTACCGCGCACGTGAAGGCAATGTGTATCGTCTCGCGGAAGTGAGCGTGAACATCATCGACCAGTGCGTTGCTCAAGGTGTTCCATTTGCCCGCGAATATGGCGGACTCCTCGACAACCGTTCATTTGGTGGTGCGCAGGTGTCGCGCACGTTCTATGCACGCGGCCAGACTGGTCAGCAGTTGTTGCTCGGTGCATACAGCGCCCTCAACCGTCAGGTGGCCAACGGCAAAGTGAAGTTGTACACCCGTACGGAAATGCTCGACCTCGTTGTAGAAGGAGGAAAAGCCCGCGGTATCATCACCCGCGATCTCGTCACTGGAAAAATTGAAGCGCACAGTGCACACGCCGTGTTGCTTTGCACCGGAGGTTATGGCAACGTATTCTTCCTGTCAACCAACGCGAAGGGTTCGAATACCACAGCTATCTGGCGTGCACATAAGAAAGGCGCCTTGTTTGGCAATCCTTGCTTCACACAAATTCACCCGACTTGTATCCCTGTTTCAGGAGATCACCAGTCGAAGCTGACATTGATGTCAGAGTCGCTTCGTAACGACGGCCGTGTTTGGGTTCCTAAAACGGCACGTCCGGGTTTGAAGGCGAAGGATGCCGTAGCCATTCCTGAATCAGAAAGAGATTATTTCCTCGAAAGAAAATATCCATCATTCGGTAACCTCGTTCCTCGCGACGTGGCTTCGCGAAATGCAAAATATGTATGTGATGAAGGTCGCGGCGTGGGTCATACCGGCCTCGCGGTGTTCCTTGATTTCGCAGATGCCATCAAGCGCGATGGTCGCAAGGTGATTGAAGCGAAATACGGAAACCTGTTTGATATGTATCAGCAGATTACCGGCGACAATCCATACGAAGTACCGATGATGATTTTCCCTGCGGTACACTATACCATGGGAGGTCTTTGGGTGGATTACAACCTGATGACTACTGTACCAGGATTGTATGCACTCGGTGAAGCAAACTTCTCCGACCACGGTGCGAACCGCCTCGGTGCCAGTGCGCTCATGCAAGGTTTGGCAGATGGTTATTTCGTGATTCCATATACCATTGGTGACTATCTCGCAACAATCGGCTGGAGCGACAAGATCAGCACTGACCATCCTGCATTTAAAGAAGCGATGGACGGTGTGAAAAACAGAATCGACAAATTGCTCAGCATCAAAGGCAAGAGAACTGTCGATGAACTTCACCGCGAGCTTGGCCTCACCATGTGGGACTACTGCGGTATGTCTCGTACGGAAGAAGGCCTGAAGAAAGCGAAGAAGAAAATTCAGGAAATTCGTCACGAGTTCTGGACGAACGTGAACGTCCTCGGAAGCGGAAATGAAATCAATCAGGAACTTGAAAAAGCAGCTCGCGTTGCAGACTTCATTGAACTTGGTGAATTGATGGTCGACGATGCGCTGAACCGTTCTGAGTCATGCGGCGGTCACTTCCGTGAAGAATCGCAAACTCCCGACGGAGAAGCGCTCCGTAAAGATGATTTGTATGCTTATGTGGCTGCATGGGAATACAAAGGAGACGATCAGCCAGAAGTTCTCCACAAGGAAGAGCTTCTTTTCGAAAATGTGAAACTTACTCAACGCAGTTACAAATAATATGAAGATCAATCTGAAAGTCTGGAGGCAGAAAGACAAAAACTCCAAAGGTGCTTTCAAAACCTACCAGTTGGATCATGTCTCTCCGGACATGTCATTCCTGGAAATGTTTGACGTGTTGAATAATGACCTCGTGCGCAAGGGCGAAGAGCCGATTGCATTTGACCACGATTGCCGCGAAGGTATTTGCGGTATGTGCTCGATGTATATCAATGGTCGTCCGCACGGTCCGTTGCAGACTACAACCTGCCAGCTTCATATGCGAAGCTTCAGCGACGGAGAAACCATCACTGTAGAACCGTGGAGAGCGAAAGCCTTCCCGGTGTACAAAGATTTGATTGTTGATCGCGGCGCGTTTGATCGCATTCAGCAGGCGGGAGGTTACATCTCCATCAACACCGGTGGTGTGCCCGATGCGAATGAAATTGCCATTCCTAAAACAGATGCCGATCGCGCCTTTGACGCAGCGGCTTGTATTGGTTGTGGTGCTTGCGTGGCAGCGTGTAAAAATGCCTCTGCGATGTTGTTTGTCAGCGCGAAAGTTTCTCAATACGCATTGCTTCCTCAGGGACAGCCTGAGCGCAAGACACGTGTCGAGAAAATGGTGGCGCAGATGGATGCAGAAGGTTTTGGATCATGTACGAATACACTGGCATGCGAAGCAGAATGTCCGAAAGGCATCAGCGTGACCAACATTGCGCGCATGAACCGCGAATACTTCTCTGCAAAACTTTCATCAGAGAACGTTTAACAGCAATAGAAATTGAAATGAGAAGCCGTCTTGAAGAGAGACGGCTTTTTTTGTTGGTGGAGGTTTCAGTTTCTCGCGCTCTGCCTCGCTATTAGTTTGTCATCATCGAGCGCGACGACGCATCGCAGATGCATCATGAGTTAGTCATAAGCGCAAGAGTTTCATCATAACGAGAAGCTATTGGGCGCGTCCCTTCGTGCTGCGGGAGCGTGAGGTTTTTGTAGATGTTGAGGGCAGCACTCCGGGTCGGGCCATCCGTTGCAATACTGCCTGCGAGAACGTGACATCTTAACCATTACCGTGAAGTAGCAGGCAGTATTTCCACTGCTGTCCCTCGCGCACGGCCTCATCAAGCGTGCGCGTTGGTCGGCATGTTGTAGGCTGTGAAGGGTTCCGCGCGCAGTCTTCTTTGATATTGAGTTATGAATTCGTAAAATTAATAGTGGAAAGTGCGTTTGGATGATGATAATGAAAAGGGACTTTAGTCGTCTATTGGCGATAGGCGCAGGATAGATATGCGCGCGTGCAAGATGTTGGTGGTAATAGAAAAAGAATGAGTGTAAAAAGAATAGTTCTTGGGATAACCTTGCTGATAATTGGACTCATCATTATTAGGTTCATGTTTCTTCCAGAGCCTATTAAAATTGGGTATGGACTTAGCGGATTTAGTCACAGATATTACGCAATTAGCAATGACTATAAACCCTTAGATACGACAGGGATTGTGAAGACTATTGTATTCAACGGTTTTTTCAGGGTTGACGGCAGACTTGGAAAAGCATCTACAAAGCAACTTTTCAATGTTTTATTTGATTCATCTAATTATGAACCGGGAGCAGCGGGGACGCCAGAGTTTAGTAAGACGCTGATTTATTTTGACGAGAATGAAGAAGTCAAGGGAGAAGCTGTATTTAGCTTTGATGGACAGACTTACACTTATCCATCAGGCGAGGCGCAATCAAGACCGGTGCATTTGAATGATAAAGGACTGAAGAAATTAAAGGACCTAATTGAGTAAGTGAGAATTTAAAATTTTAAGCTGACATCAGCACATAACAAACCATTGCCTCCACGCGCCTTTCAGGTGTATTTATTTTAAGGAGAACCGCATGGCGCCAATCAGAAAATGTTAGATGCAAGCGGTTCATGACAGATGAGTGAATCTAAAAACGAAATAGTCAAAGAATCATTTAACGAGGATTTCTGTGTTCAATTGGAGGTTCATTTGACAAGGGCATTTAAAACTTCAGAGCGTAAAGAACTAAATAGGTTTTGGTGTGATGGTGTAATGATGCCCTTCATAAAGTCACATTTGACGAAGAAGAGTGTAAGCGATTCAAGAAGGATTATTACCAAAGCGTGGTTAGGTTATGACGGACAAGGTGAATTTGCAATGACAATAATCTTTGGACAACATTCCCTTAGCCGTTACGCAAAAGGATTAGACCTTACCGACTGCTTGCCAAGTGACAATTCGATGGACTGGATAACTTTAGACATGGAACGAAAGACAATTGAGTTACAATTGATCTGAGCACATGAACGGCCAGCACCCGAAAAGATGTATAATCGACGGCGCTATTAAACAGGGGCATTTTGTTATTTTTACTCAGGCCACTTCTTATGCATAACCGGTAGCGGAACCCAAAAATGGACGTAGAGATTAACTAACGAATACAATGGCAGACGTTGATGATGGCTTTTTTGATCGAGCCGATGAACATATCCACTTATCTAATCGACAGATGTCGAAAGCTAGCATTGGAAAAGTGAGCGCTTCAATGATGTACAGTGTTGCGAGATTTAATGCTTTTGTAAATGCACTGGATTGGGCAAGTGGACAGGAGATGAAGAACAACAAATTAGAAGCGCTTGACTATTTTGTTGGACAATACAAGATGATGTTGGAGGAAAACCTTGATGACTATATCGAGAATTTCGATAGGTATATGAGAGCCGATAATCAGGACAAGAAGACTTGACGACGGTCGTGCGTGTCCTACATGCTGCCATTCAACGTAAATGAAATAAGGGTTTTCCGAACCATCTTTTTGTTAGCTGCGATACGATGACGACAAAAGCATCTTTGACAGTACTGATAATTTTAGCTGGACTTTTTTTGACGTCTTGTGATCCTACATATTCAATATCAGTTTACAATAACAAGACAGACACGGTGACCGTGGTGATGGAAACAACAATTCATTTTCATTCGGATGACCAATTAGTCGGTTATGAAGAACTTGGTGGTTCTTACAAAAGTAAAATCATTAGATTCAAAATGGCCCCCGGTTCAACTATTAGATGCGGAGGGACGATTGCTGGCATACAGGACGAAATGCCTTTTAATAAATTTAAAGCGTATTCAGATACAGACTCAATTGTTGCAGAGTCGCAAGACGAAATTCTCGACCTGTTTGAAAAGACGTTTTGGGGAAATTTAGAGACGCCATATCAATTGACGATAAAATAAATACCACTAACACAGGTCTTGCGGTAACGTACTGTCGATGATGAAATTTCCCGTTGGACCGAACATGGTGTATGTTGGTGACATCACTTATCTTCCGATGACCAATGGTGAATGGCTTTACCTGAATGTTTGGATTGACCTCTTTAGCAGGCGTGTTGTTGGTTGGAAAATCGATACGAACATGGAAGATGATTTAACTTTTCACTCAATTAACCGAGCAATCAATATTCGAAAGCCGTCTTCTGAATTGGTTGTTCATTCAGATCGAGCAGGGCAGTATGCAGGAGCGAAATTTAAGCGTGCCATAAGAGGTTTTACGCAGAGCATGTCTGGCCGAGATAATCCTTACGACAATGCGTTTGCTGAATCGTTCTTCAGTCGATCTAAAGCGGAATTGCTTGAGAAAGGTGCCTTTGACAGCCTTCAGGATGCCTACGTTGAAGTGTTTAACTACATCGAAATGTATTATAATACTCAGCGCTTGCACTCGTCTTTAGGATATTTATCACCAGCACAATTTGAAGCCCAGTTTTATGATAAAAAGGAGCGAAACGCATGAGTTAACGAGTTTTCGGAGGCATACTACGAACGGAATGAAAATCAACGAGGGACTCGTTTTCACAAGCCCCTCGGGTGACCATTCCAGTCGAACAG
>Ga0164290_1000484_pt1 | contig 124580 bp, 124 predicted proteins | sample Micstemetagenome_FD_108782 | JGI IMG/M metagenome (GOLD analysis project Ga0164290, IMG submission 108782) | Contaminated culture microbial community from soil near Moab, Utah, USA - Microcoleus steenstrupii SON62 (Illumina Assembly) | ecosystem: Environmental > Terrestrial > Soil > Soil crust... | reverse complement strand
GAGCACGAATGGTCGTTCTGGAGGGGACAGGCGATGTCCGATGCCGCGAAAACCACGCATATCAGCAAGGCCGCCTGGATTGTGGCCTGGGACGCCAAATCCGGGACGCATGTCTATCTGCAGGATGCCGATGTGGTGTTTCGTGGCCGGGACATCGTCCAGGTCGGCGGTACCTTCGAGGGCGCAGCCGATTTTGTGATCGACGGATCCAAGCGCCTCGTCATGCCGGGGCTGGTGAACATCCATACCCATCCGACCAGCGAACCGCTCAGGAAAGGCATAACCGACGAGACCATCAGTCCCGGCTTCTGGCACTCCTCGCTGTACGAATTCCTGACCGTGTTCGAAACCGACCCTGCGGGTGCCAAGGCCTGCATGCAGGTCGCACTCGCCGAACTGCTGATGTCGGGTGTCACTACCGTGGCCGATTTGTCCGTGCCCTTCGACGGCTGGCTCGACACCCTGGCCGACAGCGGCATTCGCGCCTGCATCGCCCCCATGTTTCGTGACGCCCGCTGGTACACCGAGGACGGGCACCTGCTGAAATACGAGTGGAACCAGGAGAACGGGCGCAAGGCCTTCGACAAGGCACAAGGGCTGATCGAACTGGCCCGCCAGCACCCGTCCGGACGGATGATGGGCATGGTCTGCCCGTCGCAGGTCGACACCTGCACGCCCGGCCTGATCCGCGACGCCCACGACTTCGCCAAGGCCCGAAACCTCCCCTTCCAGATCCATGCCTCGCAATCGGTAGTCGAGTTCCACGAGATCACGCGCCGGACCGGCCTAACGCCGATCCAGTGGCTGCACTCGATTGGGGCACTCGACGAGCATTCCATCATCGGCCACTGCATCTTCATCGACGAACACCCTTGGCTGCACTGGACCACACGCTCCGACCTGTCGATCCTGAAGGAGACCGGGACCACGGTGGCGCATTGCCCGACCGTCTTCGTGCGTCGCGGTATCACGCTCCGCTCCTTCGGCGAGTACCGGACGCGCGGCATCAATGTCGGTATCGGTACCGACACCTTCCCGCACAACTTCCTGGAGGAGATGCGCAACGCCATGCACTTCTCCCGCATCACCGACGGGACCGTGCCGACAGCGATGACGGCGGATGTGTTCGAGGCGGCGACGGTGAGCGGAGCGAAGGCTCTGCGCCGCGACGATATCGGCCGGCTTGCCGCGGGGGCGAAGGCCGACCTCGTGCTGGTCGATATCGAGGCGCCTTCCATGCGCCCCTTGCGCGATCCGCTGCGCAGCCTGATCCATGTGGCGGCCGACCGGGCCGTCCGCGACGTCTATGTCGACGGCGAATGCGTGGTGAAGGACGGCAGATGTCTGACCGTGGACCTGGAAGCCGCCTCAGCCGCCCTGGAAGAAGCACAGGCACGCTCGCTCAAGAGCGTGCCGAAGCACGACTGGAAAAGGCGCAGCGCCGACGAACTGGCCCCGATGGCGCTGAGAATCGCCGATGGCATCTGACCAGGCGAATGGCCCGCGGCTGACTTGCGGGCCATTCGCTGTCACAGGCGTCTACGTCCGAAACAAATATCGGTGACCGGTGCCTTCCGCGCGATGCACGCCGCCCGCTCGCGCGGCGGCCGATGCTGCAGCTGCTCCAATCAAAAGTGCAGCCGCACTCAGGAAGCCCAGCACAATGCTCGCCTTTCGACCAGCATCCGCCACCTGCCGAGCCTTGTCTTCCGCCTGCCTGGCAATCTCCTCGGCCCGGGCCAATACCTGATTGACCCGCTGCTCGGCGTCGGGCTGCGGCAAGCCGGTCTGCGCGGCAACCTGGCGCGCGATGTACGCCTTGTCTTCGCTGCTCAGACCGCCCTCCGCGCCCGACCGTCCGAGGATACGCGCGACTTCCGCGCGAACCGGCCCGGCATCCTCCGACCTCGCCGAATCAGTCCGAAACAGCAGATCGGCGACATAGCCCGCCGAGCCGCCCTGGCTTCCGGCCTCGCCATCCGTGGTGCCAACCGCGGCACGCGTACCAGCAGCGGCGCCCCCGAGGGTCGTTGCCGCCAGATCCACGCCCCTACTGGCCATGCCGGCGGCGGCCACGGCCGTCAGCACGGCCGCGAGCAGAACGCCGGCTGCCCAGGCGATCAGGCCGTGCGCGCTGTCCCGGACGATCGTCTCCTTCGGCGAGCCGTCGCCCACTCCGCGACGAAGGCGACCGGCAAAATATCCGCCGACCCCGAAGCTCGCCGCCTGCACGACGACGACCCAAAGCGCAGTGAGAATGGCGGCCGTGGTGAGGCCGATTCCCTCTCCCTTGAACGGCGAGCCGGCCGTGAGCCCAAGAGCAGCACCGAAAGTGATCAGGATCAGCGAAACCGCGGCGGCGATAGCCGCACCGGCAAGAATCGCCGCCCAATCGACATAAGGCCGATCGACGTTCACGCTGGCCGCTGCCACCGGCGCGGGGACGGATTCCGCAAAGACATCGCGCGCGACCATTGTCCCGTCCCCCTTCAACGCAAGCCGAAGAAGGACAGTATTGCCATGATCACAACAACGAGCCCGATGAGATAGATGATGCCGTCCATGGCTTCGCTCCGGAGAATTCAATGTCCTCCGGGAACGTGCGCGGGCCTGAGTAGTTCCGCCGGCAGACCTGAAATTTCAGCGCCTTTGGCCGCGGGACTCAGGCGGCAACGGCCTGTGTCTCGGGCGCGAACTGAGCGCGGATCGCCGCCTCCGAACCATCGCGCATCTCGAGCAGGAGCGCCCGGTACTCGGCAAAGAAGGCCGCGGTAACCTCGGCACGCTGATCCTCGTCGCGAATTCGGTTCGTGAAGAACATGCCGATACGCGGCAACGCCCGAACCGAACCCAGCGCTATTGACCAGGCATTGCTGAAACGGCCGATGATCGTCTGCTCGAGCGCGACCACCTCGCGGTAGACCGCGGGCGCGCCCTCGCCCTCCGCCTCGGCCTTGTCGACGATCTCTATCAGCGCGTCATGGAAGTCGTGCAGTCCGCGGACGATGGCGTCCGGATCGGCACCCTTGAGCAGTTCGCCCGGGAGAAAGCGGAACATCTGTTGCTTTGCCGAGGTCATGATGGCGGACCAGTCGATCGGCGGCGTGTTGATCTCCACGCATTCCGGCAGCATCGGGATCGTGTGTTGGATCAGGCAACCATCCGAGCAATTGTAGGCCTCCAGCCGGCGAAGATTTATCACCGTGCCGAGCAGTGAACGGCTGGCGTTCAGGGTCACTTCCGTCTGGCCGATTCCGCCGAAGTTCGCCGGCACTGCGATGGGATATTTGAGTGTTTCCTCGATGTACTGCTTCCATGTATCGCCGTCGTAGTACATCGAATCCTTGGAATGGTGCTCGCCTCCCGGCAACACGCCGCAATCGACCCCGAAGAAGAAGTAGCGTGTGAAGCCGAGCAGCGACGCCATGGCGAGTGCTGTGTTCGCTACGGTCGGAGATCCGCCGAAAACATCCTTGAAGCGCTGCCCCAGCAGAAAGGTGGAACTGACGCTGTCCCGGAAGAAGAAGATCGCTTCCGCGAACAAGCCAGGGACGCGTGGGTCCACTGTGGCCGAGGCGATCAGCGTCACCTTCTTCAGATCGCCGTACTGAGACGAAGTCCGAAGCGCTTCGACCGTCTCGGGCGTGTTCTCGATCTCCACATGGAAATTGGGCGTTATGCCGTTCTTCAGCAATACCCTGAGCGAGGTACCGCAGGAGACCACGACGGCACGATCCCGGTAGCGCTTCAGCACCGGCATCGCCTCGTCCGCCGACGGACCGGACCCGACGATGAACACCGGCTCGGGCCGAAGCAGCATCGGCCTGCCGTCGATGATATGACCTTCGGTGTTGCGGAAGTTCGTCGTCGCGTTGGTCATCATGACCAACTCGTCTTCGTAGAAGCCGGCCGCGATGAAACGGCGCTTCATATCCTCTACCAGCCGGCGGCGCAGTTCCGACAGCATCCAAAGGGGATGATGCTGGAAGATGTAGGAACCGTCGAAGAATCCCGTGCCGCGAACGTTGATCATCTGGCCCAGCAGACGGTTGGCACGCTCGACGTTGTCGTCGAGGATGATCATGACCTCGACGCCGTCCTCCTTCGCCTTGTCGAGGAACGTCTCCCAGTCGAAGGCACCGAGCGAATGGTGCAGCATCTGCGCCATCGGCTCCGCGAGGAAAATCCATCTCGGCTTGAGGCGGTCGTAGAGCGGCTGCAGATGATGACCGAGCCCGACGCCGAAAACGCAGAGATGAAAGAAGCCGTCCACCGGATAGATGTCGAGGGCATCCGCACCGAGTGGCCGGGTTTCGCGGAACATCCGGTCGATCATGCGCATGCCAACCGGCGTACCCAGGCCCGCCCGGCGGGGATCGTCGATGTAGAACCGACGCGGCTTCTCGACGAACGAATCGACCTGAGCGAGCGCTGCCTTCAATCCGTTCTCGCCGTAGAAGCGCTTGTCGCCGACCTCCACATCGACCACCTCGCCGTCCTCGACGATCTCGGTCAATGGCGATCCGATGCTCGCGATGCGCTCGGCGATATCGGGAAAATGCCGGCGAAACGCATCGAGTGATCGATCGAAATGCCTACCGGGCATCGGCAACCTCGCGCGCGGGAATGAGAGCGTTGATCGCTGCCGCGAGAGCACGACCCTGGAACGCGCCAGTGCCGGCGGCCCGGGCTGCCTCACTCCACGCCCGATGGAGTTCGATGGGCATCGTGAGCAGCCCTGTGATGCGCAAAAGCAGATCCTCGGACGACTCCGCGATCATGTTCCCCAGGGACAGAGCCCGTGCGGTCGCCGCGGCACGATCTCCAGCGGGAGTCCCGGAAGCAATCACCACCGGCACGCCGTGGGCCATGGCCTCGATCGCCGCGCGCGGCGTCTCGACCGATGCCGGCGCAAGCAGCAGGTCAACCTGCTCCAGGAAGGATCGCGTGTCGTGCGTCTTGAGCAGATCGACGCGCCCCGCCGCGACGCCGAGTTGGGCGATCAGTCGATCGACGACGATCGGCAGAGATTGGCCGTGATCGCGCATCACCACCGATGCGCCGGGCACGACGCGCAGGATCTCGGACAGCAGCGCCAAGGCCTCCGGCGTAGTCTCGCTCGCCAGCAGATCGACGCCGATGCGGGAGCCGGCGGAGGCACGGTCGCGCGTCAAATGCACGGCCTGCACGGCAAACGCGCTCGCACCGAGCGCTATCGAGGGAATGGGCCCCGGCACCGTCTCACCGTTGCAGGCGAGGATGCAGTCGTAGGGGGCGGCGTCGGTGAGCACGGGCAGACCGAGCCAGCCACAGCGGCGCGGCACGCCGGTCGCGAACAGCGCAAGCAGACTGTTCACATGGCGAAAGCCGGAGGCATCGATCACGATGTCGAGCCCATCCGCTTCGAGAATTCGGCCAATGGTACGCGGATCGATTCGCGATACGTCGCGCCACACGTCGTAGCCACCGCGCAACTCCGCGTTCGGATCGGCGGACAGCTCCCCGAAACCGTAGCCATAGACTTCCGTCTCGTCGCGATCGTGGCGACGCGCCACCGCCGCGGCGAGGGTCGCGAGCGGCGAACCCGCCAAGCCCGCGACCAAGTAGCCGACACGGCGCTTGGCGCCACGCGCGGGGAGCGCGCGAGGGGACGGCGGAAGGCGGAAGCGCCGGAGCCATGCTTCGATCGCGGCCGGCCCCGGCGCAATCGCATCGAGCAGCGGACCAGCGGTCACCTCGGGATCGTCAGGGAGAGCTTCGGCGGAAGCGGCGTGCAGACGGGCGGCACCGTCGCGATCACCGATGGCGGCGGAAGCCCGCGCAACGAGAGAAAGCGATCGCGCGTCGCCCGCCGAAAGAAGCGGGCCGAAATGCTGGATCGCCTCGGCGCCGCGTCCGCAGGCGAGCAGCAGCCCAGCGAGTTCGGTCGCGGCCGGAATGTCGGTCGGGAACAGGCGCACGTGCTGCTCGAGCGATGCCGTCGCCGCGCCGAGCCTCCCCTGATGCACCAGCGCCTTGGCGAGACGGACGAGCGGTCGCTCCTGAATCGACAGGAAAGCGTCGGCGAATCGAGGAAAATCGGGCGGGAGCAGCGCAAGGGCTACAGGATCGGCAGGCAGTGCCGTGCCGAGCTTGCCCATGAACAGCGCCTCGCCGAGATCGCCGACCAGTGCCCGAAGCGTGGCAAGCGTGTCCGCGAAGGTGCCGTTCTCATCGGCCTCCTCGCACAGTTCGCGCAGGAGGTTGGTGGCGGAGAAGTAGTCGTGCATCCGCCACGCGACGATACCGAGCAGGAATCGCAGGTGCAGATTTCGCGGATCGCGAGCGCGGATGGCCTCGATGCGGGCAACTGCGACATCCACCTCACCCGAGGCCAGAAGCCGAGCCGCTTCCGCAACGCCGTCGTCGATCACATCTTTCGTGTCGTCGACAGCGAGAGCCGCGTTAAGCGACCTCATTGATCGGCTGCCGCGCGCCGCCGGGTGCCGGGGGGATCGGTGCCGCGGACTGCTCGGGTACCGTCATCAAGCCCCCGGCGATCTGTGCGTTGATGTTGACCAGCGCGTCCACCAGGTCCGGGGAAGGATCGGACAGGAGTTCGGCCGACCGGCGATCCACGAAGTTCGATAACGCCAGCATGTTCTCGCGAATCGGAAGAGGGATCGGCGCTTCCGGATCGACGAGGTTGGACTGGAAGATCGTCCACAGACGCCAGTTCAGGCGAACGGCCTTCAGCAGGTCTTCCTTGCCCTTGCCCTTCGCGTCGCGCATGCGGCGCGCCGCTTCCATCAAGGCCCAGGCTTCGGTGTTGCGGGGGTTACCCGGTTGGGGAACCCGGCTGTAATTGCCGCCGGCTGCCGAACGCATTCAGGATCTCCTGTTCGCGCCCCATCAGCTTGCGGACCGATCGGAGCGCCTTGTACCACCGCTCCGCCTCAACTTCGGCCTTCACCGTTTCCACGAGTGCTGCCGAACTGGGCGATGCGGAGATGAAGTCTCCGAGAAACGCGTAAAAATGTCGTAAATAGAGCTCCCTGCCGTTCGGAAACAGGTAAGCACATTGAATCGCATAATAAATTCGGGCAGCAGGCGTGGTCGCCCGCTCCTCGGTCATAATGTCCTTCTCCCGCAGGAGGACCGCCTCGTTGTGGACGAGGACCGTGGCGGGGTCCGTCGCCTGCAGCACGGCGCCGTTGATGATGACCTTCTCGCCGGCCTTTAGCGCAATGCGGAGCGGCATGGTGGCGGCTCACCCTCGACTCGTGGATCAGCCAAGCATGCCAGAGATCGCCGGCCGCGAGAACGGGGGCGGCGTTGCCGCCGCCCCCAACTCTGCCGAGCGTGGTATCGATTAACGGAACAGGGTCAGAACCGACTGTTCCGCCTGGCCGGCGAAGGCAAGCGCCTGAAGGCCGATCTGCTGACGGGTCTGCAGAGCAACCAGGCTGGCGCCTTCCTCGTTGGTGTCGGCCAGCGTGAGCTTGCCGGCGCCTTCGGTCAGGCTGTTCGTGTACTGCTTGGTGAAGTCCAGGCGGGTCTGCAGGAACGTGATGTTCGAGGACAGAGACTTGGACGCACCGCGCAGCTTGTCGATGCCGGTGTCGAGCGCGGTCACCAGGTCGTCGATCGCGCTCACGGTCGTGCCGGCGGTGGAGAAACCGACCAGCGCCGCGCCGAAAGCCGAAAGGCTCGACTGGAAGTCGCCCGCGACGTTGCCGCCGGCGGTGAACAGGCCCGAAACGTTCAGGTTGCGGCCGTTGATCGACAGCACCGAGGTCGAGCTGGTGGAAAACTCGACCGACAGGCGCGAGGCCGTCGAATTCAGCAGGTTCAGGCCCTGATAGCTCGAGTCCGACGTGATCTGGTCGAGCTGGTTGACCAGTTCCTTGAACTGCGCGGTCAGGTCGACCTGCTCGGTCGCCGTGGCGGTCTTGGCGCTCTGCGCCAGACCCTTGAGCTGCCGAACCGTCTTGTCGAGAGCGTCGACGCCGTTCGAGGCCGCCTTGAGGCTCGAGATCGCCTGGTCGATGCCGTCCTTCTTCTCGTTCAGATCCGAAGAGCGGTTGCTCAGCGCCTGGGCCTGGAAGAAGGAGATGGCGTCATCGACCGCGGACGCGACCTTGAGGCCGGTCGAAAGACGGCCCTGTGTCGCGGCGATCAGATTGGTGGTGTTCTGCAGCGAGAGAAGGCCGGCACGCGATGCAGAGGAAAGCTGGATAGAGGTAGCCATTTGAAGAGTGCTCCATTCTGGAAGACTAGGTTCATGAACGCTTTGCGTCCGTCTTCCCTAGAGCAATCGACGTGCCAGAACCGGCCAAAGGAGGAAAAATAGAACCCACGGGCGGCTGATATTGCCTAATGCGTTTTTAAGTAAATGGTTTGTTCAGGCTGTTTCGGCGTAAGTTGCCCGGCAATTTTTGCCGATCGGCAACTTCCACCCGGCACTATAGTCCGTGCACGTTTCCCTTCTTCCAGTTTCCCTTCACGAGGAACTCCCCCTTCGGCCCGCTGGCGGAGAAAACCTGCCCCCAGATCAGGGTGTCGAGGCAAAGCCGCGGCGCACCGATCGACAGGCTGCCCGCCGACAAGCAAAAAAGGTCCCCCTCGACGGTCCATCGCTCATTTGCAGTCGCGCGCCAGACACCGCTGTCGCCATCCCAGAGGCGCACGCGCGCCACCCCGTCGTCCCGCAACCATGCTTCGAAAAGCAGCTTGCCTGCGGACGACGCGCCTCCGGCCTGGGCCGCCGGCTTGGAAAAGCTTCGATAGGCCAGCACGCTGATGGTGCTCCCGGTGAAGGTGCTCTTCACATCGACATGCGGGTCCGGCTTGAGTTCGTCGTCATGCCCGCCGCCGCCCGCCGCCTGCGCAGGAGCGCCGAGCGCCAGCAGTGCAAGCGCCACCAATGCCACCAGTTTCATACGCACAGGCTCCCACCCGAACCTTGTCTTCAAGGACAATCTAACCGAGGGAACCTCAATCGACCAGGGACCAGGACAGAGCCGTCCCACGCGCGATACCCGCTCGAGCCTTTCGACCGACCAGCGCCGGTAGATGCTTCGGCGCCAGTCCGTGGCCAGGCCGGATCGAACGCACGTTGTCCAGCGTCAACACTTCACCCGCATCGATGTCCCGCACGGCATAGAGGGAACGGCGGAACATGAGGTTCGCTTGCTCGCTCGGTTCGCGCTCGTAGGAAACCCGGCCAAGAGCGGCAAAGGACGCCTTGCAGCCTTCGACGAGTTGTACCAGCTCGGCGGGTTCCAGCGAGAATGCCGAATCGGGACCACCATCGGCGCGGGCCAGAGTGACGTGCTTTTCGATCACTCTGGCTCCCAGTGCCACCGCAGCCATGGCCACTGCCGTACCCAGCGTGTGGTCGGAGAGACCGGCCACGACATCGAAGCGCGCCGCCAAGTCTGCGATGGTGGCGAGGTTGGCGTCCTCCGGCGGAGCCGGATATGCGCTGACGCAGTGCAACAGCACGACTCCGCCGTCGCCGGCTCTCCGCGCGGCCGCCACCGCTTCGCCGATCTCGCCCAGATCGGCCATGCCGGTCGAGATGATGAGGGGTTTGCCCGTCCGGGCGGCCGCCTCGATCAACGGAAGATCGATTACCTCGAAGGATGCAATCTTATAGGCGGGCGCATCCAACCCCTCGAGCAATCGGATCGCCGTCATGTCGAACGGCGTGGAGAAGACCGTGATGCCCAGGGCGCGGCCCCTGGCAAACAGCGCCTCGTGCCATTCCCAAGGCGTATGCGCCTCGTTGTAGAGATCGTAGAGACGCCGCCCCGCCCACGGACCGCCATGGATCCTGAATTCCGGGCCATCATGATCGAGGGTGATGGTGTCGGCGGTGTATGTCTGCAGCTTGACCGCATCGGCTCCGGCTGCCTTGGCGGCATCCATCAGCGCCAAGGCGCGGTCCAGCCTGCCGTTATGGTTTCCGGACAGTTCGGCGATCAGATACGGCGGCGCATCCTGGGCGATCGCTCGCCCGGCAATCGCGAAGCCGCGCGAAGCGGTCGAGTCAGCCACGGCCTTCAATGAAATCGTCCCAATAGCGCTCTATCCGGCGCATCAGCTTGAGAGCCCCACCGACCGAGCCGTCGCCTGCAAACGCAGTGATCGCCTTGGCCTGACGCTCTTCCAAATCGCGAACGCGCGCGATCAGAGCGAGCCCCTTCTCGGTGACGCGCAACAGGGTGGAACGGCGATCACGTGGAGAGCGCTTCTGTTCGAGGTATTCGCACTCGACCAGCTTCTTGATGTTGTAGGACGCGTTCGAGCCCTGATAGTAGCCGCGATCCATCAGATTGCGGACGTTGATCTCCTCCCGGCCGATATTGCTGAGCAGCATGCACTGCACCGGGTTGATGTCATGCACCTCGAGCCGATCGAGTTCCGCACGCAGAACGTCGAGAAACCGACGATGAAGACGTTCAATCAATTGCGTCAGTTCACGAAAATCCTCCGGCGCCGGCGGTTTGGCCGGGATGGCACCCGGCCGGGCGGGAGTCGAAGAATGGATTGCGGTTTCGCTGCGCTGCATGTCCATCGGGGCTCTGTGTCCTCGGGGTTGCCGTCTGCCGGCACGAACCTGCGCCGGGATGCGCAAGCAGTTACCGCCTGGGGCAGGCATGACGTTCAGCTGAATCTAGTAAAGTTTCAGTGAATATCCGCCGACCTTTCTCGGGAACGCGTGAAATCCGCCCTCATCTTTCAGAGACGCTTAACATTCGTTGCTTAACACTGGCGCCATGCACGGCAGCGACACCCTTTTGTCCCTGGCTCAAGACCGCTCCCGCCCCGCGCGCATAGCGCTGTTCCGGACGATGGGCGATCTGTTGCTCGGGCCTGCGGCGGAGCTGTCGGATCGCGAACGCGCCGAGGCCGCCGGCATCCTCGAACGCCTTCTCACTCAAGTCGAGGCCGACGTCCGCGCAGCTCTGTCGGCTGAACTAGCGGCCCGAGCGGACATCCCGCACAGCTTGGTCAAGGCGCTCGCCAGCGACGAGATCAAGGTCGCTCGGCCCATTTTGCTGAAGAGCCCGCTGCTCGACGATGCCGACCTGATCGAGATCGTGAGGCTGCGTTCGCGCGAGCACCGAATCGCCGTGGCCACACGCCCGGATATCGCGGAGATCGTCAGCGACGCGCTGATCGAGACGGGTGAAGAGCTGGTGGTCGAAGCACTGATTCGAAACACCGAGTCTCACCTGTCACGACGCGCCATTGAATATCTGGTCGGCGAATCACAGAGAGTTGACCGCTTCCGCGAACCGCTGGTGCGGCGCCAGGATCTCCCAAAGGATCTCGCGCAGAGGATGTACGCATGGGTCGCCGAGTCGCTTCGCGCTGAGATCGCCGACCGGTTTGCAGTCGATCCCATCGCCCTCAACGAGGCGATCGCAGCAACGGTGGTGGCGGATCAGCCGAATGCCCTGGATCTGGCGACAAAGCTCGCGCGAAGCGCACGCGCTCAGGGCTTGCTGAACGAGCGATATGTCCTGCAGAACCTGCGCGCGGGACACATGACCGTTGCCTCGGCCGGTATAGCTGAACTAGCCGGCATAGCTCCCGATCTGGCGCGCCGCTGCCTGCTGGACCCCACCGGCGAAGGCGTGGCTATGTGTTCGCGAGCGGCGGGCATCGGCCGTGCTGGAGCCGCGATCCTGCTTGCGCTGACGGCCAAGGCCAACGACCGCCCTGCGGCTGGAAGGCTCGGCAATGCCGAGCTGGTCGCTCTGTACGATCGCGTCAGCGTTCCGCAAGCGCAGGCGGCCCTGCGGTTCTGGGCCCGGCATCCCGACCTGCTGGCGGCCGGGGCGCGGGCCTGATGGATACGGCGCCGCAATATGGCCCCCTTCCGGCGGAACTCGTCACTCTCGCCGCCGTAGTCGAGCATCTCGGGATCGCCTACGTGTCGGATCGCCGGGGCCATATGCTTGGAGCCAGTACCGGATATCGGCAGTTGATGGCACTCGGCTCGGATGCGACCGTTGTCCCTGCACGTCATTTTCCGCTGAGCAATGCTGCAATGATGGCGGGACAAGCGCTCGAAGGACTCGAACGTATCGGACGGGGGGTCGGCGCTCGGCAACTCCTGGTGCGGCATCTTCCGGTGAGGAGCCCCGACGGCACCATCGTCGGAGCGATCGGCATACTGAGCGATACCGGAACTTCGGTGGACGACAACGACGCTCCCAGCCGGGATCGCCGCCGGTTGCAGGACTTCATAAGAGCTTCGGTCGATTGGGTGTGGGAAACCGATCGCCGCGGTGTCCTGAGTTTCGTATCCGATCGCATCATCGATGTGCTGGGCCTGCCGCCGGTACTTCTGCACGGGCGGGCTTTGAGCAGTCTCGGGCCGATGATCGTGCCAGCGCCCGGCGGGCTGTCGCTTGCCGCGCTGATGGAGACACGACGACCCTTCCGAGACATCCAACTCATGCTTGCCGATAAGGATGACAAGGAACGGCGGTTCATGCTGCACGGCGTTCCGGCCTTTGATCAGGCAGGAACCTTTACCGGTTTTCGCGGCACCGCGACCGACATCTCGGCACAATACGAGATGTCGTCAGCGCTCGACATGACGCGCAGACATCTGGACGACGCGAGGTCCGAACTAGCCCGCCTCAACTCGCGCCTCGATGACGCCTTGAACAGGGGAAACCGCGCCGCGCGCGCCAAGAGCGAGTTCCTCGCCACCATGTCACATGAGCTGCGAACGCCGCTCAATGCCGTGATCGGATTTGCCGACTTGATCGTTGGCGATGACGTTCCCTCGGACACCGATCGGCATCGCGAGTACGCCGCCGACATCGGAAGAGCAGGACACCATCTACTGCGCCTTATCGACGATCTTCTCGACATGGCGCGGCTCGAAGACACGCGACTGCGCTTCGATATGGGCGACCGGTCGATCAAGCCGATCATTTTGGAGGCCTGCGCCATCGCGCAGGCACGGTGGCGTGGTCAGGAGCCGGAAATCACGGTCGATGTCGAGCCAGATGACCTTTGTGCCGTCACCGACCGCACGCGCCTGACCCAAATCATTCTCAACCTGTTGGACAATGCCATCCGCGTCGCACCTTCCGGCAGCACCGTTGCAATCAGTGCATGCGCCGAAGGTGACAAGGTAGCAATCGAAGTCGTTGATCGGGGGGCGGGTATCCCTGCCGACCGGCGCGGCGCGATTTTCGAGGCGTTTGGGCGATTGGAGCCCAGTCTGATCGCCCGTCGTTCGGGTGGATTGGGTATAGGCCTATCAATATCCCGCTCGCTTGCCCGCCTCATGGACGGCGACCTCGCGTTGCTCGATACCGGGCCGAACGGATCGAGGTTCCGGCTGACGCTGCCGCGGACTCCCGCGTCAGCTGTGAATTGTTAACCAGTCCGGCGCATTAGTGAAAGCCATGATGGCAGAAGCGTCCCCGGCAACGATGCCCCCCCGAAGCCCTGACGCGGAAAAGCTGCTGGAACTGGCGGCTCGCAAATCCGTTCAAGGCCGCGAAACCCTCTATCGTACCTTGTGGGACTTCTTCGAGCAGCGCAGTGGCCTCCTGACCCAGGCCGAGCGCGATCTGATGACGGACATACTGCGCCAGCTGAGCCGCGAGATCGAGATGACGATCCGGGTCGAACTGGCCAAGCGCCTCGCCTCTCAGCCCGGCGCATCCCGCGAACTGGCTCGCATTCTGGCTGACGACCAGATCGAAGTCGCCTTTCCGATCCTGATGGAAAGCCGGGTTCTGCAGGATGTCGATCTGATCGAGATCGTCCGTGAACGCACGCAGCAGCATCGCCTGGCGATAGCCATGCGTGCCGACATCAGCGACGATGTCTGCAACGTCCTGGTCGACTGTGCGGATGACGATGTAACCGTCGCGATGCTGCGCAATGCCACCGCGCGAATCGGTGCCGGCCTCTTCGAGCGCCTCGGGGAAAAGTCTCGTTCTTCCGAATCGCTACAGGAGCCCCTGCTCGGCCGGCCTGATCTGCCTCCGAGTGTCGCCAGACGGATGTATGCCTGGGTTTCCGCGGCGCTTCGGCATTTCATCGTCGGTCGGTTCCAACTCGATTTGGATACGATCGATGACACGATCTCGCAAAGTCTTGCCGCCGCCACTCACTCTACCGGCGATGAACAGGCGAGTTCGCCTGCCGTGACCATGGTGGAACGACTGGCGCGGGAAGGAAAGCTGACGAGCGATTTTCTCGTAAAGGCTCTGCGCCGCGGCGAGATCGCCGCCTTCGAGGCGGGATTTGCGAAGCTGGCCGGCATCCGATTGCAGTTGGCCAAGCGGATCATCTACGAACCGGGTGGCGAGGCGTTCGCCATAGCCTGCATTGCCGGCGCGATCGACCGGCCGAACTGCTTGAAGATGTTCGAACTGACGCGCAAGGCGCACGAGATGCCGAGCCGGGACGCAGCGGCACAGGTCGAAGCGCTCGCCGCGTTCTATGACGCTACGTCGCGGGAGGCGGCGGAAGTGGTGGTCCGCAAGTGGCGGCGCGATCCCGAATATCTGGCGGCGCTGAAGCAGATCGGTACGACCTGAGCGCCTCCTGAAGCCAATGCCCCCAAATTCGCTGGGGGCGAAAATCCTCCGCTGACGCGCTACTATATGCCCATGATAGATCCTTTCGGGCGTGGCATTTCCTATTTGCGTGTCTCGGTGACCGACCGGTGCGACTTCCGGTGCGTCTACTGCATGGCCGAGGATATGACCTTCCTTCCCAAGGCGGAGGTCTTGAGCCTCGAGGAGTTGGATCGCCTCTGCTCCGCATTCGTGCGAAAGGGCGTTCGAAAGCTGCGCCTGACGGGTGGAGAGCCCCTGGTGCGACGCAATGTGATGCAGCTGATCCGCTCGCTCGGCCGTCATCTGCGAACGGGTGCGCTCGACGAGTTGACGCTCACCACCAACGGAAGCCAGCTTTCGCGCTTCGCCCACGAATTGGTCGATGCGGGGGTGCGAAGGATCAACGTGTCCGTCGACACGCTCGACGCGGAGCGTTTCCGCCGGCTGACGCGCTGGGGACGCCTGGAGCAGGTCCTCGAGGGCTTGCAGGCGGCAAAGAGCGCCGGCCTCGCCATAAAAATCAACGCCGTGGCACTGAAGAACGAGAACGAGGACGAATTCGACGCCATGGTCGACTGGTGCGGCCGCGAGGGCTTCGATCTCTGTCTGATCGAAACGATGCCGCTCGGCGAGATTGACGGTGATCGAACGGCTCAATATCTGCCGCTATCCGTGGTTCGGGCGCGGCTCGCGCGCCGCTGGACTCTGCGGGATACGGACTACAGGACCGGTGGGCCGGCGCGTTACATGACAGTCGAGGAGACGGGGCGACGGATCGGATTCATCACGCCGATGACGCACAATTTCTGCGAAAGCTGCAACCGCGTACGTGTTACCTGCACCGGTACTCTCTACATGTGCCTGGGACAGGACGATGCCGCCGACCTGCGGGGACCGATCCGGGCCGCCGCCGATGATTCATTGCTTGATGCCGCCATTGACGAGGCCATCGGTCGAAAGCCGAAGGGGCATGACTTCGTGATCGATCGCCGAGAAAGCCGCCCCGCGGTCAGCCGGCACATGAGCATGACCGGCGGCTGATCCCTCTATTCCAGCAGGATCTGGTGGGCGAAGACCTCCCCGTCCGAGACCGTGATCTGCTGGAAGCCGATCAGTCGCAGGAGGTCGAAGAAGGTGAACAACTCTTCCACACGCATTTCGCGCACCAATGGTGCGGTTCTGGCTGATGCCGTGAGTTGGGCGAGCAGTCCGCGAGCTTGATAGAGCGTGCGGAACCCCTGATCCCCGAGAGACACGATAATCAGCTTTTCCGCTTGTTCACCCTTGGCGAAGATGGCGAAGGTAGGCGCGTAGGGTTTGGCCAGTTGTTGCTGTGTCAATCCGGTCACGAAGGCAAGGCGGGTGGCTCGCGTCGCATCCTGCATCTGATTTGCCCGGGATTCGTAAACCTCGCGGCTGGTGATCTCGGGATAGTAATATCCCTCATGACGTTCACCTGATCCACGCACGGCGTCTTCACCCGCGGCCAACGCCCCGCTGCAGGTCACGAGACACAAGACGATCAACCCCAATGCCCGACGCATGCCATCCTCCAGGAGTGCAAGCGAATGATGGCCTTCTCCGGCGAAGCCGGCAATGCTGCTTCGGTGGCGCCGCGGCTTGAGATATACTTCCCCGCCAGTCGGCGATGCGTTTTCAACAGTGGATCGACCAGCCAATGGCGTATCAGAAGATCACGTTCCTCGCCGACCGGAACGACAACGCCCAGGAAGCCATAAGACTTCTCGAGCAGCGCTATTCGAATGCCCCGGTCGCGGAAGCGGATGTGATCGTCGCCCTGGGCGGTGACGGCTTCATGCTACGCACGCTGCACCGCAATCTCAGCCGGAACATCCCGATCTACGGCATGAACAAGGGAACGGTCGGGTTCCTGATGAACAGCTTTCAGGTCGACCACCTGACTGAAAGGCTGGCGCGGTCTGAAACGACGACATTGCATCCATTGCGTATGCGCGCGTTGCGCGAAGCCGGCACCGAGCAGGAAGCAATCGCCATCAACGAGGTGAGCCTGCTGCGCCAGAGCCGCCAGGCGGCCAAGATCCGGATCCATATCGATGGCAGGGTACGGATCGACGAATTGATCTGCGACGGCGTGATGGTCGCGACGCCGGCCGGCAGCACGGCCTACAACCTCTCGGCCCACGGACCGATTCTTCCTCTCAATGCCGGGGCGCTCGCCTTGACACCGATCAGTGCCTTTCGGCCCCGGCGGTGGCGTGGCGCGCTCCTGCAGCGAAACGCCAAGGTGAAGCTCGAGATCCTCGACAACTACAAGCGCCCTGTCAGCGCCGTCGCCGACTTGACCGAGGTGCGCGAGGTGGTGGAAGTCGAGATCGAGGAGGCGAGAGACATCAGTTTGCGCCTGCTGTTCGACCCCGAGCACAACCTCGAGGAGCGCATCCTGAACGAGCAGTTCACGCCCTGAGAGCCGTCAGGGCCCCGGCGAGCCGGGGCCCTGCCTGACCTCACTTCCGTGCGGGACGCACGCTCATGGCCAGCGTGCGCTCGTCCGTGCGCGGCGTGTATGTGAGGCCCGCGCGGGTGCCCCAGGTGTTGACGTTGTAGTGCAGCGGCAGGACACCATAGTCGCGTACGCCCATCTCGGAGGCCTTGGCCAGAAGGGCCGCACGCTCGGCGTCGTCCACCGTCGCCAGCGCCTTGTCGATCATGGCGTCCAGCTCGGCGTTCGAATACCGGCCACGGTTCGAGGGCCCGTATCCCTTCTTGGCATCGAAGCTGCCCAGTAGCGACTTCAGCGGCGAGGACACCTCCCCCGAGCCCGCTCCCCAACCGGCCAGCAGGAAACTGAACTCGAGCTTGGATCCCCGGGAGAAGAAGATGTTGGACGGCATGGCGTCGACCTTCGTCGCGATGCCGACCCGCGTGAGCATCTGTGCCACGGCTTGAGCGGTCTGCTCGTCGTTGACGTAGCGGTTGTTGGGCGTATGCAGTGTAATCCCGAAACCATCGGGATACCCGGCTTCGGCCAGCAGCTTCTTGGCGCCTTCCGGATCGAACTTTTCAACGGGAAGGTTCTTGCTGGTGCCGAAGAAACTCTCCGGCAGCAACTGGCCTGCGGCAATCGCCTGGCCTTCCATCACCCGAGACACGATCGCCTCGCGATTCAAGGCCCTGGACATCGCCTGGCGCACTCGCCGATCGAGAAGCGGATTCTTCTCCAATGGCTTGCCTGCCTTGTCGGTGACGAAGGGCGAGTTCGTCTGACGGTGCTGGTCCATATGCAGATAGATCAGCCGGTTCGAGATTGCCGTGGCCAGCGCCACGTCCTTGTTCTGCTTCAACTTGGCGATGTCGGCGGTGGGTACCACGTCGATCACCTGGACATCGCCGGCCAGGAGCGCCGCCACGCGCGCGGCATCATTGGTGAGATATCGGATCGTGACCTTGTCCCAGGGCTCGGCCCCGCCCCAATAGCTGGAGTTCTTCTCAAAGATCACCCGATCGCCGCGCTTCCATTCCACCAGCTTGTAGGGGCCGGTGCCGATGGTGGCCTTGCCACTGTTATAGTCTTCGGTCGTGGCACCGGTGCCATTTTTCTTGGAAATGATCGGCACCGCAGCCAATTCATTCGGCATCAGTGGATAGGGTGCATCTGTCTTGAATTGAACAGTATGCGGCCCCTTGACGATTACTTCTTTTATCTGGCGGATGTAGATGCTGAACGATGACGGGCTGTTCGGAACGGTCGGAATCCGCTCCATGGTGAACTTCACGTCCTCGGCGGTGAAATCCGATCCGTCGTGCCACTTCACCCCTTTCCGCAGTTCGAACTCCCATGTCAACGGATCGATCGTTTTCCATGACACGGCAAGGCCCGGACCGGGCTTCTGTTCCGGATCGAAGGCAACCAGGGATTCGAACATATGGGCGGTCACCATGATGTTCGGCGTGAGATTGTGGAAATGCGGATCCATGGCGCTGTTGTCGGTCGATATGCCGATACTGAGATCGGCAGCCGAGGCCGGGATCGCCATGGTCAGGATGGCCGCCGCGAGGGCACCGCCGAGGCCATGAAGAATTCGATGTCGCATGAGGTGGGTCTCTCCGTCTGCTTGAAGCCGCCACGCGCCCGCGCAGGCGCTTGGGGAAGACGATGCCGCACCGGGGTCACTGAACGCAACCGGGCAATGGACCCTGATGCGACGGCAATGATAAAAGCATGCGAAACTGCGGGTTTCGAATATGTCCACCGCCCAGTCCCTCGAGCTTCTTCCGATCGACATCCGTCGTTTCCGCGAAGGCAATACAGGCATTCCCTACGTCACCACTTTGGACAGTGAAACGCCGGGGCCGCATGTTCTCATCATGGCTCTCACGCATGGCAACGAGGTCTGCGGCGCGCACGCGCTCTCATGGCTTGTCGATGAGGGGCTGCAGCCTCGTCGCGGAAAACTCACCCTCGCCTTCGGCAACGTCGACGCGTACGACGCCTTCGATCCCGCCAACCCCACCGCCTCACGCTTCATCGATGAGGATATGAACCGGGTCTGGGGGAACGACATTCTGGACGGTCCGCGGCAGAGCCGTGAACTCGCCCGCGCCCGGGAGCTGCGTCCGGTCGTCGCGCAGGCGGACTTCCTGCTCGACATCCATTCGATGCAGACCAATTGCCCGCCCCTGATGCTGTGCGGCACGCATTCCAAGGGCCGCGAACTCGCGGCCCGCCTCGGCGTGCCTCCCCTGGTCGTGTCGGATGCCGGCCATAGGGCGGGCCCGCGCATGCGGGACTATCTCGGATTCGGCGATGAAGCGAGCAGCAAGACCGCGCTCCTGGTCGAATGCGGGCAGCACTGGAAGTCGACCTCGCGCGAGATGGCCATCCAGACTGCGCTGCACTTCCTTCGCGTGATAGACACGGTCGATCGGGCCTGGCTCGCTCCGCGGCTCGGTGCACAATCGGCCGCGCAGCGCTTTGTGAGGGTGACGGAGGCGGTCACGATCACCACGGCGAAGTTCCGCTTTCTCGATGACTTCGAAGGGATGGAGGTCATCGCGAGGGCGGGCACGGCGATCGCGATGGACGGCGAACTTCCAGTGCTCACACCCTACGACGACTGCACCCTGGTGATGCCTTCCCGGCGTCAGGTCGTTGGACAGACTGCAGTTCGATTCGGACGGTTCGAGAGCTGACAGGCCGCGTGACACAGCAGTATCCGCGTCTCGCGCTGGCTCTTCTGGTCGGGGCTGGCGGCGGGACTCTGTTTTATCGACTCGACTTGCCCTTGCCTTGGATGCTGGGCGCCATGGTGGCGACCACTGTCGCCGCCTTTGCGGGAGCGCCGATCTCCCTGCCACGGCCGTTGCGCGACGGATTCGTCGTGATCATCGGCGTGATGCTGGGAAGCGCCTTCACCCCGGACATGCTCGCGGCGATGCCCGGCTGGGGTGTCGGCGTCGCGGTGCTGGCCCTCTACGTGCCGGTCTGCACCATCCTCGGCTATGCGTTCTTTCGGAAAATCGGTGGGTTCGGCAAAGTGGATGCCTATTTCTCGGCAGCACCAGGCGGCCTCAGCGAAATGGTTCTGATCGGTGAGGCCTATGGCGGTGACATGCGCCGTATCGCGCTCGTCCATACCACGCGCATTCTGATCGTCGTCTTCATGGTCCCGTTCTACTTCCGCTATGTCGCCGGCGCATTCTCGCCAACGGACCATGGCGACCTCGCCGGCTCCCTTTCGATCGAGAGGCACGACGCCCTCGTTCTGCTGGGCGCCGGGATCGCGGGCTGGTGGATCGGCCGCCTTCTGCGCATTCCCGCCTATCAGCTGATTGGTCCGATGACGATGTCGGCGGCCATCCACCTCATGGGAATTACCGCATCCAAGCCCCCCTTCTATCTGGTGGCAATCGCTCAGGTGGTGATGGGCGCCGCCATCGGCTGTCGTTTCGCGGGCGTGCGTCTGGCCACGGTGGGCAGGACCCTCGCGCTGGGCGGTGGGGCCGCTGTCCTGCTCCTTACCGTCACCGCGGGCTTCTCGTGGGTATTCCAGGCCGTGGTTCCGGTAGCCCCTTCGGCACTGATCCTGGCTCTCGCCCCGGGCGGCCTGGCGGAGATGACACTCGTGGCGCTGGCGCTGGCAGTCGACTCCGCCTTCGTGTCTTGCATGCACATCATTAGAATCACGCTGGTGATTGTCTTCGCTCCGATCCTTTTTCGCCTTGGTTGGAAAACGGCGGATTGAGGACCGGAGCGGCGTGCGGCGGATTCAGGGCAACCCGGCATCCCGATAGCGACGCACCAGATCATCCGGATCGAGACTGTCGACCCGGCGGAGTTTGGGAAAGGCCAAGGCGAACAGCCCGGCGACCCCGAGCGTGACTGCTCCGCCGATCACGACCGCCGGCACAGTCCCCCACCAATGCGCTGTCACGCCTGACTCGAATTCCCCCAGTTCGTTGGAGGCGCCGATAAAGACCCCGTTCACGGCGCCGACGCGGCCACGCATCTCATCCGGTGTGATGATCTGTACCAGATTCGAGCGCACGTAGACGCTGACGGCATCAGCCGATCCCATCACGAAGAGCGCCGCGAGCGACAGGGGAAAGCTCGTGGAGACTCCGAAAACGACGATGGACGCCCCGAACAGCGCAACGGCCAGAAGAAGTTTCGTCCCTGCGTGACGGCGAATGGGCTTCTGGGTCAGGATCAAGGCACAGGCTAGACCGCCGACGGTATAGGAAGAACGCAACAGACCGAAACCCTCGGCACCGACATGAAGGATGTCTCGCGCATAGACTGGAAGCAATGCGACCGCGCCGCCGAACAGGACCGCAAGCAGGTCGAGCCCGATCGCTCCCAGAAGGACCTGACGCTTGCAGATGAAGCGCAGACCGAGGGTGATGGTGGCGATCGAAACCGGATCGCGGTTCAAGATCTGGCCACGGCCGCGAACCAGCAGCATGAGGCCGAGCGCCGATCCGAACAGGACGACCACTGCGGAATAGACCGGTGTTTCCCCCATTCCCAGGGCATCGCCGGCCGCGATGCCGAGACCGGCGATCGTAGGGCCGGCTATTCGCGCCGCCTGATTGCCGGAGGATGACCAGGCAATGGCATTGGCGAGCAGACCGGACGGCACCAAGGTGGGCAGGACCGCCGCCAGGGCAGGCATCTGAAAAGCGCGCGTGATCCCGAGTACGACAAGGACGATCAGCATCGTATCGAAGGAGGCGCCGGCCCTGGCGAGGGACAGAAAGGCCACCGCGCACATCACCTGAACGGCCATGCACGCGGCCAGGATGCGCAGCCGGGGCAAGCGGTCGGCCACGAGACCGGACACCAGGAACAACAAGGCGAAGGGAGCGAATTGAGCAAGACCGATCAGGCCCAAATCGAGTTCACGCCCGGTGAGTCGATAGACCTGCCAGCCGACGGTCGTGATCTGCATCTCGACGGCAACCAGGGCCAGGATACGGGCGATCCAATAGAGCCTGAAATCGCGATGGCGGAAGGCTCCGATGCCTGACGCCCCCTCTCCGCCGGCCGATGCTGCCATGACCTCTCGCCTGTAACGCGATCTTGTCCGGCAGGGCTCGTTCGCGAATTGCCGAGAGTCGCCGCTCCGTTCTAGGGTACACGTCGGGAGCCGCACAGTGGATCAAAACGACCGAGTCCTGGGCGCGATCGATGGGTTCTACAGTGCCGCGCTGGGCCGCCTCAGCTGGGACGATGCACTGGATCGCCTGCTCGATGCCACCGGCTTCGCCGGCGCCTGCCTGTATGTGTTCGACCGGAATGCGAGGGCAACAGCCGCATCGGGGAAGCCGCCGAGTGCCCCGGGCCTGTGGCATCGCTTCGATCCTGCACTGCGTCGTCGCTATGAGACCGAGGCATTCAGCTATGATCCGCAGCGGCGCGTTCTGCTCGATCGCCCGGACATTCGCGTTCGCTACGATGCGCTGCACATCAGCGAGCGCGAGATGGACCGCGACCCCTACTACGCCTTGATCGAGCGCGAGGCGGGTTTTCGCTACTACATCGGTACCCAGTCCGATCCGCGGAATGCGGCTGGCTGCACCCTGACCGTGCATCGCTCGCGACGGGCTGGACACGCCGCGCAAGCGGAGATCGATACGTTCCAGCAACTCTTCACGCATATCGAGCGCGCCCTGCTTGTCGAGAGCCGCCTCGGCTTGACCCCTGAAGCCGACATCGAAGATGCCGCGGAACTCCTGGATGGCCGTCCGACAGGCGTCGTCATATTGGGTGGCGACCAGAGGGTTCTGTTCGCCAACCGCAGCGCCCGTGACTTCGCGAGCCGCGCCGACGCGTTTGCCCTCGACCCTGACGGGATCCGTGCGCTTCGCAGCGCCGACGACGCCGCACTTCAGAGGCTGTTGGGGGATGCTCGACTTTCATCCGATATCCCCAATACAACGAACGGCGGCGTCATGCGGCTTGCACGCCGGTCCGGCCTCCGGGACTATGTCGTCGTGGTCAGTCCGTTGCCGTCGCGAGCGGCCCTGTTCAGCCACTTGGCGCCGAGCGTTTGCGTCATGATCTCGGATCCGGAGGAAGCGCCGTCACGATCGTCCAGCATCCTTCAGCAGGTCTATGGTCTTACCGCCGCCGAGGCTCGATTCGCGCAGCAGCTTTCGACGGGAAAGAGTCCGGAACAGGCAGGCGCCGCGCTCGACATCAGCCTGTCGACGGCCCGCACACATCTGGCCGCAATCTTTCGCAAGACGGAAACCAGCAGACAGACTGAACTCGCGCGCTTGCTGGCAGCACTGCCGCAGCATCTCCTGTGGCACGAGGACAGCTGATCGCTTCTCGTATCGACCGCAAACCGGATCGCCTCGGCCTGCTGCCTCGACGAGAACAACGCCCATAGCTGCGGTTGCGATCGAGCGGATTAGCAATCCTCATAGTGAGCGACCAGCGTCATCTTTTCGCCCAACACAAATGGCGCGGCTGCGATCGTTCTTCCGCACGACGGATCAGACTCCTAAAAACAGCCAATCAAGCCCAGCCACGATCCTGTCTCTTTCGGCGCCAACATTTCCGATCGGCGTTTGCAGGTCCGACCCCGGCAGGCCGGCAATGCTCGGCAACATCAGAACATATCGATGACCCTGCACTTCAACGATGGGCGTCAGCCGGCCAATTACGCCCGGCATCTCTGCCAGCGGGGCCATCAACGCGAGTAGACGGTCCCTGCCCGTCTCCGCGATATCCGCCTGCAGAATCACGACAAGCGGGAAGGCACGGCGCGCTCGGGGTATCGGATTCGGGTGGACGTCAAACTGCATCGCGTTCGGCGTAATGCGCCCGGATCAAGTCGGCAGGCGAGCCGTGCTTCTCGACATATGCGTTGTAGGCGGCCAGATCCTGCCGAATCTCCGCCTTGATCTTCTCCGCAGCCAGAACCTTCAGCTTCTCGGCCAAGGCCTCCTCGGCGACTTTCGAAACGTTGATGCCGAGCTCCTTCGCCTGCGCATAGAGGTCGGCACTCAGGGTTAAGCTGACCGTCCGCTTGCCTGCGCGTGGACCGGCTGTCGGGATACCCATTTCGATCACCCCTGTTGAAGACACGGGTTCAAAGACACGATGCTACCACTGGAACCGCTGGTCGTCTCTGCGTCATACAGGAATTAATGTCGACATTCGCAGGTATTTCTCTTATAATGAACTGTTTGATGTATCGAACGGCGCTCGTGGCCATCGTGAATCTCGACATGCCAGCATCCACTTTCGGGAATGGCCGCTGCCATGGACGTTTGCTCCGGTTGACGTAAACGTAAAGTGTTGGCGCGAATTGGCGAAAACTGGCTTCAGCTGGCTATGGCTGGTAGCGAACCGGCTTGGATCTGGCTCGAATTGGCGTGAATTGGCTGACTTTGGCAAGGCCGAACAGCAGCTAAAATCCACAAACCCAATATTTATCAATCATTTACGGCAAGGTATGGCTCGGGCGTATGGCCGTGGATGACCGCGTCAAACCCAGGTCACGACGTGTTGCGGATGGAGGCGGACAGAAATGTCCGGCACGCGGCAGCGACAACCCGCATGACAAATTTTCCGGAGGCCGGAATGATCCGTCCCCTCCCCGTCACGGCGCCCGCCGGCCCAAGCGGACAAAAATGTCCGCGCAAGTCCCGCCCTGCCCGTTCTCGCGGGCGTCACATGTCCGTAAGATTGCCCGGAGTCATCGCAAGGGTCGAACCTGATGAATGCCCCCGTCCGCAAGTCCGATATCCGGATCGGCCACTCGGCCTGCCCGCACGACTGCCCCTCCACCTGCGCGCTGGAGGTGGAGCTTAAGGACGAGCGGACCATCGGCCGGGTCCGCGGCGCCGAGGACAACCGCTATACCGCCGGCGTCATCTGCGCCAAGGTCGCCCGCTACGAGGAGCGGGTGCACCATCCGGGCCGGCTGAAGACGCCGCTGCAGCGCGTCGGGGCAAAGGCTTCGGGCGAGTTCCGGCCCATCTCCTGGGAGCAGGCGCTGGACGAGGTGGCCGAAGCCTTCTCCAGGAAGGCCGCGGAGCACGGGTCCGAGACCGTCTGGCCCTACTACTACGCCGGCACCATGGGCTTGGTGCAGCGCGACGGCATCCATCGGCTGCGGCATGCCATGAAGTATTCCGGCTTCCTGTCGACCATCTGCGTCAACCTCGCCTGGGGCGGCTTCATCGCCGGCACCGGCAAGCTCGCAGGCGCCGATCCGCGCGAGATGGGCGAGGCCGACGTGGTGGTGATCTGGGGCACCAACGCGGTGAACACCCAGATCAACGTGATGACCCATTCGGTCCGCGCCAGGAAGGAGCGCGGAGCGAAGATCGTCGTCATCGACACCTACAAGAATTCCACCGCCGAACAGGCCGATCTGCATATCTGCGTCCGCCCCGGCACCGACGGCGCGCTCGCCTGCGCGGTGATGCATGTCCTGTTCAAGGAAGGCATGGCCGACCGGGAGTACATGGCGAAATACACCGACGTACCGGCCGAGCTGGAGGCGCATCTCCAGGACAAGACCCCCGAATGGGCCTCCGCCATCTCGGGCGTTCCGGTCGAGCAGATCCTGGCCTTCGCCCGCCTCGTCGGCACGACGAAGAAGACCTATTTCCGCCTCGGCTACGGCTTCTCGCGCCAGCGCAACGGCGCCGCCAACATGCACGCCGCGCTCTGCATCGCCGCCGTCACCGGCGCCTGGCAGTACAAGGGCGGCGGCGCCTTCCTCAACAACGGCGCCATCTACCACTGGGACCGCTCGCTGATCGAGGGCCACGACGTCCGCGACCCCAGCATCCGCATGCTGGACCAGTCGCGCCTCGGCCCGGTGCTGCTGGGCGACCGGACGGATATCGGCGACGGTCCGCCGGTGACCGCGCTCCACATCCAGAACACCAATCCGGCCCAGGTCTGCCCGGAGGTCGACAAGGTCCAGCGCGGCATGCGCCGGGACGACATCTTCGTCTGCGTGCACGAGCAGTTCATGACCGAGACGGCGAAGCTCGCCGATATCGTGCTGCCGGCCACCACCTTCCTGGAACACGACGACATCTACCAGGGCGGCGGGCACCAGTACATTTTCGCCGGGCCGAAGCTGATCGAGCCCTATGCCGAGGCCCGCGAGAACCACTGGGTCAACAGCCAGCTGGCGAAGAGGCTGGGCGCCGAGCATCGCGGCTTCGACATGACCGCCGCCGAGATCGCCGACTGGACCCTGAAGGCGTCCGGCTGGCCCGGCTGGGAGGAGTTGAAGGCGGCCCGCTGGCACGACTGCCAGCCCGACTTCCGCACCGCGCACTACCTCGATGGCTTCGCCTATCCGGACGGCAAGTTCCACTTCGCCCCCGACTGGTCGATGATCGGCAAGAACCATGCGGCGATGCCGCGCCTGCCCGGCCATTTCGACGTGATCGAGAGGGCGAGCGAAGAGATGCCCTTCCGCATGGTGACGGCGCCGTCGCGGAGCTTCCTCAACTCCACCTTCAACGAGACGCCATCGGGCCTGAAGCGTGAGAAGCGCCCCTCGCTGAAGGTCCACCCCGCCGACCTCTCCTCCCTGGGTCTCGCGGAGGGCGCCCGCGCCCGCATCGGCAACCATCGCGGCAGCGTCGTTCTGCATCTGGAGGCCTTCGAGGGCGTGCAGCGCGGCGTCGTCATCCACGAAGGCATCTGGCCCAACGGCGCTTTCGAGGAAGGCATGGGCATCAACATCCTGGTGGGAGCGGATGCCTGCGCCCCGAACGGCGGCGCCGCCTTCCACGACAACGCCATCTGGATCAGGGCCGCATAAAGGTCGAACACGAGCCGGTTTAGGAGTTAGGGAAAAACGTGAATGTGCTGAGGCCGCTGGCGCGGCCGCGCGTCGCCCTGATCTGGGCCGGCCTGCTGGTATCGGCCACCGGCGACCAGTTCTATCAGATCGCCCTCATCTGGGTGGCGGCCGACCTCGCCGGCAGCGCGGCGGGTTATCTCACCGCCGCCCAGGCGCTCTGCGTCTGCGCCGTGGGCATCCTCTCCGGCGTGCTGGTGGACCGCTGGGACAACCGGCGCACCATGATGGTGGCGGAGGGCTTACGCCTGGTCGCGATGCTGGTGATCCCGGTGCTCTATGCGCTTGGTCTCCTGTCGATGTGGCACCTCTATCTGGTGGGCGTCACCGCGGCAGCCTGCCGGGCCTTCTACCAGCCGGCCCTGCAGGCCTCGATGCCCGGACTGGTGCCCGATCCCGACCTGCGGCACGCCACCAACAGCCTGCTGGACGGCACGCGGCGTTTCGCCCGCATCCTGGGTGCCGGCATGATCGGCACCGTGGCGCTTGTCCTTCCGGCGGAGCACTTCTTCCTGATCGCCGCCGCCGCCTGCCTGTTCACGGTCCTATCAGTGCTGCCGCTCGCCCGGGCCTTCGGCCATACGCCGCCCTCGACCCGGGCCAGCACGGGCCTGCGGGGAATGGGCCAGGACTTCCTCGAGGTGAGCCGCCTCGTCGCCCGCAACCGGGCCCTGAACTGGTCGCTGGCCGGTTCGACCTTCGGCAACGCCGCCTGGGTGCTGGTCTTCACGCTCGGGCTGGTACTGCATGTGCAGGCGGTATTGCCCGGGCAGATCGGTGCCTACGGCACCATCATGGCGGCATACGGCGTCGGCAACGTGGCCGCCACGCTGGTCGTCGGCAGCCTGCCCCAGCACCTGCTGCCCAGGGTGATGTTCGCGAGCCGCCTGTTCTACGGCGGCGGCATCGTCCTGATCGCCTTCGCCCCGGACGTCACCACCATGGCCCTCGCCGCCGCCTTCGCCTCCTTCGGCGGGCCGATGAACGACATCCCGTTCCTCGCCCTGATGCAGCGGCATTTTCCCGCCCGCCAGATCGGCCGCGTCTATGCCTTCCGCATGGTCGTGGACAGCGCCGGCCTGCTGGCCGGATCGCTCCTCTCGGCCGCCCTCTATGCCGATTGGCCGGTCCCGGCGGTGATCGCGCTCACCGGCTTCGTGATGATCGGCTTCGGCGCCCTCGCGCTCTGGCGGGGGGTCGACCGCGAAAGCTTCAGTTGAAGCGGAAGGCGTGCATGGCGAGCGCGCCGAAGCTGAAGCCTTCGTGCAGGCATTCGACCGCGCCGCCCGGCGTGCCCGCCCCCAGCGCGAAATGGAAGGGCAGGAAGTGCTCGTCAGTGGGGTGGTTCTGCCGGGCATGCGGTGCCCGCGTCCGGTATTCCAGCAGGTCGTCGATGCGTCCGGCGGACAGTCCCGCGACCGTCCAGTCGACGAAGTCGCTCGCCCAGGCGGGCGTTTCCGGCACCCGCGGCCCGCGCGAAAGCGCGCCGAGATTGTGGGTGAACGACCCTGATCCCAGCAACAGGACCCCCTCCTCCCGCAGCGGGCGGAGCGCCGCGCCGATCGCATGGTGATGGCGCGGATCGGCCTGTGGCTGCACGGCGATCTGCGCCACCGGCACGTCGGCCTCGGGCCAGCCGAGCTTGAGCGGGACCCAGGCCCCGTGGTCGAGGCCCTGGCCGGGATCCGCCACGGCCGGGAGCCCCGCATCGGCCAGAAGGGCCTGGGCCCGGCGGGCCAGGTCCGGCGCCCCGGGGGCCGGATAGCGCATGCGGTAGAGCGCTTCGGGAAAGCCGTGGAAGTCGTGCACCGTCTCCGGCCGTGCCGCGCTCGAAACGGCCGGCGCCCGGGTGCACCAATGCGCCGACATCACCAGGATGGCGGCCGGCTTCGGAATCGACATCCCCAGCTTCATCAGGAAATCCCGGGTCGGGACCGGTTCCAGGATCAGCGTGGGCGCGCCATGGGAAACGAAGAGTGACGGCAGCGGGCTCATGCGGCCGCGTATACCACGGGTGGCCGGCGCTGGCGCGTCAGCAGAAAGCCTATGCAGACGAGGTTGAACAGGTTGAAGCCGATCCCCACCAGGAAGGCCGGGCGATAGCTGGCCGCGAGGTCGAAGACGATGCCGCCGACCCAGCCTCCCAGCGCCATGCCGATCGTACCGAAGAACATCACCACGCCGATCCGCCAGCCCGCATCGGCCACCGGGAACAGGTCGCGCACCGCGAGCGGATAGCACGGCACGATACCGCCGAAGGCGAGCCCGAAGGTGGCGGCCACCACGTAGAGGCCGACCAGCCCGTCGACCATGGTGAAGAGCGACAGGGCCAGGGCCTGCGCCGCCGACCCGATCATGATCGTGGTGAGCGCGCCCAGGCGGTCGGCCATGCGTCCCCAGAACAGGCGGGCCGCGAAGGCGCAGGCGAGCAGAAGCGACAGCATCTCCGCGCCCCGAGCCGCCTGGAAGCCGAGGTCGCTGCAGAAGGCGACGATATGCACCATCGGCATCGCCATCGCCACGCAGCAGCCGATGATGGCGGCACAGAGCACGCCGAAGACCAGTGTGCCGGGCAATCCCAGCACACGCGCACCGCGCACCGGATCGGCGGCGGTCTGATGGGCGAGCGGCACCGGCGGGGGCCGGCGGATCAGGAGCGCCAGCGGCGCGATGGTGACGGCGGCGAAGCAGCCGAAGCCGATCAGGGTCGTCCGCCAGCCGAATTGCTCGATGGCATGCGTGAAGATGGTGGGAAACAGCGCGCCTGCCACGCTCTGGCCGCTGGTCACGATGGACACCGCCATGCCCCGCCGCTTGTCGAACCAGCGGGTGGTGTTGGCGACCAGCGGCGTGAAGGTGGCGCCATTGCCGAGGAAGCCGATGAGCAGGCCGTAGCCCAGGATCAACGACACCGCCCCGTCGCCGAGCGCCGCCACCAGGCAGCCGCAGAGGATCATGATGCCGGCCAAGGCCGCGGGCCGCCAGGCCCCGTGGCGATCGGCCCACCAGCCCATGAGGATGCCACCCAGGCCCGCCCCGAGATAGGCGGCGCTGACCGCGAGCGAGGGGATCCAGCGCGGCCAGTCGTGTTCGGCGGCAATGTCCTTCAGCCCGACGGTGATGACGTAGGGGGCGCCGAACCCGATCGACATGATCGCCACGGAGGCGGAAGCCACCGTCCAGCCATAGGGCGTTTCGATGCTGTCGGCCTTCGCCGTTCCAGGCATGCTCATGGGCGCTTCCTCTTCTGCCCAAGTTTTAGACGTTTGCCTGTAAACCCGCGACCCCGGCTGTGGAATACCGCCTTGCGCGGGGCGCATGGGGCTTGCATGGAACGGGGAAGCAAGCGCCCGCCCGCTGGCCCTGCCCGATCCGATTTGCTATGGGGCGGCTCCACCGGCCGTGTGACGGCCCGGGGATATCGTGGGAGTGACGCGTCCATGCAGGACATCATCGAGGCGCTGGAGAAGAAGCGGGTGGCGGCGCGCCAGGGCGGCGGCGAGCGCCGGATCGAGGCGCAGCACGGCAAGGGCAAGCTCACTGCGCGCGAACGCCTCGAACTGCTGCTCGATCCCGGTTCCTTCGAGGAATGGGACATGTTCGTCGAGCACCGCTGCACCGACTTCGGCATGGAGAGCCAGAAGATCCCCGGCGATGGCGTGGTCACCGGCTATGGCACCATCAACGGCCGCCTGGTCTTCGTTTTCAGCCAGGACTTCACCGTCTTCGGCGGCGCGCTGTCGGATGCGCATGCGAAGAAGATCTGCAAGGTGATGGACACCGCCATGAAGGTGGGCGCCCCGGTCATCGGCCTGAACGATTCCGGCGGTGCGCGTATCCAGGAAGGCATCGACAGCCTCGCGGGCTATGCCGAGGTGTTCCAGCGCAACGTGCTGGCCTCGGGCGTGGTGCCGCAAATCTCCGTCATCATGGGCCCCTGCGCCGGCGGTGCGGTCTACAGCCCCGCGATGACCGACTTCATCTTCATGGTGAAGGACAGCTCCTACATGTTCGTCACCGGCCCGGATGTGGTGAAGACGGTGACCCAGGAAGTGGTGACCCAGGAGCAGTTGGGCGGTGCGGTCACGCATACGACCAAGTCCTCCGTCGCCGACCTCGCCTTCGAGAACGACGTCGAGACGCTGCTGCAGACGCGCCGCTTCTTCGATTTCCTGCCGCTCAACAACAAGGCGAAGGCCCCCGTCCGCCCGACCGCCGATCCGATCGACCGGGTCGAGATGTCGCTCGATACCCTGGTTCCGCCCAATCCAAACAAGCCCTACGACATGCTGGAGCTGATCCTGAAGGTCGTGGACGACCAGGATTTCTTCGAGCTTCAGCCCACATTCGCGAAGAACATCATCACCGGCTTCGGCCGCATGCAGGGGCAGACGGTAGGCATCATCGCCAACCAGCCGATGGTGCTGGCCGGCTGCCTCGACATCGATTCGTCGCGCAAGGCCGCGCGTTTCGTGCGCTTCTGCGACTGCTACGAGATCCCGATCGTCACCTTCGTCGACGTGCCGGGCTTCCTGCCCGGCACGGCCCAGGAATACGGCGGCATCATCAAACACGGCGCCAAGCTCCTCTTCGCCTATGCGGAAGCGACCGTGCCGAAGGTCACCATCATCACCCGCAAGGCCTATGGCGGCGCCTATGACGTGATGAGCTCGAAGCACCTGCGGGGCGATGTCAACTTCGCCTGGCCCTCGGCCGAGATCGCGGTGATGGGCTCGAAGGGCGCTGTGGAGATCATCTTCCGGGCCGAGATCGGGGACGCCGACAAGATCGCCGCCCGCACCGAGGAATACCGCCAGAAGTTCGCCAACCCCTTCGTGGCCGGCAATCGCGGCTTCATCGACGACGTGATCATGCCGCACAACACCAGGAAGCGCATTTCCCGCGCGCTCGCCATGCTGCGCGACAAGCAGCTCGAGAACCCCTGGAAGAAACACGACAACATCCCGCTGTGACGATGTGGCCGACGCCCCCCTCATTCCTCATCCTGAGGAGCGCACCGCAAGGTGCGCGTCTCGAAGGACGAGGGCATCGCAACCGCGGCAAACGATGAGCATCCACGTCTACATGCTGCGCTGTGCCGATGGGCATTACTATCTCGGCAGCACCCGCGACGACCTGAACAGGCGGGTGGCTCAGCATCAGCAGGGCAGCTTCGGTGGTTATACGGCGCGCCGACGGCCGGTGGCGCTGGTCTTCCAGCAGGAGTTCCAGCAGGAGTTCCAGCAGATCACCGAAGCCATCGCCGCCGAACGGCAGATCAAAGGCTGGACGCGCGCCAAGAAGGAAGCGCTGATCGCCGGGGACTGGAACAAAGTGAGCCAACTCGCGCGGCGACAGTCGCGCGGCCCCGCATCCTTCGAGACGCGCCCTACGGGCGCTCCTCAGGATGAGGCGGTTCGGATTTCTGGAGAAGAATGAAAATGTTCAAGAAGATCCTGATCGCCAACCGCGGCGAGATCGCCTGCCGCGTGATGCGCACCTGCCGGAAGATGGGCATCAAGACGGTGGCCGTCTATTCGGATGCCGACGAGGGCTCGGTGCACGCGCGCATGGCCGACGAAGCGGTCTACATCGGTAAGGCGCCCGCCACTGAGAGTTACCTCGTCATCGACCGCATCATCGAGGCCTGCAAGGCAACCGGCGCCGATGCGGTGCATCCGGGCTATGGCTTCCTGTCGGAGAACCGCCGCTTCTCTGAAGCGCTGGACAAGGCCGGCATCACCTTCATCGGTCCGTCCAGCCATGCCGTGCATGCGATGGGCGACAAGATCGAATCGAAGAAGCTCGCCAAGGAAGCCGGCGTCAACACCGTGCCGGGCTATCTCGGCGCCATCTCGGGGCCGGACGAGGCGGTGAGGATCGCCCGCGAGATCGGCTATCCGGTGATGGTGAAGGCCTCCGCCGGCGGCGGCGGCAAGGGCATGCGGCTGGCCTACAACGACCAGGAGGCCCACGAGGGCTTCATCTCCGCCACCAACGAGGCGAAGTCCTCCTTCGGCGACGACCGGGTGTTCATCGAGAAGTTCATCGAGAACCCGCGCCATATCGAAATCCAGGTCATCGGCGACAAGCACGGCACCATCCTCTACCTGGGCGAGCGCGAATGCTCGATCCAGCGCCGGCACCAGAAGGTGGTGGAGGAGGCGCCCTCGCCGCTGCTCGACGCCAAGACCCGCAAGGCGATGGGCGAGCAGGCCGTCGCCCTCGCAAGGACCGTCGGCTATTACTCTGCCGGCACCGTCGAGTTCGTGGCGAGCCAGTCGAAGGAATTCTACTTCCTCGAGATGAACACCCGCCTGCAGGTGGAGCATCCGGTCACCGAGCTGGTCACCGGCCTCGACCTGGTGGAGCTGATGATCCGCGTCGCCGCCGGCGAAAAGCTGCCGCTCGCGCAGAAGGATGTGAAGCTGGACGGCTGGGCGCTGGAAAGCCGCGTCTATGCGGAGGACCCGTTCCGCGGCTTCCTGCCCTCCACCGGCCGCCTCGTGCGCTGCGCCTTCCCGCCCGAGACCGACGGCGTGCGCATCGATACCGGTGTCACGGAAGGCTCCGAAATCAGCGTCTTCTACGACCCGATGATCGCCAAGCTCTGCACACGCGGCTCAACCCGGGCGGAGGCGGTGACCAAGATGTCGGATGCACTCGACCACCTGCACATCACCGGCATCTCGCACAACGTACCCTTTCTGCAGGCGATCTATTCGCATCCCCGCTTCCAGGAAGGGCGCCTCTCCACCGGCTTCATCGCCGAGGAGTTTCCGGACGGGTTCCATGGGACCGACCTACCCGAAGCGCGCCTGGAAGCCGCCGCCACCGTGGCTGCCCTCGCCCGGATGCGCCAGCGCGAGCGTGAACTCGGCATCAACGGCCAGATGCCTGGGTTCGTGCAAGCCGACGACCGCGACTGGGTTGTCACCCTGGGCGAGCGTTCATGGCCTGTCCATGTTCGACGGATCGAAGGCGGCGCCGAGATCGAGCTCGGCGGACGCGTGCGGACGCTCATGACCGGCTGGACGCCGGGACAGACGCTTTGCCGTGCCGAGATCGATGGCGAGAGCTTCGGCTTCCTGGTCGAGCCCCGGCCGCTCGGCTTTCGTATCGGTCACGGCGGCGGATCACTCGACCTGAGGGTGCTGCGTCCACGTGAAGCCGAGCTTGCAGCGCTGATGCCGGTCAAGCTGCCGCCCGACACGTCGAAGTTCCTGCTCTGCCCGATGCCCGGCCTGGTTGTCGCCATCCATGTGGCCGAAGGAGAGCCGGTGAAGGCCGGACAGCCGCTTGCGGTGGTCGAGGCGATGAAGATGGAGAACGTGCTGCGCGCCGAACGCGATGGCACGGTGGCCAAGATCACCGCCAGCAAGGGGGAAAGCCTCGCCGTCGATCAGGTCATCCTGGAATTCGAGTGAGCCGATGGCGGACGATCGCAGTGCCGTTCGCCTGCTGATCAGAGGCCGCGTCCAAGGCGTGGGTTATCGCGACTGGACGCGGGCGAAGGCGAAGGTGCTGGGCCTGGACGGCTGGGTCCGTAACCTTTCGACAGGCGAGGTCGAGGTGGTGGTCGCCGGCCCGCCGGGCGCGCTCGAGAACCTGATCGCGGCCTGCCGTAGCGGCCCGCCTTCGGCCCGGGTGAGCGATGTCGAGATCGCCGACGCGGAGCCGCCGACGCCCGGGTTCAGGCGGCTGCCGAGCGCTTGAGCACGGTCCGCCGGCCAAACACCGTCTCGAAGCTGGCCCTGAGCTGTGCGTCGACCTCTTCCATGCTGACGAGTTGCCCGAGCGCATGCAGCGAGGTGACGCCGTGCTCGCTGACGCCGCAGGGCACGATGCCGGCATAGTGGCCGAGATCGGGGTCGACGTTCAGCGCGACGCCGTGGAAGGCCACCCAGCGGCGCACCCGTACGCCGAGCGCCGCCACCTTGTCCTCGCCCAGGCCACCCGGCCGGCGAACCCAGACGCCCACGCGCCCGTCGCGCCGCTCACCGCTGACGTTGAAGGCCGCCAGCGTATGGATCAGCCAGCGTTCCAGGTCGCAGACGTAGTTGCGGATATCCGCGCCCCGGTGCTTGAGGTCCAGCATCACATAGGCCACCCGCTGTCCCGGCCCGTGATAGGTGAATTGTCCTCCGCGGCCGGTCCGGTAGACCGGGAACCTGCCCGAATCGAGGAGATCGGCGTCCTGGGCCGAGGTACCGGCGGTATAGAGCGGCGGGTGCTGGACCAGCCAGACACGCTCTGCAGCCGTTCCGGCTCGAATCGCCGCCACCCGGGCCTCCATCCCGGCCACCGCCCCTTCGTAGGGCGTCAGGCTGTCACCCAGCACCCATTCCACCGGTTGCGTCGCGTTAACCACCCTCTAACCCTGTTCCTGCATGGTGACGGCCGTCGCCCCGAAGGAGCCGTCCGTTGAAGTCCATCGAGAAAGTGAAGGTGGAGATCTCCGTCGTCCTCGGCAAGGCGGCGATGCCCATCCACCAGCTTCTGAAGATGGGCCGTGGCGCCGTTATCGAGCTCGATGCCAGCGTCGACGACTATGCCTGGATCTACGTGAACAAGAAGCTGGTCGCCCGCGGCGAGGTTGTGATCGTGGGCGAGAATGTCGCGGTATCGGTCACCGAGGTGATCCGCGGCGATCCTTCCTGAGATTTGAAACCTTTACCCATTGAAGCGCCCCGGGTGATCTGCTATTTCCCCGGGCCTTCGCGGTCGTGGCGGAATTGGTAGACGCGCAGCGTTGAGGTCGCTGTGGGGGAAACTCCGTGGAAGTTCGAGTCTTCTCGACCGCACCACTAAAAGCTTAGAGAATACAGACGCCCGCCGGTCCCCGTGACAGGCGGGCGTCAGTATTTCCGGGGTCAGGGAGACAGGGGTCGAATGTCGGACACCATGCGGGAGGCGGCCCTCGACTACCACCGCCGGCCGACACCCGGAAAGCTGGCGGTTGTCCCGACCAAGCGGCTCGCCAACCAGCACGACCTTTCTCTTGCCTATTCGCCCGGTGTCGCCGCCGCCTGCGAAGCGATTGTGGCCGACCCGGCCGAAGCCGCCAGCCTCACGGCACGGGCCAACCTCGTCGCAGTGGTGACCAACGGCACCGCCGTGCTCGGCCTCGGCAATATCGGCCCCCTCGCCTCAAAGCCGGTGATGGAAGGCAAGGCGGTGCTCTTCAAGAAATTTGCCGGAATCGACGTCTTCGACCTGGAGATCGCCGAGAACGACGCCGACCGCCTGGTCGAGGTGATCGCGGCACTGGAACCCACTTTCGGCGGCATCAACCTCGAGGACATCAAGGCGCCGGAATGCTTCGTGGTCGAGCGCAAGCTCCGCGAACGCATGAAGATCCCGGTCATGCACGACGATCAGCACGGCACCGCCATCTGCGTCGCCGCGGCGATCAAGAACGGTCTCCGCGTGGTCGGCAAGCGCTTGCAGGAGGTGAACCTCGTCTGCTCCGGCGCCGGCGCCGCCGCGCTCGCCTGCATCGACCAGCTCGTCGAACTCGGCCTCGACAAGGAGAAGCTGTTCCTGGTCGACCTCGCCGGGGTGGTCTACGAGGGCCGGAACGAGCTGATGGACCCGTTCAAGGAGCGCTATGTCCGGCGCACCGGGGCTCGCGTGCTGGCCGACGTGATCGGCGGCGCCGACGTCTTTCTCGGCCTATCCGGCCCCAACGTCCTGACCGCGGCGATGCTGAGGGAAATGGCGCCTCGCCCCCTGGTTCTGGCTCTGGCCAATCCGACCCCCGAGATCGACCCCGTTCTGGCGCGCGAAACCCGCCCCGACGCCGTGATCGCCACCGGGCGGTCGGACTTCCCCAACCAGGTGAACAACGTCCTCTGCTTTCCCTTCCTCTTCCGCGGTGCGTTGGACGTCGGCGCGACGCAGATCAACGGCGAAATGAAGCGAGCCGCCGTCGACGCCATCGCCGACCTCGCCATGGCCGAAAGCTCGGATATCGTCGCCAAGGCCTATGGCGGTGAAGGCGCCTTCGCCTTCGGGCCGGAATACCTGATCCCGAAGCCCTTCGATCCCCGCCTGATCCTGCAGATCGCCCCCGCGGTGGCGGAAGCCGCGATGAGGTCGGGTGTCGCGACCCGTCCCATCACCGACATGGAGGCCTATCGGCAGAACCTGTCGCGCTTCGTCTATCGCACCGGCTTCGTGATGAAGCCGGTCTTCGACCGCGCCCGCGCCGCACCGAAGCGGGTGGTCTATGCCGAGGGCGAGGACGAACGCGTCATCCGTGCCGCCCAGATCGTGATCGACGAGCGCCTGGGGCGCCCGATCCTGGCCGGCCGGCCGGACATCATCAGGAAGCGCATGGCGGAACTGGGCGTGCGGCTGACCGAGGGGCGCGACGTGGACCTGATCGATCCGCGCCATTATCCCCAGCAGGAAGCCTATGCGCTGCACTTTCACCGCCTGACCGAACGCAAGGGGATGCTGCTGGATCAGGCCCGCATGGTGCTCCGAACGTCGACCAGCGCCGTCGCCGCCATGATGGTGAAGCGCGGTGACGCCGACGCGATGATCTGCGGCACCACCGGCCAGTTCGACAACCATCTGGTTCGTCTGCGAAACATCCTGAAACTGAAGGACGACGCCCAAGACTTGGCGGCGATGCAGTTGCTGGTATTGCCGAATCACACGCTGTTCATCGCCGACAGCCATATCCACGACGATCCCGATCCCGCCACCATAGCCCACATTACCATCATGGCGGCGGCCGAGGTCGAACGCTTCGGCATGACGCCGAAGGTGGCGCTGGTGTCGCATTCGAGCTTCGGCTCTTCGGCCAGGCCCTCGGCCGAGAAGATGCGGGAAGCACTGCGCATCCTGCGCACGCTGGCGCCGGACCTGGAAATCGAGGGCGAGATGAAGGCCGACCTCGCCATAAATGTGAGCCGCCGCGAGGCCAATTTCCCCAATTCTCTACTCAAGGGAACGGCCAATCTCCTGATCATGCCGACCGTCGATGCAGCCAACATCGCCTTTAACCTGGCGAAGGAAGTGGCCGACGGCTTCTCGGTCGGGCCGATGCTGCTCGGTCTCGCCGCCGCCGCGCATGTGGTGACACCCGCGATCACGGTCCGCGGCCTCGTCAACATGACCGCGGTCGCGGTGGTGGACGCGCAGGATTCCGAGGCGCGCTGAAAAACACAAAGTCAGGGAGTGAAGCGATGATCCCGAACAAGATGCCCGATTTCGATTTCGGCCTGGGCGAGACCGCCGACATGTTGCGCGATCAGGTTGCCGCCTTCACCGCCGCCGAGGTGGCGCCGATTGCCGCCGAGGTCGACAAGGCGAACGATTTCCCCGCGCCGATGTGGAAGAAGCTCGGCGACCTCGGCCTGCACGGCATCACGGTGGAGCCCGAATACGGCGGCGCCGGCATGGGCTATCTGGAGCATGTCATCGCGGTCGAGGAGCTGTCGCGCGGCTCAGCAGCCATCGGCCTTTCCTACGGTGCGCATTCCAACCTCTGCATCAACCAGATCCGCCGCAATGGGAACGACGCGCAGAAGCGGAAGTACTTGCCGAAGCTGATCTCCGGCGAGCATGTCGGCTCGCTGGCGATGAGCGAGCCCGGTGCGGGTTCCGACGTCGTGTCGATGAAGCTCCGCGCCGACAAGAAGGGCGACCGCTACATCCTGAACGGCACCAAGATGTGGATCACCAACGGGCCCAACGCCAACACGCTCGTGGTCTATGCCAAGACCGATCCGGAGGCCGGTCCGCGCGGCATCACCGCCTTCATCATCGAGAGCGGTTTCAAGGGCTTCTCCACCGGCCCGAAACTCGACAAGCTCGGCATGCGCGGCTCCAACACCTGCGAACTGATCTTCCAGGACTGCGAGGTGCCGGAAGAGAACGTGCTGAACGAGGTGGGCCGCGGCGTCAACGTGCTGATGAGCGGCCTCGACTACGAACGCGCGGTGCTGGCCGCCGGCCCCATCGGCATCATGCGGGCCTGCATGGACGTGGTGGTGCCGTACGTGCACGAGCGCAAGCAGTTCGGCCAGGCGATCGGCGAATTCCAGCTGATGCAGGGCAAGCTCGCCGACATGTACACGATCATGAATGCCGCTCGTGCCTATGTGTATGCCGTCGCCAAGGCCTGCGACGCCGGCCGGACGACGCGCAAGGACGCCGCCGCCGCCATCCTCTATGCCGCCGAAAAGGCGACCTGGATGACGCTGGAGGCGATCCAGACGCTGGGCGGCAACGGCTATATCAACGACTATCCCACCGGGCGACTGCTGCGCGACGCCAAGCTCTATGAGATCGGCGCCGGGACCAGCGAAATCCGCCGCATGCTGATCGGACGGGAGCTGTTCGCGGAGACGGCGTGACGCCCTATTCCGTTTCCCGGGCGCTGTCGTGCCAATGCCGGAGCGCGAAGTGGTTGAGCGCCGTGAGGGCGAGAAAGATCAGGATTCCCGCCACGGCGATCAGCACCAGCGCGGCGTACATGCGCGGGATGTTGAGGCGGTAGCCGGCCTCCAGGATGCGATAGGCGAGGCCTGAGCCCGCGCCGGCCGAACCGGCGGCGAATTCCGCCACCACGGCGCCGATCAGGCTCAAGCCCCCGGCGATCCGCAGGCCCCCCAGGAACAGCGGCAGCGCGTTCGGGAAGCGCAGCCAGATGAGCGTGCGGAACCGGCTCGCCCCGTAAAGACGGAACAGATCCAACAGGTTGCGGTCTGTGGAGACGAGGCCGAGGGTGGTGTTCGACAGGATCGGGAAGAAGGCGACGATCCAGGCGCAGATCAGAAGCGCCACCGTGGTGTCGTCGACATAGATCAGGATCAGCGGCGCGATGGCGACGATGGGCGTCACCTGCAGGATCACCGCATAGGGAAAGAGCGCCAGTTCGACGATGCGCGACTGCGCGAATAGGACCGAGAGAAGCACCCCGCCCACCGTCGCCACGAGGAGCGCCAATCCCGTAATCTTCAATGTTACCAACAGGCTGGGCGCCAGGGTCGGCCAGTCGGAGATCAGCGTCTGCCCGATCAGGAGGGGGCCGGGCAGTATATAGGGCGGGATCTCCTGCAGGCGCACCAGCGCCTCCCACCCGGCCAAGGCGGCAAGCCCGATGACCACCGGCAGCGCATGCCGGAAGGCAGCAATTTTCACTGTACGTTCAAGATCTTGACCGCCTTCTCGAGCTCCGCCGCGCCGGCTGCGTGCTGGCCCCGGCGGCAGAGATCGACGCCGATGTCGCGCTCGAGCTTGCCGTTGAAGCTGTTGCCCTCGCCGCGATTGCCGTAGCGATCGTAGAGGGCGCGGAGCTCGCGGCAACGCTGCTGATCCCGCGTCTCCTGCGCGAGCGCGGGCAGAAAAGCGCAGGAAACGGCCAGGAATACGAGCAGGAACCGCATGACGACACCTCCGTTTGGCGGGTAGTCTGACGCATTAACGCTGGCGCGCCAGTCATCATCCCGCATGGAACCCATGTCCCGGAAGCCGCCCGACCGCGCCGCCCTGGAACGCAAGGCGATGAACTATCTCGGCCGCTACGAGGCCTCGAAGGGCCGATTGGCGGCGGTTTTGCGCCGTTTTCTCGCCCGGCACGGGATGGTCGAGGAGGGCTGGATCGGCGAGATCGTGGGCGGGCTGGCGGCGCGGAAACTGGTCGACGACCGCCGCTTCGCCGAGATCCGGGGCCGGGCACTGAAGCGCAGGGGCACCGCCAAGTCTTTGATCCGGCAGGACCTTTCGGCGCGCGGCGTGTCGCGGGAGGATGCCGAGGGGGCGCTTTCGGTGCTGGAGGCGGAGACGGACGACCGGGAGGCGGCGGAGAACTATGCCCGCCGGCGCCGCCTCGGCCCCTACAGGAGCGAAAAAAGGGCGGAATTCCGCCTGAAAGACATGGCGGCACTCGGCCGGCGGGGCTTCGCGCCGGAGGTGGCGCGGGCGGTGATCGACGGCGATCAGCGCGACTGATCCACCGCCGAAAACACCAGCGCTGAGCCGTCCTTCACCATGACCAGGGCTTCGCTGCGGGGGACGACGAGCGCCCCCACCTCGGCCGGCATCACCTCGAGCCAGGGCGAGCGCGATCCGGGCAGACCCACCGCGGTGTCGGTCAGCACCACGGCGACGGTCCCGAGTTCGGGGAGGCGGAGCGACACCGCCTCGGCCCCTGCCCCCAGCCCGTCCAGCCGGACCGAGCGGGCATCGGCGCCGAAGGCGGCGCTGCCGCGCGCCGGAGCGGCGCCGGCGGCGAAGCCGAGGCGCCAGACCCCCGCCCCTTCGCGTGCCAGTTCCAACCCGGCGCCGGCATCGAGGCCGAGGCGGATGATGCGGTGGCGGCCCTGCAGCACCTCCTCCGCGCTGCGCACCGGGCGCGGCGGCAGGCCGGCGAGGTCGAGATCGGCGCCGGGCGGCAGCACGAGGAGCGCGGTCGGGCCGATGCGGATGAGCGCGAGGCGGGGCGCGGTGAAGACGAGTCCGACGGAAACCTGCCGCGCCGGCAGCGGGCCGGTGGCGGCGACGGGGGCAGCCGGCGGCGTCGGCCCGCCGCCCAGACGATGCACGAAGTTGATCGCAGTCCCCTGCGCGGTGGTGCGGTAGACGAGGTGGATGCCTGAAGCGAGGTCGAAGCTGAAGCCCTGCGGCTGGCGCGTGATCCCCGTCATGCCGCGCGGCCATTGCGCCAGCGGCGGAGCGGGTTCCTTCAGCGTCACCGAGAAGCGCCCCGAGACGCCGCGGATGAGCGGCACCACCTCGGCGCTGTCGATCAGCAGGCGATCCGCTTCGCCGCCCGGCTGCAGCGAGAGGCGCGTCTGTGCCCCCGCCGGCGCGGACAGGAGCAGCGCCGCCAACGCGAGCTTAAGGCCGCGGCTGGCAGTACTGGGCGGGATCGGAGAAACGGCGGCAGAAGGCGTCGGCATCGGCCCGGCTCGGGAAAGCGCCGACCAGCAGTCTATAGGCTGTGCGCCCTTCGGCCACCTGCACATCCTGAACGACGGGGGCGAGGTCGCCCAGCACCCCCGGGAAGCGCCGGGCCAGCACGCGCCAGCCGGTCACCGCTGAGTCGCGGTCGCCATAGGAGGCGAGATGGGCGAAATGGGGCGTGCCCGGCGGGGCGGTCGCGATTTCGACCACCGGCCGTTCCGGCGGCGGCGGCGGGGCGAGCCGGGCGGCGCGGGCGGGGCCTTCGGATTTCGCCGGCAGCAGGATGGGGGCGTTCCGCTGCAGCGTCGCGGTGCGCGCGGCACCGCCGCCCAAGACGCGGACCGGACCGGCGGGGGCGCCGATGGCCTGCGCGTCCTTCGGCGGATCGACGGTGGGCAGGGCCGCCTCCGGTGCGGCGGGGCTGAGCCGTCCGGCCTCCCCCGCGCCCTCGATCGGCTTCGCCTCGGGCACATCGGCGAGCGGGGCGAAGCGTTCGCCCGGCACGCGCGGTTCGACCACGGAGAGCCCGTCCCAGCCGCGATCGGCGGCGAGCAGGAGCAGCGGGCCGCGCGGGCGCTTCATGCCGTCCTCGAGCGTCGCGAGGCCGCATTCGCGCCAGACGGCGCCCATGATGTCGGGGCCGACGGCGACATCGAGATGGCCCGCCACCTTGCAGAGATAGGGCAGATGCTGGGCGTATTGCCCGGTGTTGTAATAGGAGAGCGCCTTGTCCCAGGAGCCGAGCCAGTCGTGCAGCTCGCGCAGGAAACGCGCGGCATAGCGGACGTTGGCGCGGGCCTCCAGCATCTCGCTGGGACCGCGGAAATGCTGGCGGTGGAAATCGTAGCGGATCTGCATGCAGCCGATGGCGACGCCGGTCTGGCCCACGGCCACGGCCTGCTGGATGGCGCCGAGCGCGCCCGAGGCGGTGGCGGGATAGAGCGGCTGGCCCGCGATGTTGAGCGCATAGGGATTGGCGATGCCGCCCATGCGGCTTTCCACCGTGGCGACGGCGTTCAACAGGCCGCGGGGAATGCGGAACTGGCGCTCCGCCTCGCGCGCGGCGGCGGCGCAGCCCGGCGCCGGCGCGGCGGCGAGCGCGGGCGCGGCGCTGAACAACAGGAGGATCGCGGCGAACAGCCCCCTTCGGCACATGCTGTTGATGCTTCCCCTCGAGGTTTCCCGACTCGGCTTGCGGACCCCGGCATTATCGGGCTATTCGACTGAGCGAAAGGTTAAACGAATGAAGATTTTTAACCATGCACCGATGGCCGCGGGCGCGGTGGCGGCGGCGCTGCTGGCGCCGCTGATGCTCACCACCGCCCTGCCCGCTCAGGCACAGGCCCCGGCCCCGGCCAGGGCGGCCGCGGCGGCGCCGGCGGCACTGTCGGTGGAGCTGAACAAGGCCGAGCCCTACAAGGCCGGGTGCCGCATCTTCCTGGTGATCAGGAACGACATCGCGGCGCGGATCGACAATGCGCAGATGGACATGGTGGTGTTCAACAAGGACAACATCCTGGCCGAACGTTTCGTCGTCGACCTGGGGCGGATCAGGAAGGCGAAGACCATCATCGCGCCGATCGATATCGACGGCACCAAATGCGACGACATGGGCCACCTCCTGATCAACGACATGCCGAACTGCAAGACCGATTCAGGCGATGTCGATTGCGTCGAGCGGCTGGACGTCAGCTCGCGCCACCGCATCCAGCTGAAGAAATGACCGCGTGAGCATGAAGCCCGTCCACGTCGTCGGCGGCGGCCTCGCCGGCTCCGAGGCCGCCTGGCAGCTCGCCCGCGCCGGCGTGCCCGTGGTGCTGCACGAGATGCGCCCGCTGCGCGGCACCGAGGCGCACCAGACCGGCAGCCTCGCCGAACTGGTCTGCTCCAACTCCTTCCGCTCCGACGATGCGGAGAACAACGCGGTGGGGTTGCTGCACCAGGAGATGCGGACCTTGGGCTCGCTGATCATGCGGGCGGCGGACGCGACCAAGGTGCCGGCGGGCGCGGCGCTCGCCGTCGACCGCGTCGGCTTCTCCGAGCAGGTGCAGGCGGCGATCGAGGCCGAGCCCTTGATCAGCATCGCGCGCGAGGAAGTGGCGGGCATTCCGCCCGAAGACTGGGACAGCGTGATCATCGCCACCGGCCCCCTCACCTCTCCATCACTCGCAGAAGCGATCCGCGGCCTCACCGGCGAGGACGCGCTCTCCTTCTTCGATGCCATCGCGCCGATCGTGCACCGCGACAGCATCGACTTCGACAAGGCCTGGTTCCAGTCGCGCTACGACAAGCCGGGGCCGGGCGGCGATGGCGCCGACTACATCAACTGCGCGCTCAGCAAGGACGAGTACAACGCCTTCCTCGACGCTCTCCTCGCCGGGGAGAAGACCGAGTTCAAGGACTGGGAAAAGGTGCCCTATTTCGAGGGCTGCCTGCCCATCGAGGTGATGGCCGAGCGCGGGCGCCAGACCTTGCGCTTCGGCCCGATGAAGCCGGTGGGCCTGACCGAGCCCGGGGCCGAACGGCGGCCCTTCGCCGTGGTGCAGCTCCGCCAGGACAACGCCCTCGGCACGCTGTTCAACATCGTCGGCTTCCAGACCAAGCTGAAGCACGGCGAACAGACGCGCATCTTCCGCATGATCCCGGCACTGCACCGGGCCGAGTTCGCGCGGCTCGGCGGGCTGCACCGCAACACCTTCATCAACTCGCCCAAGGTGTTGGACGACATGCTGCGGCTGAAGGCGCAGCCGAGGTTGCGCTTCGCCGGCCAGGTGACCGGCGTGGAAGGCTATGTGGAGAGCACGGCGATCGGGCTCCTCGCCGGCCGCTTCGCCGCCGCCGAGCGCCTCGGCCAGACGATGACCGCGCCGCCGCCGACGACGGCCTTCGGGGCGCTGCTGCGGCACATCACCGGCGGGGCGGACGCGAAGACCTTCCAGCCGATGAACGTGAACTTCGGGCTGTTCCCACTGCCCGAGGAAAAGACGAAGCGCGAGGACCGGAAGCGCGCCTATACGCGGCGGGCGCAGGCGGATCTGGCGGCTTGGCTGGGGTTGGAGCGGGCGGCGGCGTAAAGCGGAAAAACTTTCTTTTACCGTACTGAGTCGGATCTCTAGACGGCTTCTCCCTCTCTCTTACGGTTCTCCGATACCTACGCACGCACACCGGCGTCATAAGCAACAACAGGAGTGGCAGGGGGCAGGCCAAGGTCTCGCAAAAGCTCAACAGCCTTCTGGTCACGCCCAGCCGCTGTCTTTGCCCCTTTCCTACGAACTAGTTCGCGCTGCCAATCACTCACCCCTTCCACTTCAGCAAGCCAGTGAATGGTGGCTGCAAGCTCAAGGACCGTCGCTGATCTCCGCTGCATCTCTCCAAGATATTGGCGAATTTTGTCCAACGGTAAATGACGATCTATGGGGTCTCCATCTCCAAGACTTCGAACTCGAAATGCAATGTAGGGCACTCCGTCGCTTTGGCGCCGTCGTTCCTGAGCTTCAAGTTGGCCGAAAATGACATTGTCTTCCACTTTCTCAGCCAGTTCCGATGAGTACGGGCCGAAATGGTGGTACTCGTAATCAAAACCGCTATCGAGTCCTAGCTGATCAAGCAGATACATTACCTTTTGCAGGCGCACTTTCCCAACAACCTCACCGCCTGCCTCCGCCACCAAAGTTGGGATATCGATGGTCATGTTAGCCTCCGTCCGGCGCGCAGCGACTCGACCGCTTCTGCAGCTAACTTGTAGTCTGCATCCTCAAGAAAATAATAGCGTTCAAATGGGCGTGTAAGGTTTCCTGGAGCTACCGTAGCGTGCTTAAAGTCTGTAATTTCCTTAAGTTGACCGTTTGCTAGCTGGATCATCAGCCGTTTTTGTGCTCTTCCATCATCCGCACCTATTTCTCCATAAATGGAGAGCTTGGCGGTATCCCTGAAAATATTGTCACCTATCTTGCCAACGAAGACACGATCCAAATGATGCTTTAATCGTCGTTGCAGCTCAGGATCTTCTGGCAACGCAGTTTGAATATCCAAGCATATGGGATGATCTCTGTTCAAAAGTCTTATTGCCAGATTCTTTAGATCACCCTCTCCAGATAAAGCGATGCTATGGACAGCACCCCAAACAACGGTGTCGTCGAGCAATCTATAATTTTCTATATTATCACCATCAGAAGAAAAAAACTTTAATAGCGCATGCTCTTCAGGTAGACCCTGCACTTTGCTCCCGCCCCTTACCTGCCGAGCAGTCAGCCGAAAAAAGGCGGAAATAAGCTGCTCAATTCCCCTCGTGGTTTTGTGGAAATAAACATTAGTATAAAGGCGATATCTAGAAAGAAGAAAATCCTCTGCCGCTTCGCGTGCCTTATAGCTAAAACAAAAACTATGTTCGTAGATTGGATCATCTCCGTCTGCACCGGGTGGAGACAGATCAATCTCGGCAACACGAACGTTATCCATCAGCCAACCAAGATCTATCGCCCCCGCTCCCGTACCCGTCATGTACCGATCACGCATCAGATAATCCAAACGATCAGCGTCGAATGAACTCGACACCACAGAATGATAAATATCTGTGGGAACCTCAGCCTCAATCAATTCCGCCACTTCATCTGGATCGACTTTTGATGCTGACAATATAGCTGAAATACGACCTCCCTTATCGCGTATCATGTCCGCGGTAAATTGCTCATGTTTCCGCATTCGTTTGGGGGGTGTCTGTTCTGCTGCAAGCGCTTTTCGCGCTTCTTCAAATGCATGACTGAAGGGCCCATGGCCGATGTCGTGAAGAAGCGCCGCGAACTTTGCGACTTTCGCTCTGTGCTCGTTAAACTCGCCTGGTACTCTACCGAGATCGATCTCTCGTTTAATTATTCTAACTAAGCGGCGCGCATTATTGAATACACCAATAGAATGCGCGAACCTGCTATGTGTAGCAGAGGGAAATACGAACTCCGATACACCGAGCTGTTTAATGCGCCTCATTCGCTGGAAGTCTGGCGCCTGGACCAAATCCCACGCGGCCTTGTCTTCAACTTCATCACCCCTGAAGAGGATGAAATCGTGTATCGGGTCGCGAATCCGTTGAGTTTTCATTTCCAGAAACGATATAGCCACTTAAATCAGCTGTCGATTGTAATTCTCTCGCTCTTCGAGCGCGACGTCCTGGAGCTTGTAGCGCCCAACCTCGGACCTACGCCTGCGTCATGCCGACGAGCACCGTCGCTTCCATCTTCAGTTGCGGTGACAGCAGTTGCGGTGACAGTCCATTCAATTGCCCGACCTGTCAGGCCGCGACAGTGATGCCCGGCGCGTGAGTTCGCCGCGCCGGCTGCACCACGATCTCCACGCGTTGATCAAGTGAGACCAGCGCTAGCATCAACCGCTCAAGCGAGATGTTCTGGAGCTTGTAGCGACGGACCTGGGACACCTTGGCCTGTGTCATGCCAGTAAGCGCCGACGCCTGCATCTGGCTTAGCCCCCTTTGAGCGATCAGGCCGTTGAGCTTGAGGGCAAGCGCCGCCTTCGCGGACAGTTCTTCCGCATCGTCGAATCCGAGATCGACCAGCGCATTGTCGGTGCCCTTGGGGGTGGGCTTACTGCTCATCGCGTTCTCCCTCAACCCGTAACGGGTGAGCACTGCCTTCAACCGTCTCTCGATCAGACCCGCGTCCGGCTGCGGCGTGGCGATACCCGACTTGGACTTCTTCTGAAATGCATGCAGCACATGCACGGCATCCGCGATCCGCACGGTGTAGATCGCCCGGAAACTCGGTGACAATCCACTTAATTGCCGGCGGGCAGCGGCCTAGCTCCAATGCTATGCTGCAACACTGCTTCCCCGCGCTGCGCCCGCGCGCTGTCCAGCGAACTGGCGGCTGGGGTTGCAGCTACCGTAGCGCGCCCCACCATCGTCGAGAGTGGCATTGACGATCGGCAGCACCACTCCCAAATAAACCAACTACTCCCCCGTTGGCCTCGGTCACCGGGCGCGCGGCGGGCGAAAGCCCGCCGTTGCTCTTTCCGAGGCATGTCGTGGATACGCACGTCTAATATCGACGGCTTCAATCTCTACTACGGCCTGCTTCGCCGAACGCCTTTCAAGTGGCTCGACTTGGAACGCTTCTGCGACCAGCTTCTGCCGAAAAACCAAATCCGGAAAATCTACTATTTCACCGCCCGCCTCGAGGCCCGCCCTTCCGACCCGGATCAGCCGGCGCGACAGCAGGTCTATCTCAACGCCTTGTCCGCGCTGCCCCGCGTCGAAGTCCATTTCGGCACCTTCATGACCTCGGTTGTCAGCCAGGTGGCCGTCGCCGTCGACCCTGCCACCGGCCGGCATCTGAAGGCCGCCGGCAAGCCGGTCCTCAAGCTCGATGCCGCCGGCAACCCCGAGAAGGTTTGGGTTCACAAGTCGGAGGAGAAGGGCTCGGATGTGAATCTCGCGGCCCACCTGCTCCGCGATGCATATAGGGGCGCCTGCGCTTGCGCGGTCGTCATTTTCGACTCATATCTGCTGACGCCGACCGGCCGGAAACCAGCCAACCACTCTTCCGGCAAGATGCGGGAGCACAGGATGCGTTGTAGGATACCGATCCACGGTACACCGAAATCGCCCCCGCCGGGAATTCGCCGATGAACGCGACCGTCGAACGCAACCTGTTGTCCAAGCTCAAGGCGCTCACCCCGGAGCAGATTGCCGAGGTGGAGGATTTCGTCGAGTTCCTGGCCGCGAAGACGCGGAAGCGTCAAGCGCTGGAGCGCCTGCTGTCGGTCGCGCCCGCGCTGGAAGCAGCCGGTGTCGAGCCCCTGAGCGAAGAGGATATCGCGCGCGAGGTCGAGGCCGCCCGGAGCGCGCGGCGAGCCCGCAAAACGTCCTAGTCAACGACAGGTGAGGCTGGTCCTCGACAGCAATGTCGTCCTGTCCGCGCTCCTCTGGCGCGGCGCGCCACATCGGCTTCTGCTGGCGATCGGCGGCCATCCGGATGTCCGGATTTTCACCAGCCCGGTGCTGGTCGAGGAACTGGCCGATGTCCTCTCCCGGGAGAAACTCGCCGAGCGTCTGGCCCTCATCGGCAGAACGCCGCGCGAGCTGCTCGCCGACTTCGTCACGCTCGTTGATCTCGTGGAGCCGGCCGAGGTGCCGCGCGTGATTGCGCACGATCGCGACGACGATCAGGTGCTCGCGGCGGCGGTCGAGGCGGGCGCCGATCTGATCGTCTCCGGCGATACGCGGCACCTGCTGCCACTGAAGCGCCATCGCGGGATCGAGATCGTCACAGTCGTCGACGCACTGCAGCGCCTGGACGGGCTGGAGGCGGGAGGGTCCTTCCGGGCAAGGTGAGGTTCAGACGATGAGCAGCGAGGGACCAAGGATGCTGGTGCGCGGGCCCCTGCGGCAGGTCATGGCGCTCCTCCTCCTGCCGATCGGCCTCGCCTGCCTCGCCGTTCCCTTCGCCGTGATGGTGCTGAAGGACGACTTCGCCCTGTTCGACGACACGCGGGCCTGGATGGGCGCGGGCAGCACCGAGGGCGCGCCGGTGGTGTCCGATGTGTCCTGCACGCGGGCGCGGCGGAGCTTCGCCTCCACCGACAGGGCCGTCAGCCTGTCGGGCTGGAGCTGCGCCCTGTACCTCGCCCCCGCTTCGACCAGGGGCGCGGCGCAGGACGACCCTTTCGCCGGCCGGAGCTGGCAGGAGGGCATGGCCGAATGGAGCCGGCGCCAGCAGGCCCAGCTGGACGCGCTGAAGGAGAGAACGCGCCTCGGCCGGATCGAACGGATGCTGCCCGGCAACCGCACCGGCGACCTTCCGGCGCTGCGGCGCCTGTCGGCCGAGGGCGAGCCGCCGCGATACGGCGTGGTCTGGGGCGGCGGCGCGCTGCTGTGGCGGTGGCTCGCCTGGCTGGCGGAATCCGTCCTGTTCATCGGTATCGGCGCGGTCCTGCTCTACGTCGGTTGGCGACGGCGTAAGGGCTGACCGCGGCGGCATTCCGCACAGCGGCTTTGCGCGGGGACGGGCACCGCGGATGGACCGCCTCACCCCGGCGCCGGAAAGGGGCTCTGGCTGTGCAGTCGTCGAGAATGCGGGCTCGTGGAACTGGACAGCCGGCACGCCGCCCATCGACCGCCGGCCGCAGAGGCAGATCTTCGATGCCGCAGATGTGTATGGCTCGGGCGGGCCGGCGCCAGGCGCGAAAGCGGAACGAAGGGCCACGGTCGCCGTTGATTTTCCGTCCCACCACCAAACAGATGGAGGAAAATCCATGCTGCGCAGTTTGACCGCCCTCGGTACCGCGCTTGTGATCGCCGGGGCCGCCCATGCCCAGACCGGCAGCAGCGGCAATACCGGCACTACGACCGGCAACCCGCCGGCCTCCGTGGACAAGGGTGCCGCAGGCAACAGCGGCTCCGGCACGATGAACAGGAACAACACCGGTGCGACCGGCCAGAACGCCACCGGCGCGGTGAAGAACCCCGCCGGCGCGGAAAGCAACACCGGCAACATCACCGGCGGCACCGCATTCGACCGAAGCACGGTCGGGCAGACGGTGTACGACCGCGACGGCGAGGCGATCGGCCAGGTGAAGGCGGCGCAGGGCGACCGGATCACCGTCTCGGTCGGGGAATACCTCGGTGTCGGCAGCCGCGACATCACGCTGTCACGCAGCCAGATGGACACCAAGACCGGCACCAGCAACAAGCTGATCACGACGCTGAACAAGCAGGAACTGCAGATGCAGCCGGAGGCGAGCAACACCGGCAACGCCAACACCCGCTCCAGCAACATGCCGTCGGACAACACTGCCAAGCCGATGCAGCGCGACGGCACGTCGAGCACCACGACCTCGCCGAAGAAGTAGCCGGCGCCGTCGCTGAAGGAAGGGCCGCCCGCGAGGGTGGCCCTTCCCCTCACCCCGGCGCCGGAATGGCGCGCTGGTTGTACATCAGCTTCCTGATGCGGGCCTGTTCCTCCGGCGGCAGCTTGGTGACGTCGGTGCCGAGCTCGGCACCCACCGCCATGCCGCGCTGTACCGCCGGCCGCGCGCCCATCTCCTCGTGCCAGCGCTTGAAGTGCTTGAATTCGTCGAGGTCGAGGCCCTGGAACTTCCAGTTGATGGTCCAGGGATAGCAGATCATGTCGGCGATGGAATAGTCGTCCCCCGCCACGAAGCGGTGCTTGTAGAGCGCGTTGTTCAGCACGCCGTAGAGCCGGTGCGCCTCGTCGCCGAAGCGGCGGTTGGCATAGGCCTGGTCGCCCTGGGCCTCGCCCAGGCGCTTGAAGTGGCCGAGCTCGCCCAGCTTCGGGCCCTGGTTCGCCATCTGCCACATCAGCCACTGGTTTATGGCATAGCGTTGCCGCAGGGCTTGCGGATAGAAGCGCCCGGCCTTCTCGGCGATGTACATCATGATGGCGCCGGATTCGAAAACGCTGAGCGGGCCGCCGCCGTCGGCCGGTTCGGTGTCCACCATCACCGGCATGCGGTGGTTGGGGTTCATCGCCAGCATCGCGGGCTTGAACTGGTCGCCCTGCTGGATGTTGAGCGGGATCACCGTGTAGGGCATCCCGCATTCCTCCAGCAGGATGGTGACCTTCTTGCCGTTCGGCGTCGGCCAGTAGTGCAGTTCGATCATGCTCGGCCCTCCTCCTCCCCATCGGCCGCGCCGCTCCCGATCCGTGCGGCGGCGGCAGCGGGCGAATAGTAGCCTACCGGCGCTGCGTCTCACCTGCCTTCTTCCTGCAACAGAAGCGACATAGAAGCGAATGCCGAAGGGAATAACGGCATGGACGCGGATGGGGAGAGATCGGACTGACCGCCTCGCCATGGCGGCGCCGGGGCCGGCGGGCGCGGGCGCCTTCCCGCGCCGGCATGCCTCCACGGCCTGCAGCCTCGGCTTCGTCGTGCTGGTGCTCGCTGCCGCCGTCGGCGGCGGCGCGCCGGCGGTGGCCGTCTACGCGCTCGGCTTCTGGCACTACCTCCTCTACGCCCTCGCCTTCGGCTTCGGTCGCGTCGCGCCCGGCGTGTTCAGGCGCGACGCGGTGCTGATGAAGGGCGTCTCGCTCGCCGGCCTCGGGGTCGTCTATCTCGCCGCACCGCTCGATGCGCTGTCGCTCGCCGTTGTCGCCGCGGGCTTCCTGCTCAACCTTCTGGCTGCGCGGGCGCTGGGGGCGGAACGCACCTATTACGGCCGCGAAGTGGCGGGGCTGCCGGCGCTCCGCGTCACCGCCTTTCCCTATTCGCTGGTCCCGCACCCGATGCTGCTCGGCAATGTCCTGGCCTTCGCCGGCACGCTGATCAACGCGGAGTTCCGGGCGCAGTGGTGGCCGCTCGCGCTCGCGCATGTCGGGCTCAACCTCGGGCTGCTGGCGATGGAGCTGGGCGTCACGCCGCGGCGCGGCGCGGCCGGCGGGCCGGCGCTGCCGGGCGGCTCCCTCGCCATCGCCCTCGCCGCTCTCTTTGGCGGCGCGGCCGGCTTCGCGCTCGGCCGGGATCTCCTCTCCGCCGGAATCGGCGCCCTCGCCCCCGCCTACGCCGCCGTCCTGCTCCACTGCTATGCGGGCGCAGGCGATCGCCATCAGCACGAAGCACCAAGGAGGGGACCGTCATGAGCGATGCGATGCAGTTGACCGACAGGGCCACGCGACCGCGACCGGGCGCGGCGGCCTCGCGCCTCTTCCCGGCCACGCTCGGCCGCTTCGACGATCCGGACGACCGCGCCGTGATCGACCGGCTGGTGCGCTGGATCGAGGCGCGCTATCGCGACGACCTGCAGAGCCGGCCTTCCAAGCATGTCTATATCCGCACGCTCCCCCCGGAAGCAGTGAGCCTGATCGACCGGCTGCGCGACAGCCCGCTCATCACGGGCGCGATCCTGAAGGCGTTTCCGGCGGGCAGCGTCATCACGCCGATGCGGCACACCGACGAGCTCTATCTCTCGCACTACAACAAGGATCTCGGCGGCGACCAGGGCCTGTTCAGCAAGCATTACGACGGCAACCTGCGCTTCCTCCCCTATGGCGCGGTGGTGCGGGCGCTGATCTACCTGCGCTCGGACGACACCTACAAGGTGGTGTTCCAGGACAGCGGCGTGGAACGGGCCTTCACCGACTACGAGTTCGGCCTGCTCGACTTCCATCGCGAGCTGCACTGGGTGGAGGGCGCCTACAACCCGGACGACCGCCAGCGCACCCTCTTGAAATGCAACTACCTGATCGCGCCCCGGAACGACGGCCCGGCGGCGCGGGCGGTGCTGTGGGCGAATTCCGCCGTCTTCGCCTTCGTCAAGGCGGCGATGGAATATTCGAAGAGCCCGCGCACGCTGCCCCAGCGCGGCGTGGGCCTGCTCTGCAACCTGTTCCGGGTGTTGAACAACATCCACCCGCTGGTCCCCTTCGGTTTCATCCTGGGCTTTCTCGGGGCGGTGGGATGGGGCCTCGCGGCGATACTTTCCTAACGGCCCTGCCCCCTACTTACCCTGCCACTGAGGCTTGCGCTTTTCTTTGAAGGCGCGCGGGCCTTCCTGGGCGTCGGCGCTCATGTAGACCGGCTCGAAGATGCGGTGCGCGGTCTCGAGCGCGGCGCTGCGGCCCATCTCGGTCGCGGCCTGGATCATCTCCTTCGCCGCGCGCACGGTGAGCGGGGCATTGGCGACGATGTCCTCCGCCATCTTCATCGCCGCGTCCATCAGCCCGGCCGGCGGCACCACGCGGTTCACGAAACCGAGCTGGTAGGCGCGTTCGGCCGTCATCGGCTGGGCGGTCATCAGGAGTTCGAGGGCGATCCGCTGGGGCAGCATGTTGATGAGGGGCGCCGCCCAGGGCATGCCGCGGCCGACCTTGCCTTCGGTGATGGCGAAGACCGCGGTGTCGGCGGCGACGCAGAGGTCGCACATCTGGGCCAGGAGGAAGCCGCCGGCATAGGCGCCGCCGTTCACCGCCGCGATCACGGGCTTCGTCACCGTCACGTTCTCGCCCAGGATGGGGAGGAAGTCGGGCGGCGGCACCGCCATGGCGGTTTCCGACATCTCGGCGAGATCGGCCCCGGCGCAGAAGGTGGCGCCGGTGCCGGTGAGGATGGCGGCGCGGATGGTCCGGTCTGCTTCCAGGCGGGCGAAGCCGGCGCGCAGGCCCTCGCGCACCGCGCGGTTGAGCGCGTTCCGCCGCTCGGGCCGGTTGAGGGTGAGGATGGCGACCCGGCCCCGCACCTCGTAGAGAAGTTCGTCACTCATCCCGCACTTCCTCCAGCCTTCTTCTTCGTTGCGGCAGTGGCCTGAGCCTAGCCGTCCTGCATCAGATGTTCACGCTGGGTCGTGCCGGCATAGGCGCGGCGGAAACGCCCGCGGCGCTGCAGCTCGGGCACCACGTGATCGACGAATTCCTCGATCGCGCCGGGGGAATGGATCGGCGAGATCATGAAGCCGTCGCCGCCCACGGCCTCGAAGAAGGCCTCCATCTGGTCGGCCACGTCGGCCGCCGTGCCCACCATCTGCGGCAGGCCGACGCTCTGGCCGTGGTTGCGCGCCACCTGTTCGAGGGTGAGGAGGCGGCCCTCCAGCGTGCGATAGCGGGTCTGCATGCGCTGGAGCCGGGGCTCCTTCCGCTCCGCCATGACGGTATCGAGGGGGAGCTGCGACAGGTCGAAGTCGAGATGCCCGGAGAGGATGGCGAGGCCCCCTTCGAGGGGCACCAGCGCGTTGTGCTCGGCCTGCTTCTCCTCGGCCTCCGCCCGGCTCGACCCCAGGATGGGCTGGATGCCGAACAGGATCTTGCAGGCCTCGGGCTGCCGGCCGGCCTCGACCGTGCCCGCCTTGATGTCGTCGTAGTAGGCCTTGGCGCCGAGGAGGTTCGGCTGGATGGCGAAGATCGCGTCGGCATGCCGGCCGGCGAAGGCGCGGCCCTTGGGCGAGGTGCCGGCCTGCAGGATGGCGGGGCCGTTCTGCGGCGAGGGGATGACGTTGAGCGGCCCGCGCGATCTGTAGAACCGCCCCTGGTGCTCGATGCGGTGGACCTTCGACGGATCGGCGAAGACGCCGGACGCGCGGTCCATGAGGACGGCGTCCTTCTCCCAGCTGTCCCACAGCTTGCGGCAGACGTCGACGAACTCCTCGGCCCGGTCGTAGCGTTCGTCGGCCGGGCGCAGTTCTTCCCCGTAATTGGCCGACTGGTTGTGGTTCAGCGTGGTGACCACGTTCCAGGCGGCGCGGCCGCGGGTCAGGTGGTCGAGCGTCGCCCACAGCCGTGCCGCGTGGAAAGGGTGCTGGTGGCTGATCGAATAGGTGGCGCCGAGGCCGATATGCCTGGTCGCCGCCGCCATGAAGGAGAGCAGCGGGATCGGGTCGTGCTCGGGCGCCTGCGTCGCGTGGCGGATCGCGGGGTCGAGCGTGCCGCGATAGGTGTCGGAGATGTAGTTGAGGTCGGCGAAGAAGACCATGTCGAACAGGCCGCGTTCGCAGACCCGGGCGATGTGCTGGTAGAGCTCCGGCCGCGACCAGTCGAAGCCGGCGGCGGCCGTCTTCGGATGCCGCCACATCGCCAGGCTGTGATAGGTCGGCCCGTGCACCAGGAACTGGGCCAGGTGCATCATCGCTTTCGCCACGTTTCCATCCCTCGTGTTCGTTTCGGAGAGATTAGGGTGTGCAGCGGACGCCCGCCAATGGGGCGGCGGCCTAGCGCGGGGCGCGCGGGCTGATCCAGACGAAGGCCGCGAGGCCCGCCGCCATGACGAGGGCGAGATGCCCGAAGGCGAGCCACCAGCCGAGCGGGCCCGTCCCCCCGGCCAGGTCGAGGGTGAGGCCCATGACGAGCGGGCCGAGGAAGCCGCCGAAATAGCCGAGGGTGGAATGCACGGCGAGCGTCGCGCCGCGCTGGCCCGGGGCGGCATTGCCGGCGGCCCCGGCGGTGAGGGTGGATGAATCGGCCCAGATCAACACGGCATAGAGGAGGACGGCGGCCGAGGCGACGGTGTAGCCCGCCGTCACCGTGAGGCCGATGCCGGCCGAGACGGCGATGGTGGCGGCCATGAAGACGATCACCGCGCGGCTGCGCCCGAAGCGGAGCGCCGCCTCGTTGCCCAGCACGCTGGACCAGACGCCGAGGAAGCCCATGGCGGTGGCGATGGCCGCCGGCGTCGCCCAGGCGCTGATGCCGGACCCCGCACCGGCGGCGGTGAGGAAGGTGACGGTCCAGCCCCTGAGCGCCGACATCTCCCAGGTGTGCACCAGATAGCCGATGGAGAAGGCGAGCGCGGCGCGGTTCTTCAGCACCGGGCGGAAGTCGAGCAGCGCCCGGGCCTCGCCGCGCTCCGGCGCCTTCGCCTCGACCAGGATCGCCATCAGGGCAAAGGCGATCACCGCGCCGGCGGCACCCACCATCATGGCGGCGCGCCAGCCGAAGACCTCGGCCACCACCCCCGCCACCAGGAAGGACAGGGCGCCGCTGATGCCGACGGCGGCGGCATGCGCCGCCACCCAGCGCGACTGTTCCTTGCCCTCGAGCCGGTCGCCCAGCGCCTTCAGCCCGGGCATGTAGGTGCCGGCCCAGCCGATGCCGTGCAGCAGGCGCCAGAACAGCCCGCTCCAGAACCCGTCGACCACGGTGGCGTAGGCGGCCATGGAAAGGAAGGTAAGGCAGACGCAGAAGAGGTAGATGCGGCGGGGATCGATGCGGTCGGTGAGCGAGACCAGCACCGGGACCGAGAGCGTGTAGCCGGCATAGAAGATGCCGGCGAGCCAGCCCGCCTCGGTATTGCTGAGCGACCAGTCGGTGATGAAGACGGGCAACAGCGTCGGCACGGCGAAGGCGCCGATCTGCGCGCCCCATTGCGCGGCGCAGATGGCGAGACCCATTCGGCGCTGCCGCCTTTCCCCCTGCCCCACTTTGCCGCCCCGCTTGCGCCGGCCTCCAGTTAGCGCACAATCAGCAGAGGCGGCGAAGGCCGCAAGCAAGAAATCGGATCGGGAGTGAAGCATGGCCGACAGGAGCCAGACCCATTACGAGGTCATCGTCATCGGCGCCGGGGTGGCCGGCATATACCAGATCAAGCGGCTGGCCGATCTGGGCATCGACGCGACGGTGCTGGAAGCGGCGCCGGACCTCGGCGGCACCTGGTACTGGAACCGTTATCCCGGCGCGCGTTTCGATTCGGAGAGCTACACCTACGGCTATTCCTTCTCCAAGGAACTGTTGAACGAATGGCACTGGAAGGAACGCTTCTCGGGCCAGCCGGAAAACCTGCGCTATCTCAACTACGTCGCCGAGAAGTTCGACCTGCGCCGGCACATGCAGTTCAACACCCGGGTGGAGGCGATGGCCTTCGACGAGGAGGAGAACCTGTGGCGGCTCAGCCTGGATGACGGGCGCGAGCTCACCTGTCGCTTCGTGATGATGGCGCTCGGCCTCCTCTCCACCCCAACCTATCCGCGCATTCCCGGCATGGAGGGCTTCAAGGGCCGGTCGTTCCACACCTTCCATTGGCCGCACGAGCCGCTGGATCTCGGCGGCAAGCGTGTCGCTGTGATCGGCACCGGCGCCACCGCCATCCAGGTGATCGCCGAGATCGCCGACAAGGTGGGGCAGCTGACGGTATTCCAGCGCCGGCCGAACTGGAGCGCGCCGCTCAACAACGGGCCGATCTCGGAAGCCGAGATGGCCGATATCCGCGCCCGCTATGAACAGATCTTCGCCGCCTGCGCGCGGTCGCCCGGCGGCTTCGAGCACGAACCCGACCGGCGCGGCTTCTACGAAGTGAGCGCGGAGGAGCGCCGGGCGCTGTGGGACCGGCTCTACGACGAGCCGGGCTTCGGCATCTGGCTGGCGAATTTCCGCGAGATCTTCATGGACGAGGCGGCGAACGCCGAGCTGTCGGCCTATATCGCCGAGCGCATCAGGGGCCGCGTGAAGGACCCGGCGGTGGCAGAGAAGCTGATCCCGAAGGATCACGGCTTCGGCGTGCAGCGCGTTCCCCTCGAGACCCGCTATTTCGAGGTCTACAACCGCGACAATGTCGAACTGGTCGATATCAGCGAGACGCCGATCGAGGCGGTGACGGAAACCGGCCTCAGGACCAGCGCGCGGTCCTTCGACTTCGACATCATCGTCTATGCCACCGGCTTCGACGCCATCACCGGCGCCTTCGACCATATCGACATCCAGGGCACCGGCGGGCAGCGGCTGCGCGACAAATGGGCCGAGGGGCCGTCCACCTTCCTCGGGCTGATGATCCACGGCTTTCCGAACCTGTTCATGGCGGGCGGGCCGCAAAGCGGCTCGGCCTCGACCAACTATCCGCGCGGCATCGAGACGGCGGTCAACTGGTGCACCGGCCTGCTGCAGCACATCCGCGCGCAGGGCCATGTCCGTGCCGAGGCGACCGCCGAGGCCGAGGCGCGCTGGACCGCGCATGTCACCAAGATGTACGCCTCGATGCTGATGCGGAAGGCGAAGTCCTGGTTCACCGGCTACAACTCGAACGTGCCGGGCCACGAGCAGGGCAAGATCCGCTACTTCGTCTACAACGGCGGCGCGCCCAAATACGTCGCCCGCATCGAGGAGGTGGCCGCCATGGGCTACGAGGGAATCGACTTCTCGCCCGCTCCCGCCCCGGCGGCCCGGGCACCGGCGCTGGAGGCCCGGCAGGCGGCCGGCTGACGGTGCCCTGATTCCCTCGACGCGGTAGCGGTGCTAGGCTGCGGCCGGATCGACGTGATCCGGGGGAAATCGGGTGGGCTTGCGTCGGCTTGGCGTTGTCCTTTCCCTGCTGTTCGCCGCCGCGAGCCTCGCCACCCAGGCGCGCGCCGCCGACCCGTTGCGCATAGCCCTGGTCATCGGCAACGCCACCTATCGCGAAGCCCCGCTGCGCAATCCGGTCAACGATGCCAAGGCGATGACCGCGGTGCTGACCGAGCGGGGCTTCAGCGTCATCTATCGCCAGAACGCCACCAAGGCCGAGATGGAATCGGCCATCGCCGATTTCGGCGAAAGGCTGGAGGAAGGCGCCACCGGCCTCTTCTACTTCGCTGGCCACGGCATGCAGGTGAACGGGCGCAACTTCCTCATTCCCGTCGATGCCGAGATGCGTTCGGAACAACGGGTTCGGCTCACCACGATCGATGTCGACGTCGTGCTGGACCAGATGGCCGCGGCGCAGTCGCGAATCAACCTGTTGATCCTGGACGCCTGCCGCAACAACCCCTTCGAGCGCCGCTTCCGTGCCGCCGGCGGGGGCCTCGCGCAGATCAACGCGCCCGAGGGCACACTGATCGCCTATGCGACGGCACCCGGCAAGGTCGCCGCCGACGGGACCGGCGCCAACGGGCTCTATACGGAGGAACTGGTGCGGGCGATCCGCGCGCCCGGCCTCAAGGTCGAGGAGGTGTTCAAGGCGGTGCGCGCCAATGTCACGCGCCGCTCCAACGGGGCGCAGACGCCGTGGGAAGCCTCCTCGCTGGTGGGAGACTTCTATTTCAGCGAGCCGCGACCGGTGCCCCTGGCGCCGCCATCGCCACTTGCCGCCCGGCAGGCGCTGGAGCTCGCATTATGGGACGCGGTGAAGGACAGCGGCTCGACGGCGGAGCTGAAGGCGTATCTCGATCAGTTTCCGAAGGGCACCTTCGCGCCGCTCGCCCGTACGCGCATCGCAGCACTTGCCGCTGGAAAACCCGAACCGAGCCCTCCCGCGCCCCAGTCGGTGGCACCCGCGGCGCCGTCCTTGCCGGCGGCCGAGCATGTTCCCGGCCTCGGCGCGGAAGGCCGCGAGGCCTATGCCAAGTTTCTGGCCGGCGCCGAGCATCGCGCTTTCGCCATCGCTGCCGGCGGGACCAGCGGCTGGTCCTCAGGCAATGCCGACCCCAATCGAGCGACGTGGAACGCCGCGTACAACTGTACGCGGGCGGCGCGGTCGCTCTGCCGGATCTATGCGCTGAACTCGGAGCGCCAGACCGACGCCTACGATTCATTCGACAGGGAAAGCGCCCTTGCCCTCGCGCGCTTGAAGCCCGGTGCCGTCACCGGCGCCTTTCGCGACGAGGATCGCGACTTCGGCATTCCGCCGCGGAAGGAACCGAAGGGCGACAGCTACCACGCGGACACGCCGACAACGCTAGCCGGCGCCTCGACGATCTCGACGGCCGCCCTCGCGACCGCGCTGGCGGGCAAGAACAAGCCCCTCCTGCTCGATACGCTCGACGGCAACAGGCACCGCACCTTGCCCGGCGCCTTCTGGCTGCGCGGCGCAGGCAACGTCAAGGCCGAGGGAAATGCCCGGATGGGCGAACTCCTGACCCGTATCGTGCAGGACCTGGCGGGCTCGAAGGACGCGCCGATCGTCGTCTTCTGTCTCTCCAGCCAGTGCTGGCTGTCCTACAACGCCGCGCTGCGGCTGGCCGGCGCCGGGTTCAGCAAGGTCCAGTGGTACCGCGGCGGAATCGAAGCCTGGCGCGCGGCGGGCCTTCCCGTCGTTCAATCGGTGATCCACGCCCAGTTCTGATCCCGCCAAAGGTCCGGGACCGCGCGCGGCCGGCCGCGAAACGCGCCCGGCCGCCTTGCGAACCACCCTATTTCAGCGGCGAATGCGGCGCCGGAAGGAGCGCCACCGAATTCATCGTGACCAGCAGCGGGCCGCCGGCCTTGACGAAGGCCTGCCATTCCGGGTCCTTGCCGCTTTCGGTGCGCGCCGCCATGCGGGCATTGAAGTCGGGATAGGCCCAGAGGTGGCTCACCTCGTTCAGGCTGCCGCCCTCGTTCGACCAGACGCCGATATTCCGCGAATATTTCTCGCGCACCGGCATGGCGCCGCGAAAGAGGTCGAGCCAGTCCTTCTGGCGGCCCGGCTGCACCTGGTAGTACCGGTACTCGTAGATGTTGCCTTCCCGCTCCGGCTTCTTCAGCGGCAGTTCCATGTTGAGGATGCGATTTTCCTGGCGCAGCAACAGCGGGCGGATGAGCGGAATGTAGAGCGTGTTCCAGTCCTTGTTCTTGCCCAGTTCCGCGCGGAGACGGGCGCGCTCGTTCAGGTCGGCATAGCTCCACAGGTGCCAGACCTGGTTCAAGGCGCCGAACTCGCTGAACCAGTAGCCCTCGAGCTTGCCATAGTTGTCGCCGCGGACCTTGACCGAGATCTCGCTCGCGTGTTTCAGCATCTCCGGCACCTTGCCGGCCTGCAGCGTATAGGTCCGCATCTCGTAGATCATGGCGCCTCTCCCCTCGTCCCAATTCTCGGACAGAGGATAGCCGGCGGCGCGCGGAAGTCGAAGGCGGTCGTCTTTCGCCGGCGGCATAGACTGGCTCGGCAAATATAAATTGCACATTGAATAGGCGACATCCCATATTCTGGGCCAAAATGGGAAACGCCTCGTTATGACACCCGCGCTCCGGCGCCAGGGCCTGGTGATCGTCGCCACCCTGGCCACCGCCTATGTCGCCAGTCACTTCTTCCGCGCGGCCAATGTAACCATCGGCCTGGAGTTGATGGCCGATCTGCGCATCGGGCCGGAAGCGCTCGGCGTGCTGACCGGCGCCTTTTTCTTCGGCTTTTCCGCCACGCAGATCCCGTGCGGCTTCTTCTTCGACCGTTACGGCCCGCGCAAGACGGTCTTCGGAATGCTGCTGATCGCCGTGGCCGGCGGCGCGCTCTTCGCGCTGGCGCCGGACTGGCCGACCCTGCTGGCGGGCCGCGCCCTGATGGGTGCCGGTTTCGGCGTAATGCTGATCGGCAGCATGGTGGTGATCTCGCGCTGGTTTCCGCCCGATCGCTTCGCCACGCTTTCCTCGCTCGTGCTGTCGATCGGATTGCTCGGGAATCTGCTGGCCACGACCCCGCTCGGCTGGGGTTCGGAGGCGATCGGCTGGCGCGGCGTGTTCGCGATTGCGGTGGGTTTCACCGCGATCGCCACCGTCGCGGTCTGGATCGTGGTGCGTGACGCCCCCCCCGGCCATCCCTTCCTGGAGCGCAAGCCGGAAAGCGGCCGGGAGATGCTGGCGGGGCTGAAGGAAGTCCTGACCAATCCCAGCCTGCCCTGCATCGTGGCCCTCAATTTCGTTAACTACGCCTGCTCCTTCACCGTCCAGGGCCTGTGGGGCGGCCCGTTCCTGCGCGAGGTGCATGGGCTGTCGATCGTGGAGTCCGGCAATGTCCTGCTCGCGGCGGTGATCGCCTATCAGATCGGCATGCTGACCATCGGGCCGCTCGACCGCCTGCTCGACACCCGCAAGCGGATCGCCGTCGCCGGGACGCTGGTGATCGCCGCGATGCTGGCGATCCTCGCGATCTGGGAACAGCCGCCATTGTGGCTGGCGATCGCCGCGATCATCGGCATCGGATTCGTCAGCGCCTCCAGCACCATGGTCATGGCGCATGGCCGTGCGATCTTCCCCGACCACCTGATCGGGCGTGGTGTCGCCACCCTGAACACCAGCGTGATGCTGGGGGTCGCCTGCATGCAGACGGTATCGGGCATGGTACTGGGCGCCTTCGCACCGACGGCGGACGGCGCCCGATCGGAACTGGCCTATCGCAGCCTGTTCGGGTTCATGTGCGTATTGCTGCTGGCCGCGCTGGCCGTCTACGGTCGGGCAGTGGACGTTCGGCCGAGCGACGAAATGCGGCTCAGGGCAGCGCTGCGCAAGGCACCGGCCTGACCGCCGCGGCTCCCGCTACGGCGTCGTCCCGGGAGGAACCGAATAGGCGATCGTGTCCGGTGCGTTCGAACCGCCCGTGATCACGAACGACATGGCCTGATCGAAGGTCCAGTCGGTATAGGTCAGATTTCCGACAGGAACGATCTCGATGTAGCCCGAGGTGGGATTGGGAGAGGTCGGAATATAGACCGCCGCCAGTTCCTCGCCCGTGGCCTTGTCGCGCAGGATGCGCGTGACGAGGCCGATGGTCTTCATTTCCGGCGAAGGAAAGTTGATCAGGACCACCCGCCGCTCGCTTTCGCCCGCACCGCCGGCAACCGTGAGGAAGCGCTTCGTCGCCCGATATATCCGGTCGACGACCGGAATCACGCCGATCAGCCTCTCGAAAGCGCCGATCAGCCAGCGCCCGACGACATGGGTCGTCATCCAGCCGAGGCCACACAACGCCAACAGGATGAGAACGGCCGCGAGGACGGAGAGGAAGGTTTCGTTCTGCAGCCAACCGGACAACAGCGGCTGTTCCGGGGCGAGGGCATTGGCGAGCGCGCTGACCCAGGGACGGCCGATGCGCGACAGCTGGCCGAACAGGAACTCGATGATCAGCCAGGTGACGGCGAGCGGCGCGGCCGTGATGATGCCGATGATCAGGTAGCGGCCGAGCGATTTGACGGGCCTCTTCTGCATATACCGATCGTACTCCCCAGAGGTTCGCGATTCCGATGGCCGACCAGTTCCCCATCCTCCGCGGGGTGGACGGGGCGGATGCCGGCGGCAGCGCCCAGGCCGGCGGGAGAAAACTAGCAGGCGAAATCCGCCTGGTCCCCGCCGAAGGCCCCTTTCCGGGCCACCGTCCCGGTGTCCATTTCACTTTGCAGGGCTTTCCCCACTGAAATGCATGGAGAATATCCTTGCTCGCCCCCAAACGGTCGCTAGGGTCCGGCGGCCATGAACGCACAGACGCCGCCGCCCACCACCATCGACGCCCGCATGCGGCGCAACCTTTTCCTGCTCGCCTGCTGCCAGGCGATCGGCCAGGCCGGCAACACCATGATGTTCGCGGCGACGGCGCTTTCGGTCGTGACCTTCTTCCCGATGCGCGATCTGGCCACCCTGCCGGTGACCATGCAGCATATCGGCGTGATGCTGGCGGTGTTCCCCGCGGCGCTCCTTATGCAGCGTCACGGCCGGCGGTTCGGGTTCCACATCGGGTCGCTGTTCGGCATGGCGGGCGCCAGCGTGATCGGGCTCGGGCTCTATTTCGCGAACTTCCTGCTGATGTGCGCCGGCGGCCTGATCCTGGGCTATGCGGTGGCGAGCCTGCAGATGTACCGCTTCGCCGCGGTCGAGCTGGTGCCGCCGTCATACCGGGCGCGGGCGATCTCCTGGGTGACCGCGGGCGGCGTCGTCGCCGGCATCATCGGACCGTCGCTGGCGCGCTGGACCCACGACCAGATGATGCCGCTCTACCTCGCCACCTATGCGGCGATGGTCGGCATCCATGTCGTCGTCTTCATCATCATGTCCTTCATCAAGTTCCCGGCGGTGCTGCACCAGGACGCGGGCACCGGGGCGGCGGCCCCCGCCATGCCCGAGGCGCCGCCCCGGCCGCTGCTCGAAATCGCGATGCAGCCGCGGTTCCTGGCGGCGGTCATCTGCGGCATGTCCGCCTTCGGGACGATGTCCTTCATCATGGGCGCCTCGCCCCTCGCCATCGTCGCCTGCGGCCTGCCGCATACCGAGGCGCATTGGGTCATCTTCCTGCATGTGATGGGGATGTTCGTGCCGTCCTTCTTCACCGGCAACCTGATCGGAAGATTCGGGATGCTGAACGTGATGGGCTTCGGCATCGTCGTCTTCCTGCTGGGCGTGGCCGCCGCGCTGGCCGGCACCAGCGACTGGCATTTCCGCATCGCGCTGACCCTGAACGGGATCGGCTGGAACTTCCTCTTCATCGGCGCGACGACACTGGTGACGACCTGCTATCGGCCGAACGAGCGCGGCAAGACCCAGGCGCTGAACGATTTCCTGGTCTTCGGAACCACCGCCGCGTCGAGCTTCCTCGCCGGCTTCCTGCAGGAACGGATGGGCTGGGTACCGCTCAACTGGTTCTCAGTCGCGCTCCTCGCCACCGCGATCCTGGCGGTGACCTGGCTGAAGCTGCAGCGCCAGCCCATGGCCGCCTGACACGGGCGCAGGCACTCTTGCTGGGCGACATCTTCTCTTCCCTGCTCGACCTGCTGTCGACCATAGCCGTGGCGATATGGCGGCGGCCGGCCTGGCGGCGCGCCGCCGGACTGCTGCTTCTCGCGCTGCTGGCGGTGATCGGGGTGTGCGCCTTCGGTTAGGACGCCGCCTGGCCGATGCCGCCGCGTTTCGTATGCGCCGCGATCGAGCCCCACAGCACCTCGTGGCCATCCGGAAGCGGGCGGTTGTTCGGCATCGACAGCCACAGCCGCAGCAACAGGCGGCTGTTCCCGCTCTCGGCGTCGTCGGTGAAGGCGGTGCGTCCGTGATAGGTCACGTGGCTGTTGATGAACTGGATGTCGCCCGGCTCCAGCGTCATCTCGAAGGAGAGTTCCTGGGCCAGCGCCATCAGGAGATCGATCGCCTCGCGCTGCCGGGCCGTCAGCTTCGGCGCGCCGGGAGCGAGTTCGGCCGCCTCGATATAGGTGAGCGAGTAATGGCTGGTGAACTTGCCGTCACGCATCCCGAAGATCGGCAGCGGGTAGACGGCGGCCGGGTCGTCGCTCTCCTCGCCGTGGCGGCTGCGCCAGGTGTCCTGGAAGAGCACCTCCAGCAGGTCCGGGCGGCGCTCCAGCATGACGTTGTGGATCATCGGCGTGGAACAGAGTGTGCTGACCCCGCCCGCCGCCGCCTGGCGCAGGCACAGCAGCCCCACGACATCGGTCCGGTCGGTGTGGAAACGCAGGCGCCCGTTGGTGAGGGTGCGCGCATAGGAGGACAGGAACGGCTTGTCGCCTGCGCCGCCCGCATCGATCTGCCCGTAGCGCGCGCCGACGTCGCCACCCTCGTCGCGGATGGCGCGCATCAGCTCGCCCCGGCGATTCTGAAACACCGGCCAGCCCAGGTGACAGCCCAGGCCGAAATAGAGCCGGCGGAGATCCTCCTCGCCGTAGCGCGCGACGGGCAGGCCCTTCAGCTTGACCATGCCGCAGCCGTCCTCCAGCTCACCGCGGATATCGTCGAGCAGCGCGTCGATGCCGGTCAGCGGGAAGTTCTCCCGGGTGACGGCGTTCCAGGGTAGGCCGCGCACGGCCGCCAGCGCGGTGTCGAGGGCGGCGAGCGCAGGCGCGTCCCAGCTTCGGATCCAGCGCGGCGAATCCGCCATGTCCCGGCCATGCCAGACGCTGGCATCCGCGAGAGGCCGGCGTCGTCCGATCTGCGCCGTCATTCTGCGTCCGGCTGATTGGCCGGCGCGGCGGCGATGAAGGCGGGCAGCTTCTCGCAGGCCTCGGTGATCCGGTTGATGGTCGGAAAGGCCGAGAGATCGCAGTTGAAGCGCCGGGCGTTGAACACCTGCGGCACCAGGCAGCAGTCCGCCAGGCCGGACTTGTCGCCATGGCAGAAGATCCCTGTCGAGGAACTGCCGGCCAGCAAGCCTTCGATGCCCTTGAATCCGTCGTCGATCCAGTGGCGATACCAGGCGTTCTTCTCCTCCTCGGAATGCCCGAGGACCTTGGTGACGTAGCCGAGTGTGCGCAGGTTGTTGAGCGGATGGATCTCGCAGGCGATGCCGAGCGCGATGGCCCGCACCCGGGCGCGGCCGACCGCATCCTTGGGCAACAAGGCCGGTTCCGGGAACCGCTCCTCCAGGAACTCCAGGATGGCGAGCGACTGCGTCAGGATCGACCCGTCCTCCTCCAGCGCCGGCACAAGGCCCTGCGGGTTCATGGCCATGTAGCCGGGCAATCGGTGCTCGCCCCCGCCACGGGTCAGGTGATGGAAGGCGTGCTCGTGGGCGACGCGCTTCAGGTTGAGCGCGATGCGAACCCGATAGGCCGCCGATGAGCGGAAATAGCCGTGCAGCTTGAGCATCGCCCTCCCCTTTGCTCCGGGAAGCTTAGGGCCTGCCCGCGGAGAGGCCAACAACCCGCCGGGTCAGGCCAGGACGGCGATGTGATTGTCCCATCGCGCCCCGGGCAGGCCATCCACGGCCAGACGATCGCGCCGGCCCGTCATCGGGTCGAAGCGGACGAGCCGGCCGAAGCCGTTCGAGAGCAGGAACGCCCCGCCGCCCGCAGGCGCGATCCCACATCCGTCGTCGAGCCCGAGGACGCCCAGCAGGCGATCGGCCGCCAGATCCCAGAAGACGACGCGGCCGCCCCGGGGGCTGGAGACGGCGAGCGTCGTTCCATCGGCGGCCACGGCGGCGCTGCCGCAATAGCCGTCGAGGCCGGCGAGGACTTCTTCCGGCAGGTCGAGCATTTCGAGCCCGGGCGCGTCGGGCCGGTGGCGCGCGACCAGCGGAACCAGGTCGTCCCGCGGGCCTTCCCATTGCATGGCGACCAGGACACTGCCGTCCCCGGCGAGCGCGAGATGGCGGGTGCCGAGCTGATGCAGTTCGGGCACCGGCGCCACCTGGCGCAGCCGCCTTCCACTGGCAGCGTCCATCCAGACCAGCGATGGCCGCATGCCGTCGATGTTGAACTTCAACCGCGGCGCATCGGGATGCGTGAGGAGCCCGCCATTCGCCACCACCAGGGTGCGGCCGTCGGCGAGCAGGCGGATCTCATGCGGATCGAGCCCGCCGGTCTCGACCTCGCCGAGCCGGCGATGCTCCCGCGTCGAATCGTAGACGCCGATGACACCCTGTCCGTCGGCCGCGCGGGTTTCGGTCGCGTAGAGAAGATTGCCGTCGGCCGCATAGGCGCCGTGACCGTTGAACCAGTGTCCGGGCGCGGCGGGAATGCGGCGCACGGCGCGCCCGCGCTCCGGATCGATGACGAGGGCGTAGTCGCCGGGGCGACGCGCGAAGACCACCGCTTCCAGACCGGCCGGATGGACGGCAAAGGCATGACCGCGCGCCGGCAGCGGCAGGTCGAAGGCCAGCCTTCCCGCGGCATCGAAGCCGGTTGCGAAATGCGCACCACCCGCTTCGCCGCGCGCACTCAGATAGAGCGGACGCCGCAGTTCGGCCGTAGCGGTACGTACGCAAGTGGCTGCAAGGAGACCGGTCAACAAGGCACGCCGCGTCTGCATCAGGTCAGTCTCCATCCAGAGCGTTGAAGCCGACCGGGATATCGAGGGCGGTCGTCAATCGCTGAGTCAGGAGGGCCTTCAGCGCGCCGGCCTCACGCGCGAGCTGCATCAGCTTCCGCCGCTCGGCCGGATCGGCTACCGCTTCCTCGAGCGGCATTGCGACGGAAGCCGCGGTGGCCCTGGTCTGGGCAAAGGCGCGCTTGAGGAGATCGTCGAGCGCCTTGGCACCGGCGACATCCCGCACGAAGCCGGAAAAACCCATGCCTCCGCCGCCGAGATAGAGCGATTCGGCCGCCTCCAGGTTGGTGCGGATGTTGTCCATCGAGGTGCGGCTGTGAAAGCCCTCGGCCAGCTGCGGACGCGCCGCCTGCGCCGACCCACCGAGCGGGCGCGCCAGCTTGTGGTCGGCGACGATCTCGACGGCGGCGTGCAGGCTCTTGAACAATTCCGCGGTCGCTTCCTTCGCGTCGGCGTAGGGACCTCCGCCTCCGCTCATCGCCTTGGCGAAGGGGTCGGCACCCTCGGTCCAGTCGCGGCGAATGCCGCCGGCCAGATCGGCGAGGTTGGTGCCGATCGCCCGCACCGTGGCGCAGCGGAAGGCGGCCTCGGCATCGCCCGCGAGCAGCTTCGGCGCGCTCTCGGCGCCATGGAGCAGGCGTTCCAGCGCCGGCAGGCCCTGCACCGCCACGGCGCCCCGGGCGAAGGCGTCGGCGCCGATCGAAGCGGGCGCGCGGCCTGCGATCAGCTCGTCCAGCCCCCTGCCCACGGCATTGCGGCTGTCGGGCCAGAAGGCGAAACGCATGCCGCGCATGAAGAGCTCGATCGGACCGAAACGAATGTGCTGAACGCCCTGCCAGGCCGCCGCCGCTGCGCGCCAGCGGTCCCGGAGCGAATCGAGGGTGACCGTCCCGGGCTGCCCGCAGGCGCTATCCGTCGCCTCGCGGAGCGCGGCGGTGGCCGCGACGAGGCGGTCGTAGCGCGGCAGGACATGGTGGGTAACGACGTCCTCGTTCAGGCGCCGGTAGGCATCGAGGTCCGGCGCAGCTATTCCCGGGCCTGCGTACAACAGGAGGATGAGGGCGAGGAGGCATCCGCGCATCGGCAGCTCCCTACAGGGACGCGAGAAAGACGAGCAGCGCCGTCCGCTCCGCGCGCGGCATCTCGACCACGCGCCGGCGGGCGGCGGCCGCCTCGCCGCCATGCCAGAGGATCGCTTCCAGCAGGTTTCTGGCGCGCCCGTCATGCAGGAAAAAGCTATGACCGCTGACGGTTCCGGTCAGGCCGATGCCCCAGAGCGGCGCCGTGCGCCAGTGCCGGCCGCCGGCATCGCCTTCCGGACGGCCATCGGCCAAGCCTTCGCCCATGTCATGCAGCAGGAAATCGCTGTAGGGCCAGATCAGCTGGAAGGCCTGTTCCGGCGCGGCATCGCGGCGGGTCACGAATTTCGGCCGATGGCAGGCGATGCAGCCGGCTTCATGGAACGCCGCCTTGCCGGCCAGCACCTGGGGCGCATCGACATCGCGGCGCGCCGGCACGGCGAGGTTGCGCGAATAGAAGACGACGAGGTCGAAGAGAACGGGCGGCACCTCCGCCGTCTCGCCACGCGCCCGCCCGTCCGGCGCCGCGCGGCAATCCGTCTGCGCCGCCGTGCAATCGCCATAGGCGGCGGGCAAGAGCGGGGTGGACAGGCCCATGTCGTCGCTGAAGGCGGCGGCGGTCTGCTGCGCGATGCTTGGCTGCCCGGCCTTCCAGCCGAAACGGCCGAGCGCGGCGCGGCCGAGGCGCGCGTCCCAGATGCGGTTGGGACGGCCGGCGATGCCGTCGCCGTCTCGGTCGTCGGGGTCGGCGGCGGCGAGGATATCCGCCTCGTCGATCGCCTCGATCAAGCCGAGCCCGATCATCGGCGGGGCGACCCGCGGCGAGATCATAGTGCCGGGGCCGAGTGGCCCGTAGTTCAGTCCTTCCAGGCGATAGACCGGCCGCCGCAGGCTGGCGGTTTCGCCTTCCGACAGAACGACCGGGATCTCCTCGTATTCCACCCGCAGCCGCCCCTCGGCCAGGACACCCTGGACCGAGAAGGTCTGGAACTGGCCGCCGTAGACGGGATGCGGCTCCGGCTCCCGCGCGCCGGGCACGGACAGCCGCATCAGCATCGATACGGCGGGTTCGCCGGGAAAGGGCGGCCGGCCGCGACCGTCCTTCAGATGGCAGCTCTGGCAAGACCGCGCATTGAACAGCGGGCCGAGCCCGTCGGAAGACGTGGTGGAAGCCGGGGCCGAGACCCAGAGCTTGCGGAAGACCCCGTCGCCCACCTTGAAGTCGAGCTGGCGTCGGAAGGACATGTTGGCGGAAGCCTGCGAGAAGGCGCTCGCGTTCAGGGGCTGCAAAGAGGTGGCGGCTCCGCCGGGATTGCGCTCATAGGCTTCCGCGCGGGTGAATTCGGTCGCCGGCGCCGTCACCGCCCGCACCCGCTCATCCGCCGCCACCGGCCCGGCGGCAAGGCAGAACAGGATCAGCAGCGGCCGCACGGCACCAACTATTTGAACACCTTGCTCGGATCGTCGAGGCTGTCAGAGCCCTCGAACTGCAGCGGCCGCAGCTTCAGCGCGGCCACCGCCCTTTCGATGCTGCGGGTCTGGTCGGTCAAGGCGTCGATACCCGCCTGGATCGCCGCATTCCCTTCCGGGTTGTCGGCGGCGATCATCTGGTCATAACCCTCCTTGCGTTCGGCTCGCTCCTTGATCGCCGCCATCGCCGCCAGGCTCCGCTCGAGCTTCGCCCGCAATTCGGTGTCGAGCGCGGGATCGGCCGCCTTCACCACGTCGGAGAGGCCGGGCCCCTTCACCACCGTCCCGTCCGTCCGGCGGTACTCGCCCAGATAGACGGCGCGCATGCCGACCACGTTGTAGTAGTGCGAGTTGTGCGTGTTGTCGGAGAAGCAGTCGTGCTCCTCCTCCGGATCGTGCAGCAACAGCCCGAGCTTCATGCGTTCGCCGGCCAACTCGCCGTAGGAAAGGCTGCCCATGCCGGTCAGCATGGCGGCGATGCCGGCATCCGGGCTGTCGCCCTCGACCGCCGCGCGCGCCTCGCCGCCCTGCCGCCAGGCCGTGGCCATCCATGCGAGGTCGTCGACCAGCAGCCGTGTCGCGACCGACAGAAACTGCGCCCGCCGGTCGCAATGCCCGTTACTGCAGGCGGCGCCCTTGGCATAGTCGGTCCAGGGGCGGTTGCCGGCACCCGGGCCGGTTCCGTTCAGATCCTGCCCCCAGAGCAGGAATTCGATCGCGTGGTAGCCTGTGGCGACATTGGCTTCCACCCCGCCCGCCTCTTGCAGCGAGCGAAGCAGACGCCAGCCGATGCGCGCGGTGTCGATGTTCCTGCCGCCGAAGCGGATGGACGTATTGGCGACGACATTGGCGGCCCGCAGCGGATTCTCGTCGGACGCCGCGCCATAGCCCTGGTCGACATAGTCGATCAGCCCCTCGTCCAGCGGCCAGGCATTCACCTTGCCTTCCCAGTCGTCCACGACAGGATTGCCGAAACGAAAGACCTCGGACTGCTGGTAGGGCACGCGGGCTGCGATCCAGGCGGTGCGCGCCGCGCTCATCGTGGCTTCGGAAGGCCGGGCGATCAGGGCGTCGACAGCCGCGTTCAGCTTGCGCGCGCCGGCCAAGGAATCCGCATAGATCGCCTGGGCGATATCGCCATAGCTCCTGACCACGGCAGCCCGATCGGCCGCCGCCGCGCCGCCGACAGCGGCGGTCAGCATCAAACCCGCGAGCGCCACTGCGCGCATCCCGCTCTCCTTCGAATATCGTCCCACGCTCCGGCGTTTGAGTTATCACGAATGCAAACGTCTCTCAATTGCGATTCGACGATGCGCCTCGGAACCGTTCAGGGCCGGCGCAGCAGCGAGGAAGCGAATGGCGTCCAGAGTCCGGTGGGCTCTCCCGCGGCGCGCAATGCGCGCGCGACCCATTCGTTGCAGGTATAAAAAAGCGAGTATCGGCCGGTCCCTTCGTAGAAGGCGTCGTAAGCGCCATAGCCCTTGCCGGGATGGACGCGGATCCGCCCCGAGCCATCCCGTGCGAAGGAGGCATCGATGAAGCGCACGAGGTCGCGATAGCGCTCCACCGGCAGCGTGAGCGGCCGCAACATCGGCCCGGGAACGGGTTCCCCGATCATCGTCACGTGCATCACCGCGCCGCCGAGGCCGGCGACGGCGCGGATGGCGACGCCCGCCTCCAGGTCGGCGAGCCGGCGGGTGTTCATGTAGAAGTCGCGCTCGCCCCAACCGAACATCACGTGGGTCGCCCCCGAAGGCGCGGCGACGAAATCGCCGTCCGGAAACTTCGCGCTCAAATCGACCCCGCCGCCGTTCAGTGGCAGGACGAGGCTGGCGTGATAGCCGTTGGAGTAGACGAAAACCCCGACATCGCCGCCTGATTTGTCCGGCACTTCTGCCGGCGCGAAGGTCAATGCGCCGAGGCCGTAGCCGGCTGCGACATAGAGTGCGACCGATAGGAGGGGAATACCGAATGCCCAGGCGAGCAAGCGCCGCAGGCGGCGGCTTCGAGGGGGTTTGGAGCGGGTGAAGGGAATCGAACCCTCGTCGTAAGCTTGGGAAGCTTCTGCTCTACCATTGAGCTACACCCGCAGCCCGGAACGAATCTCTAGAGATGCCGCGCCGCGCTGGCAAGAGTTTGTCAGACGCTCCGTGCAAGCCGCAGGAAGCGCGTGGCGGCCCGGATGTCGTCGCGCACCTCGCGCCTGGCACGGGCCGCCTCGCGGTCCTCGCCCCATTTCTCGGCCTGGAACAGTTCGTCGACATGCGCGGCCTCGAAGGCGGCGTCGGCCTCGAGGGCGCCGTCCAGCACCGCGAGGGCGAGCACGGCGGAGCCGAGCGCGGTGGTCAGCACATGGGTCGCGGTGAGCCCGATTGAATCCTCGGCCTCGAGCAGGCGCCGCGCCGCGGCCAACCCCTCCGGCGGCTGAGGCTGGTGCAGGACGGCGGTGGTCGGATACAGCCGGATCCCGTGGCGGTGCTGCGCCCAGATCAGCCACGGATCCCAGGCTGCCCGCTGGCGCTCGGCCAAAGCCGGCGGATTGGCGGCCCGATAGCAGATCAGATCGTTGCCCAGATAGGCGACGACTTCGTCGACGAACGCCCCGCGCTGGCTTTCCGCCCGGTCCAGCACGGTGGCGGCGAGGCGCGTCAGCGGCATGGCGAGAGGCTTGATCTCGCCCTCCTGCGCCTCCCATTCCGCCGCGATCGCCTCCGCCAGTTCCCTCGTCGGGGCGCTCAGCAGCGTCTGGGCCGGCGTCCGCACGGGGCGGGAGTCGAGGAGCACCTGGAAGCGCCCCTCGCTTTCGAGGATCGACACGGCCTTGTAGAAGCGCTTCATGCCAGCCTACCGATAAGCCGCTCCACCGCCGGCGCGAGATCCTCGAACCCATCGATCACGGTCGCCGCTCCCGCCGCCGGCAGGTCGGCCGCCGGATGATAACCCCACGCGACGCCGATGCCAGCGGCCCCGGCCCGCAGTGCCATCTCCATGTCGAAGGTGGTGTCGCCGACCATGACGGTTGATTCCGGCGCTGCGCCGGCCTCCGCCATCGCCCTCAGCAGCATGGCCGGATCGGGCTTGCCGGGCGCCCGGTCCGCCGTCTGCAGGGTAACGAAGTGTCGCTCCAGCCCATGCGACGCCAGGACGGCATCAAGGCCGCGACGGCTTTTTCCGGTCGCCACGCCGAGGAGGAAGCCAGCGGCATCGAGGGCGCGGATAGCCTCCGCCGCCCCGGCATAGAGGGGTTCAGGCTCGCGCGAACGCTGACGCGATTCGAATGACTCACGGCGATAGGCGGTGGCGACGAGCGGCACAAGGTCCGTTCCCTCCACCGGCAGCAGCCGCGCGATGCCGTGCTCGAGCGTCAACCCGACGACCGCGCGGATGGATGCGCTGCTCGGCAGCGGCAATCCATGCGCCGCGAATGAAGCATGCATGCAGGCAATGATGCGATGCTGGCCGTCGACCAGCGTCCCGTCGCAATCGAACACGACGAGGCGGTTCGGCGGATCCATGCTCAAGCGGGGTCTCCGCCGCGATAGGACATGACATCCTGCTTCGCCATTTTCATTCCCGTCGGCATCCCCTGCGTCTTGGACATTCCCCTGAAGCGGCCCGCCCTTCGGCGGGCAGGACCGACGGTGGTGACCGCGTTCGCCCGATCTATAGCCTGAATGTCGAATGCTGCGAACACTGCGTCCCCGAATCCGGTTATCCAGGCCCAGGGAACGGCCGGGTTGCGTTCGGGGTGTCCGCCGATATAGTGCGCCGCCTTGCGCCGCGGCGCATGCGGAGGGGTGGCCGAGTGGTCGAAGGCGCACGCCTGGAAAGTGTGTATACCCGAAAGGGTATCGTGGGTTCGAATCCCACTCCCTCCGCCAATACTCAGAGAGTCGCGACCATTCTGAGGGGTTCGAGGGGAGCCGCCGGACCCTTCCGCAGGACTGCGCCGCATCGATGCACGGTGGCGGCCGTCCTCCCGGAGAGAGGCTCACTGCCTGCGCCGCCTCGAAAACGCAGGCTGAGACCGGCTGGATGACGGCGCCATCGAGCTCGACCGGCCCCGCGATCCTGCCGCCAACGTACCCCACAGCCGGCAACGGCGGCCAGAGCGGCGCCTCGGTCATCGCGCCGCCGCAAAAGGCCTCAGCGAGAGAAGCCGCGGTACGAGCCAGAGGTAGGCGACCATGCCGAACAGCTCGACGAGCGATTGGAACACGATCACGACGGTTGCCGTCTGCCATTGGGGTGCGAGCGCGAGTGCCAGCGGCAGCACGACGAACGAGTTGCGGGTGCCGAGGCTGAAGATGAGTGCGCTGCCAGACGCGGCGGGAAGATTGAACAGCCTTACCAGAAGCACGCCGATCGCTGCGGCCACGACCAGATAGGCGACGAACACCCCCGCCACTTGACCCAGCGCCGGGAGGGCCCCGAACACCGTCTGGACCTGCGAGGCAGCGATCAGGAAGACGACAATCGCGAGCAGCGGAACCGGGAACGAGCCGATCTTTTTCACCACCCTGTCTCCGCCGGGACTTCGTTCTGCCCAGCGCCCGGTCGCCCATGCGGCGAGCAGGGGCAGAACGATGAGCGAGACGAAAGCGAGCGCGATGCGATCGGCCGCCATCATTTCGAGGAACGCATCCCCCATGAAGAACCGGATATAGATGGGCAGCAGGATCAGCTGAACCAGCAGGTTCACCGGCGTCGCGGTGATCGCCCGGCGCGTATCGCCGCCGCTGAGATGTGTGAAGGTGATGTACCAGTCGGTGCAGGGTACCAGCAGCACGAGCAGCACCCCGAGCCGAACGGCGGGATCGTCGGGCAGAACAAGCAGAAAGCCCCAAACCGCCAGCGGGACGAGGATGAAATTCCCGATCAGGGTCGCGCCCAGGAAGTGGCGGTCGCGGAAGGCTTCGGGCAGGTGCGTCAGCGGCACCTGCGTGAACGTGGTGTAGAGCAACAGCCCGAGCAAGGGCCAAAGCACGGCGCCGAAGGAATCGGACAGGTCCGGCGCACCGCCACCGACTGCGAGCCCGGCAAGGATTGCGCAGAGGTAGATCCAGACCTGATGCCGTTCCAGCTGTTGTCTTTTCATGCGACCGAGTTCACGGCTACAGCTGCGAATGCAAACAACGTGCTCCGGCGATGGAGCGAGGGCGGGCTGCCGCCGTTTCGCAGCCGGCAGGCGACGAAGAGCCGCGCAGACGCGGCATCACCCGGATTCTCGGGTCAGCAATGGTAAACGACACGGCATACATCTTCGCAGGCGGCGGTCGAGGCATCGCCATCCGCCACAGGCAACCAACTGATATAAAAGAAGAATATTTCATTCATCATGGGTTGGCGGGGCTGGCGGCGAGCACGGGCCGGCAACCGTCACACCACACTGTGACGGTAAGGTATTTCTTCAGACATGTATGGCCGTAATCACTGACCGCCCACGCGGCCCGTGGCCTCATCCGCGGGCTCGTAGATCCGTCCGTCCTCCGCAGCATGCCCGAAAGCGTTTCCTCCGCGTCCGAGAAGCCTCCGCGATCCCATGTCGTCATACATGGAGGACTGCTGCTGCTCTGCGTGCTCGCCGGGCTGCTGGTAGCCATGCAGGTGGAGCGCTACCAAGTCCGGAACGCGACGGACCGGTTCGGCCACGAGGCGGCGATCTCGCTCCAACTGGTGAACTCCTTCGTCGCCGTCTACACCGAGGAACGCAGCCGCCTGTCGGCCGAAGCGGCCACCGTGCCGGCGACCTTCCGCGCCAAGGCACTGGCGCATTTCACATCCGCGCGGCCGGACGACGAGAGCCTGCGCCTGGCGATGGTCGGCACGCCCGGCCGTTCCATCCTGACGCCGCCCTACGACACCCCCCTCCTCGCCCTTCTTGAACGTCTCGAGCAATATCGGCAGCGCCCGCCGGAGACCAGCCTGGTCGATACCGGGGAGAAGATGCTCCTGCGCAGTGCCATGCCTTCCATCGCTACGCAGCAGAGCTGCGCCGATTGCCACAACGCGATCCAATACGGCGGCGATCCGGTCTGGAAAGTCGGCGACATGATGGGTGCCCTTGTGGTCGACCTGCCCGCCGAGGCGCTGTTGGCCGATGCACGCCGGGACGGTCTGGTTGCGGGGTCGGCCATCGGCCTCGGCGGCTACCTGCTCGGGCTGGGCGCCTTCGGGATGGCCAGCCGCATGCAGCGGCTTCGCCAGCGTCTCACCCGGCGGGCAGAGGATCGCGTCGGCAGCGCCATCGAGGGCCTGTCCGCCGGCATCGCCCTGTTCGATCAGGACGACCGCCTGATCGTCGCCAATCCTGCCTATCACCAAAGCCACGCCGATCTCGCCGACCTCTTGGTGCCTGGGATCACTTTCGAGGAACTGATCCGGGCGAGCGTACAACGCGGCCGTGTCGATCTCGGCCAGGCCGACGGCAGCAGCCTCGATATGGAGGCCTATGTCGCCTGGCGCCTTGCCCTGCATCGCGATCCGGGCGCACCGCTGGAGCGCCGGCTGAGCAGCGGCCGCTGGGAGCAGGTTCGCGAACAGCGCCTGGCCGATGGCGGCACCTCGCTGGTGGTGCTCGACATCACCGCCGAGAAGGAGCGCGAGGCGGCGGTGCTCAAGGCAAAATACGCCGCCGAAGAGGCGAACCGCGCGAAATCGGAATTCGTCGCCAATATGAGCCACGAGTTGCGAACGCCCCTCAACGCCATCATCGGCTTCTCGGAGGTCCTGCGCGACGAGCTGTATGGCCCGCTCGGCAACACGCGCTACGGTGAATACTCCCTCGACATCCACCGCAGCGGTCAGCACCTGCTCTCGATCATCAATGACATGCTGGACCTCGCCAAGGTCGAAGCCGGTCAGATCGAGCTGAACGAGGAGCCCGTCGACATCGCGGCGGCGATCGCCGCCTGCCTGCGGTTCTTCGCCGATCGGGCGGACGCCGGGAGCATCGCCCTCCTGACCGAAGTAGAGCAGGGCCTGCCCCGGATCCTGGCCGACAACCGTATCCTGCGTCAGATCGTGATGAACCTCGTTTCGAATGCCGTGAAGTTCACGCCGGCCGGAGGGCGCGTCACCGTTTCTGTCTGTCGCCGGCCCGATGGCGACCTCACGCTCGCCGTGGCCGACACCGGTATCGGCATTCCCCCCGAGGCCATCGACAAGGTGACCCTCCCCTTCCACCAGATCGATCGCGGCCTGGATCGCCAGCACGAGGGCACGGGGCTGGGGCTCGCCCTGGTGCAACGCTTCGCGTGGCTGCACGGCGCGACGCTCGAAATAGCGAGCGAAGTCGGCAGGGGGACGATCGTCAGCATCGTCTTCCCGGCCGCGCGCCTCGCCCTGCGCACCCCCACCGGCCGGGCCGCCGCTTAACCCTTGAAGACGGGCTTCCGCTTTTCCAGGAACGCCGCGACCGCCTCCCTCGAGTCCGGATGTTCCGACAGCTGGGCGGTCATGTTCTGCTCGTATCGATAGCCGTCGCGCAGGCTCATATCCTCGATCGTGTTGAGAGCCTGCTTCGCGAGCCTGATCGCGGCCGGGCTCTTGCCTGCGATCTCGGCGGCGATGACCATAGCCTGGTCCATCAGTTCGGCCCGCGGCACGCAGGCCTCGACCACACCGAGCCGGTACAGTTCCGCACCCGGCAGGCGGCGGCCGGTCAGCATCATCCGCCGCAGGGTGGAATGTCCGAACAGGCGCTGCCCGTGCTTGCCGCCGCCCAGCAGGCCGACATCGATCTCGGGCAGGCCGACCGAGGCCTCCTCCGCCGCGATCAGGATGTCGCAGGAGGCCACCACCGCCAGGCCCGCGCCGAGGGCGGCGCCGTTGATCGCGGCGATGACGGGCTTCGCGCATTCCCGGATCGCATGATAGCTCTCTCGCGCACGCCGGTTGTGCTGCCACCTCTCGCCGGGCGACGCCAGGCCCGACCGCCCCTTCATGTCCGCCCCGGCCGAAAACACCTTTCCGGCCCCGGTCAGCACCGCTACCCGAACGTCGTCACGGTCGCTCAGCGTGTCGAATACATAGGCCATCTCCACATTGAACTGCGCGCTCTGGGCGTTGACGGGAGGGTTGTCCATGGTGACGACGGCTATGCCGTCCGCGACCGCGAGCTTGATCAGACCGAGTTCCATTCCGGCTTCCTCCCGAACGTTTTTTCCTGCCCGCAAGATAGTCTGGACAGCGCCTGTCTGGCCAATTGCGGACTTGCTACCCTGTCCGCCGAACCGCAATGCCGGAGGATACGGGGTGAGCGATCAGGGTGAGGCGCTGATGGAGGCGATCGTGGCGGTGGTCCGCCCGCTGCTCGCCGCCCTCGAGGCACAGATCTTCATCGCCCGGCACCTGCACCCCCCGCATCTGCGCGAGCTGGTCGGCTTCATCGGCGAGCGGGATGCCGCCCTCAGAACCGGCCTCGCCACCCTCAGGGCCGCCCCCTGGCCCGAACACCTCACCGGCTTTCGCGATCAGCTGGCGCAATCGGCCGAGGCCGCCGATCTCACCTTCCAGGGCCTGCGGGCCGCCGCCGAGGACGAAGCCGAGGGAACGATGCTGGCCTATCGGGCGCTTCGCCACCATGCCCGCGCCCTGGAGGCGCTTTATCCGATTGCTTCGGCGCTCCGCCCGGTCAGCCAGTTCTTCCTGGAAGCCACCTTCCGTGACAATGCGGCGCGCCTCGACGGCCTGGCGGGAGCCGATCCAGCGAGGGCGAATGTCGGCGTGATGCATGTCGACAACGAGCGCGACATGCGGGGCGGCTTCTCGGTCTACATGCCCGAGGACTACGACGCCGCGCGTGCCTGTCCGGTGATCTTCGCGCTGCACGGCGGCAGCGGACACGGCCGCACCTTCCTGTGGACCTGGCTGCGCGAGGCACGCAGCCGCGGCGCAATCCTGGTCAGCCCGACGGCGCTTGAAGCGACATGGTCGCTGATGGATCCCGGCGTCGACGGTCCCAACCTGCACCGCATCCTGGATTTCGTCGGCCAGACCTGGCGCATCGATCGCAGCCGCCTGCTGCTGACGGGAATGAGCGACGGCGGCACCTTCACCTTCGTCAGCGGCCTGTCGGCCGGCTCGCCCTTCACGCACCTGGCACCGATCGCCGCCAGCTTTCACCCGATGCTGCTCGGCTTCGTTGATCCCGGTCTCGTCCGTTCCCGCCCGATCTATCTCGTGCATGGGGCGCGCGACTGGATGTTCCCGATCGATATCGCGAGGACGGCCCATGCCGCCCTCAATGCCGCCGGCGCAACCGTCACCTACCGCGAGATAGCCGACCTCTCCCACACCTATCCGCGCGAGGAGAACGCCGCCATCATGGACTGGTTCATGGCTTGAGCCCGCTGCCGCCATAGAGCCAGGCGATCCGGTCGTAATAATCCGCGGCCGTCATCATCCGCATGGTCTCGTTGCGGACGGCGGCCTTGCCGCCATCGGGGTGGTAGATGTAGTCGCCCATCAGGCGGGAATAGAGTTGCACGCGTCCGGTCCGCGACAGCCTCTCACGGCGATAAGCCTCGAAGGCGGCGGTCAGATCACCGGCATGCTGCTCCATCTGGTGCGAAAGGCAGACGGCATCCTCCAGCGCCATGCAAGCGCCCTGCGCCATGTATTGCAGCATCGGATGCGCGGCATCGCCCAGCAGCACCACCCGGCCGTCGATCCAGCGCTCGATCGGATCGCGGTCGCAGAGCACCCACATTTTCCAGTCCTGGCCATGTTCGATGATGCGGCGCGGCCGCTCGGCGATATGGGTGAAGCCGGCGCGCACCTCTTCCCTGCCGACCGGCTTGCCCGCCACCGGCTCGGGCGCGTCGTTGTGGTAGGTGACCACCAGGTTGAACACCTTCCCGCCCTTCAAGGGATAATGGACGATGTGGCACTTGGGACCGGCCCAGAGCGTGGCGGCGTTCCAGCGCAGGTCCTCCGGCATCTGTTCGGCCGGGATCACCGACCGGTAGGTGGTATGGCCGGACACCCGGGGCGACCCATCCGCCGCCACCTGCGCGCGGACCGTCGACCAAAGGCCATCGGCACCGACCAGCGCCCGCCCCTTCGCCCTCTCGCCGCCGCGCAGGCGAACCGTGACGGCGCTTGCGTCCTGCTCATAGGCCTCCACCGCCGCGCCGGCGCGCAATGTCACCTCGGGATGTTCACGGCAGGCGTCGAGGAGAACGCCGTGCAGGTCGGCCCGGTGCACCACGGCATAGGGATTGCCGAAGCGGGCACGGAAATCCGGACCCAGCGGGATGGCCGCGATCCGCTCGTCGGCCAGGGCATCCATCAGCACAAGATTGTCGATATAGACGGCCTTGGCGCGCGCGGCATCGCCCACGCCGAGATAGTCGAAGGAATGGAAGGCGTTGGGACCAATCTGGATGCCGGCGCCGATCTCGCCGAAAGCCTGCGCCTGTTCAAGGACGGTGACCGCGAAGCCCTTGCGAGCAAGGCCCAAGGCCGCCGCCAGCCCGCCGATGCCGCCCCCGGCAATCAGGATGTCATGCTGCATTTGTCGTCACGTTCCTCCCGTGCAACGCTCGGCCAAACTCCCCGTGAGAGGTCCGCAATGTACACGCTCTACGCCCGCGCCGGCTGGGGCTCCACCCTGGTCGAGGCGCAACTCGCCTTCTACGGGCTGCCCTATTCGATCGAAGAGGTGGGCGACCTGTTCCAGTCGGCCGAGGCGCGCGAAAAGCTCGCTTGCGTCAATCCCCTGGCCCAGGTGCCGACGCTCGTCCTGCCCGATGGGCGGATCATGACCGAAAGTGCCGCGATCACGCTCCATCTGGCGGACGCAACCGGCCGATCCGACCTGGTGCCCGGCGCGATGGAGGCGGAGCGGCCCGCCTTCCTGCGCTGGCTGGTCTTCCTTGTGGCCAACATCTATCCCACCTTCACCTATGCCGACGACCCCTCGCGCTTCGTCGCCGCCAAGGAGGCGCGGAAGGACTTTCGAAGCGCAATCGATGCCTATGCCCAGAAATTGTGGCATCAGGTCGAGGGCGAAGCCGCCGGCCCCTGTTTCCTCGGCACGCGCCTCTCCGCCCTCGATCTCTATGTCGCGGTGATGACGCGGTGGCGCCCGCAGCGGCCCTGGTTCGCCGAGCATTGCCCCAAGCTGCATGCCATCGCGCTGGCGGCGGATACGCAGCCGGGCTTCGCCGCGGTGCTGGCGCGCAATTTCCCGAAGGATGCGTCTTGACCGAGATCTACATCGATGCCGATGCCTGCCCGGTGCGCGAGGAGGTATACCGCGTGGCCGAGCGCCTCGGCGTCCTCGTCCATGTGGTCTCGAACGGCTCGCGGCCGATCCGGCCTGCCGCCTATCCGGGCGTGAAGCTCGTCTTCGTCGACCAGGGGGCCGACATCGCCGACGACTGGATCGCCGAGCGCATCGGCCCGAAGGATCTGTGCGTCACCGCCGACATTCCGCTCGCCGCGCGCTGCCTCGCCAGGGGGGCCCGCGCGCTCGGACCGACCGGCCGGCCCTGGACCAGCAGCAACATCGGCAGCGCCCTGGCCGGGCGCGAACTCTCCCGGCATCTGCGCGAAATCGGCGCCATCGGCGGCCATCACGCGCCGATGGGCAAGGCCGACAAGTCGCGCTTCATCGGCGCCCTCGACGAAGCGATCCGCGCGCTCCTGCGCAGTCCCTAATCGGCGACGTCGCGCGCGCCGGGGGTGCGCTGGCGGAAGTCCTCCGGCACGTCACGCCCGGCATCGGTATAGGCCTTGCGAATGGCCGCGACGTTCGGCCCGAAGATGGTCCTGCGGTTCGATCGAGCCCATTCGTTGGAGGCGATGATGCTGTCGAGCGATCCCTGGAAGCGGGGCATCACATAGCGCGCGAAGAGTTCGTAGCTCTTCTGAATCTGCTCGCGGCTGGCCCACTCGTTGGCGCGGAACATCACCCCGCCGATGCCGCCGCCGGAATAGCCGATCAGCCGCTCGATCCCACGCGTCACGGTTTCGGGGGAGCCGATCAGCGTCGTGCCCAGCGCGACCCCTTCGCGCAGCGGGTTGTCGGACCGCCCCGGCGGGCGGCCGAGCGTGTCCTCGAAATAGGTGACCGTCTCCAGCCGCTCGCCCTTCCGCACCTGGGCCAGCGCCTCCTCGTCATCCTCGGCAACGTGCATGTTGACCACGATGCGCCATTCGCGCCGGTCCATCTGCCTGCCGTGCTTCGCGGCCGCCTCCTCGGCGATCTTCCACTGCCCGGCCAGCATCTCCGGCCCGCCCGGAATCCCCGCGCCCAGCGACAGCACGCCGAGGCCGTGCTTGCCCGCCACCTGCATGGCGGCCGGGGTCAGCGTGCTGGCGACCGCGATGGTGAAATGCGGATCGCTGTAGGGCGCGAGGTGCAGCCGCGCCTCACGCATCTCGAACCAATCGGTCTTCATGCTCACCGGTTCGTCGCCGCGCAGCAGCGCCATGATGGCATCCAGCGCCTCGTCCATGCGCCGGCGCTGGTCGACCGGCTCGATGCCGAGCATGTAGGCGTCCGACGGCAGCGCGCCGGGCCCGCAGCCCAGCATGGTCCGCCCCCGCGTCATGTGATCGAGCTGCACGAACCGGTTCGCCACCAGCAGGGGATGATGATAGGGCAGGCTGGTCACGCCGGAGCCGAGACGGATATGCCGGGTGCGCTCGGCCGCCGCGGCGATGATCAGTTCCGGTGCCGCGATGGTCTCCCAGCCCGCCGAATGATGCTCGCCGATCCAGGCCTCGTCATAGCCCAGGTGGTCGATCCATTCGATCAGTTCCAGGTCGCGCCCGATCGCCAGGGTCGGATTCTCGCCCAGCCGATGGAACGGCGCCAGGAAAATACCGAATTTCAAACCCTTGTGGGCCATGTCCCCTCGCTCTCGGATGCTTGCTCGCAGCCGCAGTATCCCTGCCGCCATCGATATTGTGCAAGCGCGAAGGGTCGCAATTGACTTCGCGGTAACGTCTGTTATTCAGTATTGGCTTCCGTTGTTTAAGCCCGTTTTCCGGGAACAAGGCGGTCATGGCCGATCGGAAGCAGACGCAAGAAAAGCACATCGTCCTCTCTTCGCATCCGGGTCCCGGGCAGAAGCCCGTCGCGATCCACTGGGGTGCCAGCGACCCCGCGAAGCGCGGCCCCGTGATCGGGACGACGACCAATCCGCTCTATCGCAACGTGATCGGGGCGCATTCGGGCTCCTACGCCGTCTATCGCGCCCTCGCCGTCGCCGCCGGTCAGCTCGCCGGCGACCACATCCCCGATCTCACCAACACCTCGCCCGCCGTCCAGATCGGGCCGCATCCGCAGTGGTTCGATCCGCACAAGATCGTGTCGATCGACCCCTTCGGCCATGTCTCGACCGAGGTCTTCGCCGACTACATCGCCAAGGGCTACGACATCCGCCCGACCATCGCCGTCACCCGCGCGCATATCAACATGCCGGAACTGCGTGATGCGCTCGCCGCCGGGCGGCTCCGGTCGGACAACCAGATCCTCACCCCCGCGGGCGATGCCCGGGTGACCAAGGTCGCCATCGAGCCGGTCTGGTGGCTGCCCGGCATCGCCGAACGATTCGGCATCGAGGAGCCGAAGCTGCGCCGCCGCCTGTTCGAATATACCGGCCGCATGTTCCCGGAACTGGTGACGCGCCCCGACCTCAAGGTCTTCCTGCCGCCCATCGGCGGCGCCACCGTCTATCTCCTGGGTGACCCGGCGAAGCTCGGCGACACGCGCTACCCGCTCGCCTGCCGCGTACACGACGAATGCAACGGCTCGGACGTCTTCGGCTCCGACATCTGCACCTGCCGGCCATACCTTGCGCACGGGATCGAGCTCTGCATCGAGACGGCGCAGGCGGGCGGCGTCGGTGTCGTCGTCTACAACAGGAAGGAAGGCCGCGCGCTCGGCGAGGTTACCAAGTTCCTGGTCTACAACGCCCGCAAGCGCCAGGAAGGCGGCGATCGGGCCGACCAGTATTTCCGCCGCACCGAATGCGTGGCCGGCGTGCAGGACATGCGCTTCCAGGAACTGATGCCGGATGTGCTGAACTGGCTCGGCATCACCCGGATCGACCGCATGGCCTCGATGAGTGACATGAAGCATGACGCGCTCGTCCGTTTCGGTATCGAGATCGGCGAACGGGTGCCGATCCCCGACGAACTGATCCCGGCGGATGCGCGCGTGGAAATGGACGCCAAGGTGGCCGCCGGCTATTTCAGCGCGGGCAAGCGCCCGGACGAACGCGAACTCGCCTTGGCGAAGGGCCGCGCGCTGGACGAGTGAATGCCGTGACCCCGATCTCCGCGCCTGCTCCCGCCGCGCTGCTGGCCCATCTGCGTTCGCCCAAGGCGATCCGTGAACGCTGCGCCATGGTCTTCGAAGCCGGGCTCGCCAACGGCCTCGAGCATTTCCGGCTCGACCTGATGCGGCTTCCGGCGGCGGCCGACTACGTGGTCGAGACGATCCTGGCCAGCCACCCCGATCTCGACATCCCCTATCACAGCCGCTGGCGCCATTTTTCGACCGGGGGTGTCGACCGCTGGGCGTCGCTGCTCGCCGAACGGCCGAACCTTTCCGATCTGGAGAAGGCGCGGATCGCGATAGACCTGGTCGTCCCCAGCGTGCTGCTCGATGCCGGCGCGGGGCCGGGCTGGTCCTGGACCGAGCCCGGCACCGGCGCCGTGGTCGCGCGGTCCGAGGGCTTGGCGCTCGCCAGCATCGCGCTGTTCCGAACCGGCGCATTCTCGGCCCAGCCCGGCAACCCTTTGCGGGCCGATGCCCATGCCCTCGTTCAGCTTCCTTCGGAAGCGGTCGCCCGTGCCTTCCAGGTCGGGCCGGAGAATCCGCTGATCGGGGTGGAACAACGCGCCGGCCTGCTGCGCCGGCTGGGCAGCGCGATCCAGGCCAATTCGAACCTGTTCGCAGGGACCGAGCAGCGGATCGGCCAGCTCGCCGACCTCGCGATGGGGGCGGCCAGGAACGGGGAGATCCAGGCGACCACGCTGTTCTGGTTCGTGATGCAGATGCTGGCCCCGGTCTGGCCGCCGCGCGTCGTGCTGGGAGGCGTGCCGCTCGGTGATGTCGGCCACCATCCGGCGGCGGTGACAAGCGATGCCGGCAGTGGCCTCGTACCCTTCCACAAGCTGTCGCAGTGGCTGACCTATTCGCTGCTGGAGCCGCTCGAATGGCTCGGCCTCAGGATCGTCGGGCTCGACCGCCTGACCGGCCTGCCCGAGTACCGAAACGGCGGCTTCTTCGTCGATGCCGGGGTGCTGGTACCCAAGCATGCCAAGGTGCTGGGCGAGGCGCACGAGGCAACCTCGGAACTGGTGGTCGAATGGCGCGCGCTGACCGTTTGCCTGCTCGACCGGATCGCCGATCTGGTGCGTGAGCGGCTCGGGCGCGACGCCGACAGCCTGCCGCTCGCCAAGGTGCTCGAAGGCGGCACCTGGAGTGCCGGGCGCAGGATCGCCAAGGAGAAGCGCGCCGATGGCGGGCCGCCGATCACCGTCCTTTCCGACGGGACGATATTCTAGGCTGAGGGGTCTTGGGGAAATGAGCGCAGCCGTCACCGTCATCGACCACCCGCTGGTCCAGCACAAGCTGACCCAGCTCCGCCGGCGCGAGACGCCCGACTGGGAATTCCGCCGCCACGTGCGCGAGATCGGCATGCTGATCGCCTACGAAGTGATGCGCGACCTGCCGCTGGAGAAGGTCGAGATCCATACGCCGCTCACGCGCATGATGGCGCCGCAGCTGGCCGGCCGCCGCGTCTGCTTCATTTCCGTGCTGCGCGCCGGCAACGGCTTGCTGGACGGCATGCTCGAGATCCTGCCTTCGGCCCGCGTCGGCCATATCGGCCTCTACCGCGATCCCACCACGCTCGAAGCCGTCGAGTATTACTGCAAGTTCCCGGAAGACATCGCCGAGCGCGACATCATCGTGCTCGACCCCATGCTGGCGACCGGTCATTCGGCCGCCGCCGCGGTCGAACGGGTGAAGGAGAGCGGCGGGGTGTCGATCAAATACGCCTGCGTCCTTTCCGCCCCCCAGGGCGTCGAGACCCTCGGCGAAGCGCATCCGGACGTGCCGATCTTCACCTGTGCCATCGACAGCCACCTGAACGACCACGGCTACATCATGCCGGGCCTGGGCGACGCGGGCGACCGCCTGTTCGGGACCAAGTAGCCATGCCCAGGGCGACGCTGAAGGACGGCGAGATCCACTACGACATCGCGGGTTCGGGTCCGCCGCTTCTCCTGGTGCCGGGCCTCGGTGGCATCGGCGCCTTCTGGAAGGCCCAGGTCGAGGCCTTCGCGCCCCACTTCACCGTCGTTACCCACGACCATCGCGGTTGCGGGCAAAGCAGCCATACCAGGCAGGTCTACTCGGTCGAAGGGATGGCGGCCGACGTGATCGGCCTGATGGACGCGCTTGGGATCGAACAGGCCCACTACGTCGGCCATTCGACCGGCGGGGCGATCGGCCAGGTCCTGGCGGCGACGCAGCCGGGCCGGATCGGCCGGCTGGTGCTGGGCGCCACCTGGCGGGTGGCCGATCCCTATTTCAGGCTCCTGTTCGCCGCCAGGAAGCGGGTCCTGCTCGACAGCGGCAACGAAGCCTATGCGGAGGCGGCGGCTCTGGCACTGTTCCCACCCTATTTCATCCGTGACCATGCGGAGACGCTGGCCGCCGAGCGCAAGGCCGCCCTGCCCTTCGCCGCGGCGCCCGAGATCACCGCCTCCAGGATTGACGCCATCTGCGCTTTCGATGGCACGGCGCATCTCGAGAAGATTCGCCAGCCGGCGCTGATCGTGGTCGCCGGCGATGACGTGGTGACCCCTCGCTATCTGTCGGACGACCTGAAGGCACACCTCCCCGGCGCGCTCTATCGGGTGATGCCGCGCGGCGGACATATGGTGCCCCGGACCGAGGCGCAGGCCTTCAACGGAATCGTATTGCCGTTCCTGCGTGGCTGAAACCGTTCAGGCCCCGCGCTTCAGCAACAGGCGGAAGCCGCCCGCGATCGTCTCGTCGGCCAGCACTTCATGGCCTTCCATGATGCAGAGGTTGCGGATCTCCACCGGCGCCTGCGGGTCGGTGGCCTCGATCTCGAGAAGGGTGCCGGGCGCGATCTCCCCCAGCGCCTTCTTCACGCGGAAGAACGGCAGCGGGCAGGACAGGCCCTTGGTATCCAGGCGGTAGGTCATGCCGGCAGTCTAGCCGATCCCGCCCGCCGTCTCAGTAGTGGATCACGAGATCCGCGTAGAGGCGCCAGTTCAGCAGGTCCTCCCGGTCCGAGATCGACTTCTCATACCCAAGCCCCAGGATCACGTGATCCATCAGCCGGGCGCGGAAACCCGCCGCCAGGGTAACCACCGTGCCCCCGTTGGTGGCGCCGAAGTTCACGAGGTCGGTGCCTTCGAAGCTGAAGGCGTTGCGCGCGCCCCTGTCGATCACCGAGAAGCCGTTCATCTCGACCAGCGGCCAGATCCCGGGAAGAACCTCGTAATCGGCATGCAGGGACCAGTGCAGCATCGAGGAATCGTGGCTGCCGTCGATGGCCAGGTTGGTGCCGATGCTGGCCTGGAAGCCGAGCGGCCCGAAGGCCTTGGCGCCGGTGACGAACAGGTCGAGGAAACCGTCGCCCCCGCCCTGCAGGCTGATCCCGGTGGTCTTCAGGTTGCCGGTGGGCGGTTCGTATTCGGCGCCGATGGTGAGTATCGTGTCGGAAGCGTGGTCGGAGAAGACGGCGTATTTCAGCCCCAGCGAAATGTTGGCGAAACCGCTCTCGTCCCGCAGGCCCGATTTGAAATGCAGGTCCGCGTAGCCGTCCTTGGAGGCGATGAAGCCGAGGCGGTCGGTCAGGGCGATCCGCACCTCGGCCGCACCGAGGTCGATGTCGCCGCCGCCGGTCAGGAAGCCGTTCGGGATGTCCTGGTGCAGATAGATCGCCCGAAGTTCGGTGGTGATATAGGGCGTCTCGTTGAACAGCGGATTTGCCAGCGGCGGAACATAGCGCTTGTGCCCTCCCGCCTGCCCCAGCGATCCCTTGAGGTCCAGCCAGTCGAAATCGCCGGCAGCGGCCGGCAGGCTGGTGCCGAGAGCCACCGCTGCGGCCAGAAGGACGCGTGTCTTGCTCTTCATCATCTGTCCCCGAGCGCCGCATCTGGCGCCGGGCACCAATCAACCCGCTCCGCGGCTCCCAGCCATTGACCCAGATCAAGCCGCCGACGGGCCCGCTGCCCGCGGCGCGGCGTTTCCCTCTGGCTATTGATGAACCTGCGGCGATGATGGATCGATCTCAGGGCCGGCCCTCGCCGGGTGGATCCACAACAATGATGTCAGGCCACGCCTTCACGCCGAAGAATCCCAGGATCGCCGAGTTCCTCCGCCTCTGGCAGTCCAAGCTGCGTGGCGACTCGCTTCCGGCGCGCTCCGACTTCACGATGGAGGACCTTCGCACGTTCCTCGGTCGGATCGGAATCCTGGATGTCGTCGATGCCGGCGCCGATTTTCGCTTCCGGCTTTATGGTTCAAGCGTCGCCAGTGCCTACAAGGGGGAGATGACGGGCAAGTCCGTCTCGGACTTTCGGCCGAACTTCCGGGCTGCGATCGTGCCCGGCTACCGCCGCTGCTACGAGACCCGGCAGCCGCACTACGATCTCCTCGAAATCGACGATCCGGTCATGCTCTACAAGTGGGAGCGGATTGTCGTTCCGCTCGCCTCCGACGGCAGGACCGTCGACATGCTGATGGTCTACAGTTCGGACCTGATCTATCAGGATCGCAGCTGATCCCGCCGGACAATGCCCGGCGGGACCAAGAGGCGCTCAGCGAACGATCCGAACCTCGACCCGCCGGTCGGACTCCGATTTCCCCGCGGTGCCGGAGAACAGGGCGCCGCCGGGTTCGCCCTCGCCCGTGAGGGCCAGGTATTCGGGTCCGATCCCGAGCTTGCCGAATTCCGCGGCGACCGCCTGGGCACGGGCCTGGGACAGCTTCTTGTTCATCTCCGCATCGCCCTGCTTGTCGGCAAAGCCCTTGATGCAGATCTGCTGGATCTTGCTGGCCTGGGCGACCTTCGCCATTTCCGCCAGCTTCCGCTGGTCGTCGGCCTTGACGACCGTGCTTCCCGTGTCGAAATGCAGCGTGATCGGCTGGTAGCGCGCCGCCGTGTCGGCGGCGGGCCGGCAAACCCCGGCGGCCTGGGCCTGGGCAATCGCCGGGGCGGCGGCGATGCCGGCAGCGAGGATGAGAGCGGCTGTATAACGGCGGGTCAATTGAAAGCCTCCTGAGCATGGGGCGGCGGCATCTGCGCCGCATCGCCGGCAGCAACGGCGCGCCCTGTCGAAAGTTCCGCCGGCAGGGGCGCCTGCGGTGATCGATCGCCACGAAAATAAAATCACGCACCGTGGAACCGTTTCGCCCGGGCGCGGTTGTTTCGCAGGGTCGGCTTCCCCTATTCCCCCGCCGACCCTTGACGACGACACCGAAACTTCCCGGCCGGTGCAAACCGGTCGGGACCTTTTTCGTCGCAGCCTCTCCTCGGAACTTCCGCCTTCCACTGCGATTTCTTCTGGCAGGGGCGCCGAACGCGGTAGCCGGCAGAGGAGGTCGTGGATGATGCGGATCGCCGAAATCATGACTCGCGATGTGGCGGTCGTCTCCCCGGGGGACACGCTCCAGCGTGCCGCCCGCCTCATGGCGGAGATCGACGCGGGCGCCCTCCCGGTCAGCGAAAACGATCGCCTCGTCGGCATGCTGACCGATCGCGACATCACGGTCCGGGCTGTCGCCGCCGGCAAATCTCCCCGGAAATGCACGGTGGGCGAAGTGATGACGCCTGATGTGAAATACGTCTTCGAGGACGAAAGCCTCGATGACCTGGCCCGCAACATCGTCGCGTTGCAGGTGCGCCGGTTGCCCGTCCTCAATCGTGCGAAGCGGCTCGTCGGCGTGGTCTCGCTCAGCGATCTCGTCGCGACGCCCATCGTCGAAATCGAGCCGGAAGCCCACTCGCCCCGCCCGTCCTGATAACAGCATGCCAGCGACGGCCTCTCCCGGCACCCTCGATACCTACAATGCCAAGCGCGACTTTTCGCGCACGCCGGAGCCTTCGGGCGAGATAGGCGGGGCGGCCTCGGGAAATCCGCGCTATCTGGTGCAAAAGCACGATGCCAGCCGGCTGCACTACGACTTTCGGCTCGAGGTGGCCGGGGTCCTTGTCAGTTGGGCCGTGCCCAAAGGGCCGTCACTCGATCCCGGCGAGAAGCGGCTGGCGGTCCGCACCGAGGACCATCCCCTCTCCTACGGCACTTTCGAAGGCACCATCCCCAAGGGCCAATACGGCGGCGGCACGGTGCTGATGTGGGATCAGGGAACCTGGCGTCCGGATGGAAATCCTGTCGAAGGTCTGCGCAAGGGATCGCTCACGTTCCGCCTGAACGGCCAGCGCCTCACCGGATCCTTCGTGCTGACCCGGCTGCGTCCGCGGAGCCGTCAAGAGAAGGGCGAGAACTGGTTGCTGATCAAGCGAAACGACAAGGCAGCGCGACCGGGTAGCGAAGACGCCGTCATCCGTGACAACACGACTTCGATCATCAGCAGCCGCGAGCTGCCGCAGATCGCTGACGAGGCGTCGCCGATCAAGGCGCGGACCCGACGCAAGACTGGTGAGAAACCTCCGCGCCCTCCGAAGATCGATCCGGCGGGACTGGCCGGCGCCCGGCGGGCCCGGCTGCCGGTCGCAATGAAGCCCCAACTCGCGACGCTGGTTGAAAAGGCCCCGGAAGCCAAGGGCTGGCTGTCCGAGATCAAGTTCGACGGCTATCGCATGTTGGCCCGGCTCGACTCGGGCGAGGTCCGCCTGCTGAGCCGCAATGCCCTGCCCTGGAGCGATCGATTGCCGGAGATCGCGAAGGCTCTCGCCGCCCTTCCCGCCGGCAAGGCCTGGCTCGATGGCGAGGTGATCGCCCTCGAAGCCGACGGGCGCTCGAACTTCGGCCTGCTGAAGAAGGCGCTGTCCGACGGTCGTACCGGCGATCTAGTGTTCTACGTCTTCGATATCCTGCACCTCGACGGCTGGGACCTCACCGCCTGCCGGCAGGACGACCGCAAGCTTGTCCTGCACGGATTGATCGGTGCGGAACCGCCGCCCCGCATCCGCTACAGCGAGCATCTGGAGGGTGTTCCCGACCGCATCCGCGAACAGGCCTGCGGCATGCGGCTGGAAGGGATCATCTGCAAGGACGCCGCCGCGCCCTACCGCCAGGCCCGTTCGCGGTCATGGCTGAAACTGAAATGCATCCAGCGCGAGGAGATGCTGGTGCTGGGCTTTACCGATCCCAAGGGCAGCCGCGGCGGCCTCGGGGCGCTGCATGTTGGCTACTACGACCCGGACGGTGCCCTGCACTATGCCGGCGGCGTCGGCACCGGTTTCGACCAGCGGACATTGAAGGCGTTGCGTGAACGTCTCGATCCGCTGAAACGCCGCATCGGCCCCCGCGTGCTGATCCATGGCGAAGGGCCGCCCCGCGGCCTTCATTGGGTCAAGCCCGAACTGGTGGTCGAGCTGCAGTATCTCGACTGGACCCCCGACAAGTCGCTCCGCCATGCCGTGTTCCTCGGCCTGCGCGAGGACAAGGCGGCGGCCGACGTCATTCGCGATCCGCCGGCCGGTGCCGGGGGCAAGCCGGCGGATACGGGTGGCGTCATCGTCCAGGCCTCGCGTCCGAAGCCGAAGCGAACCGCGCGGCGCAAGCGCCCGCCGCCGGCCGACCTCCCCGCCGTGCTGGACCGGCGCAAGCAGGAAAGCGACGGCGTGCCCATCACCCATCCCGATCGCCGGCTCTGGCCGGCCGAGGGAATCACCAAGGCCGATCTCGCCGCCTACTGGTCCGCCATGGCCGAGGTGGCATTGCCGCACATCGCCGGCCGGCCGCTGGCACTGGTGCGCTGCCCGGACGGTATCGAGGCGGAACGATTCTTTCAGAAGAAGGCCTCGCCCGGCTTCCCGGAACCGATCCGCCGGGTCAGGCTCGGCAAGGAGGAAGTGCTGGCGATCGAGGATGCCGCCGGCCTCGCCGCCCTCGCCCAGATGTCGGCGATCGAAATTCACCCCTGGGGCTCCCGCCTGGAGGCGGTCGAAAGTCCCGACCGGCTGATCTTCGATCTCGACCCCGACGAGGGTCTCGCCTTCGGGCACGTGATCGAAGCGGCCCGGCTCGTGCGGGAACTGCTGCGCGGCGCCGGCCTGGAGAGCTTCTGCAAGACCACGGGCGGCAAGGGCCTGCATGTGGTCCTTCCCTTGCGGCCGTCCCTCGGCTGGGACGAGGCCAAGGCATTTTCGGCCGCCTTCGCGCGGCGGCTGGCGAAGGAGCACCCCCGCGACTTCACCGCCAGCATGGCGAAGAAGGCGCGCAAGGGCCGCATCTTCATCGACTACCTGCGGAACGGGCGCGGGGCGACGGCGGTCGCCCCCTTCTCGCCGCGGGCCCGGCCCGGCGCCGGGGTGGCGATGCCGCTCGCCTGGCGGGAAGTGAAGCCCGGACTCGATCCGGGAGACTTCGCCCTCCCCTCCCTGATCGCGGGCCCGGGCAAGCGCGCCAAGGCGTGGGACGGCTTCTTCGAGATCGACCAGACCATCACCGCCAAGGCCCGCCGCCTGCTCGGCCTGGCATAGAACAGGAACCGACCGGCCATGCCCCGCCCGCGCAAGTCTTCCCATCGCAACACCGGCGGCCCGCGGCCCTACTGGCGCGGGCATCTGAAACTGTCGCTCGTCACCTGTCCGATCGCCGTCTATTCGGCGGTCAGCGAGAAGAACGACATCCATCTGCACTTCCTGAACCCCTCGACCGGCAACCGCATCCGCTACCAGGTGATCGACGCCGAGACCGAGGAGGTGGTCGAGCGGAGCGAACTCGTCCGCGGCTACGAATTCGCCAAGGACCGCTACGTCACCATCACAGATGACGAACTCGACGACCTGAAGGTGGAGAGCTCGACCAGCATGCTGGTGGAGAGCTTCGTCGCCGAGGACGACATCCCGGCGGTTTATTTCGACAACGCCTACTACGTCGCCCCCGACGGCGAAGCCGGCATAGAGGCGTTCAGCGTCATCCGCGACGCCATGGCGAAAGCCCGCAAGTTCGCGCTCAGCCGGGCCGTCTTCTCACGCCGGGAACGGGTGATCGCCATGCGTGCCGAGGGGAAAGGCATCCTCGCCTATACCCTGCGCGAGGCCGCCGACATCAAGCCGGCCAAGGCCTTCTTCGATGGAATCGACGATGTAAAAGCCGATGCCGACATGCTGGCGATGGCGCGCAAGCTGGTGGAGAGCAAGACCGCGCGCTTCGATCCGGCCGCCTTCGAGGACCGCTACGAGGCCCGCATCCGCGATCTGGTCGATGCCAAGCTGAAGGGCGTGGAACTGGAGGAGGAGGAAGAGGCGCCGGCCGCCAATGTCGTCAACCTGATGGATGCCCTGAAGCGCAGCTTGGCGGGGGGTGAGAAGCGTCGGGCCGAGCCGGGAAAAAGCGCCACCGTCCACCGCCTCCCGGCCCGCAAAAAGGCCGCCGCGAAACGCAAAACGCCGGCCAAGCGCGCGCCCCGATCGAAGACGAAAAGCCGGAAATCGGCCTGAGACACCGCCTGCGGCGGAACAGAACGGCCCTCCCGGGTCTTTCATCCGGAGAGACTTCAACCGGAGAACAGGCCATGCCCCTGGAACTGATCTACGGCATCTGCATCGTGGTGCTCGGCATCGGCATCGCCTATGCGATCCGCCAGCACCGGACCCGCAACCGCGCCAACGACGCGATCAGCCAGACCGCGACGCGCGAGCGCTACGACCACCCCGAGCGCTACGAACAGACCGAGAAGGAGCTGAAGCGGAAGGTGCATCCCTCCTGACGCTTCATATCCCGAGAAAAAGTGGGGCGAGCGATGGGGATCGAACCCACGACCTCCAGAGCCACAATCAGAGAAATCGGTCTCACAGTCGGTAACAACAGCCGGGTGTCAGCGGCCTATTTCCTCCGAAACCCTTGCTAATCCGCCGTTTATACCTCACCTTGCCTAACAGCGCATCACATGCGCTATCAGGGCAATTTGTTACCCCAGCGCTCTCAGATATCGCCGGGGTAACATTTCGGAGGGTGCGGGATGGCGGCCAAGGGTCTCAGCTTCTTCAAGATCAAGTCGGCGAAGCCGGCGCCGAAGGGCAAGCGGCTCGAACTATGGGATGACGACCCGCGCGGCCTGGGGCTGCGCGTCTCTGACAAGGGGCACAAGAGTTTCGTATTCCTGCGTCGCCGGCCGACTGCGGAGGGTCCGAAGCTGTGGCGCAAGACCCTTGGCGATTGGTCGGAGACCGCCGCAGACGGAGAGCACGGTTCGCTTTCCTGGGCTCGCAGCAAGGCCCGGGCCTTGCTGGACACCATCAAGGCCGGGCGTGATCCCGACGAAATCGAGCGCGCGGCCGAAGCCGAGAAGAAAGCGCAGAAGGAAGCTGCCACAGCCGCCGAGAAACAGGCCATCAAGAACACCGTGGCGGCGCGCGGCGAAGAATTCATCGAGCGGTATCTGATTGGCACGAAGGGCGGTCGGTACGGCAAGGAAACAGGTTCGGTCTTCCGTCGCGACGTCATCGGCGCATGGGGCGAGAAGCAGGTGCACGAAGTCCGCCGCAGCGACGTGCGGACATTACTCGACAAGATCAAGAAGGATCACGGCGGCTATGCCGCCAACCGCAGGCAGGCCGCTATCAGCAAGTTTTTCTCCTGGATGCTGGCCGAGTTCGACGAGGGCGAAACCGGGCTTCAGGCGCACCCTTCGGTCGGTCTTCTCGCTCGCGCAAAGGAGACGCCTCGGAAGCGGGAGATCACGGACGCCGAGATGGCCGTTATCTGGGCTGCCACAGATCGGATGGGCGGTGCTTACGGCGCCCTGGTGAAGCTGCTGGCGATCCTGGCGCAGCGGCGCGGCGATGTCGGCTCCATGCGCCGCGCCGATGTAGACATGGCCAAAGGGCTATGGATCATCCCGGCCGACATGGCCAAAAACCGCCGCGAGCACGTCGTGCCCCTGCCCCGCTCCGCAGCGGCCATCGTCGCCGCGCAGATCGCGGCCGTCGATGCCTACTGCACCGAGCGGGATATCGAGGAACCCGGCCCCTATGTCTTCACCACGGATGGCGGTCTCACAGCGCTGGGCGGTTGGTCAGATTTCAGAGAGAAGCTGCAGGTGCACATTGAAGCGGCGGCAGCCGAAGCGCGGGCAAAGGGTATCCGCCAGATCAATACCGACAACCTGCATATTCACGACCTTCGCGGGTTGGCGAGCACCGGCATGCGGAAGTTGGGGACTTCCCGCGCCGACGTGAAAGCCGTCATCAATCACAAGGATGGCTCGGTGCTGGCCGAGCACTACGACATGTACGACATGCTGGCGGAGAAGAAAGCCATCCTCGACCGTTGGGCCACGCATCTGGCCGGCATCGTCTCCGGGAGGCCTGCCGACAACGTGGTGCAGCTTCGCGCGGCGGAGGGCTGAGGGATGGGCGGGCGCAAACCTCGCACGCCGGACAATGGCCCCCACCTGACCGCAGGGCGGCTCACGTCGCTATATGACATCGGAGGCGAAGCCATCACCGCCCGGCCGATCCTTCGGGACGAAGAAGCCGGCCGCCTTGGCGGGGCGCTGGGACGCGCCCTAACCGCTGAAGAGCGGCGGGGTCTAGATCAGGCCATCCGCATATACGCGATGTTCCGCCACGTGGAGGCCGCCCCGCAGCCGCACGAGCAGAAGGGCGCATTCGATCTTGTTGCCGACAAGGCGGCGGCTCTTCTTGCTGCCATCGAGAGCCTACCGGCCGCCGCCCGACAGACTGTCGTGAGCGCGACCGACGGGCCAGGAAGTTGGGCCGCCTTCGTTGCTGATGTCGCGGCAGTGCCGGCGCTAATGGAGCGCGCGAAGGCCAGCGGGGACCGCTATGCGGATCATCCCGATATCGCTGCGCGTGCTCACTGGAACGCGGTTCACCAGTTTATTGACAGCGCATACACAGCAGTCGGGCTGCCGCTCATTGCCCCGCCCCTCGCCGCCGATGGCACGGTTTCTGATGCCGGCTGCCGCTTCATGTCGATGCTGGCTGAAATGGTATGGGATCGCCGCGCGGACGCCGCGCTTTGGGCGCCCGATCAGGCGGCAGATGGGAAGTTGCTGTTCGCGCCGGAAGGCGCGGCCGCGCGCATCCGGCACATGCTGAGCGCCCCAAAACTGGCGGAAAACAGCCACCCCTAAATTTGGGGGCGACAGCCTTTGGATAACTAGGGCGGACCAGTCCTATCAGACACCCGGCTCAACTTGACGGGTGGTTCGGATGGCGGACGGTCTCTATGCCGCAAAGCAGATGCGAGCGTGGCTCGGCGACTGCTCGGAGATGCACCTCTGGCGGCTGGTGCACGTCTACAAGACGCTCAACCCGCCGCTGAAAGACAACGGGCGGAACTACTGGACCGCAGCCGACCGCGCCGCCTACCTCGCTCGCCTTGAAGCCGAGCGCGCCGCCCGCCTGGAGAAGCAGGCGGAGGCGGCTTGATGTTCCGGCCTGTCATCGTCCAGACGGTCGAGGACGCCGCGCTGGTGGCGATGGTCGCTCGCCACCGGGATACGCTGGACCCGCACCAGCGGGCAGCGCTCGCCGGGTGCGAGGCCCGCGTCCGCCGGCAGCGCCCCCTTTCCCCCCGCGAGCGCGCCATGCTGTGGCGGCTCTCTGACATGGCGGCGGCAGCGTGAAGCCCGACGCCTGGGAGGGCGCAATCCCCATAGACCAGTTCCGACCGGCGCCCGTCCCCGCCGAACCGCCGATGAATTTGGAAGTCGAGCAGGAACTTCTCGGCGCGCTGCTGAGCCATCCTGATGTCGCTGCCGACCTGATCGCGCCGCACGGCATCCGGGCGGATGACTTCGCCGACAGCCGGCACGCTCGGATCTACACCGCGATCATGCGAGCGATCGAGGCGGGCCAGCAGCCGCGCCTCCCGGTCCTGAAGCAGCAATTCGAGCGCGATGAGACGCTGAAGGAAATCGGCGGCACGGCCTACCTTGCCCGGCTCGCCGCATCGGCCACCACGATCAGGAACGTCGGCGACTATGCCGAACTGATCCGCGACCTGGCTGTCCGCCGCGCCCTGATCGACGCCACGGACGCGGCGCAGGAAGAGGCGCGCGGCAGCATCGGCGAGCGCAAGGCCGAGGATGTCGTCGCCGACCTGTCCGCCGCCCTGGACGCGGCCCTTGACCACCACGCCGCCTATGAGGCCCCGGAGCTTCCGGCCATCACGGGCGGGTTGCTGAAGCAGATCGAAGCGGCCCGCCGTGGCGACCCCGCCGCCGCCGGCTTGGCCACCGGCTTGATCGACCTCGACAAGAAGACGGGCGGACTGCACCCGACCGATCTTGTCATCCTGGCCGGCCGCCCCGGCATGGGTAAGTCCGGCGCGGCGACCACCATCGCGCAGAACGCCGCGCGGCGCGGCGAGGCCGTCGCCTTCTTCTCGCTCGAAATGTCGGCCGACCAACTCGGCTTGCGTTTCCTGGCTCGCGATGTCGGCGCCTCGGTCGAGACGCTGCGATCCGGCGCGCAGGGCTTGCCGATGGACATGATCGTCCAGGCATCGGCGGAGATTGGCCACCTGCCGATTGCGATCCGCGACAAGGGCGGGGTCAATCTCTCCTACATCCGGCGCGAGGCCCGGCGGATCAAGCGCCGGCTCGGCAAGCTGTCGCTGATCGTGGTGGACTACTTGCAGATCATGTCGGCCGATTTCGGCCGGCGTGACCGAGGCCGCGTGGTGGAGCTTGCCGAAATCACCGGCGGGCTCAAGGCACTGGCGAAAGAACTGCGGGTGCCCATCCTGTTGCTATCGCAGCTGAACCGGGCCGCGGAAGGCCGCGAGGACAAGCGCCCCCAGCTGGCCGACCTCCGGGAGAGCGGCGCCATCGAGCAGGACGCCGACCTGGTGCTGTTCGTCTACCGCGAGGAATACTACGTCGACCGGCAGCAGCCCTCCGAGGACGCCGACCCGTTCAAGTTCGCCGATTGGCTGGCCGAAAAGCAGCGCGTCCAGGGCCGGGCGCAGATCATCATCGGCAAGCAGCGCCACGGCGCAACGGGCGTGGTGGATCTGATCTTCAACGGCCCTCAGATCGCCTTCGAGAACGCGTTTCCGGGGCGCGGCTGATGGCGAAGGCCAAGTCCGCCCCCCTGTGGGTCCAGATCCTCGCGTCGTCGCTGCCGCAGTACGAAAAGGCGACGCTGATCGCCCTCTTGTCGTTCGGCAATCATCTGGACGGCACCAGCATCCGCCCTGCCGTCGCGTCCGTCGCCGCCCGCGCGTCGATCGGCGAGCGCACCGCGCACACATGCATCCGCAACCTCCGGGCTCTCGGCATCCTGATCCGCGAGACGGTCGGACCAGTCGGCCGGGGCCAGACGGTGCGCTATCGGATCAACGTCGAAAGGCTGCGTGACATGCAGGCTTTAGGGCGGGAAAGGGTGCGCCGCGTGCAGGCTTCCGAGGCGGTGCAGACCATCGCTGATGATGATGAAAGAGTGCCGGGCGTGCAGGCTTTCGCCGAACCTGCCGAACCGAAAAGCCTGCACCACACGACCGAAAAGGGTGCACCGGGTGCAGACAACCTAATAAGAGATCTTACTTCTACTTACGTAGAAGGCGCCGAGGCGCCGAACGTCGACCCCGAAACACGTCTCTTCGGCGACTGTCTCCGCTCCCTGATCGCGCATGAAAAAGCGATCGGAGGAAAGCGCACCGATCAGACCCTTCGCAGCATCATCGGAAAGTGGAAGCGCGACCACGGCACGGTCGAGGCCATCCATGCAATCTCGGCCGCCCTGAGAGAGGGCGCCGTCGATCCGGTCGAATTTATCCAGCGCCGCTTTCACCCGGCAGCGAAGCCGTCCACCAGCAACATCACGGCAGCCGAGCGCGAAGACCGCCGAGCGCGCAATGCCTACATGCAACGGCTCGTCACCGAAGGCCGCGCAGCCGATGCCGAGAAGATCGGACGCGATGATGCCGCCTGGGCCGACGCCAAGCGGGTGGCCGCATGAACAAGCGCACCCTCACCGGAAAGCAGCAACGGTACGTTCAGCACACCGTCGAGGTGGGCGATCATATCGAGGCAGCCGTCCTCGCTGGCTATGCCCGGGCGAGTGCGCGGATTGCGGTGTGGCGCATGCAACGATTGCCTCACGTGCGCGAGGCGCTGCGGGAAGCGATGGCCACTGCCTTCGCCAATGACGGGCCGATTGCCCGCGTCCACCTGCACAGGATCATGAAAGACCCCGCCGCCAGCGGCACCGCCTCGGTTCGGGCTGCCGAACTGCTGCTCGATCGCGGCCTCGGAAAGATCACCGAGACGCATGCTCATATGCATCTGCACCGCACCGAAGAGGCTGCGGCGGCCGACCCCGAGGGCTTGCGCCAGCGCGTGATGCTGCTCGCCGAAAAGCTCGGCCTGGTGGTCACAGATCCGCGCGCGCAGCCGGTGCTTCAGACTGCCTATCAGGAGGTTTCGGCGGAAATCCGCCATGAAATCGCCTCCCCCGACTTTCGGGGTAACGCTCGGGTAGCCGAGCGCATCGAAACGGCATCGCGGGGGGCCGAAGACGCCCCGCACCAGCGCCGCCCCGAGGAGGGCTAATCCAGTGGCAACGAGACGATACAAGGTCAATCCAGGCGAGGGCGAGGGCGACGTGACCGAGGAAGTCGGCGCGGCGACGAACAGCAAGCTGGTCGAGTTGACCGTCGACATCGCCACCACGGGCGTCAACGTCGGCGGTAGCACGCGGGTGATCGATCGGTCGGAAGTGCTCCAGGCGCTTCGCAAGATCGAAAACCACATCATCAAGTCGAACTGGCCGCCGGCATGAGCGACGCTCACGCCCTGGCACCGGCTGGCGGGGTTGCTCCCGCCCCCGTGCTCACGCCCGACCTTCAGGCCGCGCTTGCCCTGAAGCCGGAGAGCTACGCCGCCGGCTCGCCTGAAGCGCACGGGGCGGCCCGGCAGTTCACGGCGCTCACCATGCACCTGCCGGCCGGGCATCCCTTCCGGGCGCAAATAGAGGCCGCCAAGGCAGCGATCTACGCCCGGGCTGTAGGAGACTCGGAAGCCGGAGAAACGTCTGTACGGGCTTCTGATGAGTCCGCAGGCGATGTTGCGCCTTCCTATCCCGCCCCGCCGATCAGCTTCCCCGACGACGTGCCGCCGGAGACGGTCGCGGCAGGGGTAGCGGAGGCGATGGGCTGGGCAAAGGCGGCGGGCCTGGAGACGCCCGATTGGCAGTCGTTCGCCACCCGGTTCGACCTGGCACTCGGGGGCGAGAAGTACACCGCCGAGCAGGCGATGGCGCAGCTACAGGGCGCCCTCGGTGCCAAGGCGGATGAGACCCTTGCCGCCGCCCGTACCGCCGTCTCGCGCATCGACCCATCGGGCCGCTTCCGGGAATTCCTCGATAGCTCCGGGATGGGCAACGACAGCGTGACGATCCTCAAACTTGCCGGCATCGCCCGGCGCCAAGGCTGGAGCACCGCACCATGATCATTCAGACCAAGACCCCCGGCGCCGACACCCCCGCCATCGTCGCGGCTGCCGAAGCCGACAACGCCCGGGCGGCCGTGCTGAAGGAACGGCTTGCCGCGCTGGCGGCCGAGCACCAGGCCTTGACCAAGCCGCTGGGGCTTGGGGGCCGGGACACCGCCTCGGTTCGGGCTGCCGCTCACAATGTGTTGGCTGTCTGCGACAGGCTGGACGCCATCGACGCCGAGCGGAAGGCCCTGGAGGGCGAGGCGGGGGGGATTGCCGCCCGTGGCGCCGAGCGTGCCGCGCGGGTCGAGGCGATGTTCGCCCTTCTGGACAAGGCGGGGGCTGCCTGATGGGGATCTTCTCCCGCCCGAAGGCGCCGACAGACTGGGCAACCGCCACGGCCGATCTGCGGGACCGGCTGCGGGCCGTCGATGCCGAGATTGGCCGCCTGGACGCGGCCCGGCGCAGCGTCGTGGTGGATGCCGCGCTCGGCGAGCGGGGCGCCGCTGATCGCCTGGACGAACTGGACGGGGAGCACCGGGCGGCTGCCCGCCGTCGCGATGATCTGGCCCTTGCCCTGGAGGAAGCCGAGCGCGAAGAAGCGGCTGCTACGAATTCCGTAGCGGCGGCCGAACGTGCCCGGAAGGTCAAGGCCCTGGCTGGCCTGCACCGGCAGCGCAACGACCATGCCAAGGATTTGGCGTCGGCCGTGCGGGACATGCTCAAGGCATTGCGGGCCTTGAACGAGGACGCCACGGCGATCGTCAACGGCTATGCCGAACTGACGGGGCGCCCGCCGCCGGCCGACTGCGCCATCTACCTGGGGGGCATCTGGCCGCGCATGAAGATATACGCGGCGACCATCGCGCCCGACATATCCCGGGCCTTCGGCTGGCATACCGGGTTCTCCGGTGCCTTGCCGGACTTGGTGGAAGCCGAGCGGCAAGCGGCCCGGCTGTATGAGGTGGCACGATGACCGAGGAAGCACCGGTGCCGGCTCCCGCCGCCACGCGCGCCGTGGTCGCGGACGGTGCCGACATCACGTTGCACCTGTTCGGGCGGGAGGGCGAGTTGGCCGCCATGTTGCTGCCGCCGCACCTTGCCTATCGGCTGGCGGGCGATCTGATCCAGGCCGCCTTGCGCCGGAGTGGCGGGGGGCCCAAGCCGTGAACCTCGACGCGCTCAACGAGGAATTGGCCGCAGCCGAAGCCGACGCTGCCGCCCTCGCGGTCAACAAGCTCGCCACGTTCCAGCCCTACGGCTGGCAAGGCAAGTTGATAGAGATGGGCGCGACGAAGCGCGAGCGCATGGCCTGCGCCGCGAACCGTGTCGGCAAGACGGAAGTCGGCGCGCACGAAGTCGCCATCCATGCCACGGGCAAGTACCCGGCCGACTGGCAGGGCCGCCGCTTCTCGGGGCCGATCATCGCCTGGGTTGCGGGCGATACCTCACTCTCGACCCGCGACGTGCCGCAGCTGAAGCTGATGGGTCCACCGGGCGCGCACGGAACCGGCGCCATCCCGAAAGCCGACATTCTCGGCACGAAGCCCTCGCGCAACGTGCCGGACGGGCTCGATTACGTGATGGTGCGCCACGTCTCCGGGGATATCTCCTACATCTACTTCAAGTCGTTCGACCAAGGCCGCGAGCGCTGGCAGGGCACGGCCATTCACGTTCTCTGGTGCGATGAGGAACCGCCGCCGGATATCTACGCCGAAGGCTTGACCCGCATTGCCACGACGAAGGGCATTGCGCTTTTGACCCTGACCCCGCTGAAGGGCCGAACCGAGTTGGTCGACCGGTTTTTGATGAGCGACGACCCCGACCGGGGCGTTGTGCACGCGACGATCGACGACGCCTTGCATATCTCGCCGGAGGAGCGCGAGCGCATCGTCAGGGGCTATCGGCCTTTCGAGCGCGCTGCCCGCGCCCGTGGCGAACCGCTCTTGGGCGAGGGGCGCGTCTTCACGACGCCCGAGGAAATCATCGCCTGCGACCCCTTCACGGTGCCGACCATGTGGAAGCGCATCGGGGGAATGGATTTCGGCATCGGCCATCCGGCCGGCTTCGTCGAACTGGCGCACGATACTTCGACCGATATCGCCTATTTGACGAAGGCTTTTCGCATCGCCGATCAAACGCCCTTCGTTCACTGCGAAGTCTTGAAGGGATGGAAGACGCCCGTATGGGCCTGGCCGCACGATGGCGCCGCGCGCGACAAGGGATCGGGCGAGGCCCTTGCATCGATCTATGCCCGGCACGGCCTGACGATCAGGCCGGAGCGCAGCCAATTCGAGGACGGCAGCATTTCATTCGAGGCCGGCATTACCGAGATGGAAATGCGCTTTGAGTCGGGGCGCCTTCGCGTCTTCCGCCAGCACTCGGATTGGTTCGAGGAATACCGGCACCTGCACCGGACCAAGGGTGAAGTTGTGAAGGTCCGCGACGATCTGTTGAGCGCGACCCGCACCGCCCTCATGAGCCTGCGATACGCGAAGCTGCCGACCCCTTCGACGCGGCCGAACCTGCCGACGCATGGCGGCACGTTCGGAGCCGGTGGATATGACCCGCTCGGCGAATTCCGCAGCCGCCCCGAGGGCGGCGGATACAACCCTCTTTCCTGAAAGACACCGCACCATGTCCGACGCACCGAGCCTGATCCCGGCCGCCAGCATGTCCGATGCCTATATGGGGCAGCGCAGCCGTGCGGCAGCGGATGAAAACGACCCGCTGAAGTGGCTGGAGCGGACCACGCCTAAGCCCGTCCCGGAGGGGCAGGCACCGCCCGCCGATACGGCCGACCCGATGGACTTCATTCTGCCGCGAGGGAACCGCGCATCCGCCGCCCTGGAGGGCCTGTTGCGTGCCGGGGCCGACATCGGCAAGGGCGTGTTCGTCGAAGCGCCGGGCGCGATCTACCGGGGCGCAACGGGCGCGGTCGAGAACGTCTTCAAGACCGCCGACAGCTTGGCGGGCTGGCTCAATGAGAACGTGGCCGACCTCACGGTGCCGGTGCCCGATTGGGTGCCCGAATGGGTGAACAATCCGGCGCGCGGGATTTCCGACACGGCCGGAGCGGCGAAGAGCATCGTCGATGATCGAACGACCGTAACCGGGAAGATGACGGAGTTCGTATCGCAGTGGTTGACCAGCATTGCGATTGTCGGCCCCGTCGCTAAAACGCTCGGCATGGCGCCCGGGGTGGTGACCAATACGCTCAAGGCCGGCGCGGCTGGCGCCATCGGGTTCGATCCGAAAGAGCCGCGACTGTCGAACGTCATTCAGGAAGCGGCACCGAACCCGATCACCGAGTTTCTACAGGCCGATGAGGAGGACTCCGAACTGCTCGGTCGGATCAAATCCGGCCTGGAGAACGCCGGGCTCGGTCTGGCGGCCGATGGTGTCGTGCAGGGCTTCCGGGTGCTGCGGGCGCAGAACGTGGCGAGCAGGGAAGCAGCGGCAGCGAAAACCGCCCCGACACCGGAGACGCCCTCGCCAGCGGCGGCCGATGGGGTGCCAGCGCCCGACGCACCGCCGGCACCGATCGCGAAGCCCTCGCCGATCGCCTTCACGGAAGAGACGGCAGACAAGGCAGCGGCATTCCTTCGCGGCGAGCAGGGCGCGGCCCCGGTACAGGTGAACCTCTCCCGCTTCGAGGGGCCGGACCAGATCGTCGACGGCATCCGGCGCATGAGCACCATGTTGCCGGAGGGCACGTCTATCCCGATGGCGCAGACACAGGCGGCGGCCCGTGACCTGGGCATGACGGCGGATGAGCTTGCCGCCGGCATCCAGGGCGGCGCCTTCGATAGCAAGCAGATTGCGGCCGGCTGGATGCTGTATCGGTCGGCGGCGGGCGAAGTCATGCGCCTTGCGGAACGCGCCCGCGCTACCGGCTCGGTCGAGGATATCTCCCGCTTCAATGCCGGGTTTCAGACTGCCTTCGGCATCCTTCAGACCGTCAAGGGCCAGTCGGCCGAAATCGCCCGGGCCTTGCAGATACATTCGGCCATGCGCCGTTCGGACCCCGACATGGTGAAGGGCCTGCAAGCCATGATCGAGGAAGGCGGCGGCACCATGAAATCCCTGGAGCTGGCCGAACGTATCGCGCTCTTGAATGACCCCGCGCTCGCGGCGGCGGCGATCACGCAGGCGAGCAAGGCGACGACGCGCGACCAACTGGTCTACATCTTCGCGAACCTGAAATTGAGCAACCCCGCGACCCATGTCGCCAACGTGCTGGACACGACGGCGGCGACATTCTGGCAGGTGCCGGAGACGTGGTTTGCCTCGGTGCTTTCAAAGGACATCGCCAAGGGCGAGGCGACCGCTCGCCTGTTCGGTCAGGTGCGAGGGATGCGCGACGGCATCCGGGCGGCGGGGAAGACCTGGCGGACGGGTGATAGCGAGTTCGCGATGGGCACGCGCGTAGAGGGCTATTCCGGCCCGCTGGCGCGCACCGAGGATCTTGTCCAGGGCGGCAGCACCCGGCAGGCCGCCGACTATCTGGCGATGCTCATTCCGACCCGGCTTCTGCAAGCGGGCGATGAGTTGACCAAGTTCATCAACTACCGGGGCGAGGCCGCCGCGCTGGCGCATCGCCGCGCCGTCATCACCGAGGGCCTGTCCGGCCCGGATGCGGCCCGGCGGGTCGACGAACTGCTTTCCGACATGCCCGATTGGCTGAGCAAGCAGGCAGAAGCCCAAGCCCTCAAGGGCACGTTCAACGAACCGCTGACGGGCGTTGGCAAGCTGGCGGGCGATCTGGTCGACAGGGTGAACATCCCGGTCGGCGGCGGTCTTGAAATACCGGTCGGACGCATCATCGCGCCGTTCATCCGGACCCCTATCAACCTGACCCGCTGGTGGTTTCACCGTACGCCCGCCGCCTTCCTTTCTCCGAAGATCCAAGCCGAGATTGCAGCCGGCGGGGCGACCCGGGCGACGGCACTGGCGCGGGTCGCGGTCGGGTCGACCATCACGGCATCGATTGCCGACTTCACCCTGCAAGGCCGCGTGACGGGCACGGGGCCGAAAGACCCGGAGTTGCGCGCCGCGCTGATGCGAACCGGCTGGCAGCCGTATTCCTTCCGGACTTCCGAGGGCAACTATGTGAGCTATGACCGCTCGGGCACGCTCGGCGCCCTGATCGGCTTGGCCGCCGATGCAACGGAACTGATGAGCGGCGTGTATGGCAAGCAGTCGGAGCGCATCGACCTTGACGGCATCCCGGTAGAGGACAGCAGCGCGGCGGCCGTGGTGCTGCCGTTCGCCAATGCCGTGACACAGAAACAGTGGATGAGCGGAATTGCTCGCTTCATCGACGCGCTTTCCGACCCGCGCACCCAGGGTGACTCGTGGTGGCGGAACCTCGTTGCCGGCCTGACGGTGCCCGCCATCGCTGGCGCATTCGAACGCACGATCGATCCCGAGATCCGCAGGGCGGGCGATACGCTGGACGCAATCCGCGCCCGCATCCCTGGCCTGTCCGACAGCCTGCCGCCTCGACTCAATCTGTGGGGTGAACCCGTGAAGGATGAGAACGGGCTTTGGAACCTGTTTCTTCCGGCGCGCTTCAGCAGCGCGAAAGGTGACGCGATCGACGAGGAGATTGCCCGGCTCGAGTTGGAACTGAGGCCGCCCGGCCAGGTGCAGAGTTTCGGGCGCGGCGGCGTGTCGCTCAACATCAAGCTGTCACCCGAAATGCACAACCGGCTGATCGAACTGTCGGGTAGCGAACTGAAAGACCCTGCGACGGGGCGCGGGGCGAAGGATGCGCTCAACGCGATGCTGGAGACGCCCGCCTATCAGGCTGCGACAGACGAGGCGCGCGACCTGATGATCCGGCGCGTCATGCAGCAATACCGGGCAGCGGCAAAGGCGCAGTTGCTTGAGGAGACGCCGGAACTGCAAGCCCTGATCGGCGAGGCCCTGACGGAGCGCGCGACCGAGATCACCCGGCCGCGTAGCGGCAGCGCTACCTCGGTGCGCATCCAATAGGCCGGCGGCCCCGGAGGGGCATCTTGACGCGGACTCCGGGCCAGCGCATCGTTGCCGTGCCTCTCTGAGGCCGGGCCGTAGAAAGCCCGACATCACAGGACCGTTTCCATGCACCAGAGTCCCGGCGGCGCTTGTCTATGTCCAGGGGAGCAATCCCTAAAGGGCGGCGGACGCGCCTGTGCGTTTTCTAACCGCCGGGACACCTCGACCCTTAGAAAGGTTCACAGGCATGACCACCAACACCAACGACAACACCACGCCCGAAGTCGGAACCGCTGACTGGTTCACGCAACAGGGCGAGCGCTTCACCCTGCAAGTCGGCATGACCCAGATTGCGGAGAACGGCGGCATGTCGGAGCAAGCCCGCGACGGCTTCGCCACCGCCGCGCAAGACGAGATCGACCGGCTGAATGATGCCGTGATCGCCGCCCCGGCACCGACCCTTGAAGCCGTGAAGCTCAAGGCGCGGATGCTGGTGCAGAACTACGAGTACACGCCGGCCCTGACGGTCGAGAGCGCATACCGCCTGGAGATGATCGAACCGGAGATGCGCATGGCCGCCTCGATATGGGCCGATCTGGAGCGCATGACGGCGGCCGATGCCAGCAAGCGCCAGCCCGACGCGCCCTGCACCAGGGAGATCGCCAGCGCGGCCTTGCACGCCATTGATGGGGTGGTCGACCTCGACGGGATCTGCGCGACCTTTCACGCCCTGGTCGAGGCTGGCGACCTTGAGCAAGAGGCGCTGGCGTGGATGGCCGGCCAACTGTCGGTCATCACAGGCGACCTGAAGCGGCGCGTCCAGGCTGTCCACAACCTGACCCGCGACCCGGAGGCGGCGGCCCGGCTGGACGCGCTGCTCGATACGGGCCGGAGGGCCGCAGCATGAAGGCGAAGCAGAAGCCGTCCACCCCGGCACCCGCATCGCCAATCCAGGCGATGGCCGCGCGCATGGCGCATCTTCACGAGCGGCACGACAGGTTGCAGGTATTGGGCTCGGCTGCCTTCCACGGCCGGCTGCACTGGCGAGGCACTGACAAGACCGATTGGGATCGATGGGGGCAGCATTGCTATGAGGAGATCCGGGCACTCCGGCACGCCATCCTGATATCGGAGCCGCTGAACCTTGCGGATGTGGCTGTCATGTTGGCGGCAGCCCGTGAGCACTCGGGCGTGCTCGACGATGCCGTGAAGACGGCGCAGCAGGAGTTGGACCCGGTGGACCGGCGCCCGGTCCTAGTCGACGTGGCGGACGAACTGGTATGGGCGAAGGAGCACAGCGCCGCCCTCTGGTGCGCTCTCAATGCCATCGTCGGCAGGATGATCCGCCACACCCGGGGCGACATCCCTCGCGGCTTCGTGGAGGCATTCTGCGATGTGCAGCCGGGCTCGCAACAGGGGCACGGCCCGCCGCTGGACGAACTGCCGAGTGTCCCCGCCGCCTGATCGTGCTACACTGCAACCGCCGGTAACGTCACGACCGGTTCGATACCCCGACTTCAGCCCCGCCGACGACCCCGGCGGGGCTTTTTCTTTTCTGGGAACCGGATCAGGACACAGCCGTTTGAGCCGTGGCGCGGCGGGTTCCCCCACTCAACCCCCCCGAACCGCGCCAAGTACGCGCAACTTACCCCGCTGGCTGGGCAGGCTGGCGGGGTCTTTTGCCGCCCCGCTTGTTCTCATATCGTTCTCATGCCAGCATCGGCGGATGAGCGAACCGAAATCACCGAAGCCGGCCTTTGTCGAAGTCGGCTTCATGGATCTGCGCTACAGCATCGAAACCGCGCTGAAGCTGCGGGCGCATCTGTCGCCGAAGCAGAGGGCCGCGCTCGATATCGACCGGATCACCCGCGCCATCGCCGAGCAATTCCGCCTGGACGGCATGAAGGTCTACGGCAGGCCATCGGTCGAAGTGCCGATCACCGTCGCCCCGCCGCCGGTCAATCCCTGGGATTGAGGGGGCGGCTACCAGATCCCCGCCCATCGGCCGACCACCAGCGCGGCGGCCGTGCCGATCGCGCCGCAGACCAGGAAGGCGGCGAGGATGAAAGGCCATAGGGGCGCGTTACCCCGCCGCCTCGGGGTAACATCGGATTGGTGATCGGACATCGAGCCGCCTCCGGTTGCGAGCCGGGAGACGGAGGAATTCGGGCGCTGTGAGCGGGATTCGCGGCCCCGCTCACCAACTTGTTACCCCGGGCGTTACCCCGCGAGCCTGTTACCCGAAACCGAGGGGCCGAAAATCCCCTAAGTCCTTGATCTAGTGGGGCGAGCGATGGGGATCGAACCCACGACCTCCAGAGCCACAATCTGGCGCTCTAACCGACTGAGCTACGCCCGCCACAGGGCCGGAGGATTTAGACGGCGGTGTAGCCCCCGTCAACCACCAGTTCGGCGCCGGTCATGAAGGCGGAGGCTTCCGAGGCCAGGAACAGCGCCGCCTCGGCGATTTCCGCCGCGGTGCCGAGCCGCCCGATCGGGTGCTTCGGCCCGAGCGCCGCCCGGCTGCCTTCGATGCTGCCGAACCGCTCCTCGAGCCGCTCGGTCTCGATGGCGCCGGGACAGAGCGCGTTCACCCGGATGTTCTCACCCGCGTGATCGACCGCCATCACCTTGGCCAGCTGGATCAGCGCCCCCTTGCTGGCGCAATAGATCGGCCGCCCCGGGCTGCCCACCTTGCCCAGCTGGGAGGCAATGTGGATGATCGAGCCGCCGCCGGCCTTCGCCATATGCGGGATCACCGCCCGGCTGACCAGGAAGGCGCTGGTGAGGTTGACGGCGATGGTGCGGTTCCACTCCTCGGGCGTCAGTTCCACCACCGTGGCGGTGCGGTCGCGCGTCGCCGCCCCGTTCACCAGCACCTTGACCGGCGGCAGCTTCGCCACCGCCTCGGCCACCGCGGCCTCGACCGCGGCCGGGTCGGTCACGTCGCAGGCGATGCCGATCGAGCCGCCGCCCGCCTCGCGGGCCGAGCGGTTCGCCCAGTCGGCGTTGATGTCGAGGCAGGCGACCACCGCGCCCTCGGCCACGAAGGCGGCCGCCATGGCCCGGCCGATGCCGGAACCCGATCCGGTGAGAATGGCGCCCAATCCGTTCAGCTTCTTCATGTTCACACCCGGTAGCGCTTGATGACGTCGGGGTCGGGATCGCGTCCCAGGCCCGGACCGTCGGGGAGATGGAAGGCGCCCTTCACGGGATCGATCAGGTCCCCGTAGAGGCTCGCCTCGAGATCGAGATGGAACCGCTCCACCAGCGAGCCGGGCTCGGCCCGCGCCGCGATCAGCTGCAGCGTGGCGAGGAAGCCCGGACCGAAATAGGGCGAATGCGGCATGACCGGCACGCCATGCGCATCGGCCAGTGCCATCACCTTCAGGAATTCGGTGACGCCACCGACCTTGGTGACGGAGGGCTGCACGTAGTCGACGGCGCCGAGCGTCAGCATCTCGCGGAACTGGAAGGCGGTGCAGGCATTCTCGCCCGCCGCCAGCGCCATGCCGGTTTCCTGGCGCAGCCGGGCGAGCGAACGGAAGTCCTCCGGGGGGAAGACCGGCTCCTCCAGCCAGTGGATGTCGTAGGGGGCGAGCTTGCGCGCCATTGCACGCGCCTCCTCCGGCGTCCAGGGGCAGTTGACGTCGACCATCAGCGGGATGCCGTCACCCGCCGCGCCGCGCGCCGCGCGCACCTCGGGCTCCATCGTCTCGTGCAGCTTGATGTGGCGATAGCCCTGGTCCATGGCGAGATTCACCCGCGCCGCCACCTGTTTCACGTCGCGGTACTTGAAGAGCGAGGCATAGGCCGGCAGCACCGTCCGCCCCGCCCCGCCGAGCAGGCGGTGCAGCGGCATCCCGGCGGCCTTGCCGGCGATGTCCCACAGCGCGATGTCGAGACCCGAAAGCGCGAAGATGGTGAGGCCGTAGCGGCCCATCAGGTGGAAGGCCTGCTGGATGCCGCGCGACAGGCCGGCGATGTCGCCGGCGTCCTTGCCGATGGCGAGCGGCGCGATCATCGTCTCCACCGCCGAGCGCACGGGCCCGAGGCAGGAATAGCAGAAGGCCTCGCCCCAGCCGACGATGCCGCTGTCGGTCTCCACCCGCACCAGCAGGATGTCGTTGGTGGTCCAGTTGCCGACGCCCCAGCCGGTCTCGGCGCCACCGAAGCTGAACGGCACCTTGATGGCGATGGTCTCGATCTTGGCGATCTTCATCTCTCTCCCCTGTTCTCGTCGCCTCACGCCAGCTGCAGGCGCGGGTTGCGGTCCTCCACCACGAAGGAGGCGAGCGTGTCCACCGTGCTGGCCGGCACCCGCGCATCCTGCACCGCCTGGAAGCGCAAGCTCATCCGCCCGGCGGCGATCTCGGCCAGCGCATAGCCGCGCCGGTCGCTACGGGCCAGTTTCACATGCGGATTGTGCGGGCGCATCCGGTCGATCTGCTCCTGCGGCAGACCGAGGGAGGAGATCGATCCGCCGATGAATTCCGCCGCCACCACGGGCGAGGTGGGATCTTCCGGCTTCGCATGCAGGTCGCCGGCATAGAAGGAATGCACGTCCCCGCCGATCACCACCGGATTGGAAACGCGCCCTGTCGCCAGCACGTCGACCAGGCGCTGGCGGGCGGCCGGATAGCCGTCCCAGCCGTCGGTCCAGAACCGGCCCCCGCCCCAGTCGGCCGGCACCATCAGCGTCTGCTGCGCCAGGATGTTCCAGCGCGACCGGCTGGCGGTCAGCTGCTCGCGCAGCCAGGCCTCCTGCTTCTCGCCGAGCAGGCTGCGCCCCGGCAGCAGGCGTTCGGTGCATTCCGGTCCGACCGTGCTGCTGCCGCCGCTCCGCCCCGGGCGCGGGCAGGCCTGCGGCGAACGGTACTGCCGGTCGTCCAGGACATGGAAGGTGGCGAGCGCGCCATAGCGCAGCGTGCGATAGAGCGTCAGGTTCGGTCCCGCCGGGCGCTGGGCGGGACGCAGCGGCATGTGCTCGTAATAAGCCTGGTAGGCGGCGGCGCGGCGGCGCAGGAAGTCGTCCTTCGCCATCCCGTCCTCGGGCCGGTCGTCGGCATAGTCGTTGTCGACCTCGTGATCGTCCCAGGTGACCAGCCACGGGCAGGCCGCATGCGCGGCCTTGAGGGCCGGCTCGCTCTTGTAGAGGGCATAGCGGTTGCGATAGTCGGCGAGCGAGACGGTCTCGCCCGCGTCATGGGTGCGGATGTAGTTCCGCCCCTCGCGCAGCGAATATTCATAGATGTAGTCGCCCAGATGCACGAACAGGTCGGGGTTCGCCTCGGCGGCGTGCTGCAGCGCCGTGTAGTGGCCGACTTCCCAGCGCTGGCAGCTGGAAAAGGCGAAGCGAAGTCCCTCGGCCGCCGCCGGCACGGTCCGGGCCCGGCCCACCGGGCTCCGCGCCTCCGGCAGGTCGAAGCGATACCAGTACCAGCGCCCCGGCTGCAGGCCCGCCACCTCGACATGCACGCTGTGCCCCCAGCCGGGGCTGGCCACAGCCTTGCCCCTGGCCACGACGGTGCGGAAGCCTTCATCGGCCGCCACTTCCCAGCCCAGCTCGACGGGTTCGGGCGCCATGCCGCCGCCGTTCAGCGGATCGGGCGCGAGGCGGGTCCAGATGACGAAGCCGTCCGGCGCCGGCTCGCCCGACGCCACGCCCAGCGTGAACGGGTCGCGCGTCATCCGGCCCGGCCGCATGGCGCAGGCGCCCACCAGCGCCGCGCTGCCGAGGGTGACGAAGCGCCGCCTGTTCAGCCTGATCATCGCAAAATCCCCGCCTTCCACCTGTCGATGCTACACGAGAAAGGAGTTTGCCTGCCTCCTGCCCGCCGTATAGCCTCCGCGGCTATTGTTGAGGCAGAGAAGTAGCATGCCCGGACGTTGGTCTCCCGACAGCTGGCGATCGAAGCCGATCGCGCAGGTCCCCGACTATCCCGATGCCGCCGCGCTGGCGGCGGTCGAGGGTACGCTCGCCAAGTTCCCCCCGCTGGTCTTCGCCGGCGAGTGCCGCAGCCTGCAGGCGAAACTGGCCTCGGTGGCGGAAGGTAAGTCGTTCCTGTTGCAGGGCGGTGACTGCGCCGAGAGCTTCGCCGAATTCGGCGCCAACAACATCCGCGACACCTTCCGCGTGCTGCTGCAGATGTCGGTGGTGATGACCTTCGCCGCCGCCTGCCCGGTGGTGAAGGTGGGCCGCATGGCCGGCCAGTTCGCCAAGCCCCGTTCCGCCCCCACCGAGAAGCAGGGCAGCGTGGAGCTGCCGAGCTACCGCGGCGACATCGTCAACGGCTCCGACTTCACCACGGAGTCGCGCATCCCCGATCCGAAGCGCCAGATCCAGGCCTATTCCCAGGCCGCGGCGACGCTGAACCTGATCCGCGCCTTCGCTCAAGGGGGGTACGCCGACCTGCACCGGGTCCAGGGCTGGAACCTCGACTTCGTGAAGAACAGCCCGACGGGCGAACGCTTCCAGGAACTGTCGGGCCGGATCTCCGAGGCGCTCAACTTCATGGAAGCCTGCGGCCTGACGCCGGAGCGCTTCCCGGAACTGCGGACGGTCGATTTCTACACCAGCCACGAGGCGCTGCTGCTCGGCTACGAGCAGGCCTTCACGCGGCAGGACTCCACCTCGCCGACCGGCGAATACGTCGACACCTCGGCCCATATGGTCTGGATCGGCGACCGCACCCGCCAGCTCGACGGGGCGCATGTCGAATACATGCGCGGCATCCTGAACCCCATCGGCCTGAAATGCGGCCCTTCGCTGCCGGCCGACGACCTGCTGCGGCTGATCGAAAGGCTGAACCCGCTCAACACCCCCGGCCGCCTGACGCTGATCGCCCGCATGGGCGCCGACAAGGTGGAAGAAAAGCTTCCGGCGCTGGTCCGTGCCGTGGAGCGCGAGGGGCGGACGGTGGTCTGGTCCTGCGATCCCATGCACGGCAACACGCTCACCTCCTCCACCGGCTACAAGACCCGGCCCTTCGACCGCGTGCTGTCGGAAGTGCAGCGTTTCTTCGACGTCCACCGCGCCGAGGGCACCTATGCCGGCGGCGTGCACCTGGAACTGACCGGTCAGAACGTCACCGAATGCACCGGCGGGGCCCAGGCCATCGACGAGCAGGATCTCGGTGATCGCTACCACACCCATTGCGACCCGCGGCTCAATGCCAGCCAGAGCCTCGAGCTTGCCTATATGATCGCCGAGCTCTTGAAGAAGGAACGCGCGGGTGTCGGCATCACCTTCCCCTTTGCCCAGGCTTCCTGAACCCGAGCCGGCCCGGACGGCGGCGTTGGAACAGCAGATCGCGGGCTTCGCCGATCACTATTTCAAGCGAACCCGCGAGGTGGTGCGGCGCTTCGGCGACAAGCGCGTCACCTATGCGGTGTTCATGCGCCGGCCCGTCATCTTCGCCCCCCGGCCGATGGTGGGCTGGCTCGAACAGGTTTCCGCCGCCCGCTCGACACGGTTCGAGATCACGCTCCTCCACAAGGAAGGGCAATGGGTCGGCGCGGGCGAACCGCTGGTCTATCTCTCCGGCTCCATGGCCGATCTGGTCGATCTGGAAACCCTCTACCTGCAGAAGCTGGGCGCGGCCTGCGTCGCCGCCTTCAATGCCTATTCGATGTGCTGCGACCTGCCCAAGGTCCGCTTCCTCGCCATGGACGCGCGGCATTGCGCCGGCATGGAGATGGCCGATCTGATGGCCTATGCGGCATCTGTCGGCGGCTCGGCGGCCAAGCGCGACGTGGGCGCGGCCGGCTTCATCGGCAATGCCTCCGATGCCACGGCGCACTGGTTCGGCAATTCGGGCGGCCTCGGCACCATGCCGCATGCGCTGATCGGCTATGCCGGATCGACGGTGCGCGCCGCCGAGATGTTCGCCGAGACCTATCCGGGCGAACCGATGACCGTCCTGGTCGACTACTACGGCCAGGAGAAGACGGATGCCCTGGCCGTCTGCCGGCGCTTCCCCGAACTCGCGGCCGAGGGCAAGCTTTCCATGCGCCTCGACACACATGGCGGCCGCTATGTCGAAGGCCTGGACCCCGCCGCCTCCTACGCCATCCTGGAGCGCCATGCGCCGAACGCCATCCGCCAGTACCGAACCGACCAGGAACTGGGGTGGCTCGTCGGCACCGGTGTCACCGCGGCGTCGATCCACCATATCCGCGACGCGCTCGATACGGCCGGGTTCCAACGCGTCGGCATCGTCGCCTCCTCGGGTTTCAACCCGGCGAAGTGCAAGGTGATGGCCTCGGTAGCCGCACCGATCGACGTGGTCGGCACCGGCTCCTACCTGCCGGAACGCTGGGGTGAAACCTATGCGACCGCCGATATCATCGAATACGACGGCGTGCCCTCGGTGAAGGTCGGCCGCGAATTCCTCCTCAAGTCGCGGGGCTGATCCGTCGGCGTGACCTATCAGACCCTGGAAGTCACCATCGAAGGCGGCGTGGCGCGGGTCGTGGTCAATCGGCCCGCGCAGCTGAACGCCCTGAACGCCCAGGTCTTCGCCGATCTGCTCGCCTTCAGCGCCGCGGTGCGGGAAGACCCGGCCGTCCGCGTCGTCGTCCTCACCGGCAAGGGCGACAAGGCCTTCGTCGCCGGCGCCGACATCAAGGAATTCGCCGCGCTCTCGCCGAACGCCGCCATCGCCAGGACGGTCAACGGCATGCGTGTCTATGACAATCTCCGCCGCCTGCCCCAGCCGGTCGTCGCCTCGATCAACGGCTATGCGCTGGGCGGCGGCATGCTGCTCGCCATGGCCTGCGACATCCGCATCGCCGCCGACACGGCCGAATTCGGCTATCCGGAAATCCGCCTCGGCATCTTCCCCGGCACCGGGGGAACCGTTCTCCTGAACCGCCTGATCGGCCCCGCCGCCGCCCGCGCCGTCTGCCTGCTGGGCGAACGCTTTTCCGCCGCGAAGGCGGAACGCCTCGGCCTCGTCACCACGGTGGTGCCGAAAGCCGAACTGGCGGCCGAGACCAGGCGCGTGACCGATCTCCTCCTCGGCTACAGCCCCGTCGCCCTGCGCGAGTTGAAGGGCGTCCTCGACAGCGCGCTCGAGGACGATTTCGAGACCGCGCGGAACACCGAGACCGCGGCCTATGCCCGCGTCTTCGCCAGCGCCGACAAGGCCGAAGGCGTGGCGGCCTTCATCGAGAAGCGCCCGCCGCGCTTTACCGGCCGATGACCCTCGGTTCGGAACGCCGCCACCAAGGCTTCCGGCCCTCGTCCGACGGGCCGATCCTGAACCTGCCGGTCGTGCTGCAGTGGCTGATCGGCATCAATATCGCGGTCCATGCCATCCGCTGGCTGCTGCCCGGCAACTACGATCAGCTGGTGATCCTGAATTTCAGCTTCATTCCGGCGCTGTTCTCGCATTCCGTGCAGGTGCCGTTGCTCGTCTATCTGTCGCCGGTCACCTACATGTTCCTGCACGGCGGGCTGGCGCATCTGCTGATCAACATGGCGACCCTCGCGGCCTTCGGCACGCCGGTGGCCCGCGTCTTCGGCCCGACCCGCACGCTTCTGTTCTATCTCCTGAGCGGGCTCGGCGCCGCGGCGGCGCATTTCGCGCTCTATTCGGCCCTGCCCTACCCGATGGTCGGCGCCTCGGGCGCGATCAGCGGCATGTTCGCGGGTGCGCTCCTGCTGATGCGGCGCTTCAGCCGCCGCGCCAGCGACCGCAAGGCCAATGCCGCCATGATCGTGATCTGGGTGGGCATGACCGTCCTGTTCGCCGTATTCGACGTGGGCATCGGCGGCGAGAATGTCGCCTGGGTCGCCCATCTGGGCGGCTTCGTCGCCGGGCTGCTGCTGTTTCCGCTCATGCAGCCCAAACCCCGGCCGGGAAACGACCGCTTCTCCGATTAGACGACTGGCCTATTCGAACGCTTCCGCCACCGGCAGCACCCGAATGGGATTGCCGGGGTTCACGAAGCCCGCCCAGGTCAGGTTGTGATGGGCGATGATCGGCTCCGCGGCCATATGCGCCCGGTCCCGTGTCGTATGCGCATCGCTGAGCACGATGGTGCGATAGCCCCGGCTGGCCGCGGCGCGGATGGTGGTGTCGACACAATACTCGCTGGCATAGCCGCCGATCAGCAGCGTATCGATCCCCTTCACGCGCAGCACCTCGGCGAAGTTGGTCTCGCGGAAGGCATCACAGGATGTCTTCACCACCACCAGATCGTCGCCCTCCGGCGCCAGCTCTGGGAAGAACGCATGCCCCGGCTTGCCCGGCGCCCACATCGATTCCGGATCGGCATGGTCGTGGCGGATGAAGATCACCGCCGCCCCCGCCGCCCGGGCTCTCTCGCGCGCCCGCGCCAGAATGTCCCGCGTCGCCTCCAGCCGATGCGCCGGCGGCTCGGTGCCGTCGGGAACGGCTACGGCCTGCTGGAAGTCTATGATGACGAGAGCCTTCATGGCGCCACCGGTGTCGGTCTCGGAAGGGGAAGGTTCTTCTCGGCCATGACCCGGCGCAGGATGTCGGGATAGTCGGTGATGATGCCGTCGACTCCGCGCTCGATCTGTGCGGCCATCTCGGCCGCCTCGTTCACCGTCCAGACGATCACCGGCAGGCCGAGCTTCTTCGCTTCCGCCACCCGCGCGGCCGAGGCGTCGCCGAAATAGGGCGACCAGACGGCGCAGCCCGCCGCCTTCACCAGGGCGGGCACGGAACCGCCGTGATCGTCGATGTCGAGGCCGGCGGTCCAGGGGCTCGGCCCCGGCTGGCCGATGCGGAGATTGTCCAGCCAGCGCTGCTCGGCGGTGAGACAGACGCGCGGGATCTCCGGCGCCACCTTCGCCACCCGGACCAGGGTCCGCCAGTCGAAGGACTGGATGCTGGTTCGCGCCGCCATGCCCTCGGCCTTCACCAGCGCCACCAGCGCATCGGCGAAGGCATCCGGAGCCGGCGACTGATCGGGCTTGCCGGGGTCGAGCTTGGTTTCGATGTTGAAGCGCACCTCCCCGTTCCCCGCCTTTCGGACCAGGGCGAAGACGTCGGTAAGCTTGGGCATCCGCGTGCCGTCCACGGCCGTCTGCCCCGCGAACTGCCGGGCATAACGGTCGTCGGGGTTGATCCGGCCCACGTCGTAGCGCTGCAGCTCGGCGAAGCCGAGGCTGCGGACGGCGGGTCCCGGACCGGACAGGAATCGTCCTTCGGGATCGCGCACGATCCGTGACAGCAGCACCGGGTCGTGCCCGGCGACGATCACCTCGTCCCGGGTGACCTGCACGTCCAGTTCGAGCGTGCTCACACCCAGCGACAGCGCGGCGGCGAAGGCCGGAAGCGTGTTCTCCGGCGACAGGCCGCGTGCGCCGCGATGACCCTGCAGATCGAAGGCGAATGCGGGGGCCGCCGCGAGCAGCATCGCCGCCCCCAGGACGAGGGTTTTCATGCCGGTCTCCGCAGTGCTGGATGGAGTGGAAGGATGGTGGAGCCGAGGGGAATCGAACCCCTGACCTCCTCATTGCGAACGAGGCGCTCTCCCATCTGAGCTACGGCCCCTTCCACACTCGCGCGGCCGCCGGTGGCGGTGCGGGCGGGAGATATGAAGCGGCGCCCCCGCCCTGTCAACGAAGAAGGCGGCATGCCTGCGTTTCAACTTCCGCTGACCCCTGACCAGTCCCACAGATACCCTCGTCGCAATACGGGCAATCCGGCGCAGGGCGCAAACCGCACCCGAAACCGCATGGATGCCCGCCGGCCGGGGCATTCCTACCGACCGGCCGGCTTGACGCATAATCCCTTTTTGTTCTATTATACTTTTAAGTGAATTGAGAGCAAGGACCCTCACGGTGAGGCATCCGCCATCATGCATTCCACCTCCTTCCGCCTGGAACGTCCATGACTGCTCCGCGGCGCGATACGCATCGGTGCGGAGCGTGGCGGACAGAATTGTCCGCCTACCCGAAGGCGCCGATCCCTGCCCCGCCCCAGAATGGCTGCCGCCGCACGGGATTCCCGGCGCACTTGGCCTAGCAACCGGTGGCGGCAACCCGGCAGAAGATGGCGCCGGATCGGCTTTGCCGGGCCTCGTTCTGGCCCGAATTGGCTCGAATTGGCTCGAATTGGCTCACTTTGGCAGGGGCGAAATTCCGGCGAAATCCAACAATAATATTAAAAATCAATCACTTAACAGAATACCGTATCCACCCCCGCCGGCGATCACGCCGCCGGCGGACAGGAACGAGCGCCGGCGCGAGCGGGCGGTTCCGGCCGGCGGCGCGAAGGCGGACAAATTTGTCCGCCGCTCGTCAATGCGCGCGCTCGATGCTGAACTCGATGGTCTCGACCAAGGCGTCCTTCACCGGCCCGGCGGCGAACAGCCCGAGCGCGTCGCGCGCCATGGCCCCGTAGTGTCGCGCGCGCTCGACCGTGTCGCGCAGCGTGCCGTGCCTCTCCATCAGGCCGATCGCGTGTTCGAGGTCGCTCTCCTGTTGCTCGCGCCGTTCCAGCACGCGCTTCCAGAAGGTCCGCTCGGTGGGGTCGCCCCGGCGAAAGGCCAGGATCACCGGAAGGGTGATCTTCCCCTCCTTGAAATCGTCGCCGACATTCTTGCCGAGTGTCGCGCTCCGGGAGGAATAGTCGAGCGCGTCGTCGATCAGCTGGAAGGCGATGCCGAGGTTTCGGCCGTAGCTTTCCAGCGCTTCGCATTCCGCCCGCGGCCGGTCGGCGATGACGGCGCCGACCCTGCAGGCGGCGGCGAACAGCGCCGCGGTCTTGGCCGCGATCACTTCCAGATAGGCGTCTTCCGAAGTGGAAGTGTCGTTGGAGGTCATCAGCTGCTGCACCTCCCCTTCGGCGATCACCGAAGAGGCGGTGGAGAGGATGCGCAGCACCTCGAGCGAGCCGTCCTCGATCATCAGCTGGAAGGCACGCGTGAACAGGAAATCGCCGACCAGGACCGAGGCCTCGTTGCCCCAGACGGTGTTGGCGGTCTGCCGGCCGCGGCGGAGTTCGCTCGCATCGACCACATCGTCGTGCAGCAGCGTCGCCGTGTGGATGAACTCGACGCAGGCGGCCAGCAACACCTGCCGCGTGCCTTGGTAACCGCAGAGCTGGGCGGCGGCCAGGGTGAGCAGCGGGCGCAACCGCTTGCCGCCGGAGGCGATGATATGACCGGCCAGCTGCGGAATCAGCGGGATGCGGCTCTCCATCCGCTTGACGATCTCGGCGTTCACGCGGTCGAGATCGTCGCGGACGAGCGAGAGCAGCGGTTCGATCGACGCTTTTTTTCCGCCGCCGCTGCGATCGAGGGAAACGACGACCGCCAAAGACCAGCCTCCTATGGAACCCTTCGGTCGGAGCATAGGCGGGCATCCCCCCCGGTCAAGGTACAGGGATGTCGCGGCAACGTCCTCACATCGGCTTCGGGACGGTATCCCGGCGGACAAAATTGTCCGCGGACAATTGTTCCGCCCCTCCCGCATGCGACCGGCTGGACCTTCGCGCCAGGGCAAATCGCGTGACATTCGATGAAACCTGTTGAACACAGGCCGGCGCAGCGGCTAATCCAACACCCGGTGGTTTGCTGTCTGGAAAGAACAAGATTTTGGTTCGGGAGAAGACGCGGTGACTGCGGATCGATTGGAGGATCAGCTGGCCTATATCATTGCCAGCGTGAACCGGCAGTTGGAGGACGAACTGAGCGAGGCGCTGCGTCCAGCGGGCATCCCGGTGGAACAGGCGAGGGTTCTGGGGATCCTCGCCGATGGCGGCGGACACTCGATGTCCTTCCTGGCCGAACAGGTACTGGTCGAGGCCTCGACGCTCACCAAGATGATCGACAGGATGCTGGCGCAAGGGTTGGTGTATCGCTCGGCCGATCCGACGGATCGCCGCCGCATCCTGATCTTCGCGACCCGCGAGGGAAAAGCCCTGTCCAGGCGAATAGGCTCCGTCGCCTCCGCACAGCAGCGCCGGATCCTGCGGCGCCTGAAACCGGCCGACGCGGCGCGGCTCGCATCGCTGCTTCGCCACGTGGTCGCCGCCGAAGCCTGAGCGACGGTGGCGTTGCACCGCCTTCGCCGTTGCCCGTGACCCGTATGTCCCACGCCCGGGAAGCGCTCCCCTGCGTGGGAAATACGGGCTAAGGTCCGCGGCTGTTTCATTCTATGTCTTGGGGACAGGGAGAGACCTGATGACCGATCTGCCGGGCGTCCGCCTACTGGGTCCGATCAAGCCGGGCTACGAAACCGTGCTGACCCGCGAAGCGCTGGCCTTCGCCGTGACGCTGCAGCGGAAGTTCGACGCCCGCCGCCTGCAACTCCTGGAAAAGCGGAAGGCCCGTCAGGCGCGCCTCGATGCCGGCCAGAAGCCCGACTTCCTGCCCGAGACCAAGGCCATCCGCGAGGGCGACTGGACCGTGGCGCCGCTGCCGGCCGACCTCCTGGACCGCCGGGTCGAGATCACCGGCCCGGTCGACCGCAAGATGATCATCAACGCGCTCAACTGCGGCGCCAAGGTGTTCATGGCCGATTTCGAGGATGCGAGCACCCCCACCTGGGGGAACATGATCGAGGGCCAGATCAACCTGCGCGACGCCATCGCCCGCAAGATCGACTTCACCGAGCCGAGCACCGGCAAGGCCTACAAGCTGGCCGAGAAGCACGCCGTGCTGCTGGTGCGCCCGCGCGGCTGGCACCTGCCGGAGCGGCATGTCGAGGTCGACGGCGTGCCGATGTCGGGTTCGATCTTCGACTTCGCGCTCTACTTCTTCCACAACGCCAGGCAGCTGCTGGCGAACGGCTCCGGCCCCTATTTCTACCTGCCGAAGATGGAGAGCCATCTGGAGGCACGGCTGTGGAACGACATCTTCGTCGACGCGCAAGCCGCCCTCGGCATTCCGCGCGGCACCATCAAGGGCACCGTCCTGATCGAGACCATCCTCGCCACCTTCGAGATGGACGAGATCCTCTACGAGCTCCGCGACCACTCCGCCGGCCTCAACTGCGGGCGCTGGGACTACATCTTCAGCTTCATCAAGAAGTTCGGCGAGCAGCCCTGGGCGGTGATGCCCGACCGGGGGCAGGTCACCATGACGGCACACTTCCTGCGCTCCTACAGCCAGCTGGTGATCAAGACCTGCCATCGCCGCAACGTGCACGCCATGGGCGGCATGGCGGCGCAGATCCCGATCAAGGACGATGCGGCCGCCAACGATGCCGCCATGGAAAAGGTGCGCGCCGACAAGAAGCGCGAAGCCGGCGACGGGCATGACGGCACCTGGGTGGCCCATCCGGGCCTGGTGCCCATCGCCCAGGCCGAGTTCGACGCCGTGATGAAAGGCGCCAACCAGATCGACAAGAAGCGCGACGACGTGAAGGTCACCCCGGCCGACCTGATCGCCATGCCGACCGGCGACATCTCGGAAGCGGGCCTCAGGCAGAACATCAATGTCGGCATCGGCTATGTCGAGGCCTGGCTCCGTGGCGTCGGCTGCGTGCCGCTCTACAACCTGATGGAAGACGCGGCGACGGCCGAGATCTCCCGCGCCCAGGTCTGGCAGTGGGTGCGCCACAAGACGAAGCTCGCCGACGGGCGGCTGATCGACTTGGCCCTCTGCCGGCAGGTGATCAAGGAGGAACTGGAGAAGACCCGGGCCCAGGTCGGCGACAACCGCTACAAGGCCGGCCGGTTCGAGGATGCGGCGAAGCTCCTGGACGACCTGATCGCCGCGCCCCGCTTCAACGAGTTCCTGACGCTGCCGGCCTACGACCGGATCGTGGCCGAGGGCGCCTGACGCTCAATCCCGCCGGGGTTCCTTGAAGCAGAGACCGGCAAGGAACCCCGCGGTCCCGAGCACCGTGAGGCTGAGGAAGGCGAGGCGATACGTGTCGGCGTCGTATACCCGCGCACCGTTGGCCGTCGTCCCGCCCCAATAGGCATCCAGCACGGCACCGATGATGATCTGCATCACCGCGCCGATGCCGACCACATGGGTGTTGATCAGCCCGTAGCTCGCGCCCGAGGCCGCCGGCGGGTTCTGCTCGCGGCCCACGACGAAGCCGGTCAGCATCACCGAGGCGCTGAGGCCGTGCAGGAAGAGCAGGCCCGAGATGGCCCCGAGCGACAGGCCGGGCAGGCAGAAGGTGGCGGCGAAGGAGGCCGTCGCCAGCCCGGCGCCGATGCTGGCCGCCACGCGCCGCCGCCCCAGCCGGTCCATCACCAGGCCGAAGAGAACGGCACCGGCGATCCAGCCATAGAAGATGAAGGTGGTGACCTGCCCCGCGCCGACCTTGTCCAGCCCATAGGCCGTCTGCAGATAGGGTATGCCCCAGAGGCCGGCGAAGGCCTGGATCGGCGCGGTGAGCGACATGCTGAACAAGGCGCACAGCCATGTCTGGGGGTTGCGTGCCACCAGGGCGAGGCCGGCCAGCAGTCCCATCCCCTTGGCGGTGCCCTTTGCCGGATCGCGCGCCACCAGCCAGAAGCCGATGGCGATCATCACGCCGATCGCGCCCAGGAAGAAACTGGCGCCGCGCCAGCCCTGCGTCTCCATGGCGATGGCCAGCGGCACCTGGGCGAAGACGGCGCCCGCGACCCCCACCGTCTGGCCGATGCCCGCCAGCAAGGGAAAGCGCGCCGGCGCGAACATCTGGGTCGCGACGGTGAGGCAACCGACCCAGCTGAAGGCGGCACCGACGCCGATCAGGAGACGGCCGGCACCCGCCATCGCCAGGCTGTCGGCCAGGCCGAAGATGATGCTGCCCACCGCCGCGATCGCAGCCGCACCGGAAACCAGCCGCCGCGGCCCCAGCCGGTCGAGCAGCACGCCGACGGGAATCTGCAGGCCGGCATAGGCCCAGAAGTAGAGCGCGGCGAGATTGCCGAGCACGGCCGCCCCAACCGCGAATTCGGCCATCAACTCGCCCACCATGACGCTGGGCGCGACCCGATGGATGAAGCCGTAGCAGAAGAAGCCGGAGGCGAGCGCGAAGGCGGCGATCGCCCGCCAGGGCTTGGCGCCCTGCTCCATCAATCTTTCCTCCCGCGTGGATCAGGCCTTGACGATCCTGTCCCGATCCTCAGTTACCGCCTTGGTGGCGTTGCGCGAATCAACCACCAGGCGGACCGATGCTACCAGCGCCGCATAGTCCACGGCATCGTGATCCGTGCAGATCAGGGCCGCGTCATAGGTGGCGAGGGCCACGGGGTCCCAGGCTACCGACCGGCGGCCGACCAGGGTCGGATGCTCGCGCAGCTTCGGGATCACGGGGACGAAGGGGTCGTGGAAATCGACGATGGCGCCGCGCCGCTCCAGGTTCTCGATCAGCTTGAAGGCCGGGCTCTCGCGGCAGTCCTCGACGTTCTTCTTGTAGGCGACGCCCAGCAGCTGGATGCGCGCACCCTTCAGCGCCTTGCCGAAGCGCTCGTTCAGGGCTTCGCTCAACCGCTCGACCACATAGCCCGGCATGCCGGTATTGATCTCGCCGGCCAGTTCGATGAACCGCGTCGCCACCTCGAACTCCCGCGCCTTCCAGGTCAGGTAGAAGGGATCGATCGGGATGCAGTGCCCGCCCAGACCCGGGCCCGGGTAGAAGGGCATGTAGCCGAAGGGCTTGGTCTTGGCCGCCTCGATCACCTCCCAGATGTCGATCCCCATGCGCTCGAACACGACCTTCAGCTCGTTCACCAGTGCGATGTTGACGGCCCGGAAGATGTTCTCGGTGATCTTCACCGCCTCTGCCGCGTCGGGGCTCGACACCG